>Ga0156329_1202_pt1 | contig 14680 bp, 13 predicted proteins | sample RifCSPlowO2_12_FD_107977 | JGI IMG/M metagenome (GOLD analysis project Ga0156329, IMG submission 107977) | Acidobacteria bacterium RIFCSPLOWO2_12_FULL_60_22 | reverse complement strand
GGGATACCTGTTGGGTCCCGGGGATCCGCTTCCACCGGAAGCGACCTCCGGGCAATTCCTGGTGCAGAGCGCAGCCAGACCGACTCTCCCGGCGCTCAGTGGCAGCCGCCAACTGATTTGGGAAGCGGCCGAGTCGGAGTCTGCCTATCTCTCCGGCCGTCCCAGCAGCGCTCGATTCCGCCGCACGGTAGATTCCATGGCCCGTTGCGTCGCCGGGCTGCAGGTCGGCCTGGCGTTGGGCGGCGGCGCGGCCTGGGGATGGGCGCACATCGGCGTCCTTTCCGTTCTGGAAGAGGCGGGATTGCCGATTGACATGATCTCTGGCTGCTCGATGGGAAGCGTAGTCGGCGCATTCCGCTCCGCCGGCATCACCGTGGACCGGCTCAAGGACATCGCCCATTACTGGCGCACGCGGACGCGCCGCTTTATCGAATGGCGCTTCTGGCGAATGTGCCTGCTGAACGAGAAAATTGTCCGCAAGGCCTTCCGCCAATATTTTGACGATCGGGAAGTGAACCAGACGGAAATCCCTTATTGGGCGAACGCGGTGGATATCCGGACCGGCAAGGAGTATACGATTCGGGATGGTTCGCTGGTGGATTGCGTCCGGGCCTCGATTGCGTTGCCCGGTTTGCTGCCGCCATCCCCGCGGGACTCTCACCTCCTGGTGGACGCCGGAATTATGGACCCCGTGCCCGTTATTCTGCTCCGGAAAATGGGCTGCCACTACGCCATCGGGATCAACGCCATGGCGGAGCTGGAGTCGCAGCAGGTCAGCAACCGGTATCCGTTCAACGCCTTCGACATCATGAGCCGCTGTATGCATGTCATGGGCCACGAAATCGGCCAGGCGCGCGCGGAACAAGCTGCCAATCTTGTCTTTACACCCTCTTTGGGCACGATCACGAAGCTACAGTTTTCCCGCAGTCCAGAAATTATCGAGTGCGGCCGGAAGGCCGCCGAGGCTAATTTGCCCGCGATCCTGGCAGGGTATGAGCGCTTGAAATCCGGCGCGACGGGTGCTCCGCCCGCGGCCGTGACGGCCAGATCATAAGAGATATAGAAGGGATGCTTCCGTGCAACGCGAGTGTGGGGAGCAACTTTCCACGGGTGTATTCTTCCGTGGAGGCGGAGGAACGAGATTTCGCATCCCGGACGGAGCGTCCCCAAGAATTTCTTATGTTTTTCCTGGGCCCGTCCAATACACCGAGGGAGAGGATACTTGGCGATGGAACATTCAACCACAACCGAAGGGCGCCAGCGTGAGCGGTCCTTGGCGAACGGCGAAGCAACGATCCACACCGCCTCGGGTCAGGCCGCGGGCCCGTTGGTGGATGTAAGCGAGGGCGGCATACAGATACTGTGTCCCATGTCGGGCTCTATCGGAGAATTGGCGGAGGTTTGCTTTACTCCGGAGGGTTACCCCGAGCAAATTAAGGCCCAAGGGAGGGTGGCGCGGATCCAACCTGACCGTGTCGGGATTGAGTTGCCACAGACATCATCTTGGCTAGCAACTTGGGAAAAAATACGAGAGTTTTATGCCCCCGAACAAAGGCTGCTGGAGCGCTGTCCAGCAGAAGGAGAGGCAGCGATTTACACTGCCTCAAGTCAGGCCACGGGCAGGTTGGTGGATGTGAGCGAGGGTGGCCTAAAGATTCTGTGCCGCCTTCCGGTCTCCAAAGGAGATTCGGTTGAGATCCGCTTTAGGCCGGAGGGTTATCCCGACGAAATTCGAGCCCAAGGGAGGGTGGCACGCTCCCGAGCAGACAGCGTCGCAGTTGAATTTACGCAAACAAAAGTTTTGCATTCCGCATTGCGTAAGATTGTCGCGTTCTGGACCGTTAAGCAGAAGAAAACGGATGCTCCACGGACGCCGGGCGAAGTGTTGGAACGGGCGGTGGCAATTCAGAGGGAAGCCGCACAGCACACCGACCTGGGGGTCAAGACCAAAGCGCTGTGGAAGATGGAGAGCCTCGGCGTGACCTTCGGCCGGCTGGCCCTGGATGGAGACACGTTGAGCGATCCGAATCTGCCGGCGGAAGCCCGCCCGATTCTTCATGTAGGCATGGGTGGGGCCGCTGTCGAGGAGGCAAACTTCGATCCCGACAAGATCAAGCAGAGGATCGACTCGCTGGCGCATCCGGATTACCGTCTGTTCAGCTATGAGCAAATTGGAGCCATGCTCGGAGTGTATGAGAAGACGGTCCCGCGTCTGATGCTCGGCTTGAAGCGTCTGAATCGCCCCGATCCCGCGCAATATATTCCGTTATTTCCTAGCGAAGTCCAGCGATTGATCTCGCACGGCTACGGACGCCTGCTCTACTTCAATAGCAAAGACATCCGCGCCGCCTTGCTGAATATAAAGAATCGGAAATATCTGGACCTGCGAGCGGCGGTGCAGGGCATGGCGTTCGGTTACACGATGGTGAATCACAACGAACTGGGTGTCGTGCTGGAAACCGGCGACGGCTTGATAGAGCCAACTCTGGTGAAGGCATTCAAAGCCGGACTGGTCTACGCGCTGGAATTCTGGGAGTGGGCCTCGCCGGGATTCCTGCCATCCCTCCGTCTGTCCGGCTCTCGCCCCGCAGAGTTGATCCAAATCGCCCGTGAGGAGATAGAATCGGCCCGCAAGCGCGGCTTCCTGGGGCCGTTCGTGGTCGAGAGGCTCAGTGGCGCTCCGTAAGGACACACCAGCTTTGAAACAACTTCTCGCGCAACCTTGAATTTTCAAAATAGACTGTAGACGATGTCCGCGGGCACAGGAGGCGACCTCATGGATCTACAAAAAAGTTTTCGTGTCACAGTTCGTTCCCATCGCTGCGGGATGCGCCTGGGAACGCTGCTGCTGGTGTTGTTTGTGGGCCTCCCCGCGGTGAACGCGCAGACCCAGGCGATCTCGAACGAGGAACGGCTCCAGTTCGGCACACAACCCGTCAAGCCGTTTCGGATCATCGGGAGCATCTACTATGTGGGGGCCGTGAGGGTCTCCGCCTTCCTAATCAAGACTCCGGAAGGCGACATCCTGATTGACACGGGCTACAAGGAGACCGCCCCCGTCGTGCGCGACAGCATCGAAAAGCTGGGGTTCAACCTCAAAAACATCAAGATTCTGCTCAGCAGCCACGCGCACCAGGATCACGTGGGAGGCCATGCCTTAATCAAGGAACTCTCGGGAGCAAAGGTTCTGGCCTCGGAGGGGGATGCCCCTGTCATCGCCACAGGAGGAAGGCCCCATGGCGTGAACGTCGTCAAGATTGACGGGACCATTCGCGACAAACAAGAGGTCAGCCTCGGCGGCGTCAAGCTCACGGCTCACCTGACGCCGGGCCACACCAAAGGATGCACCACCTGGACCATGGTCGCCGAAGAGGGCGGGAAGAAATACAACGTGGTATTTATGTGTAGCGTGAACATCAACGAAGGCTACCGCTTGATCGGGGACCCGGCGTATCCGAACCGCGCCGAAGACTACCGGAATGCGATCAACCGGCTGAAGGAACTTCCCTGCGATGTTTTCCTCGGCCCGCACGGGTTCTTCTTCAACCTGGAAGAAAAGGTCCAGCGAATGGAGAAGGGAGAAGCGGGGAATCCCTTTATTGACCCCGCCGGTTACCGGGCCTACGTCGCGCGAGCGGAGAAATCATACCAGGACCAACTGCGCCTCGAGCGCGCGGGGCAATGATCGTTGGGCCCAAGCCCTTCGAGGTCGAACCGGAACTTCTCAATAATATTATTTACCGGGATTTCTCTAACTGACCCACCAGCGCCGCCAAATCTTGATAGCGAAACACCTCGTCCAGGCGGCGGTGTTTCTTGAGCACGGCGTGATAAAGATTAAGCGCCAGATCGCACGGGCCTTTCACCAGTCGGTCCCATAGCTGCGCGAGCTTGGGGTCGGAGGGGCGGTATTGATGAAACGCCCGGATGTGCGGATCGTCAGGAGAGATGTCATACCGCATGATCAGGGAGGACATCACGCCGTTTGAAAAAGCGTCGCCTTGCAGAAGCTCCTCTCCGTGATATTTCAAGAGGGTCTCCATAATGATTGGAAAACGCATGTTGACCAGCGTGATGGCCCAAGCAAAACCGGCGATGGCGTTGCTCCGACCGAGTTCATGAGGAGGTTCCTGCCGGCACATCTCAACAGCCCTCCAGGGAGTGCGAAAGGCCGGCATGAAATTCGGAGGGGAAAAATAAATGGCGCGTCCGGCGCCGTGCCATAAATAACCGGCCAGGGCGCGGTCGATTTGCGACAATTGCTCGTCCAGGGCTTTCACCATCCGTGTGCCGTGCAGAAAGCGCGACGCCAGACCCAGCGACTCGACCGCGGCCCCCCGGTAGCCTTCCTGGGAAGAATTCTTGCACAGTTCGACTACGGCTTCGACCGCCTTGCGAATTTCGGAGGCCGGGCTTTGCGGGGTCAATTTTTCGAGGTTCCGTTTGGCGAAGGACATCCCGATCCCGGCATGGAGCATGGTCAGGCTCTTTGGCGGAAGGCCCTGCGCCTGGTTGCCCGTCAGGAGTTCCCGCGGTTGCTCCCGGCGCCCGTAGAAGGAATCTGCGTACCAATGTCCCAAGCCCTCCACCGCCCAGAGAGCCGAAAAAGATCCCAGCGCATAACACTTTTCCACCAATTCCGGCAAAGGGGCCTGGGTTCCCGGCGGAGGAAGAACGGCACTGACGTGGGCCACCAACTGGATGATGTCTGCGTTGTTTTTTGCGTTCTGCCAGGCGATGCGGCTGTCTCGTCCCGGGATCAAGAGCGAGATCGCGCGGGTCATAGGAGGAAGAAGACGGCTCATGAAAGCCATTAACTCGGGACTCGGTTCCATCGGTTTCCTCGGTTCGTTCGGTTCTTGCGGTTTCTTCGGTTCTTAGGGATTCGAGCTGATCCATTCGCGCCACACCTTCTCGACTCCGTCCATCAGAGTCTGATGCACCTCACAGTGCAAAGCCAGCATCTGGGCGTCCATGCGGTTGTGGATCGCTTCGGGCTTGACTAGGCCCAGGGACAGATAGCGGAGCAGTTCGGCGCCGCCGTAGACCGGGTCCGGGAAATGTTTTCCCAGATCCAATACCTTTTGGGCGCGCGGGGCAGCCGCAAAGAGCATCCGGACGCGGATATCACCTTGGACAGTCAGATAGAAGGAGAAGAGCTTCACGGCCACGCCGAATTTCCCCGGGCCGAACCCGAAGATATTCGGGAAAGGCGCCACGTCCACAAAGGGGTAACCAATCGAAACTTCGAGCACACATGCCTGGGTAGGGTTCTCAATGACGTGCACGAAATCGGGATAGGGGACCACGTAAGCGGCCTCGCGAATCCGTTTCTTGAACGGCCCGAAGGTCGCCACGAAATCATGAATGTGGACGGTCAGCAAAACCCAGGAGTACTGCCGGCCGAATTCTCTCCAATCCAGGGCGTCCTTGCGAAGTTCCGCCGGGAATTGCCCATAGTGGCCTTCCGTGGTCTTGAACAGGCTTTTTTCGAAGGTGAATCCTCCAGGCGCTCCGTCCTCATAGGTCCAGTGGGCCCGTTTCAGGAATTCTCCCAGCACGAAGTCCCGCAGACGCTGGGGAGCGTTGGCATGCTCGATCCGGCCCAACTCGACTTCCTGCCGGCAGCCCATGACGGTCCGGGAGGTGCCGTTGATTGGCAGGGAATCGAAAAACCCCTCCGCCTTATTGGGCAGACGGAATGATTTCTTGAGCGTCAGGGGAAAGAGATGGAGCTCGTGCTCCTTCTGCCGGAACCAGCGCTCGAGCTGCAACCCGTCCCGGACGGCCTCTTCGGTTTTCGTTGCCAGGAGACGATCCCGGTCCGAGAAGGATTCCAATCCTGCCGCATGGCCCATGCCAGAAGCAGGCGCTGAATGGTGGGAGGAATCGGGATAGTCCGGCATAGTTCCAACGCACGCTGCGGAACCCGCCGCAGCCTCCTTGTCTCCAAGACGTTGCAATTTTATATTGACAACGGCCTCCTGGCAAATGCATAATGCCACGACCTTCAGAACAGGCGGTTTTTCCGAAGGCAGTTCTCTTAAGGATCAGTTACTTGTTTTTGTTCGGTCCCTCCAAAAGGTTTTGTCCGGTCTCGCGGTTTTTTCCGGCAATGGCAATTATCCTTACTTGCCTCTATCCCATGGGGCAGGCGCGGGGCTCCGCTTTTTCGATTGCGGAGCTGGGCGCGCGGGCTGCCGGGATGGGCACGGCGTTCACCGCGGTAGCGGACGACGGGTCGGCCATGGTTTACAACCCGGCGGGGATTGCGTTCCAGCCGGGCATGCGGCTCCAGATGGACAATTTGGTGGTAGTCGGTTTTTTTCACTTCTTTCCGCTCGCGCCGCCGTTTGGGACCGTCGTGCCGGAGAAAGGATTCAACGGATCGATTCGGCCCAAGTTCATTGCGGTGGGGAGTATGTACGCTTCCCAGCAGATTAGTGACCGACTGACGGTTGGATTCGGCGTTTTTGCGCCTTTTGGTCTGGCGGACAATTTCACCAATTTTAATGATTCCGACCCGCCGTTGACCAAGTATCCCGGCCGCTTTGCGGGGACGCGCGCGCGGCTGGAATCGATTTGGTTCCAGCCCACCTTTGCCTATCGGGTTACTCCGAACAGCAGCTTCGCCGTTGGCCCCGCGTTGGTGTTTACCCATCTGTTTCTGGAACAGAGTATTCTGAATCCTCTGGACGATGCGCTGGAGTTTGGGCGGGAAGCGGCGAACGACGTCTTCCCCGGAGTGGACAAGGAGTTGGCTGCCCGTTCCATCGCCCGCCTTCTACCGGAAGGACGGGCGCGGATTGCCGGGACCAGCAAGAGCCCCGGGATCAGCGCGGGGTATCTCTACAAGCATCCGCGAGGAGTTATCAACCTCGGCCTGATGTATCGCAGCGCGGTCACCCACCACCTGCAAGGAAAGGCCTCCTTTGCCTTCAACAAAGGGTATACCCTGGAATCTTTTGTGGGGGCCGATCTTCTCCCCAAAGCGTTTCCGAATCAGAAGATTCGGGGGGCGTTTACGACCCCGGCCACCTATGGGTTCGGCCTCTCCACCTCGGCCCTCGGGAACACCACGCTTTCCGCAGACTTTCACTTCCAGGACTACCGGCGCTTCAGCAGTGTGCCGCTGAATTTCAGCGAGACGGAGGCGAAGAACCCCGATGTTCGCACCCCGGCGGAAGAAAGACTGATCTTTGATTTCCGGGATTCGTTTCAGATTGCGGTCGGGTTTGAAAAGCGGCATGGAAATATGGCCCTCCGAGGCGGCTATCTGTATGACCGCACCCCCGTCGTGGACAAGAGCGTGGGGCCTCTATTCCCCGACGCCAACCGCCACAGTGCCACTGTCGGTCTCTCCATGAGGGCGGGGAACAAAGAATTCACTGTGTTCTACGAAGCCATGCAGATGGTGAACCGCACGACCAATGTCGCCGGAAACGTCAAGCAATTCACCAACGGCGAATATCGGAACTTTGTCCATCTGGCCGGCATGGGACTCCGTTTTATCCTGGGGCCGCAATAGCGTATGCGGAAGAACCTCCTCGCCCTGATAGGTCTCCTGTTGTCCTGGCACCCCGGGCTGCTTTCCGCCCAAGCCCAGCAAACGCGCAAGCTGGACACGACCAGCTTTGTTGTGTTGGGCGAAGGACTCGCCGCCGGCATGGCCAATTACGGCCTGAATGAAGTGGTCCAGAGAAAAAGTTTTCCCGCACAGATCGCGCAGCAGATGAATACTGCGTTTCCGCAGCCGTTGATTCAAGGCCCCGGCCTGGGAGACGTTCTGGGCTATCCGCCTTCCCCGGTCAGCCTTCCTAATTATCTCCAGGGCAGCGTGCGCGTTTTCCCTTCGCAGCCGGTCAAGAATGATGAAGCGCCGACCCTGTTTGTCTTTAATTTGTCGGTGCCGAACTTCCGATTGACGGACAGCTTGAACCGCCGGCCCGTTTCGCCTCTGATCCACAATGACGATTCGCAGCAGACGGCTATCAATATGATCCTGGGATTTCCCTCTCTGATCTTGGAGAGGGAGGTGCCGCTGTGGACCCAGTTGGAATATGCCAGAGCGATGGCGCCCACAATGGCGCTGGTCGAATTGGGGTATTTCGACGTGCTGGCGGCAGCCGTCGCCGGTAACCCCGGCCTGATCCCCGATCCGGCCTCCTTCCGCGCGGCGTATGCGACGATCGTCCGAGGTCTTCGAGAGTTGCAGACCGAGGTCGTGGTCACCACGATTCCGGACCCCATGGATACGGCGTATTTTTCCTCGCCGGCGTCTGCGACGCGATTGATGCGGGTCCCCGACTCGGTCATTGCAGAATTTTATGGCATCAATCCCCAGGATTTCATCACGCCCAAGGGCTTGTCCGCCATTGGGAATCAGTTCATCCGCAGGCAGATTGAACCCCTGCCGCCGGACGTGATCCTGAGAGGAGCGGTGGGGTCCGACATCAGCAACCGCGTGCGCGCTCTCAACGCGCAGATCAGCGCCGTTGCCAGCGAGCAGGGCGCGGTGTTGTACGATCTCGCGGGATTTTTTAACCGGATTCGAACCACCGGCCTTCGAGTGGGATCGAGCGCCATCACCGGGGACTATTTCGGCGGGTTTTACTCTCTGGATGGATATTATCCGGGAGCCACCGGCCAGGCCCTGATCGCAAACGAAATCCTCGGGTTGCTGAACCGGACTTACGGAGAAAGCTTTCCGCTTCTGGACTTGGGTCCGATCCTTCACGAGGATGCGGTCTCGAAGTTCGCGCCGGCCCGCGCGCCGGAGGAGTCTCCCTTCGAACTGCAACGTCCTTCCAGTTCCGGGATCGAGGATGAAATAGCTTTGCCATGAGAACCGTCGTGCGGGTAATTCTGTGGGTTGTGGTATTGGCGGGCATCGGCCTGTGGGCCCAGACCCCCGATGAAATCTTGGAGGAATTGCCCACCAAGCTGAAGTTGCCCCCGGGCCTGGACCAGACGCTGCCGCTCAACAAGACCGCCAGCTTCTTTGGAGACGTTTTGCACGCCGTGGATTGCGCGGAGGATAAGGACCTGCCCTATGGCACCTGCGGCAATCAGCTCTTTGGCGGACAGGTGATGACCGACAGCCACCTGAACGGCAACCTCCGCATCCGCTTCTTTCCCCCAGTCAACGACGTGGCCCATTTTGAAGTGATTCATGGCACCCTGCACGGAGACGATGGGGTCTTGCAGTCTCCCCAGGGATACGAGTTGCCCGTTCTCAGACCGGAAGTCGGTGACGCTCCGCTTTTCTTGTCCAACGGCGACCTGGATTTGAGGACCGGGGGGGTTGCGAATCTCAAATACTACGTGCTGTTGCGCAACAGCGCCATTGATATTTTGCTCGATGCCAATCCGAAGATTGACCGGCCGGTGGTGGTTTTTCCCGGCATTCGGGGAAGTGTGTGGGCGCGGTTCGAGCAGCGTCCCGATGGCTTGCTGGACTTTACTTTCCGAGGGAGCACGTTTCTGGCGCTGGGGAGGGATGCCCAGGGCGAGACCATCCGATTCCCCATGCCCTACTGTAATCCGTTGCATTGCGCCAACATTCCGGCGCGCGGCACGAGCCTTCATCCGCACCTTTACTTGAGCACCAAGGAGCCGGAAGGGCCGGAGTGTGCCCCCAATTGCCCGGACATCCCGGTCAATACGATCCGGGAATTCACCGTCGTCACCGCCAGCTCCAGCTTCGGCGACGACTTCGATCTCCATATCCCGCAGCTCGGCGGAGCTGCGACCGGGCGGTCGCATCTGTTGGGACGGCTGCAAATTCAGTTCGGTCCCTGGTCTGGCGACACCGTTTCCTTTGTGATCCAAAGCATGGTGCCCGAAGGATTGCTGGCCAATCCGCCGAAGAGTCCCTTTGGTCCGGGTTTTGTGCCCAGCTTACTCGGCCAGGACGAGTTCCTGCGCTTCCCGCTGATAACATATCGCCTGAAGAAGGTCGCGCTCGTGGACGAACCCTTTGACATCATCCATGGGGCCGTCAACCTGAAGACGGGGCGCGTGATTGGGGAGATGCCTTACCCCTCGTTCTTCGTCCAGGACCTCGCCTTGGCTCTGTTCGAGCAGAACGACGGGCGGATTTCCCCGGACGCCTTTCCCGTAAAGGTCTTAAAGAAGTTGCCCAGCCAACCCCAGACCACCTACGGGCTGTTTGAGAAGGGCGTGAACGGCCAGCTTGTTTTTCGCTTTAGTGGCGAGCACAAACGGACGTTCTTCACGTACCGGTTTCCCTCGCCGGACCTGGTCAAGGGAAACAGTTTTCTGGCCCTCAGCCCCTTCGCCGAACTGGACCTGTTCCTGCGAATCCAGGCTGTGCAGACCGTGGATACCCCGAGGGTCCGCAAGACCGGCGCGGAGACCAACGTGCTGTCCTCGATCGGGGACCGGTTCTCCTACAGTTATTCCATCCCGTGCAACCCGGCGGGGGAGAGCTTTTCCTTTGAATACACGAATTTCAATCCCGGAACCTCCGGCGGGACCTTCCGAATGAACCGCTTGGCCGCGGTGCACTGCGTCAATTCGCGGACCTCCACGCTTCCCCCCGGCGACTACGACACGGTTACCTTCAGCGGCTTTGGCACCTGGAGCAAGGACAAACCCGACAGCGCGCCCCGCTTCGTCACCGGCCAAATCTCCACTTCCCCGCAACTTCCCTATGTCGGAATCCTGGTTTTTCAGAACCCGGACAAAGACGATAATCCGATCCTCTCCAGTGCCAATATCCGGCCGGCTGAGAAACCCCTTCCCTGAGGGTATGAAACGGCTTGCGTAGGAATCCGGCAAGCCAGAAACCCACCTGCAACCGAGGAATTCATTTCGCTGTAAATTGGGGAGATAGCCTGGCCAATCCAACCTGGGGGGGGAACGCCGGAGGGACGGAATTTCTTCGTTATTTCAGGCTTCCATGCCGTTCCCGGTTTCGGATCTCCTTCAGCGGGGAATGGCATCTCTTTTTCGAAAACGTGATCTCCGCGCATCTCCTGCGCTATTCCGTGCCGAGATGTCTCCCGGCAAGGTGGCGGCTACTGGATTGGGTTCGCAGAAACCTCGACATAGACCGCGCCAAAGTCTTCCGGGCTCCCGGGCGGCGAGGAGGGATTATACGCGAGCCCCCGATAGGGAAATTTCCTTCCGATGGGATACAGGCTGACGTATTTGCCGGAGGTAGCCACCACCTCGTAGGTACCCTGGAGCGGCCCGCCCACACCGGAACAGGCCCCCCCGAATCCGGGGCAGGGAAGTGGGGTTGCGCCGAAGACCTGGGTCGTCAGTCCCGCGGTTTTGTCAATGAGCGGCGGGACCACGAATCGCCCGATCCCGACGTTATGGAAGATGATTTGGTCGCCGTCCAGGTCCGTGATGCCGGCCCGGTTGTCAAAGGTGATGTCGGGCAAACCGGTCTGGGCCTCCGAGAACTTGAAGTTCACGATCGAGACCCCGTTAATTCTTCCGGTAGACGTTCCAACCTGAATTCCCTCGCCGGTAACGGTATTAAACCGAATCACCTTGTCCTGCTGAATGAGGAGCAGTCCAGGGCGCTCCTGTCCCTGCAATCGGGACGAACTACCTGTCAGCGCAATCAGTAGAGCGATGACGCCCACCACAGCCGATCCCAGAATGATTTTCCTGACCAACATCGTTTGTTGTTCTCCTTCCACGGCCGTTCGCCGTCGCTGCTCTGTAGTTCCCTCGCCTTCGGACTTCCGCCAAACTCAATCTTTCGGAAGGTGCAGGGTAAGGTTGACATCCTATTCCATTTGCCCCCAGAAGGCAACACATTTTCGCAGGGAAGATTGTCAGGACCTTATACATTTTTCTCTCTTGCCAAACTGCATACTATGCTATTAGACTGGAACTATGAAATGTCCTCATTGCAACCAGACCATTCCCCGTAAACTCATCTTCGCTGAGACCGGACGGCTCGCCGGAAGAATAAATGCCAAGCGCGGCTCCGAATACTTCCGGGAGATTGCGGCTAAACGCAAATCGTTTAAGGGCGGTAGACCCAAGAAGGAGAAACCAAATGCCGGATGATGATGAGTCCCACGCCGAAGAAACCGACAATTCCGGAGATTCATCCGAAGAAACTAGCGATACGTTTGAGCTTGAGGATGAGTATTCCAAAAAGAGCCTCAATGATTTTGAACGGAAATAATCAGCGCCAATATCAGCAACATCCCGATAGCCAGCCCAAGAAAAATAGAGGAAAGCTCTAGCTTGTTTGCTATCCTCTCGTTCACAGACAAATTTTCGTCTATACAGCGCGAGTAGGAATTTCCCAATTTTTCTTTCATAGTCAAGATTCTGTCTCCTTCTGCAACTCCTTCCTTCGCTAATATTTTGTCCAATTCGAGGAATTGCTCGCGCAACCTGGTTGGTCTTGGAGGTTTTTTATAATGATAAAGAAAGGCCGCAAAAAGCAAGGGAAGCAGCCCCAATAGGGAGAAAAATAATGCCATTCCAAGCAACGCGGATGCAAAGGGACCCGCTGCCAATTTAGCAATCTCTGTTTCTGCTGTAACTACAAACCCCACAAAAACCATATAAAGAGCAGTTTTTGTCCCTAAGGATGTTCCCCATTCATGAACTAACAAGTCTTGTCGCATGGATTCGTTCAAAACCAGTTCGATCAAAGCAGCATCCTTTTTTTGAGCAGCCATATTTAGAACTCCTTTGGCCCCGCCCGAAATAGTGCCAGAGACACTGCCTGGGCGAGCCGGTAGTATAGAAAGTGTGGGGTTTCGCCAAAGCTCTTGTAGAGCCTCAGCACGGATTGCAGAGCAGCCTTCCCGATCCGCTTGGCGAACAAGCAGAGAAAACCGTAGGAGAGATAAGCGAAAAGAGTGAGCCGCCGAATGCCAGTAAACGACATCGCCCGGACGTTTTCCAGGTCGAAAATCTGCTTCGCCAGACGGGTTCCTTCCTCAATTCCCCACCGCTTCAGATAGGCGATAACGATTCGCAGAACCGACGCCGGAGAATCGGAAAGGGAATTGGTGAGCAACATCATGGGCTTTCTGTGTTCTCCCGTGCGGACAACAATAAGCCTGCGCTGCTTGCCGTCTTTAGGAAAAGTCACAAGAGTCGAGCCATAGTGAAACGATACCGGGTATTCGCGCCCTTTGCTGACACGACGCCAGTGGCCGATATGGGGAGTCGGAAGTGCCTCAGCAATAGCCACCGTTGAACCCTGCTCGCCATCTTCCGTTATCACGGTGCGCTTGCCGACTTGCCGGACACTGTAGGTCAACCCCGCTTCCTCTAGCATGGTGATATAATTCGCGCCGTCAAACCCACGGTCTAGAACCCAAACGCAATCCTTGCCGACGTGCTGGGAAACTTGTTCCATGCCATGCTTTACAGTGTGCGCTTGGCTCTCATAGCCGGGAGCGAGTTGCGAGAATGGTTCGAGCCATAGCGGAAAGTGATGCCCGTCTTTGTCAATGGCTTCGATGTTCAACAGCCAATAGCCACGGGCTTTTTCTTTCTTGCTGTTGTCCCAAATGTCGCAGAGCCATTCCTGTTTTTCCGAGTAGTCTTTGCGGATTTCAGAGAAGTCCAGCGCGATTACCGCGTCTTGAATGAACGGCTCTACCGCCGAAAGGTACTGCTCCCGAATCGCGTCCTCTTTCAGGTTCCGGTTTGCAAGGTTTCGGGAAAGGCGCATCTCCGTGGTAATCAGGTCGGCATCTTCTCCGAGTGCCCGCCCGATTTCAGAGAGCATCGTGCTATGGTTTGCCGTCATCCCGAAAACCATGTCCTGCAAGTAACCGCCCATTGGCTTCGATTGTCCCTCTTTCAGTTCGTTCGTGAATCCCTGTAATGCTTTCGATGGCTGCATATTTGACCCCCCTTTTTGCATGGTCTAAATATACAGCATAGTATGCTGTTTGTCAAGTCTTTTCTTGGGTTTCTCGCACATTTTTATTGGGTTTTATGCGAAATGTGATTTCCTGCCCACAATCCGTCGCAGCCTTGAAAAACTCCCTGAAATGCAGAATTGCGGTCGCTGCCATATGTAATGACAGGCCGCAGCCGGGACATAGGCTCTTGAGCTCTGGTGCAGTGTGTAACGCAGAAATCACCAAGCCGGTCCCACATTTGCACTTGATCTCTACGCGCTCCAATTCCGAGAATAAAATCACAATCTGATTTTCTCCCACTTCCCACCTCCCAATTGAATTCATTGGGCTATTCTACCTTTCTGCCACAAGGGGTTGTGGCTGAAAAATGTATAAGGTCCTGGTTGGTTGCCCCTTGACATCTCGCTCATCAATGCCGTGGATTGAAATATTCATTCCATCAAAGTCGTCTTCTGGATCAACGAGCCATTCCCAAGCATTGACCAGTTCGCCATTGCGGAACTCGACGAGTCCGATCTGGCAAATACTCGCCATGTCAGCATTAGCTGTCTCGACGTCAAGAGCTACGAATTGCATCTTACATTGCCAAGCAAGGGTTATGCCCCGGCGTACTTCTTGGGGTCGTTTGTGAACACGACAGTCATTTTTGACCGCGTGCAGGTCAGCACCGTCTTTTCTTCTAATGTGATGTTGAGGTCGTCACCGCGTAGGCCTTGCCACATTGCGAGGTAATCAAGCGGACCATACTTTCTTTTATTGGTTACCTCACCATGCTTATTTACCTTGCCACCCTTCGA
>Ga0156329_1240_pt4 | contig 14753 bp, 7 predicted proteins | sample RifCSPlowO2_12_FD_107977 | JGI IMG/M metagenome (GOLD analysis project Ga0156329, IMG submission 107977) | Acidobacteria bacterium RIFCSPLOWO2_12_FULL_60_22 | reverse complement strand
GCCGTTGGACACCCACAGCGAAGAACGGCCCTGGCGCAACGCCGCCACACCCGGCGGTTCGACCGAGAGGCCCCGGAGCGGAATGAGCGGGGAAGACTCTCCCTCCTGCAAGGCAAGGCCGTCGCGCCCAACCGAGAGCGCCACGCTCAGGCGGGGATCGTAAATGGCTTGCCATTCAAATTCCACGCTTTGCGAGCTGTCCGCGGAGACATCGAGGGTCTGGGTGGCTACGATTTCCTTGTTTACGACCAGGGCCACCGTCACCCCGCTGGCATCGGTTTCCCCTCGGTTCTCCAGCCGCGCCCGGATGGTAACCTTGTCCCCCTCCTTGGGCAACAACGGCGAGAACTGCATATCCTCCGGCGAAATCACCAAGCTCGACGGCGCAGAATCCGCCGTTGCTATCGCCTGGCTGAGATCGGGTTCCCGTGTAATTCCAACTCCGCACCCGGGCGGGGGTGTCACGGAGGGGCCTAAGGCGCACACTTGGAACTTCACTTGGCTATCCGGCGAAATGATCCCTACAAAAGTCACGGGTGCTACGCGGGCTCCAGGCAACGGGGTACCAAAGGTGGCAAACACTTCGAGGGTGATCGGCGTGGCGGAGCCGCCCGTCGTGGTATTGCTGATCTGGCAGGTCGTCGAACCGCCGGGAGAAATGGTCTTCCCGGCAGTCGCCGGGCCGCAATCCGTGCTCCCTATCCCTGTGGGCAAGGTAGCAGGAGAAGGTCCGGCGGTGCTGCTGATGGTGCTGCCCTGGCCGGTGAGCTGGATCTTGACGGGAAGATTGAAGCCGTTCACCCCGGTTAAGCTAAAATTGGCCGTTGCCGACCCCGCTAATGGGATGTTAAAAGTGGACCCTTTGGAAAGCGTCAATTGCGGCACGCCAATTTGGAAATTATAGGTCACGTCGCTCGTGGGGGAAGCAGCGGGGCAAGTGGGGGCAGTGGTGCCCGCAGCAGCGCAAATGAGGGTGGAATCGGGACCCGAAGTAATGGTACTCCCTACAATCTGCCCCGCCGACATACAGAAGCCTACCGGCGAATACGGAGGGCCTATTGGGAACGTGAGCACCCCGCCGCTATAGGACGAGCCGGTGGGGCTCCCGCAGGCCGAGCTGAATTTCATTTGCGTTCCGTCCTTCACGGCGACCGTCACAACGGAAGTGAATCCCGACGCCGCGGTAACGGTGACATTCATCGCTACCGGGATGTTGGCTTGCACTTGAATCGGACCGGGAGGCCCCGGCGAACCAGGAGACGAAACGGAGAAGCTGAACGACGGCGCCGCACCTCCCCCGGAGGGCGGCGGCGGCGGCGGCGGTGGGGGCGTGGCGACTACCAGGGTGAAGGTTGTCAGGATCTCGAAGGTACCGGCTCGCGCCCGGACCTGTACCACAGAAGCTCCGCCACTGAGAGCGAGGAAGTTGACCGAGGCGGTTCCCGTCGCCGTCAACTGGAAGGGGGACGTGGACACCGCAGCCCCACTCGTGCCTACGCCGCTGACTTCGACCGCGCCTGCAAAGGGCGCCGGAGATCCTTGGAAAGTGACGAGCACTGTGGCAGTGGCCGTCACGCCGACTTGGATGGGTCCGAGGCTGGCTCCCGAGGGAGTCGTCACGGCAAAGGGAGCCAGCAGCGTTCCTGAGGCGTTGATGGCGAGCCGGGCACTCGGCCCTGCCTCGAAACGACCCACTTCCGCCGGCGCAATCCCCGTGGATCCGGCAGAGGCCGTGATCGGAATCGTAACCGTCTGTCCTGAGAGAGCCGGATCAGCGGCCGCCGTGACCTGGAACGTCACGGAATCAACACCCGAGGCCACTGTGGTGGAAGCGGGCGTGACGCTGGTAATGCCTCTCGGCAATGTTCCAACCTGCATGGCGATGCTCGCCGCAAAACCCGGCGGCCGCTGGATACGAACCACCAGCGGGGTGGTGTTCCCCAGGAAGAACGTGGCCGGGTCAGCACTGAGGGAGAATCCATCCGACAACTCCACCGTCTGCACCAACTCCGAACTCAGCCCTCCGGAAGCTGTAGCCGCGATGGTAACCGTTCCGGAACCGGCCTGGGCCGTGTCGGCGGTACTCAGGGCGAACGTGGCGGTGCCGCTTCCTGCGCGAACCACCGTTGTGGCCGGAGTCACGATAATGCCGGGCGTCGCCCTTGCAGCCAATTGCACATCCGCTGCGAAGCCCGACGCGGGCGCTACGGTCACAGGCAAACTCGCCGTACCGCCAATAAAAAGAGGAAGTGGCCGCGGCGCGGTAGTGGACAACGTGAAAGACCCGATCAAGACACTGAGGCTGACGGTGCGCGTCACCGTGCCGGAGGTTCCGCTCACCACGCAGGCCGCTGGACCCGTGGCCGTGCCGGAAGCCGCAATCGTAACCGGGAAACTCGGCTGCCCAGGGGCCAGAGGGGAAGTCACGCTGCCGGTGATTTCAGGGACGTTGCAGGAGACAGCCAGGTTCACCGGCGCGTTAAAGCCGTTCAGCCGCGTGATGCCGATGGTCGCGGTGCTGCTCTGATTGCGCAGCACACTCACCGTGGAAGGCCCGCTCAAATCAAAGCTGCCGGGTATGGTTACCGAGATCTGCGCTTCGGGCGCAACCGGAGCCTGGAGGCCCGCCACGCACGCCGGCGCGTTCACCCGGAAGGAGGTCGAGCCGGGAGGCGCGTTCGCCTGCGCCGTCACCGTGAAGGTGACCGTACCGGAAGCATTCGGCACGGCGCCGCCGCCCGATACGTTGATCAAGATCGCCTCCACGCTGCCGGGAACCAGCGCTACGTCCACCGACCGGGGAGTCCCGGCCACAAAGCTAACCTGGACCTGGACCTGCCCGCTCTGGCCCGGCGAGAGTGACAGCGATGCCGGTGTGGCAGAGAGACTGCACTGCAACGGCGGCAAGATGGTCACCGATACCACGGCTTCTTGGCGAGCTACACCGGCCGTACCCACCACCCGGAAGGAAGTGCTGGCGCCCGCTGCGGCGGCGGCTTGCGCCGCCACTGTGAAGGAAACCGATCCGGAGGCATCCGGCACATTCCCACCGCCGGTAACCTGGAGGAGGTTTCCATCCACGCTCTCCGGAACTACGGAAACCGCGACCGTTTGCGCCGTTCCTCCCAGAAAACTGACCTGCACCGTGACCTGCCCGCTCAGCCCGGGCGATAGAGACAAAGAGGAAGGCGTCACCGCGAGGCTAAACTGCACTGGCACGATCACGTTTAGCGAGACGGCCTGGGTCTGGCTAAACGCGCCCGCAGTCGCTACGAACGCAAACGATGTCGGACCCTGCGCGGCAGCGCCGGTAGCCGTAAAAGACACGGGGCCGGGGGCGTTGAGGGTTACCGAGGGAGGAGAGAAAGCGACTCCGCCTCCGCCCGCTGGCGCGCCGATCAGGACGGGCCCGGTAAACGGCGCGTTGAAGCTCACATTGAAAGTAATCGGGGAACCCTGGCCCGCGACCAGTGTGAGGGGACTGGGGGTGGATAAACTCAGCGTGAAGGGCGCAAGTCGGTTGATAAAGAGCGGCGCGCTCACGGTGGCTCCCTCCGCCACACCTTGCACCGTAACCTGGTCGGCTCCCGGAGGAGCGTTGGCGGCTGGGGTGAGCGTCACGGTGGAATTGGCGGCAAGGGCGCCCGAAGAAATCTGCACCGGGTTGGGTGCAAAGGCCGCCGCCACCTGCCCTCCCGCGCCCGAGAGCGTTACCGAGTGGCCCGTCGAAACGGTGCTCGAGACCTGCACCGGGACTGTGGCTCCGAACCCTAACAATACGGGGAGCGGGTTGCCCAGGCTGTTTCCGGGGGCCGAAAAATTGAGGGAGAGTCGGAAGACGGTGACGGGGATGGTGGGGCCCGGCAAGCTGCTGGTCCCGCTGGTGACGGTCGTCGGAACCGTCACCGTGCCGGCCGGTTGGCCCGGGGCCGCTGTGAAAACCAACTCGAGCGTCCCCCCGGCGGGGATCGTGAAGGTGGTTCCGGAAACTCCTCCGCCCGTGAGCGTGATTCCCGGAGGAAGGGCGAAAGTGATGGTGACGTCGGAATTGGAGGTATTCTGAATAACGAATCCGCTCGAACCTCCGGCTACCACCACAACCCGTCCTCCCTGGGGCTGCACTTGGGGCGCGCCGACGTTCCCCTCCGGCGGAACTGTGTTCGCTTCCGTTGGGTTGCCGAATCCCGGAATAGCCAGCAACCCCGATCCCCCGAGCGATCCATCCATGCTAGTGATCAAAGGGGGCGAGCCGAATTCCATGCGCAACGTGGCTTGTTCCCGCTGGATAAAGAGCTTATCCGGCTCCTCCTTCGTGCTGAATTGGATCTCAAAATCCACCTGGTAAATGGCGACCTTGCCCTGCTCGAAGATCTGGCCGTTGGCTTTGCGCACAAAAACGCGGGCCTGCGAAATGTTTCGGAAAGAGGCTTCCACCGACTGCTGTAAGGCCGCATACCCGAGGTATTTTTGGGGATCAAACAGCTTCATAAATTCGGAAGGCTGCAACGTCTCGTAGGCCAACTGCAATTGCTGGATTACCTGCTCGGGGTTGGTGTTGGCAATGGCGGCGGGGAGGACCACAAACCCAAAGTTCACCGTGCCCGTCTGGTTGGTGGAGGTCGTAATCGTCAGCGTGCCGTTGTAATTGCCGGGCTGCCAGGTGGTGGTATCCATTGTCAAGCGGGGGTCGCTCTGCCCCCGATTGTAAACGGTTACATTGTCGGCCGCCCGGGTGATAATCCACTGGTAGTTGATAATCGTCCCGGTGGCAAAAGAATCCGCCGCGCTCAGAGTGAATTCCGTCCCCGCCGTAACAAATCCGGTTCCGATATCTGCGACCGCCTGGGGAGCGGCCCCACTCGACCCTTCCAGAGCATCCTGTAGCTCGTTGGCCGTCGCCGCGCGCGGAGGGGTGGGCACCAGACCCTGCTGGACGATAGTCATCTGCCCGGAATTCAATGTCACCGCGCCCGGAACGGCGGGATCGGAGTTGCGGACCTCAATCAGTCCATCGATACAAATCACCAGCGTGGCAATGGGACTGAAAGCATCTACGATCTCGTCGGTCCCCAGGACGCCTGCCACGGCGGTGTTGGTGCGAATTTCAAACCGGGACCCCGGCCTGGTCAGCCGGACGACCTGGGCGCGGACTTTTCCGTACTCCAATTGCATCGTGGATTGCTGGGTTTGGGCATCGTGTTCCACGACGCGGACCCGGGACTGCGAGCCTAAGGCCAGGATGGAGCCGTCGTCTAATCGGGCGCGGAGCCGGCCGCCCACGCCGGTCTCGAGCACGTCCTGGTAAAAGAGCGCCATGCCGCGCTCGGCTGGGTTCTGGACCACTTGGGCGCCTCGCGGCCGCAACACCTGGCCGGGGGGCAAAACCACCCGGAGCGCCCCGGCTCGCGCCAGCCGCTGGGCAAAACTCCCCTCCACCCAACCCAGCAGGAAGAGCACCAGGAGCCCGCTCAGCAGTAAGAGTCTGTTCCCGTTCCAGGCCCGCCTCATGATTGGCATTCCGTATTCCATGTTGTTGTACCCAACGCCTGCCCCAACCTCAATCCCATTGGTTCGGCGCAATCAACTGTAGGACCAGAGCCGGCGAATCGTCACGCGCCTGCTCTCCGAGCCTACGAAAAGAGTTACCGCAGTTCGACCCGCTCCGCAATAGCCCCAAGGTCCTGTGGCGCGGGGGCCTCCCGTACGGGGTGACCATCTTTCCCATCGCGCTTTCCCATCGCGGCTGCGCATCCCGACCTCACTTGTGCGTCATGGTGTAGACCCCATCCCACTTCCCGGCGGGGGCCTTCTGCATAAAGTCCTGGCAGCGAGCCAGGAACAATTTCGTGGGACCATCGGAGGGATGCTTGGCGGCGATGGTTTGGAAAATTTCATAGGCCGCATTCCAATTCCCCGCCTTGTAAGCTGCCAACCCCTGCTGGAATTCCGTCAGCAACTCCTGAAAGCGCGATTGCTCGCTGGCCGGCGCCAGGAGTTCGTAGATCGCCACGGGTTTTTGCTTGCCCTTCACCCGGATCAGATCCAACTCCCGCGTTAGGAATTTCCCCTCCACATACTCATAGGTGAACTCGCTCAGAATGATCTGGGTGCCGTAATCCTTGTTCAGGCCCTCCAGGCGCGAACCGAGGTTGACATGGTCTCCCATGACCGTGTAGTTAAAGCGGCGGGTCGAACCCATGTTGCCGACCATCATCGGTCCCGTGTTGAGGCCGATCCCGATCCGCATCGGCGGTCGGCCCCGGTCCGCCCAGCCCCGGTTCAACTCGCGCAATTGATCCCCCATCGCCAAGGCCGCCCGGCAGGCACAGGCCGCGTGATCGTGGAGGTCCAGAAAGGGGCGCCCCCAAAAGGCCATGACGGCATCCCCGATGTACTTGTCGAGGGTTCCTTGATTCTGAAAGATAATCTCGGTCATGGCGTTCAAGTATTCGTTCAGCAATTCCGTCAGCTCGGTGGGGGTAAGCTTTTCCGAAATGGAAGTGAAGCCGCGAATGTCGCTGAACATGACGGTCAGATCGACTTCCTCGCCGCCCAGCTTCAGCCGGCCGGGATCCTTCAAGAGCTGATGGATGAAGCCGGGAGCGACGTACTGGCCAAAGGCGCCCCGCACCTTGCGCTTCTCTTTTTCCTCAAACAGGACGCGATAGCTGGTGACCCCCAGATAGTTCACCGAAAGGGTGACCGCCGGCAGCACCAGGGAGAGCCAGCGGCCTTGAGCGGCAAAGGCGTGATAGACGAACGCGACCAATCCCAGCAACGCTATCCCATACACGACAGTGGAAACCACCGGGCGGACCAAAACAAACAGGAGTCCCATCACCAGCCCGCAAACCAGCAGCACAACCAGGTCGGTCATCTCTTCGCTGAAGCCGCGGAGCAGGAACTTGTCGTGCAGGAGGTTGTCCATGACATTGGCATGGATTTCCACCCCCGGATAGCCTTGCTTCATGAACGGGGTGGGTCTCATATCGCCGATCCCGATCGCGGTCGCCCCCACGAAGACAATCTTGTCGCGGAAGGTGCCTTGGGGGGTCAGGCCGTCCGCCACATCCGCAAACGAATAATAGGGATACGTCTGGGTGGGTCCCGCGTAGTTGATCAAGACCTTTCCGGTCACGTCGGGATAGATTTTTTTCGGCCCGAGCTCAATCACTTCCACTCCGACCGGGTTAAACCAGGCCACGGTCTCCTGCGGCCCGGCCCCCAAATAGAGCCGCGCGACTTGCACATCCAACGAGGGATAGAAGTTCTCCTCGATGGAAGGGCGGTTGGGGTCGTTATAGTGGAAAATCAAAGGGGCGCGGCGGTAAGTCCCGTCGCTGTCGGCCTCGAAGTTAAAGGCTCCATAGCTTTTGGCCCCGTCGGCGAAGATGCGGAGATTCGGCTCCACGGCAATGGCGTCGGGGGAGTCCAGATAAAAACGATACCGCTGCTGGGAAGGGCGCTTGAGCACCTGGGGGTAAGCCTGAAAGACCAGCACCTCGTCGTAGGCTTTGATCCGCTCCGGATCCATGTGTTGGACTTCCGAACGGGCCGTGAAAAACAGGTGCCCCAAGACGACGTTGCCGGCCTCCTGGATGGCTTTGGCAAACTGCGCGTCGCTGTCGCTCTGCTCGCGCAGCGCTCGCAGGCGCTCCAGGAAGTCATCGCCGGAACCAGCGGCATGGCCGGCGCGGTATTCCTCCTCCAGCTTGGTAAAGACGTCGGCATTGGTGCGGTCGGGAAATGGGAAGGCCACGTCGAAGCCCACCACCCGGGCCCCCTCGCTTTGCAAGGTGCGCAACATTCGCCCGTAGTGCGCGCGGGGAAACGGCCAACCCAGGCGGTCAATCGTTTTCTGATCGATCGCCACGATCACGATTTCCGGCGCTGGCTGTACCGGCCCTCGAAACTGGAAGCGGGCATCCAGCGAGCGCGCTTCCACATTCTCCAGGAAGACCAGCGAGGAGCGGAGGCTGCGGGAAAAATTGATGGAAACGTAGACCAGCAGCCCCAGCAGCGTCACTGCCAGGCTGATGCCGAAAGCGTAGCGATGCGCTCGGATCGAGTTCACCAGCTCCCGCCGTCCGGAGGCGGAGAAAAGCCGCTGGAGAAATTCGACCAGTTTACCGATCTGCCCCATATCTACGAACCTGCTTCAAAACCTTCCCGCGTGTCGTGACAACCGTGCAATTTCGTCCGCAGTTCCCTATTGGCGGCGAAGGCGCCACACCACCGTAACTTGCATGATGCGCTCTAAGAAGTCCTGCCCCGCCAGCGCAAATAAGTTGTTGTTCCGCTCGTAACTGAGAGTGAAAAACCGATTCTCGTCGTTGAACAGCTTGTAGGTAACGGCCATGCGCAGGGCCGGACGGCGAAAACCGCTGGGACCCGTGACGGCAAAGGCCGGCAGTCCCGTCGGGCCCAGCCGGGGTTGCAAAGTCGTGGGATCGAGCAGCGGCTGGTCCTGGAACAAGGTCGCTCCCAACTGCCGGTACATGGCCTCAAACGTGAAATACTTGGGGGCGTCCAGGATCAAGGCGGCCTGGAGGCTCCGGGTATTATTGCCGGTCTCCACCCGATCGAAAGCCTCCCGATTGTGCTGGTAGCGCAGCAGCGGAGTCACCTGCCAATCTCCCACGTTAAAAACCCCGCGAAACGTGACGGAGGCGTCGTTGGTGGAAGTTTGGTTGGTGGGCCGGAACCGATCCACATTGGCGCGGTGCTCAAAGCCCAAGGTCAGCACGGTGGAGGAGATGGGAATCCCGATTTCCACGAACGGCGAGCGAGTGACGCGATCGGCGATCCTCCCCTGCTCCTGCATCCGCTGCCGGTACCCCACATCCAGAAGGCTGTTGCCCAGGCCCGGAAGGTCCCGGAAGCTGAACCGGAACTCCGGAAGCTGAAAGACGGTCTCGGGATTGAGGTTTTCCCCGCGCAGGTCGTCGTTGGTGCGGCGGTAACTCCCCTGCCACGCCACCTGGGAGGAAAGCGAGACGTTGACGCGGATCAGGGCGTCTTGCAGGTCCGCCACCTGGCGCGCATTCACCGCCACGAAGGAGGGCATCATCCGGGTATAGTTCAAGTTGATGTTCCAGGGCCCCTTGCGAATCGAGTTGTCGAACCGCGCAGCATAATCCTTCCGATTCCCGTGAAAGAACCGCGTGTCCGGATTCGTGACGCTATAGGCGATTTCTCCGTCCAGATTCCAAATCCGCGCAAACAACATGCGGGCATCGAGGCTCATCACGTTGTTCGCAATCGGGATGTACGGCCCCCGCCCGGTAACCGGATCGATGGGGATGGAACCGGCGATGTCGTTGCCGTAGGCCCAGTTCAGGCCGATGGTCTTGTCGGCTGCGATCTTCTGCTCCGCCCGGAGTCCGCTGACCACCCGCGTCAAGGGCTTGCCCGGAAGGTCCTCCTTAAACAGGGAGCCGTACCGGTCCGTAAAGGCGCCGGCATTGCCCAGGAGCCGGAAACCATTCCCCCACGGAGCGGTGCGGATAAAGTGCAATCCTTTTACGTTCTGGTTGTACGTCAGGCGGGAATAGCTGACCAAATAGTCGCCCAGGTTGTATTCCGAATGAGGCCCGGTGATGCGGAAATAGGCCCGCTGAACGCTGCTGTGCTCCGGGTCCACGCGGCGGTCGTCGGTATAGCGCAACACTGAACTTGCCTCGATGCGACGCATGCCGAGTCCGAAATTTTCCAGGTAGCTTAAATCCACCGCGTTATTTTGACCGCCCGTCAAAAATGACCGCTCCCGCGCCACGCCGGTCACGCGGGTCAGGTTGGAAGATTCCCGCAATTCCACAAACCGAAGATTCCCATTCCCCGACCCGGTGCCGCCCGGAGCAGCCGCGGGAACGGTTCCGGCCTGGCCCGGAAGACCGGAAGGAGTTTGCTCCTGGGCCGGGGCAGGCATCAACCGGGTGGTTGCGACGATCCGGCGAACCGGAAGACCGGAAGGAGTTTGCTCCTGGGCTGCGGCAGACCCGCCGAACGTTGGGAGAAAAAGAACAGAGACGAGAATCAAATAGATGCCGGAGGGTAGATGTATCCCTTGGCCCAAGAGGTTTCTTATCCGCATAAACTTCTTTCCCGGAGATTGCATTCCCGATCAGCCTTTATTCCTGCAAATCCTATCATGCAAGCTCCCGTTCTTGGCAACGGAAATTTACGATTTCCACAAGAATCCTGACGATACTTACGGATACTCTGCGCCAGGCAAATGGGGGGATTGCAAGCTAGCAGAGCTAACCAGACAGCGGGTAAAGTGCCACACTTTCACACCGTTGTCAATCCAATTGCAATGGGCAGAGTCACTTGACAGGTTCCTCCAAACGGTACAAGCTGCCTCCGTTGGGTTGGAGGACCCTATGGTGGGAGGCTTTGGAACGCTCATGCTGCGCCGACACTGGAAAACCCTGGTGGCCGTGCTGGGGGGGAACTTGCTCTACTTTGTAATTCTGTTTCCTCATTTGCCTCCGGGGGCCCGCCACCGGCCCTTCCAGGTGGATTGGGGGCTCGTGGTGGACTTCTGGTTTTGTTTGGCCTTATACGGACTCCTCGTGTTCCCGTTCCGCCGCTACCGGAAGTAATGCACTCCCGCCGTCAATCCGAGCCGCGCACCGGAGCAAGCGGCCCACACCGCTCAGTGATCTTAGCTTGACCCGACATGGCTGCGGACGTATGCTTTTTGGGGAAGGCATAGTTGAAAACGGCAATTCTGCCGAAGGAGGAATGGATGTTGCCTCGAATCGTTTTGGCTATCACGGTATCTATGGTGTTGTTTGGGTGTTCGCAGCAACCTGCCCCGCAGCCGCCGCAAGAAAATGCGGCCCCGGCAGCCACTTCTTCGCAGCCCCCGAAAGGGCCGGTGACGCCGCCCACCACCGACGAAGGGAGGATCAAGAGTGCGATGTCCGCCGCGCCGGAATCGGTGGCCAAAGAAGCCACCATCATTGCCATGGACGAGAAAATGCAGGTGAGGACCTTGCGCCAAGGCACGAGCATGTGGACCTGCCTTCCCGATGGTCCATCACCCGGACTCGACCCGATGTGTATGGACAAGAACGGGCTGGAATGGGTGCAGGCGTGGCTGGCCCACAAGGACCCTCCCGCAAATAAGATGGGATTCGGCTACATGCTGATGGGTGGATCGGACGCGTCCAACGAGGATCCGCTTGCGACCGCACCTGCCGAGGGTCATCCGTGGGTGGATACCGGTCCGCACGTCATGGTCTTCAATATCGGGACACGATTTGAGGGGTACCCGGCCACGCATGAGGATCCGACGAAGCCGTTCGTCATGTTCCCGAACACTCCCTACGCGCACCTGATGATTCCGGTGAAATAGCTCGATGAAAAATAGGGGTACGCCCGTTGCCGAGAACGCGTCTTCGGAACTCCCGGAGAACCCTCGCGACATCACTTCGCACAATTTCCGTCTGGCAGCCGAGCGGCTCGGTCTCGACTCGGAGATGCGCACGCTGCTGAGCACCCCGTTTCGAGAGTTGCGGGTGGAAGTCCCGGTCCGGCTCGATGATGGGTCGCTCAAGGTATTCCTGGGGTATCGCATCCAGCACAACGGGGTCCGAGGGCCAGCCAAGGGAGGCATCCGCTACCACCCGGCGGTCACCGTGGACGAAGTGCGAGCCTTGGCGGAGGCCATGACCTGGAAAACGGCCCTGGTCAACATTCCCTTCGGCGGCTCCAAAGGAGGGATCGCTTGTGATCCCCGGACCATGAGCCAGAGAGAACTGGAGCGCCTGACCCGCAAATTCACCTCCCGGATTCAGGTGATCTTGGGTCCCTATCGGGACATCCCTGCTCCGGACATGAACACGAACGCCCAGGTGATGACCTGGATCTTCGATGAGTACAGCGCTCATCATGGCTACACCCCGGCCTGTGTCACGGGCAAGCCGGTAGAACTGGGAGGCTCTCTGGGGCGCGAGCAAGCCACCGGGTACGGCGCGGTCCTCTTGATCCGGGAGCTTCTGCGCGAGCTGGGCCGGCCGCTCCCGGGCGCCACCGTGGCCCTCCAGGGGTTCGGAAACGTGGGCAGCCACGCCGCCCGAGCCTTGGCGCGGGAAGGGGCAAAGATCATCGCCATTGGCGACTTCTACGGCGCCATCTTTTCGAGCAAAGGAATTGCTCTCGACGCGCTGTTCGCTCACCAGGCAGCCACCGGCAGAATCCAGGGGATGCCCGGAACCGAGCCCCTGTCGAACGGAGACCTGCTGGAATTGGAGTGCGACATCCTGATCCCGGCGGCGCTGGAATGCGTGATCCACCGAGGCAACGCCGAGCGCATCCGGGCGAAATTGATCGCCGAAGCCGCCAATCTGCCCACCACGCCCGACGCCGACGAAATCCTGGAGCGGCGCGGCGTGGTCGTCCTCCCCGATGTCCTCACCAACGCCGGGGGCGTGACGGTCTCCTATTTCGAGTGGGTTCAAAATCTCCAGCAGCTCTTCTGGGAAGAAAGCCGCGTCTTCGCGGAGATGGAAAAGATTCTGGTGAAGGCATTCCGGAGCGTCGTCGAGCGGGCGCGGTCGGAAAAGATTTCCTTTCGTACCGCGGCTTATACCATCGCGGTCGAACGGGTAGCTCGGGCCGAAAAATTGCGCGGCACGTGAGAGTGCTGGGGTCTTTTGGCTTGAAGAACTCTGTTGCACTTCCGGGGGCATCTGGTTAAGATTCGGCTGTGACGAGGATTCCACATCCGATCCCCTATCAGGGCAGCAAGCGCCTTCTCGCCCCTGCCATTCTAAAACACTTCCCCAAGAATACTACGAGATTGATTGAGCCGTTCGCTGGTGCGGCGGCAGTTTCAATAGCAGCAGTTCGGGCAGGAAAGGTTTCCTCGGTTGTTTTGAACGACGTTAATCAGCCTCTCATGGACCTTTGGGCGGCCATTATCGCACGGTCTGGATCAATTGCATTGGCTTACGAAAAGCTGTGGAAGGCCCAACTCGGCAGGGAGCGGGAATACTACGATCTTGTGCGCTCCAAATTTAATGAGACCGGCAAGCCGCACTATTTGCTATATTTGCTGGCCCGCTGCGTTAAGGCTTCCGTTCGCTACAACTCCAACGGCCAATTCAACCAAAGCCCCGACAATCGAAGGCTCGGGATGAACCCAAAGACAATGCGCTGGCACATCTTTACTGCATCGCAATTGCTCAGAGGTAAGGCTGCTGTCAGGATCGGAGATTATCGAGAGGCTCTCAAGGCGGCAAAGCCCCAGGATATTGTTTACATGGACCCGCCCTATCAAGGCGTTTGTGCCAATCGAGACCCTCGGTATTCAAATCTATTGGATTTTGAGCCGTTTGTCGCAACGCTACGAGAGCTAAACGAGCGAGGGATATCGTTCATCCTGAGCTACGATGGGAAAACCGGGGAAAAGTCGCACGGAAGACCGATGCCCACGGAACTGGGACTGCTTCGAATCGAGATTGATGCGGGAAGATCATCACAGGCTACCCTGCTCGGGCGGAATAGCAACACCATTGAGTCGCTTTATCTGTCTCCAGCCCTCATGGAACGTATCGGAACGGTGAACAATATCTATTTGACGCTTGCGCCAAAACAGTTTAGTCTTTTGGCGCAGAATGATGCCTAAAAAACCATCCGCAGACTTCCTCGCCCGCCTTAAGGCCATCACAGCAAAACGTCCCCGAACAGTAATCGAGCACATTCTGAAGCACGGCCACATTACGACCGAAGAACTGAAAGAAAAGTATGGGTATGCCCATGCCCCACGTGCGGCCAGAGATGTCAGGGAGCAGGGGATACCACTGGAAACTTTCAGGGTGGAAGGAAGCGATGGCAGGAAGATAGCGGCATATAGATTCGGAGACCCCTCAGCCATACGGCGAGGCTTCATAGGCGGAAGGCTCGCATTTCCAAAGGCGTTCAAGACCGCGCTGGTCGAATCTAGTGGCAACCGCTGTCACGTCTGCTTTCATGAGCATGAGGATCGCTACCTTCAGATCGACCACAGAATCCCCTATGAGGTTGCTGGTGATGTGGCGTTTGATAAGCGAGATACTGCATCCTATATGCTGCTGTGTGGCTCCTGCAACCGCGCCAAATCCTGGTCGTGCGAGCACTGCCGGAATTGGACTGATCTGAAATCACCCGAGACGTGCAGCACTTGCTATTGGGCTTCTCCTGAATCCTACAGCCACATCGCCATGCAGGATGCACGGCGACTGGAGATCACCTGGGCTGGGAAAGAAACAACGGATTATGAAAATGTGCGGGTACTGGCACAAGCCGCCAAAGAACCGATGCCGGAATATGTGAAAAAGATTTTAAGGCGGCACGCCCTCAAATCGTAACTAAATGACACCACCCACTTGAGGACTGCCTTGACAACGGGTCCGAAGCAACCAATACTATTGATAGGAACTTGACAGGAACCTGGATTTTTGGGCCGGATGTTTGCATCCGGCCTTTGGTTTTTAGCGCCATCCCAGAACCCCGCTTGTTCCTCGATAATTATTAATTGTGATTTCCGGCGGGCTTTGCTACATTAGGGATTCTGATTTAAGATGGACCGACGTATGCGCGCTTTCAACCAGGACGCTGGAAAAATGACCCTCTGCGGCCAGGGGCGAAGCTGTGGTTGGGCAATGCAGCCATGCCTGCTTGGCCTCTTGACGGTTGTGGCTTGGATGGCTGCTGCCTCCGCTCCGGCGAAAGCGCAATTGGGGCCGGACGCTGCGCTCGTGACC
>Ga0156329_1079_pt1 | contig 14815 bp, 7 predicted proteins | sample RifCSPlowO2_12_FD_107977 | JGI IMG/M metagenome (GOLD analysis project Ga0156329, IMG submission 107977) | Acidobacteria bacterium RIFCSPLOWO2_12_FULL_60_22 | reverse complement strand
CCAGATACGGGTGGGCCGGTTGGGATCCACCTCAATTCTCCGTACGGAAGAGTAGCGGGTAGGAAGGGGGTATTCCACAAACGTTTTCGTTCGCGGATCAAACCGGGCGATCTTGTCCGCCAGCATTTCATTCACCCAAATCAGGTTGTTCTTTTTGTCCACGTCTACGCAATAAGCGCCAGAATACTTGGTGGGAGTAGGATATTCTGTGATCTTTCCGGTGCGGTAATCGCTCATCGCCAGCTTGCCCACGCCCCCGTACTCCGGAAACCAGATTTGGCCTTCCGCGTCGGCGGCCATCCGCCGCGGATTGGCTCCCGGGGTCGGCACATCGAACTCGGTAATCTCGCCGGTTTTGGGGTCAAGGGCGCCAATCTTGTTTGAAAGTCTCCGTTCGGTAAACCAGACCCTTTGATTCTTGTCGATCGCCATTCCGTAAACCTGAACCTCGCCCAATTTTCCCGAGGGAACCGGATATTGGGTAAACTTCTCCGTGGCCGGGTCAAATTTCAAAACCTGGTTGCCCCGGATTTGCGGCATCCAGACTGTGCCATCGCGGAGGAACCGGACCATGTTGATTTGCGCCCAGCCCCCCTGCGGCGGCTGGGGGAACGGCCAGCTCTTAAACACCTGGGTCTTGGGGTCGTAGCGAACCAACTTGTGCTGGGTCCGCTCTTCAAACCAGAGCCGGTCCTGCGGATCGACGCCAATCGCAGTCGGAGCCGATTTCCCACCGGGGATCGGAATTCGGGAATACGTCCGGGAACGCGGATCGAAAGCCCCGATCGCGCCCAGTCCTCCTTCATCCACCCAGCCGATCCCCTGGGAATCCACCGCCACGTCATGGGGTTCGGCTCCGGGGGGCAGATCGTACTCCGTAAATACCCCTTTGGCTGCCTCCCCGGTCACCCAAGGTCGGGGCAGGTAGCGATCGAGGTCCGGGGGCGGCGCTGCCGGCCCGAAGTTCTTCGCCAGATAGTCCGCCACCTCTTCTCTTTGTTGGTCCGTGATCTCCAGCGAGCGGTAAAACTCATACGGAGTGTGGCGCATCACTTCGATCGAAGTCCTCCACTCGGCCCGGCTGGCTCTGCGCGGGACAATCCAGAACAGGGTATGATGGCAGTCGGTGCAAAGCGAGATGAGCGTTCCTCGCCACGGCTCATCCGGCACCAGCTCCGCCAATTGGGAACCGGTCAAACCCTCTTGCGGATGCCGGTGTTGCAGGTGATTCCGGAGCACCCTATTTTTTGCCAACTGGGAGCTGCTGACAGGCCCCTGGACATCCAGCCGCAGAGCGAGAGCCAGATGCAGCGTCACGGCCTGCGTGCCGCTCACTTCCACGGCCGTGTTGGGATCGCTTTGAAAATTACCCCCCAGCCCCTGGACCCCGTATTTGCCCGGCAGAAGATTCGTCGCGCTATAGCGGCCCTGCGCCTGGCTGAACACCGTAACGGTAACCCCCCGGTCATTGTTCCGCACCTTGACCGTGGCCCCCGCTACCGGCTTCCCGGAAGCATCTTTGACAACTCCCGCTATGCTCCCACCGCTTTCGGCTCCCCTCAGCCTAGAAAGCGGGACAGCCAGGCTGCACACCAGAAACAGACTCAGTGCCGCTCGCCTACACATCGGTTTCTCCTTTTTTCGGTAGTGTCTCAGTTTGGGCAGCAGCTTCGTTTTTCCTTAGCCCAGGCGTTCACGCCTGGGTTGCAAAATGAACCGATCTGTTCCCAGCCCCGTTCACGGGGCTTTCGCTTTTCGGGGGCAATGACAGCCGGGCCACCCACGCTTCCCCCGTCCAAGCCCCCTGAAGGGGGCTGAACCGTCCGCCGCGCTCGAATCCCAGGCGTGAACGCCTGGGCTAGAGAAAAGTCTGAGACCGAGGCAAACTGAGACACTACCCTTTTCCCTGAATCTTGTCAGCAAATTTCCGGCTCCGGTCCCGGGTCCTATATGGTAGAACATTTCTCTTGTTTGTGTAGAGCGCAGGTTTTTTCGCCCCTGCCGGGGCTGGTGAGAAATGCGGGCTGCCACCGCTAAAGAGGCCAAGGCGATTTGCGCTTGACACGACAGGGCAGGAGGCATAGGTTTCTTGGTTACGGAGAAGCTTACAATGGAAATCCCGGTTTGCAGGAGATAAACATTATGAGTAAAGCATGGCAGATGTTCCTCTTGACCGTCGTGATCGGCGTCGCGGCCTTTTTCACCGGACCACAGATTTGGCCGATGAGCCACGACGTTCCCATGCCGCCGCCGAATCTTCTCCCAGGCTACATGGCACTCTCGGTTGTTGAGGCGCTGGCCTTCGGCTTTGCTGTCGCTTTCGTCGTCTTCGGATGGCCGGCGATCCGCGACTTGCGGCTTGGGGCGCCATGGCTCAACAGAATGCTGTTTGTCACTCTTGCTTGGTTTATGGGGAATTGGTGGATCCACGATAACCTGCACATGCATATTGGTTTCGATATGAATCGGCTGTTCTATATTGAACTCGGCTTCCACATGACCATGCTTGCCTGTGGGGTGACTCTGGCTCTCAGCTTGCTGCGTCTTGGGAGCCACGCAGCGGCCGGAAAGTCGGCCTGATCGCTTCACAGTTTGTTGAAAAACTATTTTCCGCATTGCAGGGAAGCTTCCCGAACGATATTGTTGAATCCGAATCGGAGAGCAGGGGTGAGCGCTGCTTCTGTTTGCTCTCCGAAACCAGTGGTCAATCCAAATTGGCCATTAGTTTTCGCACAGCTTTATTCAACTCCGGCAGCTTGCCAAACACCGCGCAGCACTTCAGCCACAGTTTGTTATCAATGGCTGGGTAGCCGGAGACCATGGTGTTGGCCGGGACATCGTTGGGGATACCGGACTGTGCCGTGGCGATCACGTTGTCCCCGAGGGTCAAGTGTCCCGCGATGCCCACCTGCCCGGCGAGCAGCACGTTCTTTCCGAGATGGCTGCTGCCGGCCAGTCCCACCTGGGCGCAGAGGATGGAGTGCTCGCCCACGTCGGAGGCGTGGCCCACCTGGACCAGGTTGTCGAGCTTGGCGCCGCGCCGGACGCGGGTCTCCCCGACCGTGGCGCGGTCCACGCAGGAGTTGGCCTGCACCTCCACGTCGTCCTCGATCACGGCGACGCCCGACTGCGCCATCTTGTAGTGGCTGCCGTCGCTCTGCTTGGCGAAGCCGAAGCCGTCGGCCCCGATGACCACGCCGTTCTGTAGGATGACGCGGTCGCCGATCTGGCAGAACTCGCGCACCACGGCGTGGCTGTGGGCGTAGAAGTCGTCACCGATCTTGGCCCCTCGGTAGATCACCACGTGGCTGTGGAGCACGGCGTTGGCGCCGATTTGGGCGTCATCCTCGATCACAACATACGGGCCGATGCCGGCATTCGGCCCGATCCTGGCCGAGGGCGCAATGACGGCGGTGGGGTGAACCCCAACGGGCGGGCGGGGCGCGCGGTAGAAGAATTCGAGCGCCTTGGCGAAGGCCAGATAGGGGTCGGCGCAGCGCAGCGCCGGTAGTCCGACCGAAACGAAGTCCTTTGTTATCAATACGGCACCCGCTCGGGTCGTTTTGAGCAGGGGGGTATACTTTCGGTTGGAGAGGAACGTCAGTTCGCCTGGCCCAGCCCGCTCCAGGCTGTTGACCCCGGTGATCTCGACCTCGCCGTTACCATCGAGTGTACAATCGAGTAGTCCTGCGATTTCTGTTAGTTTCATAGAAAAGTCCTTCCAGATTGCAGCCTTCCAATATATATTCACAGCATGACCGAAGGGAAGTCCCCCGTCCAGCCCGATGTCCAGCCCGATGTCCAACCCGATATCCAGCACTTTTCCATAGGCTTTCCAGGAGGCTTTCCAGAACACAGCGCAGGGCCGGACGCGCCGACCGTATCCCTGGCGGTCGAGGAGGCCGGGCCGCTAGAGCTGGAAGACCGGATTGCCGGGTTTCTGGATTATCTCCGCGTGGAGAAAGGATTGACAGCCAATACGGTCGAGTCCTACGCGCGCGACCTCGAAAAGTTCTCCCGGTTCCTGGAGAAAAACGGCTGGGGGCTGGAGGACGCCGGGCCGATCAACATCCGCAAGTTCCTGTCTTGGTTGGACTTGCAGAAGTTGCAGAGCCGCACCATCGCCCGCCAAATTGTCACCCTGCGCCATTTTTACCGTTACCTCCGCCGCGAGGGTTTCGTGGAATCCAACCCCACGGAGAACCTGGAGTCACCACGGGTCTGGAAGATTCTTCCCAAGTACCTGGCCGTCGAGGAAGTCGAACGGTTGCTCGACCAGCCGCCCGCCGATACTCCGCAAGGTTTGCGCGACCGGGCCATTTTGGAGCTATTGTATGGAACGGGGCTGCGGGTTTCGGAGTTGATTTCCCTCCGTGTGCCGGACCTGAATCTGGAGGCGGGCTACGTCCTGGCGCTGGGGAAGGGAAACAAGCAGCGGATTGTGCCGGTGGGCAAGCTGGCCATTGCGGCCGTGGAGAAGTATCTGGCCGGCTCCCGGGGGAAGCTGCTCGGCTCCCGGCCATCGGCGTATCTGTTTATCAGCCGGCGGGGAGGCGGGACCTCCTTAGCCAAGGCGGCCCGACGGACCGTAGGTCCTCTGGACCGCAGGCCGTCGGAGGGCAGGCTGAGGCGGCAGAGCGTCTGGCTGTTGCTGAGCCGCTATGGACGGCAGGCCGGCCTCCGCAAACGCGTTACCCCTCATCTGCTGCGGCATAGCTTTGCCACTCATATGCTCGCACGGGGCGCAGACCTGCGGTCGCTCCAGATGATGCTGGGGCACTCTGACATTGCGACCACGCAGATTTATACGCACGTCGCCACAGCACGTCTCAAGGAGATTTATCGTCGCTATCATCCCCGGGCTTGAAGGAGTTTCCGCGGAGCGCAACCTGTATGCCTGACTATCTCTTTCTGATGGAAAGCCGGCTCCATCCTGCGCAGTGGCAGGCGGTCTTGCAGGTCCAGAGGGCTGCGGAAGTCCTCGGCATGAACCTGTATTTGGCCGGCGGCGCGGTGCGGGACCTGATTGGCGGGTTTCCGATTGACGATTTCGACTTTGTGGCGGAGGGCAAGGCCCTGAAGCTGGTTCGGGAGCTGAGCCGGCAGGGGGTGCGTGTGACCGGGGAAAACGATGCTCTGCAAGCGGCGGAGCTGGAATTTCCCTCCGGGGTGTTGGCCAGTGTCTCGATGGCGCGCGCGGAGACCTATCCCAAGCCGGGGGTGCCCCGGATCACCCCGGCGACTATCCTGGAAGACCTCCGGCGGCGCGACTTTTCCTTTAACGCCATCGGAATTTCGCTCAATCCGCACTCGCGGGGGTTGTTGTTGGATCCTACCAACGGCCTCGCCGACATGGAGAAGAAGACGATCCGCACTCTCCACCATTACAGCTTTCTCGATGACCCCATCCGGATGTTCCGGGCAGTGCGCTTTCGGACCCGCCTGAAATTCTCCTGGGACCCCAAGACCGCGGCCCAGTTCCAAATCGCCAAGGAGAGCGAAGGACTGGAGAAGCTGCCGGGCGAGAGCTTGGCGCAGGAGTTTCGCCAGATTGCGCGCGAGAGAGAGCCGGCGGAGATCCTCAAAGCGCTCGACAAAGAGAGGCTGCTGGAAGTCCTCAACCGCCGGTTGCAAGGGCCGAGGGTGAACTGGCAGGGCATCGCCCACGCCACCAAGGCCGGCCAGATGCTGGCCGCAGCGGGATTACCGGTCCGTTCCTTCCCGCTGTTCCTGCATCTGCTCACCCGCAAATTGCCGTCTCGGGACCAGACCCTGGTGGCCGGAAGGCTGGCTCTGAAGGGGTCCGATCTGCAAGCCTTGCGGAAACTGGATGAAAATGCCCGGCGGCTGGCGAAAGACCTCGGCGGCAAGGCCGCGGGCACGCCGACGAAACTCTACGAGCTGCTGGCCGCCGCCCCGCCGGAGCTGATCCTGCTGGCCGAGGTGGAGTATCCGCAAAAAATCGTTCAATCCCGCATTCGAACGCACCTCCGAAAACATCTCCCGCTGCGCTCCAAACTCCCCCAAACCGAGCTTCGCGAATTGGGAGTCGCCCCCGACACCGCCCGCTCCCAGAAGATTTTGGATTTGTATTTCCACGCCATGCTGGAAGGGAAAGTGGGGACGCGAAGCGAACAAGCGAAGTTCTTGAAGAAGCTGGTTCAGGCGCAGAAATAAACGGCCGGCCTCACCGCGGAAATCACTGGCGACGGATCAGAAGGAGAAGCGCAGGGCAAATTGGATTTGGCGCGAAGTGGTGGCGGTTCGGCTGATTCTCCCCGCGGTCGAATTGCGGTCGCCAGACTCTCCGGAGAAGACGATCAGGGAGCCGCCTTGGCTGGTTCCAAAATTCGTGTGGTTCGGCAGGTTGAAGACCTCGGCCCGGAATTGGAGGCGTTTCGTGGCATCCAGGAAAAACTCCCGCTGGAGGGAAAAATCCATACTGAAAACGCTGGGCGCGATGACCGTGTTGCGCCCCAGATTTCCGAACCGGCCGGGCTGCGGGGCTGCCAAGGCGCAGGGATCAAAATACAGGTCCGGCCCGCCGAGCTTCCGACCTTTCTGCACCCGCCCGCACCCTTCCGTCACGCCTTTGGTCGGGTTGTTGCTGCCTCCGGGGAGCAGGTCGGGGCGGTTAGCAGAAAACAAATAATCTTTAACGCGGATATTCACTTCCGGAGTAAAGGGGGTCCCGGAACGGATGGAAGCAATCCCCCCCAGACGCCAGCCTCCCAAGATCTTCCCGAGGATGCCGGCGATTCCTCCGCTCTGTCCCCCGCCGAACGGAAGGGAGTAAAAGTAGTTGAACGCGAGGCGGTGGCGGATATCGAAGTCGGAAAGACCCCGGTCCAGCGTTCGCAGGAGTCCATACTGGTTGGTGCTGCCGGAAGGCCCGGTGGAGGAGTCATCCACGGATTTGCCGAAGGTATAGCCGGCTTGCAACGAAATGCCCCGCCCCACGTTCCGGCCGGCGGAGAGCTGCACCGCGTTGTAAAAAGACTGGGCGTCCGTAACGAGGATGTTCAGGGCTCCAAAGGCCGGGTTGACCGTTCCCGTGGAGGGAGGAAAGAAGAGGGATCCGTCGGATTCGGTGATGGGGACCGGGAATTGATTCATTTCATACCGTCGAAACAAACGGTTCCCTCGCACCCCCGTGTAGGCAGCCTGCGCCTGCCAGCCTCCGGGGAGTTGCTGGCGGATCGAAAGGTTGTACCGCAGGACCATGGGAGTCCTCATATGCTTGTAATCCATAACCTGGACTAAGGGAGGAACTCCTGCGGCGGCGGCAATGGCATCGGGAAAGGAACCAGAGGAATCAAAGTTGGGGTTGACGACGAGATTGTAATAGGGAGCCGAATTTTTTCGCATGGCGGCGGTATAGGCGAGAACCTGGTCGTAGTAAACGCCGAAACCAGCGCTGATAGTTGTGTTTCCCCCCACCCCCGGCGACCAGGATAGGCCTACGCGCGGAGTAAAATTGAGAAGGCTGGGGTTGTCCCTCAGATAATGTTTCCCAATTCTTAGATCAGATCCCCGCACCGGATCCTGTAATACGACGATGCGATCGAAGGTGTCCCGGATTTGCGTGACAAATTCATACCGGAGACCCAGGCCGAGCTGGAAGTTGCTTCGAATCCGATATTCCTCCTGGAGATAGAAGCCGGCCAGAGTCTGGCGGTAACCGTGGCGGTTATCCGACCCCGGCAACCCCACGTACAGACTGGTCCCCTCGGGTCCGGCGCGCAGAAAGCTTTCCAGGCTGTTAAAGGACCAATCGCCGTTCCTGCTCCAGGTGTTATAGACGTCCGTGCGATACCGGTGAATGTCGAATCCCGCTTTTAGGGCGTGAAGTCCTCTTTGCAAAAGCACATCGCCGGCGAACTGGAAGGAATTCAGGATATTCGCCCGAGGCGCCCCGGAGTTGGGGCCGAAGGTGCTCATTCCTGGAATCTGAATCTGCCCCAAATCAGATACCGTGGGAAGAAAGAAGAGTTTGCTCGGAATCTCAATACTCGATACGCTTTCTCCTGCGTCCACCGGACGCGTGTAACCAAACCGAAAGGATGCCAAAGTCCGGAGACTAAACGTATGAGAGCCCACCAGGGTCAGGTACTGCTGGCGACTGTTGGTCAGCAAACGAAATAAATACGTGTCCTCCGAAGAATAGCTGCTCGCGTCATCCAACGTATAGCGGAAAAAGAAGCTGTCCCGTTCGGTGAGTTTCTGGTCCACCCGGATCGTCAAGAAGTTCTCATCCGTGGGCAGGAACTGGGGCGAGAGGTTTCGCCCGATCCCTCTGCCGAGGCGAATGTCGTTGGGGATCGGATAGAGCGCCAAATAGTCTACGACGCGCGGGTGGACGGGGATGATCCTGCCGTCGCCCAAATCCCCTGTGCGCGCCTGCTCATCGGGGAAGAAATTCACAGCGGTCTGGTTGAGCCGGTCGCGCATGGCTTCAAAGCTGACCATGAAAAAGGTCTTTTCCTGCACCAGGGGGCCGGTGACCGTGAACCCGAACTGGTTGCGCTTGAACGGAGGGGGTTCGGCGTCCCGGTCAAAAAAATTGCGGGCGTCGAGTTTGCTGTTCCGGAAGTACTCGAAGAACGTTCCATGAAATTGGGGTGTTCCCGAGCGGGTAATGGAGTTCAGCACCCCGCCACTCGTCCGGCCATGTTCGGCTCCGTAGTAACTACTCAATACCTGGACCTGGAATACTGCCTCGGAGCCGAGTTGCACACCGGCGGCGCTCCGCGGCAATTGGTTCTCGGCGTTCATGATACTGGTCCCATCCAACAAAAAGTTGTTGGAGAGGGGCCGGCCGCCGGCCATCGTCAGACTCCCCCCGCCGGTTCCGCGAGACGCTGATCCGGCAGCGGTATCGGTCACGTCGGATTGGAGGGTGGCCAACTGGCTATAACTGCGGCCGTTCAACGGCAGCCCGATGAGCTGGTTTTGGCTGATCAGGTTCGCCGTCTGGCTAGCGGACGGCTTGGCGTCTCCGCTGCCCGGCGGCCGGGGATCTTGTTCCGGAGCGGGAGCGCTGGAAGCCAAAACGAAGTCGAGCGTCGCGGTCTCGCCGCCCTCCAGTTTCACGGTTTGCTGGGTTTGTTTTTCCGATCCGTCGGAGGCAGTCGCGATTTGATAGGAGCCCGGAGGCAGTTCCCCGATTTCAAATTGGCCCCTAGCGTCGCTGCGGGTGGAGCGGCTCAGCCCGGTAGCCGGATTGTGCGCCGTGATCCGGGCGTCGGGAACGGGGGTCCCCGAGGCGTCCTGCACCGTGCCCCGTACGACAGCCAAACCGGCCTCTGCCGCTACCCCCGCCGGGGAGGAAAAAAGCAGCGCGGCCCCTACTGCCGCCAGAACCAGCCAACGTGCCTTCTTCGGTTTGCACACACCCATTTTCATCACAGGCTCCCGCTCCGTTCGAGCAAGTCCGTCAGAAAGCTGCTCGCTTCGCCGAGGGAAGGCCTTATAATCGTGCCGGAAGCTGAGGAGCGTCCCCGCGGCTTTCGCCGCCGGGGTCCTAAACTTGAATTTGTACACCGACTCCAATGGGATGGGTCCGAACTAATGACGTCATTCTGGAAAAGGAAGGCTGTCATCCCGCGCTAGAATAAATGCCCAAACCATTAAAGAATCAATCCTAACACAACCCAGGAAAGCTGTCAGCCGGCGCTAGAGCGGTTTCACTCTTAGTGTAGACTCGATTTCCGTCAGGGCATGGCTCGTCAGGGCACGACTTCAGTCGTGCCGAACCATGCCGCAAGCCGGCGCTCTGCAATTCGGCTTTAGCCGCTGCGGTTCGTCTTGCAAACCTTACCGGCACAGAACGGAAGACTCCCCTCAGGCGCTGAAGCGCCCCGCAACCGTTCCTCAGATCGGCACGACTAAAGTCGTGCCCTGACGGTTGCACTTGCTGGTCTACACCATTTGGGAAAACGCGCTAGAAATCTTGCAGTCGAAAACTTGGAGTAAACGAGTCAAGTTTTCTTTTACCGCCGAGGTCGCAGAGGACGCTGAATAACCGCCCAGGAATCCTCTGCGTCCTCTGCGCCCTCTGCTGCCAGAGGTGAATGCCCCGGTTGCCGACGTAGGACACCGACAGCCCCATTCCAAAGGGTATCTGCTGCTCGATGGTGAAGTTGTACTGGAGCGAGCGCGGGTTGTCCACGTCATACGCCATGGTCTGCAAGCGATTGAAACAATTCACTGGAGGTAAATTGTCGGCGCAGAGGCTGGTCAGACTGGTGTCCGGGAACGGGAAGGGCAGAGTGATCACCTGCCGCGTCGGATTGGCGGTAACCGCGAGTTGCCGGGAGTAGGGCGGCATGGCCAGGGAAACCTGGTCTATGGCCGAGCCGAAATTGCCCACCTCGAAATAGAGGCCGAAGCCCGACCGAATCGCTGTCTTGCCGGTGCCGAAAACATCCCACGCGAATCCAACCCGCGGGCTGAGGTTCTTCTTGCTGGGATTGCGCATCACCGGGCCAGAGGTCCAGTCCTGGTTCGGATCGGCGAAATTCAGGAAGCGAGACTCCAAACCGAACCGCTCCCGGGGGATGACCAGGAACTCGTAGCGCAAACCGGCGTTCACAGTCAACCGGGAGTTGACACGGATGTCATCCTGGGCATAGAACCCCCAGGTTTTGTACGTCCAGAAGCGCGGGAGATTAGAGCCGGGCGCCAGCCCCGAGAAGTTGTCGTAGATCCCCTGCATGAAATCCGCCACCGTGGTGAAGGCAAGCTGGCCGTACAGCAACTTGGATTCCCGGTTGTACAAATTGTAGCGATTGAATAACCCTCCAAATTTCAAAGCGTGTCGGCCCTTGGTGAAGAACAGGTCATCGCTGATCGTGAAGATGGTCTGAATGTGATAGGAGTAAGAGCCCTGTCCCGGCGGGTTGGTAAGTCCACCGATGGACCCCCCTCCCAGGGGTTGACCGGGTATAAAGGTGTAGCGCGGATCGCCCAAGGTGAGCGGCGATGTGCCGGAAACGCCAAAACTGGTCCGGCTCATGGAGGCCCGGGCGGTGTTGAGCAAGGCGGAAGTAAAGATGTGGTTCTCGGAGAGAGTCAGAAACTGATTGCGGCTGGTCCCCGCCGTCCGGAAGCCGGGGAATGCCGTGCCCGAGGCCACCGCCCGGTTGTTGTTGGTCGCATTGTCCAGCACGCCATCGTCAATGGTATAGCGGGCGAAGAGGGTGTCGTTGTCGGAGAAGTTCTGGTCTATCCGCGCCTGTCCGAACTCGACGCGCTGTGTGCTCGCCGACGGAAAGGTGTACTGGTTGTTGGGAAGATTCGGGAGCGGATAAAGATCAATGAGCGGCTTCATCACCGCGGGAACGACCGTCGCGCTCGTCAACGTCGGAGCACAGGCGGTGGGGTTCCCCAACGTGGTGTTGCCGGCGCCTGGGTTCACGAATTGATGGCAGGCGGCCGCCGGCACGTTGTCCAGGATCGAGACGCCCAGGTTTTGCCGCAGGCCTTCCCAAACCAAATGGAAGAAGGTCTTGTCCTTCTTGAGGGGGCCGCCGACCGAGGCGCCAAAGTTGTTGCGCTGGAATGACGGCAGGCGTCTGCCTCCCGAGGTGGCGGCGTAATCGAAGAAATTGCGCGCATCCAAAGCGCTGTTGCGCAAATACTCGAATATGTCGCCGTGCCACTGGTTGGTTCCGTTCTTGCTCACGATGATCATCTGGCTGCCCATGGCCATCCCGTACTCGGCGCTGAAGGCGCTGGTGACGACCTTGTATTCGCGGATGCCGCCGACTCCGAGCGTCGTGCCCGCTTCCGAGGAGGTTGAGGCGCCCAGCGCGTTCACCGTCAGCGCGCCGTCGAGCGTAAAGTTGTTCGAGCGCACCGGCGCGCCGTTGGCGCTGAACCAGGTGCCCGCGGAACCGAACCCGCCCGTAGGGGCGAGCGTGTGCTTGGCGACCCCCGGTAGAATCAACGTTAGGTCCACGTAATTCCGCCCATTGAGCGGCAGGTCGGCCATCCGTTGCTCGTTGACCATGCTGCCCAGGGCGCTGTTGGTCGTGTTCACCAGGGGCGCTTCGCCGGTAACCACGACTTCCTGGGTCACGGCGCCGACTTGCAGGGTGGGATTCAGGACGAGTTCCTGCGCGATTTCCAGAGTCAGCCCTTGCTGCGTTTCGGGCCGGAACCCTGTTTTCTCGATCCGCACCGTGTAGCGGCCCACCGGCAGGGCTGGAGCCCGGAAGGCCCCGTCCGGGCCCGTCAGGACGGTCCGCGTCAGGCCGGTCTCGACGTTCGTGATTGTAATGGTCGTCTCGGGTATGACCGCGCTGGAAGTGTCTTTCACGACGCCGAGTATGGTGCCCGTGCTCTGTTGCGCTGCAGCCGGAACGGCCATCAACAGAACTAAGAAGGCCATTGCTCCAGCAAGCATTTGACGATTCCGACCTGCCGTCTCACTCTTACTTGCGCACAGGGAACCCCCTTTTCACCAGCGACCGAATTCGCCGGCAATCCGATTCTGGAATTGCTCCCAAGCCCCGTACCGTTGCCGTCCACTGCAACAACTTTTCGTATACCGAAGCTACTACGCACCTGCTTCCACCGCAAGCCTTCCGTTCAGGCTTTATTCATAACACAGTCTATGAAGGCGCATAGTCAACCTGTTGCCTGGAGAGATGCGCACGCGATGGACCAATCCGCCACTCTGCGTGATCCGGCCAACTTACTGAGCCAATTAGGGAACGGCTAATTACAACCACACTTTAATCTGGGGGGATTGGCCCATTGCTTGTGGAATTTGGCTCATTGCTTCTCGAAGGCCTCGAGAGACTCTTAATCCGGATTTCTCACCACCGACACAGCGCCGAAGGCGCGGAAGAACCTAGCCCAGGGCGTCAGCCCTGGGAAAGAAGGTGTTCCTCCAGCAAGCCCCGGCAGGGGCGAAAGAAAACAATCCCGGCGGACTGTCGAAGCAGAATTTCTGTCGCCCCTTCCGGGGCTCTCTTGCTTGTCCTCCAGCTTCCCAGCACTTAGCACCCCAACGCGCTGACAGCGGCGCGTTGGGGACCCCGCTGTTACGTGCTGGGCTAGATTCTGCCGCCTCCTTCGGAGGCTCGCGTGGTGAGAAATGCGGGCTAGGCAAGCGGAGCATTTCGGCGGATAATCAGGGACGCCTCCAAGCGGGCAGGGAAGGGAGCACCGATGAACCGAGGGCAGGTCGTTCTCACAGTTTTGATCGCCAGTCTGCTGGTTTTCTGGCCGGCGGCGGGGCAAACCAAAGCCGCCTCCGCCAGCACCGTCATCGAGGGAGCCACGGTCATTGACGGCGTCTCCGACCGGCCCATCGAGGATGCCGTCATTGTCCTGGAAGGGGAGCGCATCCAGAGTGTGGGGAAGCGAGGGAGCGTCGCGGCCCCCAACGGTGCGGCCAAGATCAATGCGGCGGGGAAGACCATCGTTCCGGGCCTGATCGGTCTCCACGGCCATGTGGGCCGGTCCGAAGGGGCGGAAACCAGTGAGGAGAACTTCAATCGGGCACGCATCCAGCGCGACGCCAATCAATATCTCTACTTTGGAATCACGCACCTGCTCTCGCTGGGGCACGACCGCGAGGCGATCTTCGGTTTCCTGGCCGAGCAGCGCGCAGGCAAGACCACCGGCGCGCGCCTCTACACGGTGGGGCTGGGGTTCGCCGCCAAAGGGGGCTTTCCTACCAACCCTTATATCTATCGCCCCAGCACGCCGGCGGAAGCGCGAGCGATGGCTCAGCAAGCCCTGGCCAAGCACCCGCGGTTCCTGAAACTCTGGGTGGACGACCGGCGCGGCGCGGCTCCCAAGCTGACCCCGGAGCTATACGCTCCCATCCTCGAGGAGGCGCGCAAGCAGGGAGTGAAGGTGGTGGCGCACATCTATGCCCTGGACGATGCCAAGGAGTTGATGCGCCGCGGCGTCGTGGCCCTGGTGCACAGTGTGCAGGACCGCGAGGTGGACGACGAATTCCTGCGGCTGGCAAAACAAAACGGCGTGTTGCAGCTCACCACGCTCGGCGGCATCCGCAGGAATCTGGATTACGCCGAGGGCGCGCCCTTCCTGAACGAGCCGGGACTGCGAGTCCTGTTTCCGGCGAAACTGCTGGAGACGCTGGCCGGCAAACAGTATCGGGAAAAGATGTCGAAGGACTCGGACCTGGCGCTCATTCGCAGCCAGTATGAGATGGCGGCGAAGAATGCGAAGAAGGTTGCGGAGGCCGGCATCTCGATTGCCATCGGGACCGATTCCGGGCTGGCGACGGCCTTCCCGGGATTCTGGGAGCACCGCGAAATGGAACTGCTGGTGCAGGCCGGCCTGACGCCGATGCAGGCCATCCGGGCGGGGACCCTCAACGGCGCGCGGTTCCTGGACGTGGACCGCGATTACGGCTCCCTCGCCCCCGGCAAGGTCGCCGACCTGGTTGTTCTCAATGCCAACCCGCTCTCTGATATCACCAACTCGCGCAAGATCGACTCCGTGTGGTTGAACGGCAAGCCGGTGGATCGAGCGGCCCTGGCAGCAGGGAGGCACTAGGAGTCAGAAGTCAGGAGGCAGGAAATCCGCAGATTACGCAGATTGCGCAGAAGAAACGCCACAGAGATGGAAAGAAACTCTAAATTCCAAGTTCTAAATTCTAAACAAATCCCCAATCTCCAAATTCCAATTCCCAAATGGGTCCGCTTTGGGATTTGGGATTTGTTTAGGATTTAGAGATTGGACATTAGTTATACTAGGTTAAGTAATTATGAAGAGTCTTCGAATCGGGTCTGACACCACGGGCAGCGTCCCGCGAGCCTAATGAGTATGA
>Ga0156329_1320_pt1 | contig 14875 bp, 11 predicted proteins | sample RifCSPlowO2_12_FD_107977 | JGI IMG/M metagenome (GOLD analysis project Ga0156329, IMG submission 107977) | Acidobacteria bacterium RIFCSPLOWO2_12_FULL_60_22 | reverse complement strand
GACATGGACATGGGGCGGTTCGTTCCCATCGGAAGAGTAAAATCGGAACCTGTATCCCTCAATGATAATCGTCGGCATGGTGCAATTCGGGCCCAAAACCGGAAGTAACTTTTTGGCGTTTCGGCGGTTAAAAATATACACCCCTTTGCGTCCTACCGAGCGAGAAACCCGCGACACAGGTCAACTTCGTGCTCAACTGGTTTGAGGAGCTCCAGGGGCGCGTCCCAACACACAATTAAATTCCGCTTGACTTCCGGCGGAGGAAAAGATAACTTAGGAATTTCGCAAATGGTATGACGTTATACCTTATCGCCCCTCGGCTTGCATTCGCCGGGGAGAACCAATAAAATCTGTAGATTCGAACATCGTTGATTGAAACCGCAGGAGGGGAAGGAATCCTATGGCCACGAAAGTTGAAGTCCCGACCAAGATTGACATTCGCAGCCTGCGCGGCGCGCTCGATGCGCTGCGGGGAACCGATGACCTGCTCATTTCCGGCCGCGAAATTAATCCCGAACTGGAGTTGGCAGCTCTCTCCAAACACTTTGACGGAGGGGCCGCCATGCTGTTTGAAAACGTCAAGGGCTACCCCAACGGCCGGCTGCTGACCAACCTGTTCGCCAGTGAGGAGCGGGTTTCCCGCCTGTTTGGCGTGGACGATCCCCGGCAGTTCAAGTTCAAGGCCATTGACGCCATTCACCGTCCCATCCCGCCGGTGGTTGTGGATTCCAAAGACGCCCCGTGCCAGGAGGTCGTCATCACCAAGAACATCAACGTCTGGGACATCGTCCCGATGATCCAGCATACCGAGAAAGACCCGGGACGCACGCTCGGCGGCGGCAATACGCTGGTCACCGGAAAGTACTTCTGGGGCGGCACGCACATCAGCTACAACCGCATGAACTTCCGCGGGCCGGACTTTTCGAGCTTCCAGATTTCCCCCGGCTCCCACACCGACATGATCGCTACGGAGTGGTACAAGAAGGGCCCCATCCCGATGACCATCAACATGGGAGTCCCGCCGGCGTGTACGCTGCTCGCCGGAGGCGGCTTCGTGTACATGATCCTGCCGAAAGGGTGCGATGAAATCGGCGTGGCCGGCGCTATGCAGGGCTACCCGGTGGAGCTGGTGAAGGCCAAGACGGTGGATGCGCTGTCCATCGCCCAAGCCGAGTACGTGATTGAAGGCTACCTCGATACAACCCAGAAGGTCTGGGAAAGTGAGATCGCGGAAAAAGAGCAGCGGCAGGGTGTGCATCCCTTCCACCCGGAGTGGGCCGGCTACATGGGCAAGGCGTACCGGACCTACAAGTTTCAGGTGACCGGCGTCACTCACCGCAAGCAGAAACCCATCTACTACGGGCTGATCGTACACAGCTTTGATGACCACTACGTGGACACGCTGATGCGCGAAGCCATGTTCTTTGAATTGGCCGACCGCATCTGCCCGGGCCTCTGCGTGGACACCCACATCCCCATGCCGATGACCGACTGGGGCGGGTGCATCTTCCAGATTAAGAAGCGCCGCGCCCGCGACGAAGGCTACACCAAAAACATTCTCTCGGCCGCTCTCTCATGCTCGCTCGGAGCCAAGCTGATGATCGCCGTGGATCACGACATCAACATCTACAACATGGATGACATGATGTGGGCGCTGACCACGCGCGTGGATGCCGCCAACGGCATGCAGATCGTGGCCAAAGGCGGCGCCGGCCAAGCCTTCCAGCCGTCGGATCGCAGCTCCGCCGGAGATAAGGACTGGACCACTACCAACATCCGGTTCGGCGGCGGCCTCGCCGTGGATGCCACCATCCCGTTCGTCTACAAGGATGCCTTCGAGAGACCGCCGTATCCGGTGAAGAAGGTAGACCCAAGCAAGTGGTTCAGCAAAGAGGAAATCGAAATCGCCCAGAAGTCCATGACCGACTACGGGCGGTTCTTGGCGAAGACCGGCTTCTAACGAACAGACCGGAGCAAGGGAACTGGAAGCCAGGTCGGCCCCGCTGGGGGGGGGGAGTCCTGGCTTCTTTTGTTTCTCCCGAGAGAACCGAGAATAACGAAAGAACCGAGGATACCGAAAGAACCGAAGGAACCGAGAAAACCGAATTTTCCGAACTCTCCAGCTCATCCGATGAATCCCCCTGATCCCAACAAGAAGCCCGGCGCTCTGACCGGCTGTCGCGTCTTGGATTTGACCACTCCGCTGGGGCACCTCTGCGGGAAAATCCTCGGCGACCTGGGAGCGGACGTGATCAAGATCGAGCCTCCCGCCGGGGACGCCGGGCGGTTCCGCAGCCCCTTTTACTACGATAGTTCCGGCGCTGCGCAAAGTCTCTTCTGGCTTGCCTACAATAACAATAAGCGCAGCGTCACGTTGAATTTGGAGACGGGCGACGGGAAGGAAATCCTGCGGCGGATGGCCGGCAAGGCTGATTTTCTCGTGGAGTCCTATCCGCCGGGCTACCTGGATTCCTTGGGGTTGGGCTACTCGGGATTGTTAAAAGAGAATCCCCGGCTGATCTTTACCGCCATTACACCGTTTGGCCAGTCGGGACCGTATCGGGATTATCAGGGGGATGATCTGGAAATTTTGGCCTCGTCCGGCGTAATGTCCGTGACCGGGCATCCCGGCAAATCTCCGCTGCGAATTTCGGTGTCGCAGTCCGAAGCTTGGGCTTCCCTCTATGGCGCGATGGGCGCGCTCACTGCGTTTCATCACCGGCAGCAGACTGGGCGCGGCCAGTTCGTGGATGTCTCGGCGCAGTCCGCTTGCGTGATCATGTGCGCGCACGCCCCGTGGTTTTGGGATTACAACCGTGATAATCCCACCCGGCAGGGGGAATACATGACGGGACGCACGATCACGGGCGCGCGGTTTCGCACGGTGTGGCCCTGCCTCGACGGGCATGTCACATTCATCATTTATGGCGGCCCCGCCGGCCAGAAGACCAATCGCGCGCTGACGGAATGGATGGATACTCACGGCATGGCTCCTGACTTCATGAAACAGAGAAATTGGGATGAGTTCGACGTTGCCACCGTGACCCAGGACGAGGTTGACCGGATGGAGGAAGAGATGGGCAAGTTCTTTCAGAACGTAACGAAAAAGGAATTCTTGAAGGAAGTAGTGGAACGCGGAATGCTGGGCTATCCGATCTCTGCCGCCGATGACATTCTGAACGACGATCAACTAGCGGCACGGGGATTCTGGCAGGAGTTGGTGCTGCCGGGTCGGGAAAAACCAGTCCAGTTTCCGGGAGGCTTTACCCAGTTTTCCGACATGGAGTGCGGCATCCGGCTTCGGCCTCCGCAGTTGGGTGAGCATAATCAGGAGATCTTCCAGGACGAGATGGGATTCTCGCTGGCGCAACTCGAGCAGATGCGCGCTGCTCGGACCATTTAGAAATCCGAGCCGCGACCGCTAGGGAGCGGTCAAAGCCTGGAGGCTTGCAGGTACAAGATTGACCATGAAACCACAGGCGTTAGAAGGCGTCGTCGTGATTGAGTTTGCGGCCTTTGCCGCCGGGCCATGCGTAGGGAAATACATGGCTAATCACGGCGCGTTTGTAGTCAAGGCGGAATCCCGGAGCCGCCTGGACGGCTTCCGCGCCCACTATCCTCCTTTTAAGGACAACATCAAGGGAGTGAACCGGTCTGGCGTCTTTGCCTTTAACAATGACGGCGTCTACAGCCTCGGCCTGAATCTAAAGGTTCCCGCAGGCGTGGAGATCGCTCGGCGGCTGGTTTCAAAAGCTGATGTTGTCATTGAGAATTTTACCCCTGGCACCATGAAAAAGCTGGGCCTAGGGTACGGGGAACTGGCGGCTCTGAATCCGGGTGTCGTGATGCTCAGCACCTGTAATCTGGGCCAGACCGGGCCCCGCTTCCGGCATCCAGGCTTCGGCTCGCAACTGACTTCGTTGAGCGGTTTCACGTATTTGATCGGTGAACCCGGCGGAACCCCGGTCATCGCCTACGGCCCGTATATTGACTACGTTGCGGTAGGATACGGCTACATCGCCATCCTGGCCGCCCTGGAGCACCGTCGGCGAACCGGCCGCGGCCAATATATTGATCTCTCGCAGTATGAAAACGGCGTGCAGTTCATAGCTCCGGCAATTCTGGAATACCAGCTTTTGGGGAGGATTCCCACGCGACAGGCGAACCGCCATGCCTATGCCGCGCCGCATGGGGTCTATCCTTGCGCCGGAGAGGACAACTGGTGCTCGATCAGCGTCTTTGACGATCAGGAATGGAGCCTCCTGGTCCGGACCATGGGCCGGCCGCAGTGGGCGCAAAGCCTTCGCTTTGCCACCCAGCTTTCCCGCAAGGAGAATGAATCCGAACTTGACGAGCTACTGGGGCAATGGACCCGGACGCAACGCCCGGACAATCTCATGCAATCTCTTCAAAAGGCGGGAGTTCATGCGGCCAAGGTGAATAAGATCGCGGACCTTTTTTCCGATCCCCAGTTGGCCCACCGCGGCCATTGGGGAAAGGTCGAGCACCCGGAAGTGGGTTCCCATCACGTCGAGATGCCCGCCTTCGCATTGTCGGACACGCCGTGCGCCGATCCTACTCCCGAACCTTGCCTTTGCGAGCACACCGAACTCATCCTCGAAAAGCTCCTGGGCCTTTCCAAAGACGAAATCGAGAAACTGGCAGCTCAAGGGGCAGTAGAACTGGCCAGCCCAAAGGTATCCGCCCGCCCTTCCTAGCACTAGAGCAGTTCTCTTGTTGGTGTATACCGCGCCGAAATGCTGTCATCCCGAGCGAAGCGAGGGACCTGCACTTGCACTCTTTGAAGCCCGCCGCAGGAACGTGCAGGTTCCTCGGGCCGACAAAGAGCGTCGGCCCTCGGAATGACACTTCGATACGATCTACAGTAACCGGAGAAATGCCCTAGTGCATTATAAACTGGCGGATTTCCACATTCCCACCGCGCGGCTCGTCGGTGCGTGTACCAACAAAGACCAAAGCAGAAGAACAAGCAAGCAAGTAGCCACTCCCAGAGCAGGCGTCGTCATCGAGCCGTTCCGGGCCGGAAGCACTCGCGCGCCGCCAAGGTTCGGGTGCTTGCTCCTGGCCGTGTTGCGCGTGCCCGCGCACGGCCCGGCCGCCGCAGCCGTCCTGCGGTGGCTCGCCCGAGCAGCGGGGGGCGGTGTGTGTGTAGCGCTCCGAACCATTGCAGGTACGTACCCAGAAGAGTACAATTCGAGCAGAGGTGAGTCATGGCCGCGCCGGCACGAAGTGGGGAGAACGGCCAGAGCGCCCGCCCTTCCCAGGCCATGACACCCAAAGAAGCAGCCTACGAACTGCTGGTTTCCACAGACACAATCCTCCGCTGGTGCAGGCAAAGAATTCTTCGAGGGACCCATCCCGGCGGCCCCCGTTGTGCCATCGAGGTATCGGAGGAATGCGTCCGGAGCAGGAAAGCCCGCCCGTACGATCGCGCAGGGACTACCGAAGGTCAAAGTCCGGCCGGACTTGACACGCAGAGACTTCGTGGTGATCGGCGGTTGCCAGGCAGCGTCCGGTGCTGGACTTAGGAGCGAATGACGGATACCAAGGAGGCAGATGCAGATCGTCCTACGGTCGAATTTCGACATCGCAGGAATGCAGGGAGGAGATACCGTGGAACTGCGAGAGGGCGCCTCGGTGCGGAGCTTGTTAGACCTCGTCGCCCAGCGGTGTCAACTCACCCTGATCGATTCCAAGAGCGGTCAGATCAAAGGTTCCGACTTCACGATTATCCTGAACGGGAAAGAGTATCCCTTCTGGCCCCAGGGCTTAGCCACACCTCTTCAGGACGCCGACGTGGTTCAGATTCTGGTTATGCCTCTTGCGGGTGGTTAACATCGGTTTCTTCGCGCCGCAGACTGGCAGGTTAGACGAAATGCGAATTCGATGAAGTACGCCCATCGGATTGCCAGATTTTTGCAAGTGGGTTGCCGGCGAAAATGCTTCTTGCGCTTTGAGGATCGGGGGAACAGATGAGCTACAACCTGCGATTACCGAGATTCGAGTATCTTGCCCCATCCACTGCCGCAGAGGTCTGCAGTTTGCTCGCCGAAAACACGGGCGAGGCGAGATTGCTTGCGGGCGGCACGGACCTCATCCTGCAGATGCGGAGGCGGGAGATCAAACCCCGTTTCGTGATCGGATTGAAAGGGATCCGCGAGTTGGCATTCATTCGCGAGCAGGCCGATGGAGGTCTCGCCATCGGCGGCATGACCACGATACAGGATCTCCTGACATCGCCGGTCATCGTCGAAAAATATAGCGTCCTCTCTCAAACCGCCGCCGGAATGGGGAGCCGGGAAATCCGACAGTTGGCCACCCTGGGCGGGAACCTGGCGGGGGCCCTTCCTTGCGCAGACTTTCCTCCGGCCCTGATTACTCTGGGAGCAAAAGTGAAGCTTCAGAGCCGCCAGGGGGAACGGCTGTTTCCGGTCGAAGACTTCTTCACGGGTTGTGGCCAAACCATAGCGGGGCCTGCCGAGCTTTTGACCGAAATCCAGATACCAAGCCTGCCTTCTCGCAGTGGCGGCGCCTACCTAAAATTCCACGATCGGCACTCCATGGACATGACCACTACAGGCGTGAGTGCTTTTGTGATCTGGGACGAAACGAACAGGGTTCTTCTCGACGTAAGAATCGCCCTGGCCAGCAGTGCTCCCGTGCCGTTGCGGGCCAGGAAGGCGGAAGCCTCTTTGCGGGGCCGGGCTTTTTCGGGCGAGGCTCTCGAGGAGGCCGCTTTACTAGCTTGCGAGGAGGCCGATCCCCGCACTTCCTGGCGGGCTACCAGAGATTTCCGTAGGGAGTTGTTGAAAACGTTGACAAAGCGCTCCCTCCAAGCCGCATGGGAAAAGGCTGTGTCGTCACCCAACGGAGGAAAATCGTGAAAGATCTATTGCCCTTGTCTCTTCGTGTAAATGGCGAGCGTCATGATCTGCTGATTCGGCCGTGGCGTACCCTCCTCGAAGTGCTTCGCGAAAACCTGGGGTTGACCGGGGCCAAGCGTTCCTGCCAGGAGGGCCAATGCGGCGCCTGCACCGTTCTCATCGATGGGAAACCTGTCAACTCCTGTCTGTACCTTGCCATCGAAGCCCAGGACAAAGAGATCTTGACGATTGAGGGCCTGGGCCGAGGGGATGCCGGCCTCCATCCGATCCAAAAATCCTTCGCGGAAAAAGGGGCCGTCCAATGCGGCTTCTGCACCGCCGGATTGATCCTGACCACAAAAGCACTTCTCGACGAAAACCCCAACCCGAGCGAAGACGAGGTCCGTAATGGCATCGTGGGACACCTCTGCCGCTGTACGGGGTATTTCCAAATCGTCGAGGCTGTCCTCGACGCGGCCCGCGAGATGAGGTCCGAGGGGAGGCGTTAGATGGGAGCAGAAACGGGAGCAGAGGCGCGGGACGAGTACAACATCATCGGCAAGTCAGTGCCCAAGAAGGATGCTTGGCTCAAGGTCACCGGGCAAGCGGAATACGCAGACGATCTCACTCTGCCCGGAATGCTGTACGGCAAACTGCTCCGAAGCCCGCATCCTCACGCCCGAATCCTGCATATCGATACCGCCCGGGCCGCAGCCCTACCCGGGGTTCGGGCCATCGTCACCGGAAAGGATTTCCCCGGGATCAAGTACGGAAATATTCCTACAACGCGAGACTACTTGCCACTGGCAATCGACAAGGTCCGCTACATCGGTGACGAAGTAGCGGCGGTCGCAGCCATCGACGAAGATACTGCCGAGGAGGCCTTGGACCTCATCGAAGTGGAGTACGAAGTCCTGCCCGCTGTTTTCGAACCCGAAGAGGCCGTGCAGCCGGGAGCCCCCCAGATCCACGACCATTGTCCCGGTAACGTCGCCGCACAAAGCGCTTTCCATTTTGGAAATGTGGACCAAGGCTTCGCCGCCTCCGATTCCATTCAGGAAGATTTATTCGAAACCCAGCCCATCAAACACGGCATGCTGGAACCCCACGCCTGCATTGGCGTCTGGGAAAGCACGGGCAGGATCACCCTTCGCGCGTCCAAGCAGAGTCCCTACGTGGTCTGGAGGCAACTCGCGATGGGGCTGGGCATCGAGCCGGGGCAGATCCGCGTCATTCAAACCGTTATAGGGGGAGGCTTCTCGGGAGGCAAGCAGGAAGCCATGCCCATGGACTTTTGCGCTGTCCTCCTGTCGAAAAAGACCAGGCGTCCGGTGAAATTCGTTCACGCCATGGACGAGGTCCTGAGCATCGGCCATATGCGTCATCCGATGAAGATCTGGCTGCGGACCGGAGTGAAAAAGGATGGAACTCTTTTGGCTCAGCACTGCCAGCTCACAGCGAATGGAGGCGCTTATTCGAGCATCGGCCAGTTCAGCATGTATCTGGCCGGGGCCATGTTGAACCTGCCGTACCGGCTGCCCAATATAAAGTACGAAGCTCGCCGGATCTATACGAACAACGGATTTTGCGGCGCACTCCGAGGCCACACGATTCCGCAGATCTGCTTCGCCCGAGATTCCCAGTTGGACATGATCGGGGAAAAGCTGGGTCTGGACCCGGTCGAGATTCGGCTGAGGAACGCAGTTCAAACCGGCGATACGACTGCAAACGGTTTTCGTATCTCCACGTTTGGCTTCAACGAATGCATTGAGAAAGCCGCGGAAGCATCGCATTGGCGCGAGAAGCACGGGAAGCTCTCCAAATACCGGGGCATCGGGATTGGCTGTGGTTCCCTCATCTGTGGCGCACGCCTGATGGGCCACTCTGCCTCGTCCGCGGAGGTCCGAGTTCAGGAGGACGGGACCGTCCTGCTGACGACTGGTTCAACGGATGTAGGGCAAGGAGCGGATACCGTCTTGTCGATGATCGCCGCAGAGGTCCTGGGGGTGGAAGTGGATAATGTCCGCTTCCCCAAAGTGGACACGGATATGACGCCGGTGGATCCGGGAACCTTCGGGTCCCGCGTTACTTTTTGGACGGGCAATGCCGTAAAGCTGGCAGCGGAAGATGCGCGGCAGCAACTGGCGGATATTGCAGCGCAGAAACTCGGAGTGGATCCGAAAGAACTGGTCTTTCGAAACCGGCATGTTTTCATCCGCAACGACCCGCGCCAGGGCGTGGCTCTCAAGGAACTCGTGCGGTGGGCTGAATTTCGCCTGGGGAAGATGATTACCGGAAGGGGCGCCTACGCCGCGGGCGAGGAGCTGATTGATTTCCGCACGGGCTATGGAAATATATCCCCGGCCTACACACCTTCCGCCTGCGTTGTGGAAGTAGAGGTGGACCCGGAAACGGGACAGGTGACCGTGGTGGGTATCTGGGGAGCCGACGACAGCGGTTTTCCGCTGAACCCGATGGCGGTCAAAGGGCAGGTGCTGGGAGCCACTGTGATGTGCATTGGGCAGGCGCTCTACGAGAATCTGATTCGCATCCAGGGCCAAGTCATGAATCCGTCATTCCGGGACTATAAGATGCCCCTCGCCACCGACCTGCCCAAGCTCGCTAATGTCGAGCACAGGAACGTGATCACCCGGGACCCCGCTGGCCCCTTTGGCGCGAAGGAGGCAGGCGAAGGGGCGGGCACCGGTGTCATTGCAGCCGTCGCCAACGCCATCTACAACGCGACGGGAGTCAGAATGAAGAACCTCCCGATGTCGCCGGATCGGATTCTTTGCGGGCTCCAGGAACTGCAAAAGGAAAAAAACGGCCCTCAGAAGTAGCGCCCATCATCGCCCGAAGATTTCTAAAGTGCCGAGACTCTGGCGCTCACCAAGGCAAAGCTAACAAGGGATACTCCATGCTCGACGGGTGCACGCCATGGCCAGAAGAGTTGGTCCGGCAATACATTCGGCAAGGCTACTGGATCGCCAAAAGTCTTGCGGACCTGTTGGAAGAGCAAGCCCGCGCCTTCGCGGAACGCGTCTTTGTGGCGGACGGAGACAGGAAGCTAACCTTCGGGGAAGTCAACCGGCTCTCCGATCTGGTCGCGTTTCATCTGCTCGATCGCGGTTTCAAACCCCGCGACATCGTCCTCCTCCAGTTTCCGAATATCTGGGAGTTCATTGTCGTCTTTTTTGCGCTGCAAAAGATCGGCGTTATTCCCGTGATGTGCCTGCCGCCGCATCGTCACTCGGAGTTGACTTCTTTTGCCCGGCTTACCGGGGCTAAGGGCTACTTTTTTTCTCCTCGGTTCCGCAACTTTGATTACCTGGCGATGGCGAGAGAGATTCAATCCGCCGTCCCCACCATGGAATATCTGGTAGCCGCGGGAGACAGCGCCGAAACCGGAGTATCGTATCTCGGGCCGTGGCTAGAGCAGTCGGTGCAGCCCAGGAAACTTGCCGCCTCGCTTGCGCCGTATCGCCCCGATCCGTTCGACGTCGCTTTTTTGCACCTTTCCGGAGGGACCACGGGGGTGCCCAAGCTGATTCCGAGAACTCACGCCGACTACATCTGCAATGCCAGGGCATGCGCTCGGGTCTTGGGTTGGGATCAGAATACAGTTTTTGTGATGGCGATCCCGGCAGCCCACAACTTTTCGCTGGGCGCTCCCGGCATGGTGGCGGTGTTGACGGCAGGCGGGAGCGTGGCCCTAAGCCCGTCTACGGAGCCCGAAGCAGTGTTTGCGGTGATCGAAAGACAAAAAGGAACCTTTCTGCCGGTCAGCCCCGCTTTGCTGATCATGCTGCTGAATTCTCCTCATCAAAACAAATACGATCTGAGTTCCTTGCGGGTTGTCTGCGCGGGCGGCCAGAAAATGCTGCCGGAATTGGTTGATCGAACATGGGCCACGTGGAGCTTCGCGACACCGGGCCATGCTTTCGGCATGGCGGAAGGCTTGACGAATCTGACTCGCCCCGGCGACCCCCGCGAAGTCATCCGCGAGACCCAGGGAAGACCCGTTTCGCCCGCCGACGAGATCCAGATCGTGGATGAGGACGGCAGGGAAGTTCCACTCGGCGCGGTCGGCGAGTTAATTACGCGCGGCCCTTACACCATCCGCGGGTACTACCATGCCGAAGAGCACAACCGCATCGCTTTTACCGCCGAAGGTTTTTACCGCACCGGGGATATGGTTCGCCTCCATCCCAGCGGAAATCTCGTGGTCGAGGGCCGCAAGAAGGACATGATCAACCGCGGCGGCGAGAAAATCAGTGCCGAGGAGGTTGAAAACCTCATGCTGGGGCACGAAAGCATTCATATGGCAGCCGTGGTTGCTATGCCCGATCCCGTCATGGGCGAGCGAGGCTGCGCCTATGTCATTCCCAAACCCGGACGTACGCTGACCCTGGAAGAGCTGACTAGCTTCTTGCTGGAAAAGAAGATCGCAAAGTTTAAGCTGCCGGAGCGTTTGGAACTGGTCGAGTCGTTTCCTCTGACCGGAGTGGGAAAAGTTTCGAAGAAAACTCTTCGGGAACAAATCGCGGCCAAACTGAAAACATAAAAAAAATAACAGAGGGGAAAAAGAGGATAAGGAGGAATAGCGGCGGTGCTCGCCCTTTTTCCTCTGATTGAAATTATCTGTGTCTCCGCTAAAAATTCCGTCGACAGCATAGCTTAGCGATTTGGCATTCAGCCTCATCCTTAGTTAGGTCGGCAGTCGGATCGAAATGTCGCTGCCGTAAAATCCGTTTGGATTGAAATGATTCAGGTAACTCTTGTTTTTGCAGATGCCTGCTAGCGACATAGATTGTGTGTAACACCGCGCGATGTGGCGTTTCGATGGTTGTAAGGGGCAGCGTTTCAGTCGGATGTCACCGGCTCCAAGCCACTTTTTCTGATGGCGGAGTGGACGGCTGGCGATGCCAGAAATTTGATGAGCGCTCTGGCCGCATCCGGATCCTTGGCACCTACGGCCACGCCCGCCGAAAATACTGTGACTCTCTGAACCTCGGGCGGCAGCGGTCCGACATAATCTATGCCTTCGATGGGAAGTAGCTCGCTGATCTGCTGGAAGCCAATCTCGGCATCTCCCCGCGCGACCACGGTGCCGACTCGCTCGCTTGCGATTCTCTGACTCTTCCCCTTGATTTGGTCGGCGATACCGAGGCGCGGAAACAGCTCGGTGGAGAGATAAATGCCGCTTGCGCTGGAGGAATACGCGATCGATTTAGCTTGCCGGAGCGTTCGTTTGAGCGCGTCCACAGAGGTGATGTCCGGCTTGGGCGCTCCGGACCGCACGGCCATTCCGATGCTGGATCGCACCAGGTCCACGCGGCTTCCGGCGACAACCTTGCCCTGCTGGATCAGTTCGTCTAGCGCGGTGCTGGCCAGGATCACCACGTCGGCGGGCTCACCTCGCGCCAGCCGCATCGGAATGGAGTCCGGCGCGCCCCCCATCGAGGCTCCGTAGGAAGTCACCACCTTACTTTGGGTTGCGCGTTCATACTCCGGAACGACTTCTTCATACGGCGCTGTGAAACCGCCGGAGGACATGACCCTGATTTCACCCCCGACTGCCCTGCCTGCAAGGAGCAGAATGCTTGCCAGAACCAGGCCCATCGCTCTCGTAGCAAGAGATATCGTTTTCGTTCTCATGAGTCCTACCCTCTTGAGTGTGCCCGTTTCGACCAGGTTCGTTGTGTTGCGTGACTCTTAAACAGGCTGACCTGGATAAAACCGCTCCTGGCCGGCCTATCATAAAACCGCTGCCGGCACACCGTAGCCCCACCGATTTGCGGTGGAGTTGTGCCTGACACCCCGCTCGAAAATCCTTCTGCCGCTGCACCCGGAGAATACTTCAACTAGAACGCCCGGTCAACCTGCGAGTCTACGGCCGCCACGGGCCCGAACCGTTGCCAGTTCCTTCGGTTATGGTGAACACTGCATGGACACAAGAATGCCGGATAAATCCCCTGTAACGCTAGGACTCAATCGGGAGTGCCCCGCCAGGAATGGTGCGGGTATCGCTCATAGGTGGCTCTGAGGCACTTTCGACTGGGGCGTTTGAACGAAGCCGCTGGTGCGGCGGACGCGGGGGTTATGGGTGTTGAATCCAAAAAACAATTTGAACCCAAACGGGTCAATAGGCTATGGTCCTTTCCAGATAAACGACACCACGGGGCCTTTAGGAGAGAAGTACGATTGCTTCCCAACAAACCACGTTAAACCAACCTTGGCGCGCAAGAGGTCAAAGAAAATATCCGACAGCTTTGCATTCTTAGCCTTAAAGTGGATTGCGCAACAGCCTCGAAGCTAAACCAACTCGCCAGCCCTTAACGCGACTGCTTGACGGTGAATTTCTTTCCGGCGATCGTCATCGTCCCGGTGCGGTTGCGTGGGCGACCCGTATATTGTGCCACGGAGTACGTCACCGTGCCGTTGCCGATTCCGCTGGCTCCCGAGGTCACGTGGACCCAAGAGACGTTCGAGACGGCTGTCCAGGCGCAGCCGGTCCCGGCCGTGGCAGCGATCAGGCTGCGCACCGTGGGTCGTGTTCGCATGGCACAACTCCTCCATTCCTGATGACGAACTTCGCTCGGGCTCGATACCCCGGGGGGCATGAATTGACCCGGTTCACAGGGACCGCGTCGAGGCGCCCGTGTCTCAGGACAAGGGGGAGACACCAGGTACAGCCTTCGAACCTGGCCTCCCTTATAAGGCATTATCCGGATTTTCCGTTTTAGCTCCCAATGGCTCACACCATATTCCCCTCGAGGGATTCCAGTAAACCATTTTTTCTTTGGCTGGGCCCAGGGGCTCGGGACAGGGTCCCGTCCGCCCCAACGCAAGGCAAAACGCAGAGGCCGAAGCGATTCTCCTCGGAACCATCGAAAAGTCCCAGAATGCGCCGGATTTGCGGGGTTTTCTCGGTTGCGCCTCCTACTGGAATCTCTACCCGCCGGCGACGGAGGGAACGATCATAATCGCGCAGCCGTCGCGCACGGGCGTTGCCAGCCCGGCGGAGTCGCGGATGTTCCCTTCGCCGACAAAGATGTTGACGTACTGGCGCACCTCGCCTTGTTCCGTGATGATCCGGTCGCGGAGGCCGGGATAAGACTTCCAAAGGCCTGCCAGCGCCTCCTCGACGGTCGTTGCTGTAGTGTTGATTTCGACCTGGCTTTGCCCGTCGGCGTAAGGACGCAAGTAGGCTGGGATGAGGAACGTAATGGGCATTACTTCCTCCGCCGGCTCACCCTCCCTGCTTTCTTCGAGGCCGCTCGCATGGCCGGTTTCGCAACTTTCCTCCGCGGGGCGCTGCGCGATTCGCCGAGGACAGCGGCTTTCACGCAAGTGATGGGCGGAAGGCCGTCGAGGATCATCTGCCAGGAGTTGCCGTCGTTCGACGAGCCGTAGAGCTTGCCGCTGCGCGTGCCGAAGTAAATCCCTGCCGGGTCGAGCGTATCGTTTGCCATCCCGTCCCGCAGCACAGTCTCAAACGCGTTCTTCTGGGGCAGGCCGCGCGTGAGCGGCTCCCAGGTACGGCCTCCGTTGCGCGTCCGGTAGACGCGCAGCTTGGCGTCGGGAGGGCAGCGCATCTCCCCTTCGAGAGGCACAACGTACACCGTGTCCGGATCGTGCGGGTGCATGACAATCGGAAAACCGAAATCCGACGGGACGCCCTTCCCGATGTCCTTCCAACTGTCCCCTCCGTTGTCACTCCGATAGAGTCCTCCGTGGTTCTGTAAAAACAATCGTTCCGGGCGCGACGGATGACGCACGACCTTGTGCACGCACTGGCCGAATTCCGGATACTTTACCGGCTGAAAGTCGGCGCGGATTCCCTTGTTCCGCACCTGCCACGACTTCCCGCCATCGTCGGTCCGATATACGCCTGCGGCTGAGATCGCTATATGGATGCGTTTCGGGTTCGACGGATCGGGAAGCACCGTGTGGAGACACAAGCCGCCGTTTCCCGGGTTCCAATGGGG
>Ga0156329_1403_pt1 | contig 14879 bp, 12 predicted proteins | sample RifCSPlowO2_12_FD_107977 | JGI IMG/M metagenome (GOLD analysis project Ga0156329, IMG submission 107977) | Acidobacteria bacterium RIFCSPLOWO2_12_FULL_60_22 | reverse complement strand
GAGCCTCCCTCCGATCTTCAGGCCACCCTGACGGAGAAGGCCATCCGCCTCAGTTGGAAGCCCGCGCCGCGATCGGTCTTTGGGGGGGCGGCTCCACCCCTCGACGGCTACCAGGTCTTGCGCAAGGAGGCGGGATCAACGGAAGCGGCGGAAGAGATCGGTATGGCTCCATCCCCTGCGTACGACGATTCGTCGTTTGAATTCGAGCATCGCTATGTGTACTCCGTCCGCGCCTTCGTGAAGCAGGGGGATTCGCTGGCGGCCACGCCGCTCTCCGCTCCGGTTGAGATGGCTGCGGTGGACCGGTTTCCGCCCGCCGCGCCGCAAAACGTCCGCGCGATCGCGGTTCCCGGAGCCGTGGAAATGGCCTGGAGCCCGAACCCGGAACCGGACCTGGCAGGATACAATGTCTATCGCAGTGACGGAGGGACGTTTGCCAAGCTCAATCCGGAAAGGTTGCTGATCCCGGTCTTGCGGGACCCGGCAGTCCGCCCAGGCGCTGCGTACCGCTACCACGTACGGGCATCCGACAAGAATGGAAACCAGAGCGATCCTTCGGAAGAGATTTCCATCACCGCGGAATAGGCCGGGGCACGGTATTCCTTTTTTTGTACGCGCCGGCTTTCGCTTTGACGGGATGCCCAACCGTCGAATTGTATTGGAAAGCGCAAGAGGCGGTTCTAGAATGGAAACGGTCTCCATGAGCTTCTCTCTTCCCATCGTCCTCGGGGCGGTGGGCGCCCTGGGAATGGCCGCCGGAGCCTGGCTGATCCTCCGAAGAAAGAAGAAGTCTGCTTCCGAGATCGAGCGGGAGCGGCGACTGGCGGTGAATGCGATTGGCCGCATTACCGACGGCGTTCTTACGGAATCCTATCGCGCGGATGGCGAAGGAAACAGACCCGGGCTGGTCTTCTTCCGGTACTCCGCGGCGGGCGTAGAATATTCGGCGGCCCAGGATCTTTCCTCCCTTCGCCACTTGGTGACCGACGGAAGTTGTTCCCCCGGCGTCGCCGCCACCGTCAAATACGATCCCCACCACCCCTCCAATTCGATTATCCTCTGTGAGAGCTGGAGCGGATTGAAGGCCGCCGGGGAAGGCGCCACCCCACAGGGGAATGGTTTGGAGATAGCATCTCAGAAGAAGACGCGATAGCCGGACTGAGACGTTGAAAAGATATGGCAGAGAGCATCGAGGATCGGCTCAACGAGTTGCGGCGTAGGAACCAGGCTGCGGAAGCGGGCGGAGGATCCGAACGCCAGGAACGCCAGCACAAGGAAGGGAAGCTCTCGGCGCGCGAGCGGGTCGAGTTGCTCCTCGACGAGGGCACCTTCGAGGAGTTCGACCGGCTCGTCACCCACAACTGCGCCGATTTCGACATGGCCGCTCAGAAAATCCCCGGCGACGGCGTGATCTGCGGCTACGGGCGCATTGACGGGCGGCTGGTCTTTGTCTTTGCCCAGGATTTCACCGTCTTTGGCGGCTCCATGTCGGAAGCCAACGCCGCCAAAATCTGCAAAATCATGGACCGGGCCATGCAAGTGGGCGCGCCCATCATCGGCCTGAACGACTCCGGCGGCGCGCGCATCCAGGAGGGAGTTGTTTCGCTCGCCGGATACGCGGACGTCTTTCTGCGCAACACGCTCGCCAGCGGCGTCGTGCCGCAAATCTCCGCCATTATGGGACCCTGCGCCGGCGGCGCAGTCTACTCTCCGGCCATCACCGACTTTATCGTGATGGTCGAGGGCACCAGCTACATGTTCGTCACCGGCCCCGACGTCATCCGCACCGTCACCCACGAGGACGTGACCAAGGAAGAACTCGGCGGCCCCATGACTCACAACGCCGTCAGCGGCGTCGCCCACTTTATCGCCCGCGACGACCCAGATTGCCTTTCGCTCATCCGCGAGATGCTCTCCTTCCTGCCTCCAAACTGCATGCAAGACCCTCCGCTCAAACCCTGCGCCGATCCGATAGACCGCGAAGACGCTTCCCTGGATACGCTGATCCCGGTCGCGTCCGATCTGCCCTACGACATGCGGGACGTGATCCATCGGGTGGTAGACGACGGCTACTTCTTCGAAGTCCAGGAACACTTCGCGCAGAACCTGATCGTCGGCTTCGCGCGCCTCGGCGGCCAGCCGGTGGGGATGGTGGCCAATCAACCGGCGGTGCTGGCCGGAACGCTCGACATCAACGCCTCGCTCAAGGGCGCCCGCTTCGTCCGCTTCTGCGACTGTTTTAATCTTCCCCTGGTTACCTTTGAAGACGTTCCGGGATTCCTGCCCGGCACGCAGCAGGAGTACGGCGGCATCATCAAGCACGGCGCGAAGCTGCTCTACGCATTCGCGGAAGCCACGGTGCCCAAACTCACCGTCATCACGCGCAAGGCGTACGGCGGAGCCTACTGCGTCATGGCCTCCAAGCACATCCGCACCGACGTCAATTACGCCTACCCGACCGCCGAGATCGCCGTCATGGGCTCCGAGGGCGCGGTCAATATCATTTATCGGCGCGAGCTGGCCGAGGCCCAGGACGGGGACACCGTGCGCGCCGCCAAAGTCGAGGAGTTCAAGAGCTTGTTCGCCAACCCCTACATCGCCGCCGAGCGCGGGTATGTGGATGAGGTCATCCAGCCGCGCCAGACCCGCCGCAAGCTCATCACAGCGCTTCGCATGTTGGAGAACAAGCGCGACACCATGCCGCCCAAGAAGCACGGGAATATCCCGCTCTAAAACCTGTGAAATACGCATAGCAATGGGAGGCTGGTTCGAGAAAATAGAAACCAAGCGCAAGGTGGATCGGCCGGATGAGTTATAATTTGTCTGCGGGGGATGCAGAAAGCGGGGCTTTCGAGTTGGAAGCTCGGCTCGCGGGGAGCAGAAATGCATAAGATCGGGAAGAAGATTCTTCGAGACGAGTCGGAACGGCCGATTGCGGTCCAGATTGATTACTCCGATTGGCTCGAGATCGAGGGACGTCTTAATTTGCGGAGCGAAGAGGCCCGGAGCACCGACTTGTCCAAGTACGCTGGGGTGATCACGCTTACGGAGGAACCTCTCGGCTATCAGTCTCGCATCCGGCAAGAGTGGTCTTGAAAAAAGTTCTGGATACCAACGCCGTTCTGTATCTTCTGGGTGGGAAGCTGGCGCAAACCCTTCCGGTCGGCCAGTACTTCATCTCGGTCATTTCTGAAATGGAGCTGCTCTCCTATCCTCTTGTGGACGAATCTGTGCAGGCCAAGATCGAAGGGTTTCTTTCCGAGGTCACGGTCGTCGGCCTCACTGAAGATGGTGAAATCGTTAGCCATCCGCCTGCGGATGGCAGCACTCGCTGAAGCTGCCGGATGCCATCGTGGCTGCCACGGCTCTGAGTCTTGAAGCGTCGCTCCTGACCAATGACTCCAAGCTTCTCCAACTGCCCGGACTTTCTTCTCAAGCACTCGAGCTGAAAAACCGGTGAACAACCATGGCCACAAGGGAACAAGGCTGAATGCTGAAGTATAAGCGCGACACCATGCCGCCCAAGAAACATGGTAATATCCCGCTGTAACGAGCCTGCGCCACCGCTTATTTGTTCGGATAGCAGTATGCTAACTAATATGCTCACTGCGTCTGGAACCTAGAAATGCCAACCGGAAGGAGAGAAATCATTATGAAAGCCCAAAAACTGTCTACAGCAATCGGAACCGTCGTTCCGAAGGGGATCATGGTTCTAGCACTCTTTTTTGCAGCCGCCCAGTTCGGACCGAACGCCTTCGGCCAGCAAAGCACCACGGTCATCCGAGGCGGCACTCTCATTGACGGCAACGGCGGCCCACCGGTTGCCAACTCCGTGATCGTGATCGAGGGAAACCGGATTCGGACGATCTCGCAAGGCCAGCAGGCGAATCTGCCCGCAGGAGCCACGGTGATTGACGCTACAGGAAAGTACATTACTCCCGGCCTTTGGGACACCCACACGCATTATCACAACTGGTTCCCCGAGTTGGTGATTTCCAGCGGCGTTACCTCCGTGCTGGCCTACGACGGGAACCCCTGGCTGGAGGCGCAGGCGGAGGGGACCGCCAAGGGCAAAATCCTGGGTCCGCGTTTTTTTATGACTTACCCACCCATCGGGTTCATCTACATGGGGGCGAACGATATCGTCAAGGACCCGGAGATGGCGGTTCAGCAGGTCCGGGAGCGTGTGGCCCAAGGCGCCAAGATGATCAAAGTCTACACCTCCGTCACCCCGGACGTTCTGCGAGCCGTCACGCGCGAAGCGCACCGGCTGGGCCTGAAGGTCAGCGGGCACATCGGAATGCCCGCCCGCGAAGCTGCGATGGCGGAGATTGACAATCTGGCGCACGCCACCGGCCTGCCCGTTCCCGATCTTTTGAAGCCCGAGGACTTGGACAAGCTGTCGGACATGCGCGTGATCGATACCGGAAGACTGCGAGTGGAATTCCCCAAGATCGGCCGCCCCTGGAACCGCACGACCGCTCTGTGGGGACCGCTTCCCGATTTGACCGAGTATCCCCTCTTTATCGAGGACCCGCGCCGGATCATGGCCTTCGGGCTGATGGACCGCGGCCTGGCGCAGGACCTGATCAACCTGCTGGTGAAGCAGCACGTCGCGATCGAATCCTGCATCGGATACACCTTCCGCTACGCCAATGACCACCTGGAGGAATGGCGGAACGAAGACCGCGTTTTGCTCACCGACCCCAACCTCGGATACATCCCCGAACGCTACAAGATGAATCTCCTGGATTATTCCCTGATGGAAAAGTTCCGGCCGGATGAATTGGAACTGATGAAAAAGGGGTACCGCAATTTCCAATGGTTTACCAAGACGTTTGTGGAGGCCGGAGGCAAAATCACCACGGGGATGGACACATCGTCCTCCTATCACGCCACCATGATGCCGGGCCTGGCGGTCCGCCGGGAGATGCAGCTCTTGGTGGAAGCGGGGCTGACCCCGATGCAGGCGATCCAGTCCGCGACCAAGTGGGCGGCGGAGCTTCTCCAAGCGAACAAAGACCTGGGAACGCTCGAAGCCGGAAAGGTGGCGGATTTGGTCATTCTGCGGCGCAATCCTCTCCAGGACATTACCGCGTTCAAGGAGATTGACGAGGTGATGAAGGACGGCAGGGTGATGCCGCTCGGCTACCACTACGACTACCAAAATCCGATCCCCGAACCGGGTGAGCGCCAACTGGGCTTCGTGGATTGGCTCGTGAGCGAGATCCCGACCCGGATCACTTCGATTTCCCCCACCTCCGTCACCGAAGGCGACAACACCTTCACTCTGACTATCCGAGGACAGGATTTTGTCACAAGCTCGGTGGTTCAACTCGGCAGCGCTTTGCTCAAAACCGAGTTCGTGGACTCGACCCAACTCAAAGCCACGGTTCCTGCGGACCTGCTGAGCCGCGTCGGGACGTATCCCGTGCGCGTCGTCCACCGTGCCCCCGCCTGGGGAACCACCAATGCAGCGTTTTTGATCGTCAAGTTTCGCTAACGGCGACGATTTGAAATCGGGGGTAGCCACGGCACGTCTTGTGTGCCGTGGGCTTTTTGCCGGAACGAACCCAGAACCCTTCGGCCCTGAGCGAAGGCGAAGGGGCTGCTTTTCCGGGCCTGCCTCAGGGCAGGCTCAGCCCACGGCATCAAGAACATGCCGTGGCTACCGTCAATACAATTTAGGAGGAGGCTCTAACTGCGCAAGAATTCGAGCGTGCGCGTCCACGCCAGCTTGGCTGCCGCCGGATTGTGACGGTTTCCGGTGTCGTTAAAAAAGGCGTGTTCCGATTCCGGGTAGACGTAATACTGGTATTTTTTTCCCGCTTGCTTCATCCGGTCCGCCGTCCACAGCGCGTTGCCGGTAATCTGATAGTCCCACTGGGCGTAGTGCGCCAGAACCGGAGCTTGAATGTTTTCATAGCCGGAGGGCGGGCTGGAACCGTAAAAAACGACCGCCCGGTACAGTTGCGGCACGGCGGTCGCCAGCGTGAAGCTGCGCCAGCCGCCCCAGCAGAAGCCGACCGAGCAAACCCGCTTGGAATCGACGTCCGGATGCTTCTCCAAAAAACCAACCCCCGCCTTCAAGTCATCAATGACGCCGTAAAGCGGGAGTCGGCCGATGACCTCCGTGGCCGCCTGTTCCGACTTCATCTGGGCCGTGCCGCCCGCGCGGGAGAGAAGGTCCGGGCCAAGCGCCACAAAGCCTTCGGCCGCGAACCGCCGGGCCACATCCCGGATATGCTCGTTCAGTCCCCGGTTCTCATGGATTACGAGGACGGCGGGATGCGGGCCAGGACTCTTGGGCTTGACCAGATAGCCCTCCACCTGCGCATTCCCGGAGGGATAGCGGACCGTTTCGGCCGTCACGTTGGCCGCGGCTGACTCGGTCTGCGAAATGAGCGTGGCGGCCAGTCCGCTCGATTCCAGGAACAAGTGAGCCGCGGTATAGCTGCCCGTGGCGGCGATCAGGGACCGCAGGAGGTCCCTTCGCGTGATGCTCCCGCTGCGGTACCGATCCACCGTCTCCTGAATCTGGGGGTTCCTACCCGTCGCGTCCATTTCCGGCATCCGAACTTCCTCCCTTTCACTCACCATCGCGATCCGGGAAACCCGAACCCCGGATCCCGAGTCGCGGCAGTGACCGCTCCCTTACGGTCGCGGCTCGGATTGCGCCCGCAGTTGTTCCTGGGTGCGGAACTGGATGCGGGCAACCTTGTGCGTACGCCAGGAGGGTACCCACACCTCCACGGGGTCCTTGTGGTTATCCACGGCAATGAACCGGCTTTCCATGCCATGGCTGGGCAGCGGGAATTCGGTCCACTTCTCGGTCTTGGGATCAAACCGGGCGGCGGTGTCCGCGTTCATCAAATTCATCCACACCATGCCGTTCCGGTCGATTGCCGTGTCGTAGACGCCAGGAAAACCGGGTCCCGGATAGCGGTAATAGGTGGCCTTATGGGAGCGGATATCAATCTTCGCCAATGCGTTGCCCCACCAGAGCGCCACCCAGACGTTGCCGTTCTTGTCGCCCCCGAGACGGCGCGGAGCCTGTTGCCAGGGCGTCGCCGAGTTCCAGTCCGACCCGATAAACTTGTAGAGGCTGCGGTCCCGTTCGGTGATTCGGTCGTCCAGGCCGGAGACCGGCTGCAAGGCAACCTCGGTGATCTCCCCCGTGCGGAAGTTGCCGACGCCGAGCTTGTCGTAATTCATCTGCGCCCACCAGCAATTGCCGTCGGCGTCGGTCGCCACTCCGTAGGTGCGCCCGGTGACGCCACGGCTCTTGGACTTGAACTCGGTGAACTTGTCCGTGGCGGGATCAAACTTGAGCGCTCCCGCATCGGTGGAAATGCAGATGCCGCCGCCGACCGGATCTACATCCAGCGTGCCGGCGGCACGGGTCATGTCCTTGGGAGGATTGAACCACTCCATCTTCTCCGTCTTGGTGTCAATTTTCCCAAGGCCCCCGTCCGCGTTGAACCAGGCAATGCCCTTGGGGTCAATCACGATGCCGTGGCTGCGCTTGGCCATGCCATAGTCGCCGGGGAGCTTGAAATTCTTGATTTCTCCGGTCCTGGGATCGAGCCGGGCGACCGTGCGGACCGGGTTGGCCTGCGAGTCCGCAATCCAGACGAAGCCATTGGAATCCACTTCCACATCGTGGACTCCCCGCGCTTCATAGGCGGAGGGCGGCCCCTCCATCCAGTCGCTCCCGTCCGAGGTTACATACTCGCTGGGATTGGAACTGGAGGTGTAGTCGTATTCGGTAATCACGGCCTGAGCCGCTTCCCCGCGCGGTCTGGGAAACGGATTCCATTTCATCGGAGAGGGTCCCGGACCGCGCACCTTGCCCAGGTAAGCCGCCAGTTCGTCCTTGAACTCGCGGACGAGCGGCACGGGAGCCCGGTCGGCCCGCGGAGGATCGCCGTAGATGCCGACCGTCTCCATCACGTCTATAATCTTTCGCCAGCCGGCCTGGTCAAAACGGTTCTGGAGCACGAAATTCGGCGTATGGCATCCGGTGCAGTTATCACGGAAGATGAGCTTCATGCGGCGGTTTTCGGCCGTGTCTTCCGGGAGGCTGGCGAACCACTCGGTCCCGGTGAGCTGCTTGCTGAAATCCGCGAGAGTTTGCAGCTTAAAATCGTGCCGGAGGGCGGGATCTCCCTCCAGATTCACTTCCGCCCGCGCCGTCTGGAATCCGACCGTTTGCGCCCAGACCCGATAGCGGCCTTTCTCCAGCGCCGGGAACGAATAGGCTCCCTGTTCGTCCGTGAACACCGAAGTGGTGTAGGTCTTCCCATCCTCCCGGGCCGAGACCGCGACACCCTCCAGGGACTGCCCGCTCGCCGATTGGATATTGCCCTTCAGCGCTGTACCGTCCGTAGCGGGAGCAGCTTGCAGCAGCAAAGCCCCCCCCGTAACCGTCATGGCCACGGCGATGAATCCAACTCGCAATCTTAGGCTTGACACGGCTGTTCTCCTCTCGTTCTCAAAATCGTATGACACCGGCGTTCATTGGAAGACTTTCAGAAAGGCGATGATGTTCTCAATTTCCTCCGCCGTAAGCCCGTATTGGAAACCGGGCATCCGCGGCGTCCCGTTGCGGATAGCTACGCGGGCCCGCGTCTCGGTCTCCGTTCCTTTGACGAACCCATTCAGCTTCGGACCATACGGCTGAGGGTCCGGATCCCACGGCTCATTCAACGCGGGCATATGGCAGAGGGAACACCGTTGCAAGAACAGCTTCTTGCCCGCGAGTTCCTTGCCGGAGAGCTTGGGGGAGGGTTGCTGGGCCTGCAAGGGGAGCAGAAAGCCCAGCACGGCCATTGCCACCATTCCAAGAATACGCGCCACCCAGCCCCCCTTCTGCGTAAGACTCTTCTATTCCAGAATAGATTCTACTTAAAAAAGAAGCCTCAGCGCCAACTGAATTTGCCGGGAAGTGGTGCCGGTGCTGGTGATTCTGCCCGCGTTGCCGAGAGGATTTTCCACGTCTTGGATGCCCGCAAAAACAGGGGCAGGAGCAGAGGTGCCGCCCAAAGTACCTAAGTTCACTCGGTTCAGGAGATTGAAGAACTCCGCGCGAAACTCCAGCTTTCCACTCTCTCCCAGGAATCCCAACGCCGTATCTTTCCCGATGGAGAAATCCACATTGGCAAGGCCCGGACCTCGAATGATGCCTCGTCCCGCCGTTCCCAGAAATCCCGCCGGCTGCACGGCGAAGGCGCAGGGGTCATACCACCTCTCCCAAGTGCCCACCGGGGTCCCCGCCGGGAAATTCCCGCACCCGCGGGAAACGCCGCGGATGATATCCGCGGCCTTGATCCCGGGCCGCAGGTCGGGGCGGTCGGACCCGGAGTCATTCGCCTTCGAGCGCGACCGGTTGCGTTGCAGACCCACGGAGAAAGGATACCCGCCCTGGAGGGAGAGGATGCCGCTCATCCACCACCCGTTCAGAACTTTCCCAACGCTCCCTCCCGAGGAGAACTCCGGCAAACGGTAGATCGTGTTAAATCGCCAATTGTGAAGGATGTCGAAACCCGCCAGTCCGCGATCCACTTTGCGGTCGGTGGGGTCCACGCGATCAATATCCCCGCTGGAGTCGTTCGGCACTACTCCTTGCGTCTCATCAATGACTTTCGACCAGGTGTAGGAGCTTTGAAACTGCAGCCCCTTGCTCAATCGCTTCTGCAACCCAAACTGAAAGGAGTTATACCAGGAATTTCCTCCCGCCGTATTCAAGCGAATATAGGTCCAGTTGGGATTGATCCGCGGCTCATTGCCGGTCCAGAATTTCCGGCCGTCCGGAAGAATTTGAGGCGTAGTGGGATTGCCGTCCCGATGCTGCATCAGGTTAAGGCCCCGCGAACCCGCATAAGCCAGCGTCAACGCCATGTCAAAGGGCAACTGGCGCTGCACCGTAAGGTTGTACTGGAGGATGTGAGACTGCTGGAGAGCGTAATCCATGATGCGGAGGGATTTCCCGATGACCTCCGGCGGGAGCACGACCGGCAAGGCGGTCAGATTGAAGTCCTGGAGCGAGCTGAGGCTGGAGAAGGGGGGCGTGGCCGCCGCCAGCGAGAGCATCGCCGAGCCATAGGGACTGTTGATGTCATAGAGCAATCCGAACCCGCCCCGGATCGCGGTCCGCCCATCTCCCCGGACATCCCAGGCGAAACCAAACCGGGGACTGAAATTCCGGAGCGAAGGGTTCTTCCCAAACAAGGGGCGCCCCAGAGTCGTTTGCGCATCGTGCTGGATGTCCCGCAAGTTCGATCCGATACTCGGGTTCATGGCCTCCTGGGGGATCGTCAGGAACTCATAGCGCAATCCCAGGTTCAAGTTCAGGCGAGAGGCAAGCCGCAGGTCGTCCTGCACGTAAAATCCGGCCGAAGTGGACTCATAGTAGCGTTCCTGCCGGGAGCCCGCCGTCACCATTTGCAGGTTCTGCACCCGGCCCTGCAAAAAGGTGGCGATGTTGGCAAAGGTGACATTCCCTTTCGATTGCAGGCTGAGTTGGGTGTACTGCTGAAACCGGTTGATGAGTGTCCCGAACTTCAGCGAGTGCCGGCCCCGGGTGTAGAACAGGTCGTCGCTCCAGGTGTAGATGTTTTGCTTGTTGTGAGAAGGACTGGCGTTATCCCCTTGAAAACGCGTAACGCCCGCGACGACGATATTGGCAACTTCCTGGCCTGGGATGAACGCGAACTGCGGGCCGCTGACCCCCGAAATCGAGTCTGTCTTCAGCCACGTCCGGCTGAAAGAGAAGCGGGCCGTATTCAGCAGAGTGGGGGAGACGATCCGGGTTTCCGACAACGTGGTGAACTGGAAGCGGCTTGTCCGGGGGTCCCTCCACTGCGGCCATTCCCGCGGATTGATCTTCTCCGCGTCATCAATGGTCAAGCGGCCGAAGAGCGAATCGCTGGCCGAAACGGTTTGGTCCACCCGAATCTGCCCGTAGTTCTCCGTGGTCGGCTGGCTGAAGGGGAAAGTATATTTGTTGTTGGGCAGATTGGGCTCGGGCCACAGCGTCACCAAGGGCCGGATGATCGGACTAATCTGGGAGACGTCTGCTCGGGCTGCGGGGGGAATGGTATCGGAAACCGTCGTCACGCCCAGGCGCTCCCGGAGCGCTTCATACACCCCGTAGAAAAACAGCTTGTCCCGCCGGATGGGCCCGCCCACCGAGCCGCCAAACTGGTTCCGTGTGAACGGCGGGAGGCGGCGCTTGTTGGCCACGGTTTGCAGATCAAAGAAGTTCCTGGCATCCAGAGCGCTGTTTCGCAGGTACTCAAAGAGCGAACCGTGAAAGGTGTTGGTCCCGTTTTTGCTCGCAATGACCATCTGGCTCCCCATGGTCATGCCGTACTCGGCGCTAAAGGAATTGGTGATGACGCGGTACTCGCGGATGCCCTCCACGCCCAATGTGCTATGGCCGATGGAGGCCGAAGAGGCGCCCCAGGTGGTCATCATGGAAGCTCCATCGAGCAGATAATTGTTCGACCGGGTGGTCGCCCCGTTGCTGCTGAACCACGTCCCGGTTGAGCCGGCGGTTTCGCCGTGCCGGGAGTGGAGATTGACCCCCGTCTGCATGAGGGTCAGGTTGATATAGTTCCGGCCATTCAGAGGCAGGTCGGAGACCCGCTGCTCGTCCACCAAGCCGCCCAGTGAGCCGCTCGTGGTGTCCACCATGGGGGCCTCGGCCGCCACGGTTACGGTCTGCTCGATGGCGCCCACCTCCAGGGTGAAGTTCACCACCGCTTCCTGCGCCACGGTAAGCGTCAAGCCCGTGTGCAGGGCTGCCCGGAACCCCGGTTGCTCTGCTCTAATTTCGTAGATGCCTACCGGGAGCGCCGACAGACGATACGAACCATCTGTGCCGGCTACAGCCCTGCGGGTCTGACCGGTCTCCAAGTTCCGCGCCGTCAAGCTGGCGCTGGGCACGACCGCCCCGGTGGCGTCTTTCACCACGCCTAGAACCGTGGCCGTCGGCATTTGGGCCCAAACCACTGCTGTCGTTACCCAACAAAGAAATAGCGCCACGAGACAAAGTTTTCCGTGGCTTTTCTCTCTGACTGTCCCCGTTTCTGTGGTAGGCATAAAGGTCCCCTTTTCCTTTCGTCACGGGTCGAGCTATTCCTTACGGTTGCTTCAGGTTCTCCCGCTAACTCAAGATTCCGCCGAACGGGTTGGTCTTTCCGGAACCAAACACAAGGGATTGCTCGACTGTGGAGTGAGATAAGTCCGCAGGCAGGAAGAGTCGCCCGCTTCTAAATCCGTGTATGAGAAAATAGCCCCGGTCCACTGGCTACCCCCAGCCAATTGGAATCCACCGCGGAGAAACGTTCGTTCTTAACTCTGACCTCTTACACTTATAAAAAGCGCTTGATGGCATCGAGTCTATAAAGGGGAGCACGGGATGTCAAGCCCCTCTATCCACGGCAAATCCTCCAGACGGCGGAAGGCTATGGTTGCGGCGGAGGCGGTTGGACCGGAGGATGGCCGGGAGGCATGGCCTCCCCGCCTTCCGACGGAGATTCCTGAGTTGGATGAGGCGATCCGCCGGCGGCGTCGGGGCGGCCGCCTTCGACCTTCCATTGGCCGCCTTCTCTGCGCAGTTGGTAATGGAACGACATTTGGGCTGCCGGATCGTCGCGGCTGCGGAAGACCACCTCGGCCTCCGCCCGCTCGCCCTGCACCTTGACCTGTTTCACTTCCAGGATCAACTTGTCGCCCGAAATCCCCGGACGGTTCGTGAGGTGCTGCTCAATGGCGCTCTGAATTGCCGCGTTCGAGTCGGCCTCACGCTGGCACCCCACCATCCCCAGCGAAATTCCCAAAATAATGACCGCCACCCCTGTTCCACTCAGTTTCATTGGACTCCCCGGCAAGCTTTAACTAGCGCAGTTCTCTAATCCCAGCAGTGCCCCCCAAACGAGGCGCTTTCGCGTTCCCTGAACATAGCACCCAGACAGCGAAGGTGCCCACGGCAACCCCTTTTTACTGCGCTTTGTAGCGGGGATTCCGGGGCGGATTGTGCTCTTCGGAGTCTTCCCAACAACACTTTCCCTCACGGAGAAAACTCACCAGGTCAGCGATGTCCTGGTCGCTCAGCGCATACTGGAAGCCGGGCATCAGGGGGCCGCCCGTCTTGATCTTCTCGGCGACAGTTTGATCATTCACCGGCTGCCCCGATATCAGTTTGGGGCGCTTGTAGAGGTCTTTGAGCGTAGGAGCAGGAGTTCCCGCCGCCCTCGTGTACGCATTGTGGCAAACCCAGCATTTGTAGAAGTAGATTTCTTTCCCACGCTCTGGGCCACTCTCGGCGAACCTCTTAAAATATAAAATCTCGGCCGAACGTTGCAGGTTTCCCTTGGGGGGATCCGGGCTGCCTCTCTGGCTTCCACCGGAGGCCTGAGCGGAGAGCGGCTCCGCCCGTACGCCTAGCCCCAGGCTCAGGATCACGATGAATATCCTTGCGCTTTTCATTCTGCTTCCCTTTCTTGGCAAGCTTTTTCTGCTCTCCGGCATTTTATTCCAATGGTTGGATGCGGAGCAGATACCCATTGTGCTCTCCGTACCAAACCGTCACCGGGTCCGTCGAATTATCCACCCAAGTCCTCCAATCCAGCGAGAAAGGCTCCGGGTATACATACTCGATCCACCGGTCGGTCTTGCGATTGTATCGCACCATTCGTCCCCCTCGCTGCGCTCCCGCCCATACTTCCCCGTTCTTATCCGGCTTGGCCTCATAGAAGGTTACAAAGGGGGTGGGCGGCTCAAATTCTCTTACCTGTTTCGTTTTGCGATCAAAAAATACGATTCTCCCCCCTCTTCCGCCGAACCAGGCGTTCCCCTCGGGATCAATGCCTCCTCGGGAAGGGTCCGCAGCCCCGGACTCGGTTTCCACTTCCCACACTTCCCCCGTCCGAAGGTCCGCCCAGACTACGCCATCAAAATCGGATTGCCAGGGCGTCCCTCCGGCGAAGAAATTCCCATCCGCGCTGACGTCATTGCCATACGTTCCCCGTGATTTCTTCAGAGGGATTTTCTGGATGGGCTTGGCCGTTGTGGGATCAAACTTGCAGATATTTCCCTCGTCACAGGTCCCCCAGATGTACCCATCGGGCGCCAGTCCTTTATTCCCGCCCATCCCCGGCAATTTTGTAATCTCCCCCGTACGCGGGTCCAGCAATCCGAGATTATTGGACCAGGTCTCCGTAAAGACAACCTTTCCGTCCTTCCCTACAGCCAGCCAGTGTTGCCCCGTGTGTTTCCCCGGGGTGATCGGAACCCGATATTCCTTAATGGCTCCCGTACGGGGGTCGAGCCTCCCCATATACGGATTGCGATTGCTGTTGTACCAGATGTTCCCCTCGGCATCCCCCGCGACATCATGCGGGCGGACGTCAAAGCGCGGTAATTCATATTCCGTTATGATGACCCGGGTGGCAGCACCTCTCGGCCTGGGAAAAGCCTTCATCGGCGGAAGTTCCGACTGCGGCCCTCGAACCCGCGCCAGCCAGTTGGCGATCAGGTCCCTCTGTTCCTCGGTCAGGCCAAAGCCCACGGGATAATCGCTGGCGTCTCGCGACGTGCGCGGCTCGATCACTAGCCTCGTTGCATACATGGTCATGCGGTTTACCATGAGCTTCCAGCCCTTCTCATCAAACCGGTTCCGCAAGGATTGTTGCCAGGTATGGCATCCGCTGCCGCAGGCGTTGCTGAAAATTTTCTTCTCTTGGACTGTGCCGGGCAGGTTATACAACCATTCGGAATCGCTGAGTTGCGCGAGAATCTCCGGCGTGGGAGGCAAAAATTCCGAATCGGTCACCCGTTCGAGAACGATCTCGTCCAAGGGCGCGGACCCTTCA
>Ga0156329_1318_pt1 | contig 14937 bp, 4 predicted proteins | sample RifCSPlowO2_12_FD_107977 | JGI IMG/M metagenome (GOLD analysis project Ga0156329, IMG submission 107977) | Acidobacteria bacterium RIFCSPLOWO2_12_FULL_60_22 | reverse complement strand
GCAGCCCGAAGCCGCCCCGGACCGCCGTCCGCCCGTCTCCGTTCACATCCCAGGCAAAGCCAATCCGCGGGCTGAGGTTGCGCAGGGACAAGTTCTGAAAGGCTCTGCCGAGAGTGGTGGCAGCATCGTGTTGAATGTCCCGCAGAGCGACGCCGAGTCCATTTGTCTCCGTGACCTCCGTGTTGAACTCGTAGCGCAGACCCAGATTGAGAGTGAAATTGGATCGGAGGCGCAGATCATCCTGCGCGTAAAAGCCCAGCGTGGTGTAATGGTACGTCCTGCCAAAATTAGAATCCGGTGTGGTCGCGGTATAGCTGGTCGTCTGCGCCAGCAAAAACGAGGTCAAATTCGCAAAGCTCACGGTACCCCGGCCGTTGACGGGACTCTCCATATAGGCCCGGAAACGGTTGATCAGGGCGCCGAACTTCAGCGAGTGCCGGCCCCGCGTATAGAACAGGTCGTCACTCCACGTGAAGATGTTCTGCTTTTTGGTATTGGGGGTGACGCCCGTGGGGCCGAAGGCGGTGATTACGCCCCCGATGCTAATGTTGCCGATTTCCCGGCCCGGTACCAGCGAGAACTGCGGACCAAGGATTCCCGAGGGAGAATCATCGGTCGCCCACGTGCGGCTGAAGGAAAACCGGAAGGTGTTCAACACGGATGGCGAGAAAACGTGGCCCTCCGACAACGTGGCGAAATGCGACCGGCTCGCGAAGAGGTCTTTGAACTGCGGATAGTCGTTGATAATGGGCCTGATCGTTTGTGCGTCATCAACCGTGTACCGGACAAACAGGGTATCCAGGTTGGAAAACGTTTGGTCTGCCCGCATCTGCCCGTAGCTCTCGTCGGTCGGCTGGCTGAACGGGGCAGTGAACTGGCCGTTGGGCAGATTGGGGTCCGGAAACAATGGAAGAAGCGGCTTGATTACTGGCGAAATCTGGGGCACCAACCCGCCGTCTACCCTGGCGGAGAGGGGAATGGTGTTGTTCACCTTGGTCACCCCCAAGCGCTCCCGTAACCCTTCATAGACCCCATACAAAAAGGTCTTATCCTTGCGGAGAGGGCCCCCACCAGACCCACCAAAGTTATTCCTCGTGAACGCCGGCAAACGGCGGGGGGTGGTGGCCGTCTGGAGATCAAAAAAGTTGCGGGCGTCCAGGGCGCTGTTTCGCAGGTACTCAAAGGCCGAACCGTGAAACGTGTTCGTTCCCCCCTTGCTGACCATCAGCATCTGGCTGCCCATGGTCATGCCGTACTCGGCGCTGAACGAGTTGGTAATGACCCGGAACTCTCGGATCCCTTCCACCCCCAGCGTGGAATTGCTGACCGCGGCCGAAGTTGCGCCAGGAAGGGTTACCATACTTGCCCCGTCCAGCAGATAGCTGTTGGAGCGCAGCGGCGCGCCGTTGCTGCTGAAGGAGGTCCCGGCCGAACCGGGGTTACTGCCGCGGGCTTGGTAATTTGTGATCCCGGTTTGCAGCAGGGTCAGCTCGATATAGTTCCGGCCGTTCAGGGGCAAATCGGCCATCCGCTGCTCATCCACCAGGCCGCCCAAGGAGCCGCTGGTGGTGTTCACCAGGGGGGCCTCCGCCGTCACGGCGACCGTTTGCTCGATATTACCCACCTGGAGCGTAAAATTCACTACGGCTTCCTGCGCCACCGTGAGCGTTAAACCGCGCCGCACTTCTGCTCGGAATCCGGCCTGCTCCACATGGATTTCATAGCTGCCTACCGCCAGAGCGGGGAAGCGGTAGGAGCCATCTGCACCCGTAACCCCGGCTCTGGTCTGCCCGGTATCCACATTGCGGGCCGTTACGGTAGCCCCCGGCACTACGGCGCCGCTGCTATCTTTCACCGCTCCCAGAACGGTCGCCGTCGGCAGTTGCGCCCGTAGTGCGACCGAAGCCCCCAGGAGGACCAATAGCACCGTGAATCGCACTAAGTGGCGTGGAATGCCAATCAGCTTTGCTCGGCGAGTCATATGTATCCTCCACGGATTTGCGTTCTTCCGACCTGAACAGTTAGCTAGGTCCACTTTCCTGCAAATCTAACCGGAATTTCCGGTGTCAACTTTAACCTTCACACAAAGGCTCCATTTAGAAAATCAGCTTCAAGGCGAATTGTATTTGCCGAGAACTGGTAGACGTGTTGGAGATTCTTCCCGCTGCAGGATTGGGCGTGCCGGTTGTATTGGTGAAGATTTGCCACTCCGGCAAGCCAAAGTTGACCCGGTTGAAGAGGTTATAGAACTCGGAGCGGAACTGTAGATTAATGTCCTCTCCCTTGATGGGGAATGTCTTGCGCAGCGAGAAATCCACCGTGGCCAATCCCGGGCCGACAATCAAGTTGCGGCCCGCGTTGCCCAGGAAACCCTCCGGCTGTAAAGCAAACATCGCCGGATCGTAATATCGGTCGGGGTTACCCGGGAATATGTACTTGCTTTTCTCGGACAGATTCACTCCGGGCGCCAGATCCGGACGCTCTTGCCGGGCATTTCCGCCGGTCGTTTTTTGGTTGTTGGATCGGGGGAAGGAGACACGAGGATTAAACGGAGCCCCGTCCGACAGTTGAATGATGCTGGAAAGCGACCAGCCGCCAAGCAGGTAGTTCTGCCAGCCGGAGAAATGGAAGGGCAGATCATACATCAGGTTGAGTGCCAAACGCTGGCGAATATCCATACCGCATGCCCCTCGCTCATTCCTTAGGTTATACGCATCGTAAACATACTTCTCGCGAAGAGCTCCAATGTCGCTGGTGTTCTCGACGGAGCGGATGTCTATGCACTTGGAGAACGTATAGGCTGCCTCCGCGGTCGAGCCGGTTCCCAGACGGGTCTTCATACTCGCCTGGAAGGAATGGTAATAGGAGTTTGCGTCCGTGGTGTTCAAGACAATGTCACCGGCATAGGCGGCATTCCGGGTCGGTTTGGTTTTGTCGTAAAAGACGCGGCCATTCACGATCGAACGCGGATAGGTATCGGCGTACCTCGATATGGTCATATGCCGCCCTTGGGACCCCACATAGGCCCCGCTGAGCAGGACCGGACCAACCCCCTTCGACAGCGAAAGGTTGAATTGGTAACTGGTCGGCACCTTCTGATAGGGGTCGTAGTTATAGGTATTCGCTACTGTGGAAGCGGGAATCTGGCCCGTAGCATACGGGTTGGGAAAGGTGACGTTCGTGACGACCGTCTGGGTCCGGTAGGGATAATTCAGCCACATTCCGTTCGAATAGAACCCATCTTCCAGATGGTCGTAAAAAATCCCTCCCCCTGCCCGCACCACAAAGCTTTGATCGTTTTTCAGTGGAGTCCAGGCCAAGCCGGCACGGGGCGCCAGCACGGGAGAAGTCCTGTATAGGAATTCCAGCGGCACGTTACCCTTATCTGCATAAATATTCTGCATTGCATAAATGGTGGGGGTTCTCATCGGGGACGACATAAATTCCCACCGAAGCCCGAAATTCAGGGTCAAGTTGCTCAACACCCGATACTCGTCCTGCACATAGGCTCCGAGAAGATGCTGTGTAACAGTATTCCGATTCCCCAGTGGCGAAATTCCGATCGAATCCCGGAATTCAAAGACATTTCCTGCAAAGAAGGCCGGTAGCGTCTGGAACCGCCAAATTCCAAGGGTGTTGGATAAGCTATCCGAGCTGATTCGAGTCCCCTCGCTATAGTTCGAATATTGGTCAACCCGCGCTCCCAGCTTCACGGTATGGTTTCCGCGATTGATGACCAGATCGTCCGAATATTGGAAGACATCAAAGCTCTCTCCCGCCCATTCGTTCGAGCCATCCGCCTGCTGACCCGTCGCACCAAAATTCGCGATGGTAAATTGGCCCGCATCATACCGTCCGGGGAGAATCACTCCGGGGCCGATTGGCGTACCTTGGGCGGGGCGCTCGTTAGCCCGCTCACCCAGCCGCGCCCAGCCCCACCGCAATGTGTTCACGGCTGTCGGGCTTACGACCCAGTCTTCTTGAACGCTGAGCCATTGATTCCGCATGCGCGGAACCCGAAGAAATGTAGGCTGCGCCAGAGGTTGGATACGCACCCCGTCGTTGAACGTGTAGCGGGCAAACAAGCTGTGCGTCTGCGTCAACTGCCGGTCAATGCGCAAGTTGGCCAAATCATCCCTCGTTGCACCGCTGAAGAGCACCGTGCTTTCCGCCGACCCGTCCCCGAAGCTCCGACCGTTGGGCAGCGGATACAAGTCCATAACGGCCTGGGCCGCGTCGGCCGGAATCAGGATGGGAACCTGCACCAGATTTCCCTGCGCATTCGGCAACAATCCCTTCCGGGCATTCAGATCGGGCACTCGGGAAACGACGGAGGTGCCCTCCCGGACCCGCAATCCTTCCCAGGTCGCGAAATAAAACATTTTGTCTTTTTGAATGGGCCCTCCGAGCGAGAATCCGAACTGGTTTCTGGCCAGAGGCGCTTTGTCCGGAATGTCAAAGAAATTCCGGGCATTCAGGTTGTCGTTGCGCAAAAACTCAAATACAGAACCGTGGATGCTGTTGGTTCCACCACGGCTGACCATATTGATAACCCCGGAGCCGGCGCGGGCAAACTCCGCGGTATACGAATTGACTAAAACGCGGAATTCGCGAACGGTTTCTACTCCCAATTGCCCCCCGGTGACTCCCTGGGGCGCCATTCCATCCTTTTGATTGATGTAGAGCCCATCCAGGTAGTAGGCCGTGCCGCTAAGACGGCCCCCCGCGATACTAATCCGGTAAGCTTGATTGCTGGTTCCAACCACTCCCCCTGACGAGTAGCTCTGGGGCAAGGGCAATACGCCGGGAATCAGCGAAGTCAAGTCCCGGAAATCCCGGTTGACCAGCGGCAGTTCCGCCACGCTGGTGGCGGAAACGCTCCCGGAAACCTCCGATGTGGTTGTCTGCACCCCAGTCGCCTCGGCGCTGACCGTCACTTGCTGCGTCATCTCCCCGACTTGTACTGTGGTGTTCAACACCAATTGTTGCCCAATGGCCAGGCTGACTTCCTGATGGACTGCGGTCTGAAAACCCGACAGTTGTACCTCGATGCGGTACCGACCAGGAGGCAGGTTCGAGAGCAGATAAAAGCCCACGCTGCTGCTGGTAACCGACCTCTTGAGGCCGGTTTCCGCGTTGCTCGCAGTAACGGTGGCGCCTGGAATCACCGCGCCGCTGGAGTCCTGCACGGTCCCTTGAATCGCCCCCGCCACACCTTGGGCCTTTAAGGTTGCCCCAGAGAAGCCCGCCATCGTTATCAGGCAGAGCGCCATTATCCGCAACAATCTCATGAATTCCCCTAGCCCTCGACTGACTTGATATTGCCTCCAACTGTTCATGATCATCCCTCCCATTCAAGTACTTTCTCAAAAGAGGTACCCGCACTGAGGTCGTACGTGTTGAGTCCCGATGCCGATGCGTATTATCCCGTCTTATCAGAGAGACTAGAGAACCAGCACTTTACTGGTACCGCTTTTCACGAGAACAATACTCAAGTTTAAGTCTCCTGTCAAGCCGAAATCGGAAAGGATGTTGCCAGCACGAGGACGGGAAATGGAAATAGGAACGGAGGCAATTTCCGAGGTTTCAGGGAAAAGAGACCAAAGTGATCATCCAGAGGAGACCGGGAACGGCCTCGGGCGAGCGGATTGCAAGCGACGACTGTAAGCTCTTGGTTTCGGGTGCGGAGGAGAGGACTCGAACCTCCTCCGGTGGAAAGGCGATCGATTCCTGAAGCAACCGCAGTCCCCATGGGAGGGCCGTTGCCCTTGGCCATAGGATGGTACAGGGAAGCTTCCAGTTGGCAGCGATTCCGAAAAGAATAAGGCACCACGGAGCGTGTTGGATGATAGGACCTCGCTCCGGGTATCGCTACTTACTTGGGTTTAATGACACCACGTCCGAAGGTCGCGCTTGCGAAGCGGCGAGTGGGGTAGCGCCCAATTGGAGAAGCAGTTCGGCCGTATCCTTGTGAAGACGCAGCGCCCCCTGGTTGTTCACGATCGGGCTGATGGCCTCCGCGATGCTCAGCGGTGTCTGTCCGGCCTTGTCCTTCGCGTTCAAATGGGCGCCTTTGTCCACCAGGAATTGAACGATTGGGTTCGTTCCCGTGAATGCTGCGGCGTGCAGTGCGGTCTGGCCACTTCCGTTGACCGCATGGACGTCTGCCCCCAGCACCCACGCCAGTTTGACGGCTTCCAGGGCGTTCTTTTCCTCTCCCTCCAGGAAATCCTGGACCCGGTTCATCCCCGCCGCCACCATCAGCGGGGTGGTATTGTCCTTCGTCGCCAGCAGCGGATCGGCGCCTCCGGCCTTCAGGAGGCGCAGGAGGTTCCCATCACCGGCTGCGGCTGCCAGGAAAAACGGCGTTGCACCCACCAGGCTCTTGGCGGATGTTTGCCGAAACGGTGCGCGCGTATGAGGCGGGTAGTCCTTCCCGATTCGAGCGTTCGGATTCGCTCCCCGCGCCAGGAGCGCCTTCCCCAATTCGGGCATGTCGGGCGGAGGCAAAAAGGAGGATTTGTATTCGACGGCGCTGAGGTCGGAGAGTCCTTTCTGCGCCGCGTAGTGCAACGGAGTGAACCCCAAGGCGTCCGCCACGTTCGGGTCCGCTCCCTTCTCCAGCAAAAAGATGGAAAGAGCCTCGTGGCCGCTGGCGCTCGCCACGACGAGGGCGGGACCGTCCTCCGGGGTAGCCTCATTTACGCTCGCTCCCGCTGCCAACAAAATCCGGGCAAAGTCCACGTCTTTCAGCCGCGCCGCAAACAGCAGCGGCGTGAATCCACTCTTGGAACGGGCGCGGACCTCCGCGCCGTGCTCGATCAGCGCCCGCGCAACCTCCAAGTGGTTTTGCTCCACCGCCCACATCAGAGCCGTCTGCCCCCGCCAGTTCTCCTTCGCGTTTACGTCCGCGCCGTGAGCCAGCAGTGATTTCACTGCGTCCGCGTTTCCAGTACGCGCGCACGTCAGGAGCACCGTCTCTGCTGTACGGAGCAAAGTGGCGTTCGGATTCGCCCCGGCCTTCAACAGCTTCTCGACCATGGCAGCGCTCCCGTTGGTGCAGGCCAGCGAGAGGGCGGTGACGCCATAGTCGGTTGCTGCGTTCACGTTGGCGCCAGCTTGAATCAGCAGGTCCGCCGTTCCCAGATCGTCCCAGTGGGCCGCCCACGCGAGCGCCGTCGTGCCAGGCCGCGTCGGACTGAAACTTCGCCAGATTCGGTTCCTGCGGTAGATGCGGTTCCTGCGGTTTATTCGGGATTTTTGGTTCTCTCGGTAGATGCGGTTCTTTCGGGATTTTTCGGTTGACAAAGACCGCTCGGTTCGCGGCCTTCGCCTGAACCGCTCTTCTCTGTTCCCTGTTCCCTATTCCCTTTCCTGTCACTGGGGCAAAATTGCCACACCCCACTACGGGCATTGCGACCCAGAAGTACTAAGCCTATCGTGGCCTTCTTCGCTCGATTTCGTCGGTTCGATCCCATTCTGACTTCTGACTCCTGGCTTCTGACTCCTTGAAACTGGAGCACCCCCTTCCCGCGTTGCTCGGTGCGTTCACCGAGCGTTTTGGTGTATCATACGGTTCGATTCATTCATGACTGCCCATTCGATTGACACGTACCGCCGAGTTCTTGAGAAAGACCTGCAAGCGGGAAATGACACCGAACGCACCCACTACCCCGCGCTGAAGACGCTCATTCAGTCGCTGGCCGCCGGAATCACCGCGACCATTGAGCCCAAGCGGGTAGCGTGCGGCGCTCCCGACTTCGTAGTTTCCCGAAAGGCGAGGCACGGCGATGTAACCCTTGGTTACATGGAAGCCAAGAACGTAGACGAACCCCTGGATGATTGGGAGCGCGACGAGCAGATCAAGCGGTATCTTTCCGATTTGCCCAACCGCAACTTCATCCTGACCGATTATTTAGAATTCCGCTGGTACGTCGCCGGGAAGCGTCTCCTGTCGGCCCGTCTTGCTCGCGCTTCCAAGGGCGGCAAGCTCACCCTCATCAGGGACGATGGCAAGGACGGAGCAAAGGCCGTTACTGATCTGCTGACTGCATTTCTCTCGCAGCAGGCGGAGCCGATCAGCGATCCCAAGGCGCTCGCTCTTCGCATGGCCCGGTTGACGCATTTCATTCGGGACATGATCGTAACGGCCTTTGACAATCAAACCGCCTCTGCCACGCTACGGGACCTTCATGGAGCCTTTGAAAAGGCTTTGATCCCAGACCTGCCGATCCCGCAGTTTGCGGACATGTTCGCCCAAACTCTGGCCTATGGTTTGTTTGCGGCCCGCTGCAATCATCACGGGCAAAGAGGCACATTCAAACGGCTAGGGGCAGCGTCAGAGATACCGAAGACCAACCCCTTCCTCCGGCAACTCTTTGAGACCATCACCGGCACGGCATTGGATGATGAGCCTTACGTGGGATTCGTAGATGACCTAGCCCAACTCTTAGCCGATACGGTGATTGAGGGCCCCGATGGAGTGCTTGCCAACTTCGGCAAGCGGACCGCCCGGCAAGACCCGGTTGTCCATTTTTACGAGACGTTCCTGGCGGCCTATGACCCCAAGCTGCGCGAAGCGCGGGGAGTCTATTACACGCCGGAGCCGGTCGTTTCATACATCGTCCGGTCTGTGGACTACCTTTTGAAAACCCGCTTCGGATGCCCGAACGGACTCGCGGACACGGCCACGGTTGAATACGAGCGCGAGGAAGAGAACGGCGGAAAGCCAAAGAAAGTGAAAGCCACTTCCCATCGCGTCCTGATTCTTGACCCTGCCTGTGGGACCGGAACGTTTCTCTATACGGTGATTGACCACATCAGAAACGAATTTATGGGCGAGGAAAACGCAGGCATATGGTCCGGCTATGTGCGGAAGGATTTGTTGCCCCGCATCTTCGGATTTGAATTATTGATGGCTCCGTACGCCGTGGCGCACTTCAAGCTCGGGATGCAGCTTGCCGGGCAGGATTTGCACCCCGGACTTCGGGAAAAGTGGGCCTATGACTTCTCCGGGAAGGAGCGGTTGGGCGTGTTTCTCACGAACACATTGGAAGAGGCAACCAAGAAAGTGGAGATGCTTTTTGGTTCCTGGATTGCGCGCGAAGCTAACGCGGCGGTGCGGATCAAGCGGGAGTTGCCCATCCTGGTCGTGATGGGAAACCCACCTTATTCGGGCCATTCGGCAAATCGGAGCGACCTTGAACGAATTGTAAATCCTGGGGAAAGTTACCAAACACTCCGGGGAACAACCAAGGTTGCACAACGGACATTAAAGATTCGAGAGAAAACATTTATTGGGCAGTTGATTGAGCATTACAAAAAGGTGGACGGGAAGGGCTTGGGTGAACGCAACCCGAAGTGGCTCCAGGATGACTACGTGAAATTCATCCGCTGGGGCCAGTGGCGCATCGAGCGGGCCGGCGCGGGTGTGTTGGCGTTTATCACCAATAACGGCTACCTCGATAATCCCACGTTCCGGGGAATGCGCCAGCAGTTGATGAAAGCCTTCACAGAGATTTACATCCTCGATTTACATGGCAGCAGTAAGAAGCAAGAAACAGCGCCGGATGGCTCGCCGGATAAAAACGTCTTTGATATTCAGCAAGGGGTTACTCTGGGTATTTTTGTCAAAGAACCGGGCAAGAAATCCCCCGGAAAGGTTTATCACGCCGAACTATTGGGCCTAAGAGAAGCCAAAAACAGATACCTTTCTGAAAGGGCGGTTTCTAGCACTCTCTGGAAGCCTCTAAAACCCGCTCCGCCATTCTATTCGTTCGTCCCGGAAGCAGGAGAGCTCAGGGCGGAATACGACTTCGCGTGGAAGTTGATGGACGCGGCTCCGGTTAATGTGCTTGGGTTTCAAACCCACCGCGACCACTTTGCCATTGATTTTGAGGAAGCCCCGTTGCGAACACGGATTGCTGCATTGCGCAATAAGTCGAAGACTGATGAGGAACTCCGTACAGACTATTCTTTAGCCGATAATCGAGACTGGCACCTTTCTGAAGCCAGGAAATTATTACGCTCGGATGCGAAATGGGACGGGCAATTTATTCGGTGCCTCTATCGGCCCTTTGATTGGCGACCTTGCTATTTCAGTACTGTGGCAATGGACTACCCGCGTCGGGAATTGCTCGACCATGTAGCACACAGAGAAAACCTATGTCTCGGCGTGGGACGTCAGGGACTAGCTGTGAACGATCCGCAGTGGTCTTTAATTGCGTGCTCACGAGAACCCGTAGATGCGAACATCTTTCGGCGTGGCGGCATTAACGTTTTCCCACTCTATCTCTATCCCGCCACCGAGGGGGAGACCCCCACGCGCTGGCCCACAGGCCCTGACAGACGACAGCCCAATCTAAATCCCGACTTCATTGCAGAACTGCAAGACCGTCTCGGTCTTTCGTTTGCTTCCGACGGACGGGGCGATTTGCAAAAGACCTTCGGGCCGGAGGATGTGTTCCATTACATTTACGCGGTCTTCCACTCGCCCACCTACCGGACCCGCTACGCGGAATTTTTGAAGAGCGATTTCCCCCGCTTGCCGCTCACTTCCGACGTGAATCTTTTCCGCTCGCTCTGCGGCCTGGGCGCAGAGCTTGTCGCGCTGCACCTGCTGGAATCGCCGAAACTCAGCAAGCCCATCGCCCGCTTTCCTGTGAAGGGGACAAACCTAGTCGAGAAGGGTTTCCCGAAGTATTTCGGACCGGGAGAGCTAGCGCCGGGCATGAGCCAGCCGCTGGAAGCGGGGCGGGTGTACATCAGCAAAGCGGAACCGCGTGGCCCGCTTGCTGACGCGCGCGGCTCGGATGGCCTGCTCCCTCACGGTTGCGGCTCGGATGGCGCACCGGAAGGACAATACTTTGAAGGCGTGCCGCCGGAAGTCTGGAACTTCCATATCGGCGGCTATCAGGTTTGCGAAAAGTGGCTCAAGGACCGCCGGGGCCGCACCTTGACCTACGAGGACCTGGAGCACTACTCGAAGGTCGTCACCGCCCTTCAGGAAACCATCCGCCTCATGGCCGAAATTGACGCCGCCATCCCCCACTGGCCCCTGGAGTAAGAGTCGCTGCGCCGACAGCTCCTGCTGAGCTGCCTGAAGAAAGCCGGCCCCGGCCAACACGATTCCCACTCACCCCAGGATCGTTCCTAACATTGGAGGTACCCTCCCGCCGTAGCCCAATTATGATAGCAAGGAAGCATAGTACTGGAAAGGAAAAAATCCTTGACAAGACGCGGGAGCAAAGATATAAGTCAACTACCCTAGATTGTAAACGTGGCTCCTAATGGCGGGGGCGGGGGCGCTGTTCTTATCCGGCAAAAGTGTTTCGTCTCCACAACGGCGGACGCTCTTACCAGCGCAGTGCCATGCAAGCATTCCCAATAGGAGGGGAAACCTTATGAAACAGTTGAAAGGTAAGAAATTCGGGGCATCCAGCCTGCTGTGGATGGCTTTGTTGTTGGTAGCGAACAATCCCTTTGCTTTGGCCCAAGTGTCGGCCTCCCTCGCGGGCAGGATTGAGGACCCCTCGGGAGCGGCCATCCCCGGTGTGACCGTTACGGTCACGAGTCTGGAAACGGGCGCCGGGCGCACGGTGGCGACAGACGAAACGGGCCACTATCGGGTTTTGTCGCTGCCGGTGGGCGCCTATGAGGTGAGGGCAGAACAATCGGGATTCAAATCCACCGTGCAGTCGGGCGTCCGTCTGGTGGTAGGGCAGCAAGCGGTTTTGAACCTCCGGTTGGAAGTGGGGGCGGTTCAGGAACAGGTGACTGTATCGGCTGAGGCCCCGCTGGTAAACACGACCACGGCTTCCGTCGCGGGTTTAGTAGGGGAAAGACAGGTAAAGGATTTGCCCCTCAACGGCCGCAGTTTCGACCTCCTCATTACGTTAAACCCCGGCGCAATCAATTATTCATCGCTGAAATCGGGCCCCTCGACCGGAGCCGGATCCGGAAACTACTTTTCGGTGGCGGGACGGCGCCCGATGGAAAACATGTTCTTGCTGAATGGCGTGGAGTTAACCGGGGTGAGCATTGTGGGCATCACGCCGGGCGGAGTCAGCGGGCAGTTGCTGGGCATTGACGCGGTGAGAGAATTCAACGTGGTCAGCAACGCCTACTCGGCCGAGTACGGCAAGCGCGCGGGAGCACAGGTTAGCGTGGTGACGCAGTCCGGGACCAATAGCTTCCACGGCAGCGCCTTTGAATTCCTGCGCAACAGCGCTTTGGATGCCAGAAACTTTTTTGACCCGCAAACGGTTGCTCCCTTTAAGAGAAACCAGTTTGGAGGCGCGGCCGGCGGGCCGCTCCGAACCGACAAATCGTTCCTCTTTGGCAGCTACGAAGGCTTCCGGCAGCGGCTCGGAGTCAGCGGCCGCACCGTGGTTCCGGATTTGAACGCTCGGAGAGGCCTGCTGCCCAACGCCAGCGGGGCGCTGGTCACGGTGCCGAATCTAAACCCGGCCATACTGCCGTTCCTTTCCCTGTGGCCGGAACCAAACGGTCCGAATCTGGGCCAAGGGGTCGCCGTCGCCTACACCAGCCCCAAACAAGAAATCCGGGAGGATTTCGGCACCTTGCGGTTCGATCAGAATATTTCGGGCCAGGACAACTTTGCGGCGTCTTATACGGTGGATGATGGGCGCAATTTAACTCCCATGGCAAACCCGCTGTTTGCCGGGATCGTCGAGCTGCGAACGCAGGTGCTGAGTTTGCAGGAGACGCATATTTTCTCGCCTCGGGTCATCAACACCTTCACGGTTGGCTTTTCCCGCGCGGGATTCAATTATTCCGCGCCTCCGACGATTTCTTTCCCGGCCGCCCTCTCGTTTGTGGATGGGAAACCGCCCGGTTCGATTGCCATCGGAGCGGGCAGCACCACGAATGCCTCCGCCCTCACCCCAGTGGGGGCCAATAACCCATTCAATTATTTCATCCGCAGTTTGTTCAGTTACCAGGATGCGTTGCAGATCGTCCGGGGCAAGCATCAGATCAGCACGGGCGTGTGGTTCCAGCGAATCCGCTCCAATGAATTTTCCCCCGCCCGTTCGTGGGGGCAGGCGAACTTCGCCACCCTGGAAACCTTCCTCCAGGGAATCGTGGGGACCTTCAGCGTTGCCCCCAACGGCATTCCCATGGGCTGGCGATCTTGGGAAGGGGCTTGGTATGTGCAGGATTCCATCCAAGTTCTGCCAAACCTGAACGTAAATTTTGGATTGCGCCACGAATTCACCAACGGCTGGAACGAAGTGAATCAGCGCGGTTCGAACTATATGTTCGATTCCAACGGCGTGTTTCTCACCCAGCCACGGATCGCGAACAGCCCGTTCACCGAAAACAATGCCAAGAAACTGTTTGGTCCCAGGGCAGGGTTGGCCTGGGATCCGTTTGGGACCGGCAAGACCTCGCTCCGCGCGGGCGCCGGCCTGCACTACAATCTGCTGGATTCGACCATCTACCTTCTCAATAGCGTGCCTCCCTTCAATGGCGCGGCGAATTTTTCCAGCCAGCCCCTGCTGCCCTTGCTTCCTTTCCGGGCGGGAAGTCCGCTGCCACCGGCCTGCGACGTGGGTGTGCCCCAACCCTGCACGGTGTTCGGCCCCGTGGGGTTCGAATCCAATTTCAAGACCCCCACGGTGGGAGCCTGGAACTTCACGCTGGAGCAGCAACTGACACGCGACATGGCGCTGCGCGTGGGGTACGTCGGGTCGTTTGGGTTCCATGAATTTATCAACGTAGACGGCAACTCGATTCACCCGCAGATCTGTTCCAGTTCGGCGGGCTGCGTCAGCGGAGGAGTTCGCGCCGCAAATGCCAGGGGTACCGTCCCGCAGGGGGCGGAATATATTCCGGTGGGCGCGCGGCCCAATCCCAACCTTTCGAGTGCCATCTACTACATGGCCGAAGGCAACGCCAGTTACAACGCTCTGCAAGTTGACCTGACCCGGCGGTTCAATCAGGGGTTGCAGTTCCGGACCAACTACTCCTGGGCGAAGAACCTCGATAATGGCTCGGCGCTGGCAGCCAGCCAAAACCAAAACGGTCCGGGACAGGTCATGAGCGCCTATGACGTGCGCCGGGATTGGGGACCGGCCGCCCACGATATCCGGCATCAAGGCACCGGAAGCTTCACCTATGAGTTGCCCATCGGGAGGGGCAAGCCCTGGCTGAACAGCCTGACCGGAGTCGGCGACAAACTGCTCAGCGGCTGGCAGGTGAACGGCATCGTTACTTTGCTGAGCGGCTTTCCGTTCACGCCCCAGATGGGTTCGAACTGGTCCGGAGACGGCAATGTCCGCAGTGCCGACCGGCCCTCGGTGAACCCATCCTTTACCGGCGAGAGGATCACCGGATCGCCAGACCGCTGGTTTGACCCGCAAGCGTTCATCTTGCCCACACCGGGGACCTACGGGAACCTCGGAAAAGCGTCGCTGAATGGGCCGGGAATGGCGACGATGGATTTCTCAATGTTCAAGAGCACGCAGCTTTCCGAAACGGTAAAGCTCGATCTCCGCGCCGAATTCTTTAACGTTCTCAACCACACGAATCTGAATTTTCCGACGGCGATTGTATTCGCGGGCAGCGCCTACAGTCCTTCTGCGGGCCTAATCGCTTCGACGGCGACGACATCCCGGCAGATTCAGTTTGGTTTGAAGCTCGTCTTTTAGTTATACTAGGTTAAGTAATCTTGCAATTCATCATTCAGTCTGTTCCAGTCGGCGCATGACGCCGCAAACTTTGAAAGCCCGGGATCGTCGCTGACAACGTTTCTGGGAAGACCGCACCGAGCCGATGGGACGCCGGGAACGGCGTCACTGGGCGCGGGTCTACCGGGAAGGCTTGCTGCTGGACGGAGAGCGCCAGTCGAGGGAGCCGAGGGCGGCGCGCGTGGGTGCCGAGGTCCAGGCGCTGCGCCAGTTCCTGGGCCAGAGT
>Ga0156329_1028_pt1 | contig 14992 bp, 12 predicted proteins | sample RifCSPlowO2_12_FD_107977 | JGI IMG/M metagenome (GOLD analysis project Ga0156329, IMG submission 107977) | Acidobacteria bacterium RIFCSPLOWO2_12_FULL_60_22 | reverse complement strand
TCCCCAGGCTAAGTATATTTGGGCCATGGAGTTTGGTACGGATGGCGCGTTGTATGTGGGAACGGGCGACCGCGGGAAAATCTATCGCATCCGGCCCAACGGAGAAGGCGAGCTTTTCTATGATACGCAGCAGACCCACGTCGTGAGTCTGGCGGTAAGCCGCAACTCGGAGCTGATCGCCGGCACAGAGCCCAATGGGCTGCTCTACCGAGTCTCCAGCGCCGGGAGGGGGTTTGTAATTTATGACGCCCCGCTGGCGGAAATCCATAGTGTGACGGTAGCGGCGGACGGCAGCATCTATGCTTCGGCCATGGGCGGATCGGAGGATCGCCGCCTGCGTCTTTCCCCCGCGCAGCCTCCTGGCGGACAGGGGCCCGTGAGGACGTCCACGACCATTACGGTCCGGGCTGTCGATGAGCCGCCGTTTCCCCCGGGAGGGGCGGGAGATGAAGGAGGGCAGCAGGACCCCCAACGGCCCGACGGGGGCGCCGCCCAAGTGACGGTGGGGGTGGCCCAGCCCGGCTTTGGGACGGGAATCACCAGGCTGGGAGAGGGCCGGAATGTTCGGAGCTCCTTGTATCGTGTCTGGCCGGACAGTACCGTGGAAACCTTGTGGAACTCGACTCGCGAAAGTGTCTTTGATCTGCTGGTCTCAGGGAAGAACCTGTTATTTTCTACCGATGACAAAGGCCGGATCTATGAGCTGACGCCGGACCGGCAAGTTTCCTTGCTCACGCAGACGGGGCAGGAGCAGACCACGCGGTTAATTCCTTTTGACAATTTTGTGCTGGCCACTACCGCCAACGTGGGCAAGGTCTTCCGAATGGGAACGCGCCCGGCGCCCACAGGGTTTTTCGAATCGGAAGTATACGACGCAGGCAATATTGCGAGCTGGGGTAAAATCCGCTGGACGGTCGAGGCTCCTCCGGGGACTTCCCTGGAGATGTATACCCGAACGGGCAATTCCCGCCGCCCGGACGCCACGTGGAGCGATTGGTCGCCGGCCTACCGCCAAGCGACGGGGGAGCAGATCAGCGGTCCCGCCGCTCGCTATGTCCAATGGAAGTCGGAGTTGCACTCCTCAGCCGACCGCTCCCCGGTGCTTCGCGAGGTTATCCTTGCTTACCTGACTCGAAATCGTGCTCCCGAGGTGCAGGAGGTCCGGGTCACGCCGCGGGGTGAGAGAGGCTCTTCCGGCTCCGCGACTCCGGGCATCACCGTGATCTCAAGCGGCGGCGGTTCGGCCGGTCCGCGTGCCTTCTCCGGCCTGACTCCAGCGCGATCTTCGCCTCTCAGGGGCCAGGATATTCGCTGGACAGCGAATGATCCGGATCAGGATGAACTTGCCTATGCGCTGTATTTTCGCGGCGAGGGGGAAGCGGAATGGAAATTACTCCAAGAGGACTGGAAAACCAATTCTTTTCAGTTAGATAACGACGTGCTCCCGGATGGGAGGTATCGGCTGAAAGTGATGGCGTCCGATGCGCAGGCCAATCCGGCTGATATGTCCAAAACGGCGGAGATGGTGAGCGCGCCGTTCCTGGTGGACAACACGCCGCCGCGGGTCGAGGTGATCGAGACAGGCCGAGGAAAGGACTCAGCCACCGCTCGTTTCCGAGGCTTCGACGCGGCCAGCGTCTTGACTCGGGCTGAGTACGCCGTGGACGCCGATCCCCTGGTGCCGTTGCTCTCAGAGGACGGCATCACCGATTCGAGGGAGGAAGCCTTCACGGTCACGGTGAATCAACTCGATGGCCGGGAGCATCTACTCACCTTACGGGTGTACGATTCAGCGGGCAATGTGGGCGTAGGAAAAACCGTGTGGCCTGCTCCAAGCAGTGGGACAGGCAGGTAATTTATTGTACCTAAAAGAGATATCGTTGCAAGACGGAGGGTGGGACAGACATTCCCTTCGACTTCGCTCAGGGCAGGCTTGCCTGTCAGAAGTACAGGCCTGGAGGCCTGTACTCACGAAGGGTGCCACAGATCTGGCCGGCTCCCCTCGACCGGGCGGATTTTTCTCATTGGCCACGTTTCCTATGCAACTGTAGGGAATCTTTCCAGCATCTGAAACAATGAGCGCAGATGCCGTTTCGCGGAGCGACTTGAATTCGGACTTCCTGGATGTTCAAGCGAGTGCGGAAGCAAAGGCGATTGAAGCGGCCAAGCAGGGAAGCGCCGAGGCCTTCGAGATTCTTTATCATGCGCACAAGCGCCGGATTTACTCGCTGTGCCTGCGCATGACCGGCAATACGGCCGAAGCCGAAGACCTCACCCAAGAAGCCTTTCTGCAACTGTTCCGCAAAATCGGCACCTTTCGCGGGGAGTCGGCCTTTTCCACGTGGATGCACCGGCTGGCCGTCAACCTCGTGCTGATGCGCTTTCGCAAAAAGGGTCTGGTAACGTTCTCTTTGGACGAGCCGGCCGACCCGGACTTCGAAGGTTCGAGAACACGCGATTTCGGGTCGGAAGACCTTGCGCTGACCGGATCGGTTGACCGGATCGTGTTGGAAAATGCGATCCAGGCTTTGCCGCCCGGCTACCGGATGATTTTCTCTTTGCACGATGTGGAGGGATACGAGCACCAGGAAATCGCAGGCATGATGGGTTGTTCGGTGGGCAATTCCAAGTCGCAACTCCACAAGGCCCGGATGAAGCTCCGGGAACTGTTGCAGAAGAAGCGGCTTCCCGCAAACGAGGGTGGGAACCAGGTCCCCAAGGTGCTGGAAGAGCCGCGAGTTATCAGCAAGAAGGGAAGAGACGTGTCATGAACTGCGGGGAGTTTGAAAAAGAATGGCAAGAGTTGGATGATCCCTCGCTTCTTTCTCCCGGCATGGAAGACCACCGGCGGGATTGTTCTCCTTGCGCGGAATGGGTCCGGGACGTGAATCTCATTCGGTGGCAGGCCCGTCAGATGGTGGAGACGGAAGCGCCGCCCGATCGGGTCTGGCTCCACCTCCGGCGCCGGTTGGAACAGGAGGGCTTAGTCCGGGAACCGGGCGGGCGGGGATTGCTGGCTCGCGTTTTGGCGTTCGGATGGCTGCCCCGCCTGCCGATGGGTCTGGCCTATGCCTCCGTGTTCGTTCTCGCCCTGGTGGGAGCAGAGTACTTGCGCGACTTCCTGATCCCTGTGGCTTCTCCTCCCACGCCCACCACGGCGATGGTCCAGAAGGCTCCGGAACGGGCCGCCCCGCCCGCGCAGGCTTCCAAGCCGCCGGAACCACCGATACCGACTGTGATCGCCAAGGCTTCCCCGGAGAAACGGGATGTCTATCTGGATCGCTGGCGACAGCTCAACAGCTCCATCGAGGAAATGCAGGGTTTTATCGTAATGCACCCGGACGATCTGCTGGCTTCCGAACAACTTTCTACCATGCAGGAACAGCGGACACGCTTCCTGGTAACTTTGGCACGATGGGAAGAATTCTGATGCAGCCCAACTCGGAGATCCGGAGAGCGCGGCGCTGGCCGGCGATGCTGGTGGCCGTAGGCGTCTTTTGCGCCGGCGTGGGCGCCGTTTCCGGCGAACTGATCCGCAAGAGTTTTCCTACCGTAGCGAACCCCTCTCTCCTTTTGCACAGCCACAGAGGAACCGTCTCCGTAAAAGGGTGGGATCAGAACCAGGTGGAGATCAAAGGCGAGCGGGCCTCGGATGCGATGCGGGTGATGATCGACGGGACCGAGGAGAAAGTAACGGTGCAGACGCATCCTACGCGGGAAGGAATCTCGACTCAGGAAGCCCGCGTGGATTTGGAGATTCGAGTGCCCCGGCAGACCCTCGTGCGGGTCGAGTCCGAGCAGGGCGACATCACGGTGGAGGATGTGACAGGGGACATCGCGGTGGAGGGAGTCAGCAATTCCGTCGTGCTCTCCAACCTCAGCGGTCACATAACCGCTCGCACGGTGGACGGCTCCATTCTCATTCGCTCTTCGGAGGGGCATATCAAGGCGGATTCCATTACGGGGGATTTGAAGTTCATCCAGGTGAATGGTCCGGAACTGGTCGGAACCACCAACTCCGGCGCCATCCGCTATCAGGGGGATTTCGGGCTAGGGGGCACCTACCTGCTGCACAATTACAGTTCTCCGATTGAGATTGCAACCTCCCCGAAAGCCAGCTTTGACCTGACCGCCCGGTCCGTGCAAGGGTCCGTGGAAAGCAATCTCACATTCCGCCCGATGCCGCTCGGGACTCCGTTCGGGCGTCCCTCGATTGGAAAGGTCGGAAAGGTCCTCCAAGGCCGGTTCAATGCCGGCAAGTCCACCGTCCAGATCACTTCCTACAGTGGTACAATTCGGTTGTACGGCGCCCGTTAACCGGATGAATTCTCCCGGGCGGGTGCAGGCGTCCACGCCTGTACCCGGAACAGACAACCGGCGCAAACGCCGCGCGGTCTCACGGATTCGGCATGAATTCCTCTTCCTCGCCCGTTCTTTCTTCCAATAAACTGAGCTCCGTCTATTTGGTAGGTTTCATGGGCTGCGGAAAAACCACGGTGGGGGTGAGACTCGCCCAGCGCTTGTCCTGGAAATTCATCGACCTCGACACTCAGATCGAGCAGGAAGAGGGCTTGAGCATTGCCGAAATCTTTGCGCGAGCCGACGAAGCGGCCTTTCGCAAGAAGGAGCAAGAAACCTTGCGCCGGGTCTTGCAGGAGGCCGCGCAGGGCGGGGGCCGGGTGGTGGCCCTGGGGGGAGGAACCTTCGCCCAACCGCTCAATTTTGATTTGCTGCAACGCTCCAAAGCGGTTACCATCTGGCTGGAGTGCCCCGTAGAGGAATTGCTTTTGCGCTGCGCCTTGATGACTCACCGCCCCTTGTTTCGGGATGAGGCGAGCTTTCGGCAGCTTTACGAGCAACGGCTCCCGTACTACCGCCAAGCCACCTGCTCGGTGCTGACCGGAAGCGCAGACCCGAATGAGGTGGTCAACCGCATTCTGGCCTTATCGATCTTTCAGGGATTGCTGTGCCATTGCTGAAGCCCAGTTCGTGCCGGCGGATTCGAAGGCGGGAAAGGGACGGATCTTCTGTTGGAGACGCGGGCTTCCCCGGTCTCCCAATTCCCCAAAACCGTTGCAGGAGCCGCCGCGCTGCGGCCTGGATGCGGCTGTTCCTGGCGCTGCTCGGCTCCGGTTTGGCGGGGGAAGCGATTGCTTTCTCGGCGCAAAGCAAACCGGCAACGGAAACCGGCGTCTTCATCATTCATTCGGGCGGGCGCCGGATCGGCACGGAAAAGTTTACGATCCGTCGTGTCGAGTCCGGCTTTGAGGCGACTGCCGAGCTGCAACTGGACGTACCCGGCGGTCCCCGGGTCTCGGAAAACTGCACCCTGCAACTGGACGGGAATCTCAACCCCACCCGGTATGAGAGGCGGCAGCAGGCTCCCAAGAAAGGGACCCTCACGGCGCAATTCCGGCCTTCGGAAACTACGCTGGTCTCGCAAGGCGAAGCGGGAAGCCAGGAGCAGCTCTTCTACCTTCCGGACCATGATTTGGTGGTCCTCGACACGAATTTCTTCCACCAATATGTTTTTCTGCTGCGCCGCTATGATTCCTCTCGGCCCGGCCCGCAAAGCTTCAACGTCTTCGTCCCCCAGGAGGCCACGCCGGCAATGGTCAGTCTGGCGCTTCAGGGAAAGGAAAACCTGAGCCTCAATGACGCAACGCTGGAATTGAATCATTTCCAGGCGGCCACCGAAGATGTCAAGATCGAGATTTGGGCCACCCCCGACGGGGAGATTCAGCGGATTTCGATTCCCCAGGGGAATCTCGATATCGTCCGCGAGGGCGAGGGCAAGCGCTCCGACTGAAGACAGGCTTCTTTTTTCCCGTAACAGTAAGAAAAACTCTTCCCATGTATAATTTGCTATTCGACTCGGCTAGTCGAATCCTGCCGGAAAGGCTCTCATGAAGTGGAATGTGCAGCGCGCCGCAGTCTTGGGAGCAGGCGCCATGGGCTCCCGCATCGCCGCGCACCTGGCGAATTGTGGCATCCCCTCTTATTTGCTGGATCTGGTTCCCGCCGAATTAACCCCGGAGGAGAAAAAGAAAAATCTCGACCTCGGTTCTCCGCTGGTGCGCAATCGGATTGCCCGGACGGGCCTGGAATCGGCCCGGAAAAGCAAGCCGGCGGCGTTCTTCCTCGAAGAAATGGCGGCCGGCGTCTCGGTGGGCAATTGCGATGACCACCTGTCGTGGGTTGCCGATGCAGACTGGATCATCGAGGCAGTCGCGGAAGACCTGGAGATCAAGCGCGGCCTCCTCGAGCGAGTCGTGAAATTCCGCAAGCCGGGCGCGGTGGTCAGCACCAATACCAGCGGCTTATCCATCGAGCGGGTTGCGGCGGGCTTTCCGGAGGAATTTCGTCGCCATTGGCTCGGCGCCCATTTTTTCAACCCTCCCCGCTATTTGCATCTTCTGGAGGTCATCCCCGGACCTGACACGTTGCCCGAAGTGGTGGAGGCCGTATCGAATTTCGCCGATTTGCGTCTCGGAAAAGGCGTGGTGCTTGCCAAGGATACTCCCAACTTCATCGCCAACCGCATTGGGACGTTTTGCATCTGCCACATCTTGCGCGTGATACAGGAAGAGGGTCTCGGCGTGGACGAGGTGGATCAGTTGACCGGCCCGGCGCTCGGATGGCCCAGGAGCGCCACTTTCGGGATGCTAGACCTGGTGGGTCTCGACATCCTGGCGAGCGTGACGCGCAACTTGCTCGCCAATGCCCCTTCCGATGAGGCGCGAGAAACTTTCCGCCTTCCGGCCTTCGTCGAAAAAATGCTGGATCGCGGACTCCTTGGCGCCAAGACCGGTTCGGGTTTTTACAAGAGACCGAAACAGCCCTCCGGGGATGCCGAAATCCTGACCCTTGATTTAGAGACCCTCGAATATCGCCCACGGAAGAAAGTTCAGTTTGCTTCTCTGGATATGGCCCGCAACATTGAGGACGCGGCCCCGCGCATTCGCGCTCTCGTTCAGGGCGACGATCCGGCCGGCCGCTTCCTGTGGAGGACTCTGAGCCAAACGCTTCTCTATGCGGCCCGCCGAATTCCGGAGATCGCGGATCGCTCGGTGGAAATTGACCGGGCGATGAAGTGGGGTTTTGGCTGGGAGTTGGGGCCGTTCGAGTTGTGGGACGCTGTGGGGCTTGAGGAATCCGTCCGGCGGATGGAGAAGGAAGGACAATCCATCCCGGAGAACATCGCGCGGATGCTCCAGTCCGGCGCCCGGCAGTTTTATAGCGTCTCAAATGGCGCCACGAAGTTTTTTGACTTCCGGCCACTGGCTTACGAGCCGATCGACCAGTTGCCCGGCGTCCTGTTGTTGCGCGGCGGGCAAACGGTCCCGCCGGTGATCCGGAAATCAGCCGATGCCAGCCTCCGGGACTTGGGAGACGGCGTGGCCTGCGTCGAGTTTCACAGCAAGATGAATGCTATCGGGCCGGACATCATTGCCATGATGGGAGCGGGACTCCAAGAGCTTGCTAAGAATTTCGACGCTCTGGTGATCGGCAACCAGGGAGCGAATTTTTCGGCGGGAGCGAACCTGCTCCTGCTTCTGATGGAGATTCAGGCCGAGAACTGGGAGGAAGTGGACCAAATGGTCCGCCGGTTCCAGCAGATGACCCTGGCGGTGAAATATTCCCCCAAGCCGGTGGTAGCCGCTCCGTTTCGGATGACGCTCGGAGGAGGTTGCGAGGTGGCGCTCGCGGCTCCGCGCGCGCAGGCGTCGGCGGAGACCTACATGGGGCTGGTCGAGACGGGCGTGGGCCTGGTTCCTGCGGGCGGCGGAGTAAAAGAGATGCTGTTGCGGGTTATGGATGCCCTCCCCGCGGGCACAGAGGCGCTGCCGGCGATCCGAGAACTGTTCCGGACCATCAGCTACACCAAAGTTTCCGGGTGCGCTGAAGAGGCCCGTCGCATGGGTTTTCTCCGGTCCTCGGACGGCGTCACCATGAACCCCGACCGGCTGCTGGCCGATGCGAAACAGGCCGCGCTGGAAATGGCCCGCAGCGGCTATCGCCCCTCCCATCCCGGTCCGCGTTCCGACGTCCGGGTCATCGGGGAGGGAGGACTGGCCGAATTGAAGATCGGCATCCACATGGCCCGGCGCGGAGGGTTCATTACCGACCACGACGCTGTGGTCGCCAGGAAGTTGGCCCACGTCCTTTGCGGAGGCGAGTTGACTGGCCCGGCCACGGTGAGCGAGCAGTACTTGCTGGACCTCGAGCGCGAGGCTTTTTTGAGTCTGTGCGGCGAACCCAAAACCCTGGAGCGCATGGCCCATATGCTACGGACGGGGAAACCGCTGCGAAACTGACAAGGAAGAGATGCGTGAGGAGGGATGCGAAAATCAGTCCGGCCTGGAAGCGACGTCAAAACACTTCCAAAAGCTACGTTCCCAAAAATGAGGGCGGGAGATGGTTGGCTTTTGTCGCGATTGCGGTGATTACACGGTCCTTGATACGGACGATCACTGCTCGGAATGCGGGTCCCACCGGATAACTCATGCGGAGAAAGAGTATCTGTGTAAAGGGTGCGGAGCATTCACCATTCCTGACGAAACAAACAGATGCGTAAGCTGTGGTTCACCGCGTGTCAAGCTCGCTGCCGCAACTCGGAGAGATAACTTTAATATCGAGCCTCTACCGAAAAACCAGAGTGAGGAGGACGTGCCGCCTGAGGAGATTGCCACGTGGCCAAGTATCGAAGAAAAGCAAACGGGGAGTCCGAATGTCCGGACAAACGTGGAGATACCGTCTGAAGCTGTACACGCAACGAGGGATCAAGACGGAGTCAAAAACTGGGAATTCCAGTTTGCCTGGGTAGTAATGTTCATTACATTGCTGGGTCTTGGATTAGGTATATTCCTATATTTTATGCAACTTCTAGGGTTAAAGTGAAACCGGAATTTGTTGACAATCGGGAACTGACGATTGAGGTTCGCCGGTATGAGAAAGCCTTCCTGCACGGTAATGTTACTTGTCACTTCTCACTATTTGCTGATTGAAGGAGGCGCTGATGAGAGACGCAGTCATTGTGGCCAGCCGGCGCACGGCGATTGGGAAAGCGCCGCGAGGGACGTTGCGGCACACGCGGCCCGACGACATGGCCGCGACGGTCATTGCGGCCTTGCTGCGGCAGACGCCGGGGCTTGCCGCTGAGGAAATTGAGGACGTTATCCTGGGCTGCGCATTTCCCGAAGCGGAGCAGGGCCATAACATGGCGCGGATCGTCAGCCTGCGGGCGGGCCTGCCCCAGTCGGTCCCCGGGATGACGATCAATCGCTTCTGCTCTTCGGGGCTCCAGTCCATTGCTATGGCGGCCGAGCGCATCATGGCGGGCTTTGCCGACGTCATCATCGCCGGCGGCTCGGAATCCATGAGCATGGTGCCGATGCCGGGTTGCCGGCTGGCCCCCAACCCCTATCTCACGGAGTGCTACCCCGACGTTTATATCGGTATGGGGCTTACGGCGGAAAATTTAGCTCAAGAATACAAGATCGCGCGGGAAGAGGCGGATGCCTTCGCCGTAACGAGCCATCAGAAAGCTCTCGCCGCCATCCGCGACGGTAAGTTCAAGGATGAGATTGTCCCTCTGGAAGTTACGGCAACCACGGTTACAGATTCCGGGAATGGGCGCGGGTATAAACCGGAAACCAGGACCACGATTTTTGAAGTGGACGAAGGCCCGCGCGCGGACACGTCACGGGAAACGCTGGCGAAGCTGAAGCCGGTTTTCTTGGCCGATGGCACAGTGACGGCGGGCAACTCCTCCCAGATGAGCGACGGAGCCGCAGCGTCAGTGGTCCTGTCGGCCGAGCGGGCGAAGGCTTTGGGACTGAAGCCCCTGGCGCGCTTTCTGGCGTTCGCCACCGCCGGGGTCGCGCCCGAGATCATGGGGATCGGGCCGGTGGCGGCCATCCCGAAGGCGCTGCGCCTGGCCGGGCTTAAGCTCGAGGACATTGACCTGATCGAGCTGAATGAAGCATTCGCGGTCCAGGCCCTGGCGGTGATCCGTCAAGCGGGTCTCGATCCGGCCAAGGTGAACGCGAACGGGGGAGCGGTTGCGCTGGGACATCCGCTGGGCTGCACGGGCGCCAAACTCACGGCGACCTTGCTGCACGAAATGAAGCGGCGGGGCTGCCGCTACGGCATGGTGACGATGTGCATTGGCGGAGGCATGGGCGCAGCGGGCATCTTTGAGAATCTGAATTAGCAACCGGCAATGGGGCGTGGCTATGGAAACCAATTCCGCAACGACGGTGATCCCTCGGACGCAAATTAAGGGCGGCAGCTTTTTGATCGAGGAGCGCCTGCCCGAGGAGGTTTTTACTCCCGAAGATTTCACCGAGCAGCATCGCCTGATCGCCGGCACCGCCGATCAATTCATGCGCAAGGAAGTCCTGCCGCGCTGGGAGGAGATCGAGCACCAGGAACCGGGGCTGACCCCCAGCCTGCTGCAACAGGCAGGCGACCTGGGACTCCTGGCGATTGATGTCCCGGAGCGTTACGAGGGCCTGGAGATGGACAAGGTCTCTTCGATCCTCGTGTCGGAGAAAGTGGCGCAGTATGCCTCCTTCGCGGTTTCCTACAGCGCGCACACTGGCATCGGAATCCTGCCCGTCGTTTTTTTTGGAAACGAAGAGCAGAAGCAGAGGTATCTGCCGCGCATGGCCACGGGAGAGCTGCTGGCCGCGTATTGCTTGAGCGAGGCGGAAGCCGGCTCGGATGCGCTGGCGGCCCGCGCGCGCGCCACGCTCTCTCCCGACGGCAAGCATTACCTGCTCAACGGCGAAAAGATGTGGATCACCAACGCCGGCTTTGCCGACCTCTTCATTGTCTTTGCCAAAGTGGACGGCGAGAAATTCACTGCCTTCATCGTGGAGCGGAATTACCCTGGCGTCTCGACCGGGGCGGAAGAGAAAAAGATGGGGATCAAGGGGTCTTCCACGCGCGCGCTGATTCTCGAAAATGTCCCCGTCCCGGTCGAGAACGTGCTCGGGGAGATCGGGCGCGGGCATGTGATCGCGTTCAACATCCTGAACGTGGGGCGGCTCAAGCTGGCCGCAGCGTGCCTCGGCGGATCGAAGCAGGCGCTCGAAAACTCGGTCGGCTATGCCAAGCAACGCCGCGCCTTCGGCAAGGCGATTGCCGAATTCGGGCTGATTCAGGAGAAGCTGGCAGAGATGGCCGCGCGCACCTTTGTTGCCGAAAGCATGGTCTATCGCGCCGCCGGCCTCATTGACTCTTTGTTCGCCGAGGCCAACCCGGAGTCGCCCGAGTATGGCGCGCAGGCCCGCAAGGCGATGGAGGAGTACGCGGTCGAATGCTCCATCAACAAGGTCTATTGCAGCGAAATTTTGGATTACATCACGGACGAATGCGTCCAGATTTACGGCGGCTATGGGTACCATCAGGACTATCCCGCCGAGCGAGCCTACCGCGATGCCCGCATCAACCGCATCTTCGAGGGGACCAACGAGATCAACCGGCTGGTGATTACGAGCCTGTTGCTGAAACGAGCTTCGAGCGGCCAACTCGCCTTGATCCCCGCCGCTACGCGCCTGATGCAGGAGATGCTCTCGGCGCCGCCGCTCTCCGCCGAGGCCGGCTCGGACGGTGTTCTTGCGGAAGAGAAGCGGTTGGTGGAAGCAGTGAAGAAGGTGGCGCTGCTGGTGGCCGGGGCGGCCTTTCAGAAATTCATGGCCTCGCTGCCGGAGCAGCAGGAAATTGTAGCCGCGATCTCCGACATTGTGATGGAAGCCTTCGTGCTGGAGTCCGCTCTCCTGCGGACCCAGAAAATAGCTGCGCGGTCCGGAGAGAAACGGGCGGCGCACGCAACGACGATGACCCGCCTGTGGGTTCACTCGCGGATGGATTGGGTGGAACAGCGCGCGCGGACGGCGCTCGCCGCTGTCGCTGCCGGAGACTTTCTGCGAACACAACTGGCCGTGCTGCGCCGCTTGACTCGCCGCGATCCGGTGGACACCATTGCCCTGCGCCGCGAAATCGCCGTCCGCGTCATCCAGCAGGGAAAGTACTTCGTATAACGCTCGATATCCAGAAGCATTTATTCCATACAGTTATCAAGGGAGGGAACCATGGTTGTGCGAAATGGTCTGATCTTCGGGGCTGCGATGGCAGCGCTGGTCGTTGTGATTTGGTGGTCTCGTTCCCGGCAGCCGGAACCTCCGCGGCCAGCCGTGCCCGTAGGCACGCCATTTCCAATCGCTGCGCCGCTGGGTTTACCGCCAGTTCCCATCCCGGCCGATAATCCCCCGACGGCGGAAACCATCGCGCTCGGCCGGCGGTTATACTACGATCCGATGCTCTCGGTGGACAACACCGTGTCCTGTGCTACCTGCCATCATCCGGACCATGGGTTCTCCGACGGCAAGCCGGTTTCCGAGGGGGTCCGGGGGAAGAAGGGCGGGCGGAATTCTCCCACCGTCTTCAACTCGGCGTATTATACGGTGCAGTTCTGGGACGGACGCGCTCCCAGCTTGGAAAAGCAGGCCGAGGGGCCGATGCAGAACCCCATCGAGATGGCCCATACCTTGGAGGGTGCGGAGAGCAGACTGATGGCGGACCCCGGCTACCGAGCCGCCTTCGAGAGAGCGTTCGGGCCGGGGAGGATCACGTATGCGATGGTGGAGAAGGCGATTGCTTCGTTTGAACGCACCGTCATCAGCGGCGACTCTCCGTTTGACCGCTTCTTCTATGGCGGAGACAAGGATGCTTTAACCGCAGGGGGCAAGCGCGGCCTGGAAATCTTCCGCGATCCGAAGAAGGGGAATTGCGCCGCCTGCCATACCCTGGAAGACCAGCAGGCTTTATTCAGCGACAATAAATTCCACAACCTCGGAATCGGCGCGGACCCGCAGGGAAACTTGAAAGACCTGGGGCGCTACGAGGTCACCAAGCAGGAAAGCGATAAAGGCGCTTTCAAAACGCCCTCGCTTCGGAACGTCGCGCTCACGGCTCCCTACATGCACGACGGGAGTCTGCCGACCTTGCAGAGCGTGATTGATTTTTACGTCGCGGGCGGCAATTCAAATCCGAATCTCGATAAAGAGATGAAGCCTCTGGACTTCCTGAGCTTCTCGGAGCGCGCGGATCTGCTGGCGTTTCTCATCTCGCTCACTGGGAAGATGCCGCCTGACGTCGGCCCTCCCCAGCCCCAATAGGCAGAGCCGCCAGACCTCCATCCCCGGCAGGCGCTGCGACCGGCGAAGGGGAGCCGGAATGGCCTGGATCGCCCGTCTCTAATTCTATTTTCCCAACACGCGCCGGACCTCTGCCACAACTTTTTCCTCGGCGGTCTTGCAATCGGAATCTTGGGCGCTGGCGATGCGCGCCATCGCTCCGGGGACGTGGATCTCCGCCTTGGCGTAGTACGTGGAGCCGAGCCGATAGCACGTGATGGCGATCGGCGAGCCGGCGATCGTTTCGATCCGGTGGGAGTATTCTTCGGCAATCAATTCAGCACTCATTGGAAACCTCACCGCAACACGGGATTCAGGATACGAGTATAGCCTTCCGGATAGAATGTGCCCCCTGTTGTTTCCCCGGAAGCCGGGGAGAGCAATCAGAGCCGCAAGCCGTCACAGTTTCTTGACGCCGCTCGAGGAGAGCAGAAAGCAGGTGGCCGTAGTTCCCAGCACGGCGCTTCCTGCCATCAGCGCTGCCGAGGGCGAGAACTGGGAAGCCAGGTAACCCATCGCGATGTTCCCCAAGGGCATCCCGCCGCGGAAGGCGAGCATGAAGATGCTCATCACCCGCCCGCGCATCCCCTCGGTGACGTTCATTTGCACCAAAGACGTGATCGAGGAGAAGAGGGTAATCAGGCAGAGGCCCGCGAAGAAGAGCGCCACGTAGCTCAGCGCCAGATTGCGGGAGAGGGCGAAGACAGTGAGCAGCAGGGCGAAGACGATCTGCACCCCCAGGACCAATCGCCCGTGGCTTTCTCTGCGGGCAAGCCCTGCGAACAGCAGTGCGCCGGTGATGGCGCCGGCTCCGGAAGTGGCCAACAGGTGGGAGTAGCCGGTTGCGCCCATGCCAAAGACTTCCTTGGCAAAGACCGGCAACAAGGTCATCAGCGGGATGCCGCAAAACGTGCTGACAAAGCCGAGCACGCTCAGTTGCCAGAGCGGCCCCCGTGTTTTCATGTACGCGAAACCGTTGCGGAGGCCGGTCATCACAGAGTCTTCGGTCTTCTCGGGAACAAAAGTGGCGCGGATCAGGTAGAGGCTGATGATGACGGCGACGAACGACAGACCGTTCAAGGCGAAACACCAGGCGGCGCCGGCGGCGGCCAGCACCACTCCCGCCAACAGCGGCCCCACCATGCGCGCCAGGTTGAACTGGATCGAGTTCAGAGCGATGGCGTTCGGAACGTCCTCGCGCTTGACCAGGCCGGGGACCAGCGCGGCATAGGCAGGTCCCCCGAACGACTGGCCGGTCCCAGCAATAAAGACCAGCACCAGAATGTGCCAGATGTGCAGTTGGCCCAGGATCACCAGCGTCGTCAGAATGAAGGCGCAGCCCATCTGGGTGTACTGCGAGCCCAGCAGCAGCTTGCGGCGATCAAAGCGGTCCGCGACAACCCCGCCGAACAGCGAAAAGAGCAGGATGGGCAGGTCCGCGAGAAAACCGACCAGCCCCAGGTAAAAGGCCGAGCCGGTCATCTCCAGCACCAGCCAGGACTGCGCCACCTGCTGCATCCAGGTGCCGGTGGTGGAGGTGAAGGCGCCGGACCACATCAGGCGAAAATCGCCGTAGCGGAAGGCCTGAAAGGTCCTCCAGAAAACGCCGACAGGCTTGGTGGCCGAGACAGGACCGGATTCGGTAGAAATTTTTGTCAAGCTGCCGCCTTCGGTTTGTGCATAAGAGGAAAGATTCTTTCCCGGAACGTCTCTGCTGGATCGCACCTTAGCTTAGCGCTACATCGAGCGGCTGGGACTTCAGGGAACTGACCTTGAGGACGGAGAAG
>Ga0156329_1407_pt1 | contig 15155 bp, 15 predicted proteins | sample RifCSPlowO2_12_FD_107977 | JGI IMG/M metagenome (GOLD analysis project Ga0156329, IMG submission 107977) | Acidobacteria bacterium RIFCSPLOWO2_12_FULL_60_22 | reverse complement strand
GTTCCTTGCCGGACCAACCCGGCGCCAGCCCTGCCCTGGCAACTGTCCCCAACTACAGGGTAAGAGGATTTTCCCACGGAGTGAGGGAGTTGGGAACAAGGAATTTTTCGAGCTCTGTGGCGTAACATCCAACGCGATCCCGACCGGGTGGCCGGCCGTTCTTCCAGTAGCATTGTGACCGGAAACCCCAACCGATACTTTGACCCCAAAGCCTTTTTCTTGCCTCCCCCTGGCTTCTATGGGAATGCGGGACGCAACCATGTGATCGGACCCGGACTGGTGAGTTTCGATTTCAGCCTGCAGAAGAACACGCCGCTGGGGATCCGGGAAGGAAGCCGGCTGGAGTTTCACGCCGACTTCTTCAACTTATTGAACCGGGCGAATTTCGGAATACCACGTTCCTCTCAGCTTCAGGTTCTCAATCCCACGACGGGCGCCTACATTGCCGGGGCGGAAAAGATCCACAACACGGTAACCAGCTCCCGGCAATTGCAGTTCGGTTTGAAGCTTGTGTTGTAAGGAATTTACTGTGGCGCATCAACGCACGGAAACATATGATCCGGCGAGTCCCAGTAGTCTGGTGTATAGTTGCAGCTATCCCCAGGAGCCTAAGAAGGAAATCCTGGTCGCGATTGGACCACTTTGACCTGAAGTTGATCTTCTGACTTAAGGCCAGGGGGGGAAGAGCGACTTACAAACTTTGACTCGGTAGCAGTTCTTTTCCGCCACGGTGGCTATCAATTCAATGAGGCGTTACCATGAAGGTGTTTTGCTGGCCCCACAAAACATCATAGGAGGAGGAAACATGAAAGCCAAGGAACTTGGTCGGAGGCGATTTCTGAAGGAGGGCGCCGCGCTGGCTGGTTTGGCCGTGGGAGAGATACGGTCTGCAAGCGCCCAGAAACTAACACCGGTTGAAACTTTCGAAACCACAAAACGTGAAATTCCCCCCCGGTTCCAACCAACGGCACGCCGTCTCTACGGCACGCCTTCCCCTTTCGAGACCGTGAAACGCCAACCCAAGACCCCCGCTACCATCGGATGGATGACTCCGCTGCAAGACTTGACAGGGGTCATCACGCCGAACGGGCTCCATTTCGAAATTGGGATGCCCGCCGTGGACATCGACCCCCGGCAGCATCGTCTCCTGATCCACGGCCTGGTGGACCGTCCGCTGGTTCTCACCCCGGAGGAACTGAAGCACTTGCCTTCCGTAACCCGGATTCATTTCGTCGAGTGCGGCGGAAACGGCAGCCCGACCGGTCAAGCGTTCATGCGGAACGGAGGGTTCATGAAGAATGAAGGGCTGACTCTCATCCACACGCACGGCTCGACCAGTTGCGCCGAATGGACCGGGGTGCTGCTGTCCACGTTGCTCAAAGAGGTCGGCGTGCGAAGCGGAGCGAGCTGGGTCACTTCGGAATCGGTGGACGCGAGTAAACATGCCAGGAGCATTCCCATGGAGAAGGCCATGGACGACGTGATGGTGGCCTACGGCCAAAATGGCGAGGCCATCCGTCCGGAACAGGGTTACCCGATGCGGCTGCTGGTCCCCGGCTGGGACGGAAACGTCAACGTGAAGTGGCTGAGACAAATCCGAGTGGCGGACCGGCCCTACGAGACCAGCGGGGGCAAACCGGAAACCCCCGGTCTGAAGCCGGACTCGAAAGGGCGCTGGTGGCAATATCAGTTAGGACCGAAATCGGTCATCACCTTTCCTTCCATCGGGCAGCATCTGTCCAGCCCCGGATTCTACGAGATCATCGGCTTGGCCTGGTCCGGTGGGGGCGCCATCCGCAGAGTCGAAGTCTCCACCGACGGCGGCCGGAGCTGGAAGGACGCGCGCCTGGACGAGCCGGTCCATCGAAAAGCCCATACTCGCTTTCGCTTTCCCTGGACTTGGGACGGAAAAGAGACGGTGATCGCCTCCCGCTGCACGGATGAACGGGGCGACGTTCAACCGTCGCTGGAGGAGTTTAGCAAACTCTGGAGGGTCCCCTTGGACTATTGGCTTACCGCAGCCGGCCGTACCGACTATTTCAATCCGATTAATCCCTGGAGGATAACTCCGGAAGGGAGGGTGCGCAATGCGCTGTATCCACTCCCACTCTAATCTTCTCGTGCCATTGATGGCGCTGGTCCCGCTTTGCGGGATCGCGGCGCTGGCGCAAGGGCCCACCTATAATCGGGGCAGGACTCCGAGCGCGGAAGAAATCCGGGTCTGGAATCTCATCTTGGATCCTGCGGGAAAGGAACTCCCGCCGGGGAGCGGAACCGCCCAGCGAGGCGCGGCGATCTATGCGCAGAAGTGCGCCGCATGCCACGGGCCGGACGGGGCAGGGGGCGTGGGGCGGGAAGGCCGGGACGGTCCTCGTTTGGTGGGGGCCAAAGGCACGCTGCAAGGACTCCGGGGATGGCGGTTTGCGACGTCGCTCTGGGACTTTATCAACCGCGCCATGCCTCCCATGCCCCCCGAAATGTCCATGAGGCAAGGGGGATCGCTCAGCGCGGACGAGGTTTACGCGGTGACCGCTTTTCTGCTCTACCGGAACGGCATCATCCAGGAGGGCGATGTCCTCGACGCCCAGAGTGTGCCGAAGGTCCCCATGCCGAACCAAGATGAAGGTGACCGCCCACACCTGCGAGAATATCCGGCTGCCCCGTTGCACTGAGGGGCGGAACATGCCCTGGAAGGACTGCCCGCGGGTATTCCGATTCCCGAGTTTGGTCCAGGGGAATTTTTCCTTGACAGTAATCGTCCCCCGTGCTAACAACTGGGCAAACATCCCGAAATGATAAGGAGAGAGCGGGCCATGAATACCAAGGAACGTGGTCGGAGGCGATTTCTGCAGGAGGGTGCCGCGCTGGCTGGTTTGGCCGTGGCAGGGACGCGGTCCGCGAAGGGCCAGGAAGCCTGGTCCGAAAGATTCCAAGGAAGTTCCTCGGACCCTAAGGACCCCAGCCTCTACGGTGAGCGCTCCCGTTTCGTGACCTCGCTCCGCAAGCGCATGGGCGCTGGCGACGGCTTCATATTGACTCCGCTGCAGGATTCCGCAGGGATCATCACGCCGAATTCCCTTCATTACGTGAGTTCCCGCGATCCCGGCCCCTACACTCCCCCAACGGAGATCGATCCCGAGAAGCATCGCTTGCTGGTTCACGGTATGGTCGACCGCCCTCTGATTTTCACGATGGAGGAGTTGAAGCGCTTTCCTTCGGTATCTCGGATTCATTTCATTGAGTGTGTCGCCAACACCATCCCGACCCAGAATCGGTTTGGGTGGGAGACCGTCCAGGAAAGGCACGGGAAGATGAGTTGCGCCCTATGGACCGGGGTGCCGTTGTCCGTGGTGCTCCAGGAAGCGGGGCTGAAAAACGGGGCGAGTTGGCTGGTCGCGGAATCGGCGGATGCGGTTAAACATGCCATGAGCATTCCGATCGAGAAGGCCCTGGACGACGCCATGCTGGCCTACGGCCAAAATGGGGAGCCGGTGCGCCCCCAGAATGGGTTCCCCTTGCGGCTGGTGGTCCCCGGCTGGGAGGGAGTCCGCCATGTAAAGTGGCTGAGGCGAATCAAGGTGGTGGACAAGCCTTACCTGACTCAAGTAGAAAGCGGCATCAACCCCAGGTTGAGGCCGGACGGCAAAGCGCTCTGGTACAACTTGGAGATGGGGCCGAAATCGGTCCTCACTTTCCCTGCCGCCGGCGGGCGGCCGCTGGCCGGCCGGGGATACTACCAGATTACCGGCCTGGCTTGGTCCGGGGGAGGAGTCGTCCGCAGGGTCGAGATATCCACCGACGGCGGCCGGAGCTGGAAGGACGCGAAGCTGGAGGATCCGGTCCTTCGAATGGCGCACACCCGATTTTACTTGGACTGGAATTGGAACGGAGAAGAGGCCGTGCTCCAGTCCCGCTGCACGGATGAACGGGGCACCGTCCAGCCGTCGCTAGCCCAGTTTTCCGAAATCTGGGGCGTCAAGCCGGACTATTTCCAAACAACTTCCAATACCGTCACACACTTCAATCCCATTCAACCTTGGAAGGTGACCCGTGATGGGAGCGTTCACAATGCGATTTGGCTTTAACCTTCTCGTGCCCGGGATGGTCTTGGTCCCGCTCTGCGGGATCGTGGCCTGGGCGCAGACGCCGACCTATAATCTGGGCAGGACCCCGAGCGCAGAAGAAGTCCGGGCTTGGGACATCTCCGTCGGTCCTGACGGAAAAGAACTCCCGCCGGGGAGTGGAACCGCCCGGGAAGGCGCGAAGATCTATGCGCAGCAGTGCGCGGCATGCCACAGTCCAAACGGGGAAGGGAGTAAACTCGGTCCCCGCCTGATCGGGGGCAAAGGCACGCTGGTCGGCTTCCTGCCCGTGAAGACCGTCGGGAGTTACTGGCCGTTTGCGACAACGATCTGGGACTATATCAACCGCGCCATGCCCCGAAATCAACCGGGATCGCTCCAAGCGGACGAGGTTTACGCTCTGACCGCCTTTCTGCTCTATCGGAACGACGTTATCCAAGAGAGCGACGTCATGGACGCCAAGAGTCTGCCGAAGGTCCCGATGCCGAATCGGAATGGATTCCTTCCTCCACGGCTGGAGGATATCCGTGAAAAGCATTGCCGCCTCGGAACTTGCCCTTGAGCAGGACTGCCCGCGGCTGGCGGGCTGGCCCGGCTTCCTTCGATTATGAATTAACTGCTAACACTGCTACCGAGGTTTCACCTCAGAAACGAGTGAAAGATACTGAAAAATCTGCTGGCCGCATCTTTAGGGTTGACTTTTTTCATAAGCCAGTTGAGCTGGGGGCAAGGCTCGATGGGAACCATCTCTGGGACCGTCCGCGATGCGTCCGGAGCGGTGATCCCTCGATCTGCTGTCACCCTAAGGAACCTGGAGACCGGAATAACAAGATCCGTAACCACAGACGATCAAGGCCGCTACAATGCTCCAACCCTGCCCTTAGGGAACTACCAGGTTCGAGCCGAAATATCCGGCTTTGAAACGGGCGTAAGAACCGGGATCCAGCTTACGGTCGGCCAGCAGGCGGTTGTCGATTTTGCGCTCAAGGTCGGAGAGGTCACACAAAGCGTGGAGGTGACCGGGGAGGCGCCTTTGGTGGAAACCACGAGCGGGGCCGTCTCCGGCCTGGTCGGGGAACAGCAAATGCGGGATCTGCCCCTCAATGGCAGGAGTTTTGATCAATTGATCGCCCTCCAGGCCGGAACCACGGTCTTTACGTCTCAGGTCGGCGGCAGCGTCACCCAAGGAGATGGACAGAAATTCAGCGTAGCGGGCGCGCGATGGCGCTCCAACCGATTTTACCAGGACGGAACAGAACTTTCCGGGGCGGCCTACTTAGCCGACCAACCGGGGAGTGCCGCAGGGCTCAATTTGGGCGTGGAGGCCATTCGGGAGTTTCGGGTGCTCACCAGCAGTTACAGCCCCGAATATGGCAAACGGACTGGCGCAGCCGTTGTTACGGTCACCCGCAGTGGAACCAACTCCTTCCACGGATCCGCCTTCGAGTTTCTTCGGAACAGCGCCTTAGATGCCCGGAACTTCTTCGATTCGGGAACCATACCCGCGTTCAAGCGCAATAACGTCGGGGGATCGTTGGGCGGCCCCCTCCGAAAAGACAAGACCTTTTTCTTTCTGACCTATGAGGGACTGCGTCAGAGTTTGGGATTATCCAACGTTGCGATCGTGCCGGACCAGAATGCGCATAACGGGTTTCTGCCGGGCCCCGGCGGAACACTCACCAACGTGGGAGTGGATCCCAGGGTCGCTCCGTACTTGGCGCTGTATCCGCTTCCGAATGGGCCGGTTCTGGGGGACGGAACAGGGATTTATTTCAATAACCCGGTACAAATCACTCAGGAAGACTACGGACTCGTCCGAATGGATCACAGTTTTTCCGATTCCGACTCTGCGTTTATTGCTTACAACATTGACAGAGCGGACCAACCCCGGCCTTTACTGGTTCCTGTTTTTGCTGACGACAATACGACTGGAAGCCATGTTGCTACCCTGGCGGAAACCCATATCTTCTCCCCGACGCTTCTCAACGACCTCCGGTTTGGTTTTGGGAACTCTATACAGAGTTCCCAATATTCATACCTGGTGGTGGGATGGAGACAGTTTGAAACACAAAGTCGAGCGGGTGAACGAAAAAGGGGAGATTGTCGCCGTCGGAGGGCTGTGGACCGCTAAATATGACGGCAAGGATCATCTGAGCGGCGGTGCCGAAGACAGTCGTGTTTCCATGAAGAGAATTGACGCGTACACGACGGAGATGACGGAGGGCACTCCCGGAAGACCGCTGTCAATCTTTCGGCAGGTCGTGTCGAAAGATGGTAAGACACTGACCATCACCCGAAAAACGGAAGGTCAGGATGTGGTTGACGACATGGTCCACGACCGGCAGTAGGAGCGCCGTAGAGAAGCCGGCACGTGGTGTTGTAGCTGAGTAAGGAAGGAAGATTATGAACCTGTGAGAATGATTAGGGGGGACCGTGCGTTTCATTCCTAAGATAGCCGGTTGGGTGTTGCTGGGGAGTGGGATTGTCTTCCCGGTAGTTTTGTCGGCTCAGTCCCAGCAATCCTCTTCAACGTCACCCGTGTCCGCTTTGAACGAGCAGCAGAGAGCGGGTAGACGTTTGTTTATGCAAAATTGCTCCTTCTGCCATCTTCCGCGAGGGAACCCCAAGGATCCTGCGAAGAAAACCAGCTACGGGCCGCTCCTGACGGACCTGTTTCGGAGGGAACAACCGCTCTCCGAACAAGGAGCGCGGTTGTTCATTCTGCAAGGTGTCCCCGAGAAGATGCCCGGCTTCCAGTATGGTTTGGAGCCGAAGGAGATTGATACCATCCTTGCGTATTTGAAGACTCTTTAGTTCGGAAAAGGAAGGTTCCCATGCACCGATTCAATCGTTTGGGCCGCATTCTTGGATTACTTGTCGCATTGCTCTGGGTGAGGTTGCCCGCCTCCCAAAGTGCCCCCTTGCCCAGCACCGGACTGATGGGGACCGTGAAGTCCTCCGATGGGAAACCGCTGGAGGGGGTTGCCGTCTCGGCCCAAGCCGAGGGCAAGACTTTCACCACGTCGGTGTTCACGAACCGGGACGGAGAATACTACTTTCCGCCGCTGGAGGGGGGCCAGTACCGGATCAGGGCGCAGGCGGTGGGCTTTGAGATAGCCCGCGGCGACCAAGCGATCACCTCCGGCAAGAAAATCCAGCAAGACTTCACCCTCCAGACGTTTCCGGACTTCCACAAACAGTTCTCGGGGACGGAATGGTTGAACAGTTTGCCCGCCGACAGCGCCGAAGATCGCCGCATGGGCCGGGTCTTTCGAACCAGTTGCGGGCCCGCCAGCGGCTGTCATGTCACGGGATTCCTCATGGCCAAGCGCTTTGATGCCGCCGGTTGGGGAATGATGATTGACTACATGATCAAGACTCAGGGAGGGCCCAATGCGCTCCCGAACCGGCTAATGCGGGCCTATAAGGACGAGTTGGTCGAGTATTTGACCCGGATCCGCGGACCCCAACCGTATCCGTGGAAGTTTAAGCCGCTTCCGCGGGCCACCGGCGAAGCGACGGAGATCGTGGTTACCGAATATCAGGTGCCGCGGGGCGATAAGCCGGAGGAGTACCTCATCCAGCCCAGCGGCGGCAACTGGTCCGAAGGCGTCGCTTCCCGCTACGAGAGCATGGTGCTCCACGATGCGGTGGTCGGCAAGGACGGCAACGTGTATTTCACCGATAACGCCACGCCCGAGCGCACGGTCGGCAAGCTCGATCCCAAGACCGGCCGCGTTACCGGATACAAGTTGGCCGACACAAAAGAGGGCTTCGCTGTCTCGACTCACGGCGTCGTCTCGGATCAGAAAGGAAACATCTGGCTCACGAACCAAACGGAGGGCACCACCCTCAAATTTGATCCCCAAACGGAAAAATTCCAGCGCTTCCCCAAGCCAAGCTCACTCCAGGGAGGGTCGGGAGGCATGATCGTGGTGGATTCCAAAGGCAACGTGTGGAGCCCGTATAACGACGGATTCACACGGCTGAACCCGGAAACCGGAGAATATACCGAATACAAAGGAGTCACTCCGGGAGGAAACCGTTACGGGATCACGATAGATGCCGAGGACAACGCCTGGATCGCTCAACTGGAAGGTGACCGGGTGGATTTCGTGGACGCTCGCACCAGCAAAGTCGGCGAAGTGGTCGTGCCTCCTGTGGATGATAAGGAGGTCAACCCCAAGGACCGCGAAATCGGCCAGCGCTCCGGGACCCTCGTCAACAACACTCCTGCGATTTATCAGAGAGGTCCCCGGAGACTGGGCGCCGACCGGAAGGGCAACGCCGTGTGGATTGGGGAATATTACGGGGGCAGGCTTGGGAAAATAGATATCCACAGCAAGAAGTACACCGCCTATACGCTGCCTAACCCGAACTCGAGCCCCTACGATGCCCGAGTGGATAAGAACCACATGGTTTGGGTCGTCCTCATGAACTCAGACCGGATTGCCAAATTCAATCCGGTCACGGAGAAGTTTACCGAGTATCCTTTGCCATCGCTGGGAACCGACACCCGGTTTGTTTACGTGGACGATAGCACCGATCCGCCGACTATTTGGCTGCCCTATTATCGGATCAACAAGATTGCGCGCGTGCAGTTCCGAACAGGCTCTACGGGCCAGAGGGCCGTCAATGGGAGGTAGCTAATCTTCTTTTCTTTCTGTCTATCGCCATTCACAGGTGTAGCGCACGAAATCGAGCGGAAGGGGCGAAAGCGAATGGTTCTTGCGTGGTGTTAAGGCGAATCGAGCAAGATCGAGGGTGCTTCCGCAATCAGTTGTTGTTGAGGCGATTGTAACCTGTTCATGTGGTATGGTTTAAGACCCATTTTTGAGGTCACCAGGTCTGCTGGCGAACGGGTCCGAACGCCAGGAAGAGTCTCCGCTGCGCCAGCAAGGAATGTTCGCAATGGAGAAAGTCGTTTCCCGGACCATAAGTGGAGATAGCTTCTCCGATGGTGTCCCTCGAATCACCACGGACGGATTCGAGTTTTACAGCAACATCGTCCGGCACGTCATGGGGGCAGCTTGTCAGTACGGGCAAGTTATCAAGACGCGGAGGAATGATCGCGTTGTCCGAGTGGAACGCTGGGTGAGGATCGGCGCCTCGTGGGGATGGAAGCAGACGTGGCGCAACTCCCAAGATTCTACTCTGACGATCCGACCCAGCAATAAGGGAATACCTCTGGCGGCCTAACAAAAATTGATGGTGGAAGCACCAGCCCATCGAGCAAACAGCTGATAATTATGAAGCAAGCTTTGATTCCGGTTCTGGGATTGGTTTTATTTGCTTTGGCTGCGGGGGCTCAAAATGTGGACGTGCCCTCCCAGTTGGGTTATCCCCAGATGATTGTCTTCAACGGCAAGATTGTGACAATGGATGACTCTTCCTTTGAGTCTAAGGTGGGAACCATTGTTCAGGCGATGGCGATCCGGGATGGAAGAATATTGACCACAGGAACAGACGCGCAAATCCAGGCACTGACTGGACCTCGGACGAAGGCGATCAATCTGAAGGGCAGGACGGTCCTGCCGAGCTTCATCATGGCTCAGGAGCATCCCACGGACTGGGTCTTTGCCGAGCCTCGAGCCTTTCGGCACGTCCTGCCGGGCGATGACGTCATTCTCTCGCGATGGATGCCCAGCGTTCCGCCCAGGCAGCAACTGGCCCTGTTCGAACCGATGATCCGGGAGGCGGTGGCCCGGGCCCGAGCGGGACAATGGATTCGGGTGCTCTTCAACTACGGTCCGAACTATGAATGGGCGGGAGAACTGCGATCTCTGTTTCGCAAGAGCATTACCCGGGAGTGGCTGGACCAGCTCTCTCCCAGCAACCCGGCAATTGTGAAGGACGGATTTCTCGTATCGGTATCGAACTCCAAAGCGATCGAAGAACTCCGCAGTGTGCATCCGGACCTCGATTTCTTCGAGACCGGGCGCCGGGGAGGCCAGCGCGATCCAGAACGGGAGAGCCGGCTTGCGAAAACCGGACTGTTTGATCGCATCGTCGATCCCGATGCCATGCTGAAGGGGAGGCTTCCGACTCTCGCGGAGCTTTTGAAGGCTGAAATGGAGTTGTGGGCCAGTTGGGGCATCACGACATTTGGATCTTCTGCCTATGCTTATAGCAACCTAAAGGCGCTGGAATTTCTAGATAAGAGAGGCGAAATGCCCGCTCGTTTCGCCTGGGCTTATTCCGGACCGGCGTGGGATTTGGAGACACTGCGGGTATTGGCGGCAACATTGGGCCACGGCACGGATCATCTTTGGCTCATTGGCGCATGGAGCGACCGCGGGGGGGACTGCATGAGCGTGCCGGAGAAACCGGATTGGAGACAGCGCCAGACATCCGGTGTAGCAGAGGGAGAAGGGGTTCCAGGCTGTGTTCTCGAACCCGGCTCGCTCGCCCGAGAAATTCTGGAACGGATCGTCGAAAGCGGCCTGCGGATTGCTACCATGCATACCTCCGGGGACAAGGATATCGACAATTTCATGGATGCCATCGAGGAGGGAAGCCGCAGAGCAGGCTTTACGCCGGGAGAAGTTCGCGCCAAGCGGCACGCGTTCGACCATGGCGACGCCGCTCCCCGGCCCGAGCAGATTCCTCGCATCAAGCGATTAGGCATGATGGCAAGTGAAGGGGTGGCTGCTCTTTGGGAGACGTTTCGCGGCGCTCCGGTGGTTGCCGAGCAGTACGGCATTGAGTTCACCGATTGGATCTTGCCACGGAAGCGTATGACCGACGCGGGCATACCGACCAGCTTCGAAATTGATCGGCCTCTCCCTCACAAGGTTTTCTACTTCATCGCCAAAGGGATGAATCGCTACCACGAAGGGACCCGTACAGTCTACGGACCGAACCAGCGGACTGACCGCATTGTCCAGTTAAAGGCACTGACCCGCTGGGGAGCCCTCTACGTATTGCGCGAGAATTCGCTGGGGTCGCTCGAGCCCGGCAAGTTTGCGGATTTCATCGTGCTCGATCAGGATATTTTGACGGTCCGAGAGGATCAAATTCCAGGTATCCGCGTGCTCCTGACCGCTGTGGGCGGTAAGTTGATTCACTTGACTCCTGCCTATGCCAGTGAGATTGGCATCGCACCGGTCGGCGCTACCACTTGGAAGGAGTCAATTCCTCCCGGATGGGAGTAAGAGGTTCGTTATTTACGGCGATGCAATGTTGCATGGAAGACGCCCGTTATGGGAGCGTTTAGAATGCGCTGTTCTAATCCTCCCGTACCGGTCAGGGCACTGGCGGTTTGCCGCGGGGCCAAGAATCAACTTGGTCGACAGCAAAGTCGTACCCAAATATTAGGGAGGAACGGTATGCCTATTCATCATAGCCCCAAATCAGGATTTGCAGCTCCGATTCTGTTCGTTGCTCTAACTGGGGTTGTCTTTGGTCTTGCATCGGGAAGGCTTGGGTTAGCTGAGGGACCTAAAGAAATGGGTGCGGTCTTCGGCACAGTCAGTGCCGATAGGGGAGTAGTAAGGGGCTTCCAAGTGAAGGCGAAAGACCCAGCGCATCGGATCACCTATACGGTTTTCACTCGTGCGGGACGCTATCAGATCCCGAATCTGCCACCAAGCCAATACGAAATTCTCGTTTCAGAAAAGGGGTTTGAATCTCCGGTTAAAGAGGTTGAAGTAAAAGCGGGTGACCACAAGCAGGTAGACCTGATGCTCAAGGCCAAGGGGCCGGAAGTTAACAAAACCGAGCTGCTTGACTATGATGTTCTCTATCCGCCTGGGCCGGACAGAAACGTACTGGAGATGACCTGCATGGGATGTCACGGAAAGGTTACCTATCATCAGATACGGACCTCCGAGGTTGGATGGAGGTCCATGGTGGAGTTCATGACCACTCCCAATAGTCCCCTAACCTACAACGGCGTGCCAGCCCTGGAAGTTCTTCCTCCAGAAAAGAAGGAAGCTATTGTTCGATACTTGGCGCAGAACTTCGGTCCAAACGCACCGGCTCGTGACCTAAAACTCGACGCGATGCAGGTCGAGGAAGACACTGTTGCTGACAGCATGTTCATCGAATATGATCTGCCGGAACCCCTGCCGAATACCGTTTTTAACCCTAGACGCGCGGCTCCCTTACGAAGAGCGACTGGCATAGACGCCACGGCGCAGCGACGTGTTACGCATGATCCTTTCGTTTCTCCGGACGGTGAGGTGTGGTTCACCGACCGTGGTGGAAACTCTATTATCGGTTTGGACGCACGGGAAATCGATTTTGCCAAACGGTTCAAGGTGCATCCGATTCAGAGTTCCACCTGGGTTTACGCTCATGGAATTGCGGCAAATCAAGCGGGCCACGTCTACTGGAGTGAGCTCGGTACCGGTTATCTGGGTGAGTTGGACCCCCAATCTGGGGAGATGTCGAGATACAAGATTCCCACACCGGGCGGGCCGCATTCCGTGGCAATCGATCCTACAGGAGATGTCTGGTACTCCATCTTGTTCGGGAGCAAGCTCGGCAAATTGGACGCCAAAACTCATCAATTCAGGCAATGGGACACTCCCACCCCCCATTCCGGCCTCTACGGTATTATTGTGGATAAGAAAGGGAATGTTTGGAGTGCCGGACTGGCCAAACACATGGTCATCAAGTTCGATCCGGTCTCAGAGAAGTTTACGGAATACCGGACACCCAGTCAGCCTTCCGGTCCTCGCCGGCTGGCGATGGATTCCAAAGGAAAAATCTGGTTTTCCGAGTATATGGCTAACAGTTTGGGATATCTAGACCCGGACACGGGTCAGATGATCGAGTATAAGTTCCCGCTACGATATACGAGCCCCTATCCAGTATGGTCGGATGCGGAAGACAACATCTGGGCAGGCGATAATGTCTATAATGCTCTGATCAAATTCGACCAGAAAACAAAGCGATTTACCTATTACCCCCTCCCGCAGCGGAACGCCAACCCGCCTCATTTAGCGGCAGACAAAGAAGGCACCCTGTGGTTTGGTTCTCGCAACGACGATCCAAAGGTCATCGCCCTCAAACCGCACGGCAATATCGAAGGAAAAATATTTGGCAGGTAAGTTTCTAGAGCATTTTCAGCGTTGGTATATAGCGATGCAGTTCAGCCCCGGAGGGGCGATAGATCGTAGCCCCGGGCGCAAGCCCGGGGATAACAACAGCCAAGCAATAAGCCCCGGAAGGGGCGACCGAAAGCCCGGGGATCAATTGCGTCCCCCCACTCTATAGCAACCCTGAAAATGCTCTAAAGTGAACAGCATTGGGGCTAGGCCTCATGACGAAATCCCCAACGAACCGACTTCCACATTTCCAGCCGGCGAACCCCGATATCGAGCCCCAGACCGATCAGGCCAATGATCAACATGCCGGCGATCACCAGGTCATAGCGCTGGCCGGCATTCCGCGAATCGATGATCAGGTAGCCCAGGCCGGAAGTGACGGCGATCATCTCGGCAGCGACCAAGACCAGCCAGGCCACTCCCAGCGCGATCCGCAGCCCGACCAAAACCTGGGGTAAAGCCGCCGGAAAGACCACCCGCCGCAGCAATGCGGCGGTCGAGAGGCCGAAGTTTTGGCCCGCTTGCCGGAACATGGCGGGGACGTCCCGCACACCGTTCATGGTGGAGACGACTACGGGGAAGAATGACGCCAGGAAAATCAGGAAGATCGCGGACAGATCGCCCGTCCCAAACCAGACGATAGCCAGCGGAATCCACGCCAGCGGGCTGATGGGACGCAACATCTGAATCACCGGGTTCACCAGGGCGGCGGCTGCCGGATACCAGCCGAGCAGCAGCCCCAGCGGGATGCCGCAGGTGATCGCCAGGGCGTAGCCGGCGCCGACGCGAAGCAGGGAATCGCCGATGTAGCGCCACAGCAAACCCTTCCGCAACAGTTCAGCGAACCCCCGTTCGACATCCAGGGGCGACGGGAATACGCGCGTGCCGCTCCACTTTACGCCAGCGTGCCAGACGCCCAAGAATACCGCCATGGCAAACAGGGGCCAAAAGTAGGGCTCCCAGCGCCGGATTACCGCGTTCGACGTCATATTTTATGGGCCAGGCCGATCTCTTCAAAAATCCCGTCGCGCAACTCCAGATACCGCGGGTCGCTGATGTCCCGCGGGTGCGGAATATCAATTTCGACGATGCGGCGGATGCGCGCCGGCCGGGCGGACAGGACCACCACGCGGTCGGACAATTGGACCGCCTCTTCAATGTCGTGCGTAACAAAAATGATGGTTTTGCGTTCGAGCTCCCAAATCCGCAGCAACTCGGTCCGCATCCCGAGCCGGGTAATCGAATCGAGCGCGCCGAAAGGTTCGTCCAGGAAGAGCATGTCCGGATTCACCGCGAGCGCCCGCGCCACCTCCAGGCGCTGCTTCATGCCCCCGGAGAGTTCCTGCGGGTAGGCCCGTTCAAACCCTTCCAGGCCCACCAGTTTGACGTAGTGGGCGATGCGTTGCGCCTTTTCCTGCCGGGAGAGCCTGTACAACCCGAATCCGATATTGCCTTCCACCGTGAGCCACGGAAACACGCCCCGCTCTTGAAAGACAAAGATGCGGCGCGGGTCGGGGCCGCGCACCTGCTCCCCCTCGATCCACACCGCACCGCTGGTCGGCGGAATAAAGCCCACCTGCTCCCCCTCGATCCACACCGCACCGCTGGTCGGCGGAATAAAGCCCGCTACGATGTTGAGCAGGGTTGACTTCCCGCATCCGGAAGGCCCCAGGACGCAGACGAATTCCCCCTCGCGGACTTCGAGGCTGATGCGGTCCAGCACTTCCACGGAATTGCCGTCGGAACGGAACACCATGGTGACTTCATCGAGGCTGAGCTTCGTCTTCACCGCTGGTGCTGTCGTCGAAATTACCGGATGCGCCATTTAGTCCGTCCCGTACCCCCAACGAAGCGATCTCATTCTTTCCAGGCTCTTGATCCCCGTGTCGAGCAGCAGCCCGATGACCCCGATCAGAACCATCCCGGCGACCACCAGGTCATAACGGTTGCCCGCGTTGCGAGCGCGATCAGAACCATCCCGGCGACCACCAGGTCATAACGGTTGCCCGCGTTGCGAGCG
>Ga0156329_1068_pt1 | contig 15184 bp, 16 predicted proteins | sample RifCSPlowO2_12_FD_107977 | JGI IMG/M metagenome (GOLD analysis project Ga0156329, IMG submission 107977) | Acidobacteria bacterium RIFCSPLOWO2_12_FULL_60_22 | reverse complement strand
GACTTGATTTGCAGCGGCGAATACTCATGGACGGGCAGAGCGGCCTCGGCGGCCTGGAGCAGCGCCACTCCCCGCACGTGGCCGAGCTTCAGCGCGCTTTTCACGTTGACGGAATAGAAGACTTCCTCGATGGCCACCACGTCCGGCGAATAAGTTTGGATGAGCTGGCTCAGGCGGTCGGAGATTTGCTTCAGGCGCTGGGGGAAGGAGAGTTTCGCTCCGGTCAGGATCACGCCGCAAGTAACCACCTGGCGGGAGCGCCCGCCGGCTTCGATCACGCCGTATCCGGTGGCGCTGGAGCCGCAATCAATGCCGAGAACCCGCGTCATCCGCCGCTCACTTGCTCCAGCTCACGGGCGTCAAAATCAATGTTGGAATAGACGTGCTGCACGTCCTCGTGCTCTTCCAGGCCATCCATCAGCCGCAGCATCTGCTGGGCCTTCGAGCCTTCGAGCTTCACGTAGGTTTGCGGCAGCATGGCGATCTCCGAGGAGGCCACCTCGATGTGGGCCTTCTTGAGGGCCTGGACGATGGCGTCCAGAGCGCCCGTGGGGGAAACGATCTCCCACTGTTCGCCGTCATCGCGCAGGTCTTCGGCCCCGGCGTCGAGCACGATGCCGAGCAACTGGTCCTCGCTGGCGCTCTGCTTGGACACGGCAATCGAGCCGCGCTTGCTGAACATCCAGGAGACGCAGCCCGCCTCGCCCAGGCTCCCGCCAAAACGGGAGAAGAGGTGCCGAATCTCCGAGACGGTCCGGTTGCGATTGTCGGTGGACACTTCCACGAGCACCGCCACCCCGTGCGGCCCGTAGCCCTCGAAGGCAGCATCTTCAAAGATGACGCCCGGCAGCTCGCCCGTGCCGCGCTGGATCGCCCGCTTAATGTTATCCGCGGGCATGTTCTCGGCCTTGGCCGCCGTAACGGCAGCGCGCAGGTGCGGATTCGCTTCGGCGTCTCCTCCGCCGTGGCGCGCAGCCATCGTGATCTCCTTGATCAGGCGAGTGAACGTCTTGCCTCGCTTGGCATCCGTCGCCGCTTTCTTGTGCTTGATTGTGGCCCACTTGGAATGGCCTGACATCCCGACCCCCTCACTTCCACGCTAATCCTAGCATAGCCCTTCGCGGGAAAACAACCTGGGACCGCGTTTCGATTTAATCCGCAGATTACGCAGATTTCGCAGAGAAAATCAAAACAGAGAACATGCATCCTCTAGTCCGGCTCTCTTCTCATCTTTTCTGTTCTTTTTCTTTCTGCGAAATCTGCGTAATCTGCGGATTACTTCGTCGGTGCTTTCCGATTCAGTTCTTCAAACCAATTCAGCACCACGTTGATCTGCGTGGGCGCGGAGGTCTGGGACTCGGCGGGCTTTAGCATCAGGAAGCGCTGGCCGTCCAACGAAACGTCGTAGCCGGCAACGCCGTTCGGTGACGGTTCGTAGCGCCCTCCGAAAAGCAGGTGGGGCCTGCCGGCGCTGAAGGTCGGCTGCGTCGTGATCTCTATGGCCATCATCTTGTCGCCGTTCCGGTAAAAGAGTTCCCCATTCCGCGCCCAGATTGGTTCTATGCCGCTTTCGGTCGAAATCTGCGACTTCCAGGACGGGGGTTCGCCCTCCCCTCGCCTCCACTATAAAGGTCTTGCCTCACCGAAACCCCAGAGCACAATGGATAGCTTGCTGCAAACCCGTTTTGGGATTATCCGATAAGCGGTTTTATACTTCCTCCCGAAGGAACACGAACCGTGGGGAACGAAGTGTATAAGAGATTCCGGGACCTTTTGGTCGAGGCTCGTAAAGAAGCGAACCTCACCCAAGCACAGCTCTCCTCACGCCTCAAGCGCCCTCAGTCGTTTGTTTCAAAATACGAGCGCGGTGAACGGCGGCTTGATGTGGTTGAGTTCAGAGAAGTCGCTCAAGCTATCGGGATCGATCCAGTGAGTTTCCTTCGGCGATTTTACCGTGAGGAAACTTGAAGATCGTCAAGGTCCATACACTCATTTCCTGTGGCGCTTACTCACGATCCAAACATTGGTGGCAGACGCGCGCCCAAATTCATGATGCGGTTACGAGTTGTGACTGGCCTCCTGGAACCGGCAAGTTCACCATCTATCCACAGTCAGGAAAGAAACGCGGCGAAGGAAATGGCGTTGGCTTCACTTGGTAGGAAAACACCCCACAACACAGAAAGCGAAGACTGATGAAAAACACAAAACCCACCAATCACAACCATAAAAAGTTTTACGTGCTGCACGTAATTGCCGACATCGAACCAACCCTGATCGGCCCGTTCAGGTCCGCCGAGCGGCGTGACGAGCGAGCGCGCCATCTGCGCTCCGATGATCCCGCGGGCGAAGACGGAATATTCCGTCTTGACGCTACCGGATCTTTGCTGGTTGGCAGCTACAGCAACCTCGAACTGCGACCGCACCTCGCCGAAGATGTGATGGTAGCCGGATAAGCTTTGCATTTCTTCTGATACAATTCTTAACACTGTGCCGAATCTTCACAAGGCCGACCTGATCAAAAGCCTTCGGAACCGGTTTGGAGAGTTAAAAAAGATTACAGGTAGCGAGTCTCTTTTTGCCGTGGGTCAAGACGCAGCGAGAATTTATGTTCGCTATTCCAGGCTGCATCCCAGGGGACGCAGTTTTTTCGGTCTACGGGATGTGGACCTGAAGCTGCTCGAAGGCCACAATTCTTTCCTCTGTTTCCTGCTCGGTGATGGCTCTCCGCCCTTGTTCGTCCCCTATGCCGCGTTTGAGGAAGTCTTTCACAACGCCGAACCAGCCAGGGACGGGCAATACAAGGTCCAAATAATTTCGGAGCAAAGCGGGAGGGAACTATACGTTGCACGGCAGGGCCGGTTCAACGTTGAGGCCTACGTCGGAATGGAACTCTTAGAACGCAGCCTCGACAAGAGTCTCTTGAAAGAGGCCCACGACCTTTCTCATCCACAAGTTCAAACGCTGCTCGCAGGGATCGGCCACATTAAAGGCTTCGACGTGTATATTCCAGATAACGACATTGGCAGCCTCGACTGGTCACTCGTGGAACGGTTTGCGCTGCGCGCCGCCATACCCGCCGGTTACGAAGGGGTGCAGAGTATTCTTTCCGAGATCGATGTGCTATGGATTGCTCGGGGTCGCGAGCGGCTTGAGGGCCTTTTCGAAGTTGAGCATTCAACGGCAATCTACTCAGGACTCCTTCGGTTCAACGACATTTTCCTCACCGATCCGAAGGTTTCCCGATTCACGATTGTTTCAGACGAAGTACGACGGGCTGCGTTTGCGCGCCAACTCTACCGACCAACTTTCAGAAAGAGTGGTCTGGCCGAGCTTACAAGCTTTCTTGAGTACACCAACGTAATTGACTGGCATCGGAGACTCACCCAAGCTCCGTGAGGTAAAAACCGAGCAGGACGTTCCACTTCGGGAGGTTGTAGAGGAAGAACGCACCACCCGGTTTGATGGTTCGGACACAGTCGGCAATCCATGCTTTGCACCACTTCAGATACTCATCATGGGACTTCTGGTCGTTGCAGTTCTCGCCGTATTCCTTGCCGAGGTTGAAGGGAGGATCGGCGAACACGGTATCAACGACGGCATCTTTGATGTGCGGCAAGACGGCCATGCAGTCGGCAGAAAATAATGCTCCTAGCGGAGACGTGTACACGGGATCAAGTTTCGTCTTGTCCTTCAGACAGGAACGAATATCGAACGCCCGGTTATCCCACTTCAATGCAGATTGTCTCGGCAATGCCAAAGCGTCTCCAAAGGAATAAAAATAACCCAAAACGGGTTTCTGTGCAAGCGCAAATTTCTCACACCTCCAGGGCTGCGGTGATTTGCTTGCAGAGGGTGAGGGCCTCCTCGACCGGCAGCCCGCCGCCGCGCTTGACGCGCTGGGCGAGCGTCTCGCCTTCCAGGTACTCCATCACCAGGTAGTCAATGCCATCCTGGTGGCCGATGTCGTAGAGAACGCAGATGTGCTCATGCTTCAAGTTGGCGATGGTGCGGGCTTCGCGCTCAAATCGCTCCTGCACTTCCGGCCGGTCGGCGAGATGCGCGGGCAGCACCTTGATGGCAACGATGCGGTCCAGGCGCGTGTCGCGGGCCTTATAGACTTCCCCCATCCCGCCAGCGCCAAGCAGCGAGAGGATTTCGTGAGGCCCGAGATGCGTTCCGGGTTTCAGCATCGTGTGACCGCTCCCTCACGGTCGCGGCTCGGATTAACGCCCGCGCCAAGCAGCGAGAGGATTTCGTGAGGCCCCAACCGTTTGCCCGCCGCGAGAGGCATGAGTAGCCCGCTTTCCTTAAAGAGTTTGGCGGTAGTTTACCACTTTGGACGGTTTCTGAAAAGACAGAAATCCCGCAAATCCCGCAGATCCCGCAGATGCCGAAGATACCGCAAATGTCTTCAAAATCTGTGAAATCGGCGCAATCTATGGAAGAATCGGTTTGCTATGGAATTTCAACCACCATTCGACCTGCGTCCGTTTGAGGTGCTGTTTGACAAGAGCGAACTGAATCGGGCGCTGCCGCCGGAATTAGTGCGGTTTGTCGGAAACCTGGGTTTCCCTTCTGCCCCGGAGGAGAGGCCGTGGGTCTACACCAATCTGGTGCAGAGCCTGGACGGGCTGGTGAGCTTTGGGGGCAAGCGTCCCGGAGGGATGTGGGTGGCGCGCAGCCGGCATGACCGCTGGATGATGGACCTGCTCCGGGCACATGCGGACGCGGTCCTCTACGGCGCCAGCTCGCTGCTGCTCGAAACGCTCTACGGCGCCATCCCCGGCGGACCCGTCTTTCGCGTGGTCCAGCCGGAACTGCTTCGCCTGCGGGAGGAGCGGCTGGGCCGGCGAAAATTGATCGTCATCGTCGTGACCGGCAGCGGCAACCTGCGCCCCGCAGACTACCGTCTCTTCCGTTCCGAGCTTGTGGAAGCCTGGATCGCCACTACCCCGGAAGGGCGGGAGCGCCTGAGCGATCCGGGCCAAACCCGCATCGTCGTTACCGGTCAGGGGAACACGGTTGATCTCGGAGAGTTATTGCGCCGGTTGCGGAGCGAACACGGCATAGCGCACCTGCTCTGCGAGGGCGGGCCGACCCTCTACGGGCGACTGGTCCGCGGCGGCTGGGTGGATGAGAAATTTGTCACCATCGCGCCGCAAGAGATTGGCCCCGGCATCCCCCCCGCGCAGGAGTTGACCGATTGGGAGAAAAGCGCGGGGATGACCACCCGTCCCACAACCTTCGCGGGAACGGGGTTCACGCTGGAAGAAGCTCCCTGGTATCGCTGGCTGAGTTGCCGCAAGGCCGGCGAGCACGAGTTCAACCGCTATCGTCGGACGCCCGCGCCCGCATTGCCTACCTAAGACCGCGCCCCCCTGCGGCCCAGAGCGTCCTACGGGCGGCGGGCCGTCCCCAGCCGGGTTCCTCTGGATATGGTTCCATTTTGGGAAGGGAATCCCAATCTGGCCATCCGTTCAGGGCCTGCCGCCTTGCCAACCTTTTGTATTTAGGGAGAAACCCTCTGCGGAGATGCAATTGCAACAAGACATCCGGGTACCGTGTCGTTTGGCCCGGAATGGCTTGCCCTCCGACGATTCAAGATAGGAGGGCCTGCTTCGTATGGCAAGGGCGACTTGCCGAGCGAGAGAAATAGGCCGGCGCCAAGAAGGGACACCCAACGTCGTGTCGGGGCAAACGGAGCGAATCTTGATTGTGGAGTCCAAGCGGGGCCAGGCGGCCCGGTTGCAGCGAGAGCTGCGGCCGAGCGGGTACCGGACGGTTCCGACCGGCAGCCCGCTGCGGGCCCTCGATCTGTTGTCCCAGGAAAAAGCGGACCTGATGATTGTGGTAGGGTCCAACTTGCCCCGAGCCACGGGCGCTGGCGCAGCGGCGCCAGATGCGCTCCCCGGCCTCGGCTACGAAAGTGTAGGTCCGAGGGCGACCGATCCTTACCCGCTCTGCCGGGCGCTCAAGTCCGATGCGCGGGGAAAGCAAGTTCCGCTGCTGTTGGTGACTTCGACGTGGGAGGAGGCGGCCCTGACGCGCGGACTGGACGCCGGCGCGGACTACTTCCTCTTCGCTCCCTACCAATCGCAGGAACTGTTGCGAAGCGTCCGCACGGCGCTGCTGAATGGCGTGGGGGGAGAGTCAGCCGAAGCGGAGCCGGAGATCGAAGTGTTCCTGGAGGACCGGATGTGCGCCGTGACGGCGGGGCGCTCCCGGCTTGTGCGGGTGCTGGTTTCCGTTTATGAGGACCTGCGGCAAACCCGGTCTTCCCTGTCTTGGAGCCGGGCGGAATTGCGGAATCTCCAGGAGCAACTGCGCCGGGAGCGTCATCAAACCGAGCGCGACGTGCTGCTGAACGAGATGGTGCAAGGCATCGCCCACGATTTCGGCAATCTAATGGAAACCATCAACTCGGCCGCCGCCGTGGTGGGGAGCGGAAGCCCCCAGTTAGCTCCGTATCGCGCGGCATTGGATGCGGCGTTGGCGCAGGCGGAGACCCTGATCTCCGTGGTGCAGAATTTCGCCTTGTTTGGGGACGAGAACCCCACCCTGGAGCGGGTCGAGCCGGCCACGATCGTCCGGGAAGTCTTGCAGGCGGCCCTGCTGCCGCTGCGCGCCCCCAATGTCCGGGTCCAAGTGAGGGTGGAGGGGCTTCCAGCCATGCGCTCCAATCCCATTTTGCTCTCCCGCTGCCTGAATAACTTGATTTGGAATGCGGTGCAAGCCATGCCTTCCGGCGGCACGCTGGCCATCTCGGGTTCGGTCCAAAACGGCTGGGTGGTGCTGGAAGTTTCCGACACCGGCGCCGGATTTCCGAAAGAGATGCCGGAGCGGATTTTCGAAACGCATTACTCCACCAAGAGCGGGCACAGCGGCCTGGGGCTTTCTCTGGTCCGCAGTTTGGTCCGGCGGGGCGGGGGCGAAATTACCGTGGCCAATCGCCCGGGACAAGGCGCCACGCTCACCTTGGCCTTTCCGGTGGCGGATCGGCAGGCCCTCCTAAGCCAAGGCGTCGGAGGGCAGGCGTCCTCTCCGCAGCCGGCAGTCCGCAGCCGCCGAGCTGCTCCGGCCCGGTAACGACTCGCAGGACCTATGGCCCGAATTCTACTGGTGGAAGATCACGAGGCGCTCGCGGTTCTCCGATGCGCCATCTTAAGTCGGCAAGGACACCAGATTGTTTTGACCGGAGACGGGCAGGAAGCCTGCCGCCTCCTCGCACAAGAGTTCTTTGATCTGGTCGTGACCGACGCCGAATTGCCGGCGGGCTCGGGGCGGGAAGTGGCCTTGGCCGCCAAAAAGCAGCGCGTTCCGGTAATCCTCAGTACCGGTTGGCCCCAACACGCCGCGCATTCGCCCGGCGTGGATTTTGTGGCAAGCAAGCCGTCCAGCGTGGGAGAGTTCCTCTCCCTGGTTCATTCCGCCTTACAGAAAGCCAAATCCCCTGTCCGGCAATAACCCGGAGCCAGGCCCTGTCATCCCGACCCCGAGCATGGCGAGGGGGAAGGACCTGCACTTACGGAACAATCCGGATTGAGTCTGCGCCTCGGATGCGTTGGCCGGAGAAGGTTGTGCCTTTCAAGACGGCTTCCTTGGATGTGGGAGTGAGTTGGAGGTCTTGCGTGCGGAAGTGGAGGAGCAGGTCGAGCCGACCGTCGCGGTTGAGGTCCGCAACAGAGGTCATCGGTATCCCTCTGCCTTGCGTGGCCACCGGCGCGCCCGCGAGAGTTACCGTTGTAGGGTCTACCGTCGTCGCTCCGAAACTGGCTGAGCTAAGGATGGCGACAAGAATCGTCCCGTTCGACTTCAGGTTGATCGTATTGTTCGCGTCGCCCGGCTTGATGTCAATGGAGACGGGGATCTCGTCGGGGGTGTAGAGTTCTGCGCTGGCTAGGACGGTGTTGGGAAGGGAAGGGTTCCATCCACCCGCGACCAAAACCCTTCCATTGGCGAGAAGCGTTGCGGTGTGGCCAGCTCCCTGGCCAGTTGTCGAACCTGTGGCATGGAAGGCACCCGCGCCCGGATCGTAAAGTTCGGCGCTCGTTAGGAGGTCACGGTCATTCCCGCCACCCACGACCAAGGCCTCGCCATTGAGCAGCAACGTCGCTGTGTGACAGGCTCTGACGGTGCTCATAGAGCCAGTAGCACGAAAAGTCCCAGTAGCTGGATCGTACAACTCCGCGCTGGCAATAGCTGTGGCGTTGTGGCCAATGGCCGCAAAGCTGCCGCCCGCAACCAGGACCGTGCCATTGGGCAACAGCGTCGCCGTGTAACAGGCTCGGGCGGCGGTCATAAAGCCGGCAGCGCGAAAAGTTCCCGTAGCGGGATCATAAAGCTCTGCGGTGGCCAACGTGGTAAAGCCACCGGTGAAGGTGTAGCCGCCCGCGACCAGGACCGCACCGGTCGGTAGCAGCGTTGCAGTATGTTCATACCGGTCAATGCCCATTGATCCGGTGAGTGTAAAGGTCCCCGTAGCCGGATCGTACAACTCCGCGCTGGAGAGCACTGGACTGCCACCACTTATGCCGCCTGCAACCAGGACCTTGCCATTAGGTAAGAGCGTCGCGGTGAAATCATTCCGTGAAACGCTCATGCTACCGGTGGGACTGAAGGTTCCCGTAGTCGGATCGTACAGCTCCGCGCTGGCCAGGGGATTGATGAGATAGCTTCCACCCCTTTCACCGCCGGCGATTAGCACCTTGCCATTGGGCAGTAACGTTGCGGTGTGAGCCACCCGGGGAGTGCCCATTGAACTGGTCGCCGTGAAGGTTCCCGTAGCTGGATCGTACAATTCCGCGCTGGCCAAAATGACAACAGGCGGCGGGGAGATGGAGGCGACTCCACCCACAAGTAACACCTTGCCGTTCGGCAGGAGGGTCGCCGTATGGTTGACGCGTGCGCTGCTCATCGAGCCGGTGGGAATGAAAGTTCCGCTTTGGGCCCGCGCTGTCCCAGCGAGGCAAAGGAAAGCAATGGCGGAGACTGCCGCCGTGCCAGACAAGGCTACGTTGTTGCTATTCATTCGTTGCTCTGGAGATTTCATACCAGCGGGTAGCCACGGCACGCTTTTTGTGCCGTGGGCTTTTATCGTGGTTATGGTTCCAAACCCACGGCACACAGAACGTGCCGTGGCTACCCCGATCCCTGGCCCCTCGTCACTGCTCTTCCCTACCGCATCGTGAACGGCGGCTGAAACTGCGTGCCTAGGTCAATCAAGAAGCGCCACGGAATGCCTGTGGTTGCAAGAGAATTCACAGGAAAGCATGGATTATCCGGGAAATTCATGCTTTTCCTCGATCTAGCAATAATATTCCTAGGAGGGCCATCAGGCGTGTAGAGGTTGGAGCCCATGAGGAAGATGGAAGGAGCCAATGTTGGGCGAGTTGAAGATGCTAGCTCGAACGGCGTTCCCATGCAATTAGAGGACTCAAAGAAAAAGGGATTAGCTCCCCATCCGAATGGGCTAGGGGCAAATCGGAGACCGTTTCCGTCTATCGCGATTATGATCAACTCCCCCCTGAAACGAAAGGCAACGACGGTGTCGTTTCCGTTGCTTCCCGTGAATCCGAGCACCGCCCCAACCCTTTTCGAGTTCGCATCAAACACGGTAAGGCCCTGGACGGGCTGTAGTGTGTCCTTGTCTCCTCTATCCTGTGCAATCGCGCGCTGACTTGAGAAGTTCAACAAGAAGGCCAGCGCGAGAACCGCCAGCATAGGTTCTTTTCCGAATCTCATGCTCATAACGATCTCCTTAATAGGGGGAGAAAGCTTCTTTCGATTTGTGAAATTGTCGCAGCGTCCGTTGTGCTCCTAAGCATCAGTCGAAACAGACTGGTACTCGATCGTCGCGACCCAGTAAACCGTAATCGTCTGTGTGGGCGTCCGAACTTGGATTGCCAGGTTGTTGCTTCCGTCAACGCTAAAAGGGCAACTCCAATCGGCTGCTCCAGATCGGATCGGAGTGCCGCCGATATCCACGGCATCGCCGCCAACTATGGTCACGGCCCCACCTTGCTTTGTCACCAGCGCTTCCCTGAAAAAGTGCACAAATTCCGATGCGTCGGACCTTCGCCCGACAACCCGGGCAGTGATGTAATACGCTCGGCTGTCGCTCAAGGAGATGGTCGCCAGTGTCGCTGCACTGGAAGTCGTGGTCATCTGCGCCCTGGCAACGCGGAAGGACTCTGAACCGCTAAAGCCGGACTCACCCCGCGCCACGCGGACGGCTTTGTTGGTTGTGTCCACCGCAAACAATTCCTGGCCCTCATTTCCTCCGGCTGCCACGGGCATATTTACGCGGAACGCCTCGGTCGAGGTGGTCCCGCTGCCGCTGCTAAAGAAGTTCTGGATCGAGATGCCTCCCGGCCCATTCCGGAATAAGGCCACGTCCTGGTCATTTGTTCCCCCCGCGCCCCATTCCAGAAAGCCACGGTAACTGAACAGGAATCTTCCTTCGGTGTCGGTAGTCAAGCCAGACCAAAGAACGACTTTGTCTTGGTCTGACCCCTGGGCGCTAATCAACTCCGGCCCGCCACCGCCAGTGCTCTGCTTGGTGTCAATGCTGTTGAAGACGAGCCTGCCGCCTTCGTCTATACATGCCTTGACGGTCCCGCCGGAGTCCTTCCACTGCTGCAAGCTAGCCGTCTGCCCGGTGAAAGCCTGCACCGCGACCCCAATCCTGTCTGCGGCTTCGGGCCTCACATCCAGCTTCGCCGCCGGCGTGGTGGTGCCGATGCCGAGGTTGCCGACAGCGGTGAGCGTCAGCCGAATAGCCTCTGTGCCATAGTACGTAGACCAGTTGAACGATTTGGTTCCCGCATGTCGGTATAAGACGTCGCCCACGCCGCTTTCAAATTTCGTTAAGGCAAGGTTCGCATTGGGCACGCCAGGCAAGGAATCTCCGGTCCAGCCGGGACCAAAAAGGTAGTGGTTCACGCTCTGGCTGAGGCCGGAATTGGTGGTCAGTTGCAATTGGGTCAAGGCACTGCTTTGGGTGTTTGGATTAGAAAGGACAATGGCGGTGGACGCGTTTTGGTTTTTTTCTACATGCAACAGGGCTACTGGCGTGGCCGTCCCGATGCCGACCTTGCCGTCATCTTGCACCGTTAACACGGTGGCGGGAACGCCGCCCTGGATAGGGAACACGGTCCCGGTCAGCGGCATAAGCACCCGGCGGGCGAGGTTCGGGTCGGCAAGGGCTTCGGCGAGCATCTGGCGAAACTGCTCCGGGGAGAGTGGTTGCGGGTTTTCGAGCGAAGGTGGCATTTGGACCGCTTGCTCTGGTGGCGAGATCATATTGACCGCTTGCTTACGCGCGCGGCTCGGATTACGGGGGGGATTCCAACTAATTCTGCCACGGAACGGAACAGGGAAGCGACGGGGTTTTTCATGGTGGCCTCCGAGGGGGATTCGCTCCAGTTCTCGACTGAGCGACAGATTAACCTGCCTATAGCATCGTCCCCACGCGGCGGTCTGTCAATAGGAAAGCAGACCTATTCTCCAGTGGGTCCGACGCCGCCTTTGATGATTCCCTCGGTGAGGCGCGGATTCCTCGGCCCCCCTCCGACGCCCTGCGGGCTTTGGAGGGCCTGCCCTCCGTAGCCTTGGCGCAGGAGGACCCGGCGGATCAAATTTCTATTTCCCTCTCCGCAAACGAGCGTCTAAGGAGTAGAATCCCCTATACAAGACGAAAGCGTCGGAGGGGATGATGAAACAGCTCCATAGGATTTCCAGTGCGCTGGCCCGCCTGGGGATGGCATTGATCCTGGTTGCATTGCTGGTCCCAGTGGCTGCGGCTCAGGACCCGGCTACTTTGCGCGAACTGGCGGTCTATCCGACTTTGATCCTCTATAACGGCAAGGTCGCCAGCATGGACTCCAACCTGACGTCGTATCAGGCGATGGCCGTGCGCGGCAACCGCATCTGGAAACTGGGGACGGATGCCGAGATCAGTCCGCTGGCGGGGCCGCAGACCGAGAGGATTGATCTGAAGGGGCGAACCGTGCTTCCCGGCCTGATTGATGCTCACACCCATCCCCACCTGTGGGGGCTGTGGCATTTGGGCGCCAAGTATGACAAGCAACTCGATCCGGTTTTTCTGCACGCCAATAACCTGGACGAAATCCGGTCGAAGCTCGGTCCGGCCGTTCAGAAGCGCGCCCAGGAGTTGGGGAAGGGAAAATGGGTCAGCATTACCATCCCCTGGCAGCTCGAGCCGGATGCGATGGCCAAAGGCGTGATTACGCAGAAGGAACTCGACCGGTTGGCTCCCGAAAATCCGGTGCTGATTGAGTCCGGCTACCTGGGTGGTTTCCCCAACGGCATGGCCCGGCAGCTCATGGTGAAAAACCTCGGCAGGGTGGTGGAGGGGCTGCGCGCCCGCTACTTTGTCCCCCACGACATCATTTTGCGGGACCGCGTGCGGGACATTGCCGACTTCCTCCACGAGGAGATGCAGGAGAACTCCTCCTACGGGCTGACCACCTTCGGGAGCCACATTGAGCCTTTGAACGTCATCCGCGCCTTGCGCCTGCTCGACGAGCAGGAGAGGATGCCGATGCGGTTTGCCTGGGTCCATCGCCCCGGCTTTACGCTGGCAAAGGACCCGGCGGAGTTCTACCGGCTGTACGGCGACATCGTGGGGACGGGCAGCGAGTACGTCTGGAATATGGGCGTCGGAGGCGAGTCCTGGGGCAATGGCTGCACGGTGCTCGTGGGCTTGACCGAACAGGTGCGCGAACGCGACCGGAGGACGGCTTGCCAGACGGTGCCGGGCTTCCGGGACTTTGATGCGCTGCTCGCCGCCGTGAAATCGCATCTTCGGCCGGCGATCCTCCATGCCACCAGCGACGGGATGCTCGATGGCGCTTTCCAGCTAGCCACCGAGGCGATGAAAGGCGCCGACCCGCTGACGCTCGAGGAAATCCGGAAGATGCGGTGGGGCTTTGAACATGGCCTTCGGATTCGCCCGGAACAGCCCGCCATCGCCGCCCGGTTTGGCTTCTACATGAGTTTTCAGGCGACGCAGTATTCGCGCGAGCGGCTGCGCGTCCTGGAGGACTACGGAGAGAAGCACATCCCGTGGATTCAGCCGGCGAAGAGTTGGCTGGCGGCTGGGGGGCACATGATCCTCTCGACCGACGCCCACGTCGGGGCGCTCAGCAAGGATGGCGAGGAAATGATCCAAGAAGCGCTCATCCGGGACTGGCCCTATCGCGATTCGGTGTGGCCGTGGCTGGCCTTCTACGTGACGCGCGAGCTGCAGGGGCGGGTTTGGACCCCGGAAGAACGCATTGACCGCATCTCGGCGCTGCGCGGTTGGACCAGTTGGGCGGCCGAATACATCCTCCGGGAAAAAGAGCTGGGGACGCTGGAGCCGGGCAAGCTCGCCGATTTCGCCGTCATTGACCGGGATTTCTTCACCATCCCCGAAAAAGAGATTTGGAACATCAAGAATCTGATGACAGGCCTGGGAGGGAAGGTCGTTTACCGATCTCCGAATTTTTAGCCGTCCGCGCCATCCCAAAGGAGGATTCCGTAACATGGTTACCCGCATGATCTTCATTACAGTGACTCCAGAGAAAGTTGCCGAGGCGGAACGAATCTGGAAAAACGAGTGTGGGCCGCTCCTCATGAAACAGCGGGGGTGTATGACTCATCTGTTCATGCGAAGCCGGGAGAACCCCCACAAGTTTGTCTCGCTCAGCCACTGGGCCACTCCCCAGGCGATTGACGAGTACGCGGCCAGCGCGGTGCGCGAAGAGATCCGCAATTACGCCCGGGGGGTCCTGGGCGATATCCAGACGCAGGTGGAAGTCTTCGATGTCATCGGCTAGCGCCGTTCCGGTTGGATGAGTCTGGGCATTACAACTATCCGGCAGGAATCGGAAGTCGAGGAAGTCAGAAGGGCGAAGGGGTCCGCAGATTCCGCAGAGCAAGCGCCACAGAGGCACAGAGGCTTGCCCCCTGCCCCCTGACACCGAGCACCTGCCTTCTGACTGCTGACCCCTGAATGTGGAGGGTATCGCGATGAAAAACACAATGAATCGCCGGGATTTTTTAGGCCGGACGTTTTGGTTGGCGGGTGCGGCCAGTCTGGGGGCGCCCCTGGCCGTCGTGGAGGCGCTTCGGGCGCAGGCGCAGGGCACCGGCCCGAGCATTCGCAGGCCGGGGCGATTTGACGACTCGCTGATCTTGGAGAGGAAACCGTTCACCTGGCCGGAAGGCAAGACGCTCGCGGTCTGGATTATTCCCAACGTGGAGGTGTGGCACTTTGACTCGCCGATCGGCTCTGCCATTTCTCCCAATACGACGAATCGGGTCCCGGACGTCATCAATTACGGCTGGCGAGAATATGGAATCCGGGTCGGGTTGTGGAGAATCGCGGACGTTTTGGATGCGGCAGGGGTCCGGGCGACGGTGGCGCTGAATTCGGGAGTCTGCGAAGTCTACCCGAAGGCTGTCGAAGAGATGAAAAAGCGCGGCTGGGAGTTCATGGGACATGGGATCGCGAACAGCCAGAGCCTGGCGAATCTGAGCATCGACAAAGAACGAGAAGTCATCCAGACCACTCTGCGGACGATTGAGCGGGCGACCGGAAAGCGGCCCCGCGGGTGGCTTGGACCGGGGCTGACGGAAACGTTCAATACCCTCGACATCCTTGCCGAGGAAGGGGTTGTCTACGTCGGCGATTGGAATAGCGACGATCAGCCCTTCCCCCTGAAGGCAAAACGAGGGAAACTTTTCTCCGTTCCTTACGGCATGGACATCAACGACATGTCGCTCATCCTCCGGCTGGGCTATACCGGAGAGCAATATCTGCAAGCGCTGAAGGACCAGTTCGATACGCTCTATTCCGACAGCCGGAAGTCCGCGCGGGTCATGGGGATTCCGCTCCATCCCTTCCTGATGGGACAGCCCTGGCGCATCTCCTACTTGCAAGAAGCGATTGCGTATCTCCAGCAGCACAACCAGGTCTGGTTCGCGACCGGAAGCGAGATTGTGGATGCCTTTGAGCGGACTCATCCGTAGCGCACGGAGCGCATCAGCTAGCGTGTCGCGGACCGTTCCATGCTCCACTTGAGCGCGGGCGGTGTGATCAACGTGGTGAGGATCACCATGACGACGACTGCGGCAAAGGTGTTTTGATCCACGATCCGCTCGCCGCCGATGGTCAGCG
>Ga0156329_1112_pt1 | contig 15261 bp, 13 predicted proteins | sample RifCSPlowO2_12_FD_107977 | JGI IMG/M metagenome (GOLD analysis project Ga0156329, IMG submission 107977) | Acidobacteria bacterium RIFCSPLOWO2_12_FULL_60_22 | reverse complement strand
CGAGCGTACCTCTCTAATTCCTCCTGCTCGCGTATGCGATTGGTAACGTCGCGGGCTGTTGCAAAAATCAAATGCTTCTCGCTCAAGGGAGTGGCCTTCCACGAGAGCCACTTATAGGAGCCCTCCTTTGTTAGATAACGATTCTGAAAGGAAATCGCGCTGACGCCGGTGGCGAGCTTTTCTGCTTCGGCCAGCGTCAAGGCGCGGTCGTCCGGATGAACAAAGTCCACGTAGGGTCTGGCCATAAGCTCTTCGGGCTTGAAGCCGAGCGTCTTTTCCCAGGCTTGGTTCAGGCGCTTGAAGTAGCCGTCAAAGCCCGCAATACACAGCATGTCCAACGTCAGCGTAAAAAAGCGATTCAGATCTTCTTCTGCCCGCCGGCGCTCGATGAACTGACCGATCTGGCTGCCGATGGTGTGCAGCATCTGGAGGAGATCTTCGTCCGGCTGGCGGATCTGTTGACTGAAGAACTCCATTACACCCAGGATTTCACGGCCCAGGAGGATGGGAAAGCCAAAAGCTCCGTGCAAATTCTCCTGGACGGCGATCGGCGCCCGCGGGAAGTTGGGGTCCTGAACGACGTCGGGAATCCACGCGGGTTGCCCGTTGGCCCACACCCGCCCGGGCAAGCCAATGCCCGGGGGGAAAGTGATCTGTCGGCTGGCTGCTTCGAATTTGGCGAATGGCAGGGAGGGGCTATGCCAGGTTTCCACACACCGCAATACGTCGGCCTTTGGATCCAAGCTCCAGAGCGCGCCGTGCTCCCACCCCAGAGCTTCGCAGATGGCCTGGAGGATTTTCGGAGCCGCCTCGCTGAGCGTCGCTGACTCCGCCAGTGCCCGGGCAGTTGCGTATTCGGCCAGCAAACGCCGTTCCGCCCGCCTGCGCTCGATACCGGTATGCGCCATATCTGCCAGTTCCGTGCCTGGAACCTTTCCCGCATTTTACTCCGTTTGCGGGATCGCACGCTCGATTATTTGCTCGTGCCTTGAAACGACAGGAAGAGTCGGCGTACTATGGCTGGAGTTCTATGAGCGGGACAGGCAAACCGAGGCGCAGAATCATGGTCGTCGAGGACGACCGCGTCTTGCGCCATGCTCTCTGCAAGTTGTTGGAGGGCGCCGGTTATGGGGTAGCCGGTGTGTCGGATGGCAGGGAAGCTCTGCAACTATTGAACCGCAAGAAATTCGACCTGATGCTGCTGGATATCGGCTTGCCGCGGATGAACGGACTGGAAGTCCTGGCCCGTTTGCGCGCGCGCAAGACCCGGCCTAAAGTGGTGGTGATGACCGTCGATGATACTCCGGAAACGTTGCTGCAAGCGGTCCGCGAGCAAGCTTACCGGTACGTCAAAAAGCCCTTCGCCCCAAACTTAATCCTGGAACTCGTGGAAGGCGCGCTGGCCGTCACCGACACCGCCACGATCGAGGTCCTTTCCGCGCGTCCCAACTGGGTCGAATTGCTGGTGCCTTGCCAGCTCCAGGTAGCGGAGCGGATTGAGGCCTTTCTGATGGAGCTGAAGGCTGACCTCCCCGACGAAGTTCGCGAGTCTGTGGGGCGGGCCTTTCGTGAATTGCTCTGCAACGCCATCGAATGGGGTGGCAAGCTGGATCCCAACCGCAAAGTGCGGATCGCCTGCCTGAGCACCCCCCGCATGCTGCTCTATCGCATCGCCGACCCCGGCACGGGCTTTCGGTTGGAGGAACTGACCCACGCTGCTGTGGGCAACCCGCCGGATAAGCCCTTGGAACACGTGAAGGCCCGGAATGAGAAGGGCCTGCGTCCCGGGGGCTTCGGCATCCAGATCGTTCGCGCGATGGTGGACGATCTGCTTTACAATGAAGCCCAGAACGAGGTTGTGTTTGTGAAATACCTGGGCTAGGGGAACGGAGAAGCGGTTCGGATCGGCGAGCTGCGGTTGATTCGGCAGATGCGGTTCCTTCGGTAGATGCGATTCTCTCGAAAGAGTCGGAAGCGATGGGAGCCTTGAATCGCCAGGGCGAGTGGCGTACACTTTGGGGCGGCGGGAAGCTCCAGTCGAAAAGGCGGGACCAAACTCTTTTCGGTTTCCAAGTCCCGTGTCACATTTCAACCCGTTTGGTCGAACGGAACAACCTCGCGATGCGAAGGCGGATGACAAAATACGCAGGGCGCAATCCGGTTTCTTTCCGATGCGGCAGGAAGCGGAAGGTAGGATGACAGCAATCGAAGAGGGGCGAATCTCGAACCCGTCTGACAATACAGAATACAGGAGGAAGAGAATGCTCGAGAACGCGAATCGAAGGATGATGATCCCGATGATGGTTTTGGCCGTAGTGGTGTCCAGCCTTTCCGTCTGGGCCGCGAGCAACAGCAGTGCTATCACGGGTGTGGTCAAAGACGCTTCCGGAGAACCGGCGGTGGGGGCCATCGTATCGGCAAAAAACATTGAGCGAGGCATCACGACGACCGTTTTCAGCCAAGAGCATGGCCGGTTTAACCTGCCAAACCTGGCTCCGGGGAAATATACGGTCCGGGGAACGGGGGGCGGTCTTCAAACGGATGGCAAGGAAACTGTGGACGTGGTTGCCAGCAAAAAAATGACGGTCAACCTGGCCTTGACCGCGCCGCAGAATTACCGGGAGGCCAGTACCGGGGCCCGGGATTTGGAGCTGCTGCCGGAAGGGGAGGGCAAGTCGTTTATCCAGGCCAAGTGTTCCTTATGCCATCGGGCTGTATTTCAAGAAATCCTTTTGAGCCGCAAGGACAAGAATGGCTGGATGGAGGCGCTCGCCAAGATGCGCAATCATCCCTACGGCTATACGGGCTCTTTGGACATAACGGACCAGGAACGGGATATGGTGGTGGAATACCTGGCGAAGAATCTCAATCTCGATGTGCCACCCCTGGACCAGCAACGCTACCTTCCCAAGACGTGGGTGAAAGGGGCAGCAGCGAAAAGCATCATTGTGGAATTCGATTTGCCGAAGGGCGCGTATCCCCACGATGTGACGATGGATTCGCAGGGAATCTTGTGGGTCAGCGAACGAGATCTGGGTTATATTGGCCGCCTGGATCCGGCTTCGTTTTCCTATACCCGTACCCGCGTCCCCGGCGAGAACGTGCGGCTGACGGACGCCATCGCGGTTGACGCCAAGGGCCATCCCTGGGTTGTGGATGCGCGCAACAACTCGGTATTCGAGTACAACCCGGAAACCAAGAAGTTCACCGAATTTTCCGGGGACAAAGGGCCGGGCAATCCGGTCAAGGGCCTCTCCGCCAACACCATGCGCTTCCTTCCGGACGGGACGGCGTGGTTTACCGAGGTTGGCGCCAGCAAGGTGGTGCGATTAGATCCGGCTACCCGGCAGTTCACCGAATTTCTCCCCAAGTCGCCGGGCCGCATGGGTCCCTACGGATTGGCTGTGGATGGTGCCGGAATGATCTGGTTTCCAGAACAACTGGGAAATAAGGTAGGCAGAATTAACCCGAAAACGGGCGAGGTAAGCGAGTATGATCCTCCAACCCCGAACGCCATTCCGCGGCGGATGGGTGAGGATGCGGCAGGGAACCCCTGGTTTTCCGAGTTTGGCGCGGGCAACCTGGTGAGGATTGATTATCGCACCGGAAAGATGACGGAATATCCTACTCCCACCAAATATTCCGGTCCGTACGGGGTAGAGGCAGACAAAACGCGCAACCTGATTTGGGTGAGCGAATGCCTGGCCGATCAGATGGCCCGGTTCGATCCGCGCACGAAAACCTGGGTGGAATATCCTCTCCCGGAGCATTACCTTTCTATCCGGAAAATCAGTGTGGACCCCAAACAACCCAACCGCGTCTGGTTTGGAGAGTCCTTCAAGGACAGGGTGGGTTACGTGGAGGTCATCCAATAAAGGTTTGCCGAGCAATACCGTATTGAACGCGAATGGAACGATGCCGAGCGGCTATCTCAGGACCCCGCCTTCCGGCCAATCGGCTCCGAGAAGATTTGGGATCGAGGCGCGGCGCTGACATCCCGGTTCCTTGAAAACCGCGCCGTTCAGGCTGTCCCCATTTTCCATGCCTTGACGTATAGCTATAATATAGCTATACTGACTTGGAGTGAAATTCAGTGAAGCTTGAACCCGATCCTTTCACTGTTCAATGGCTGGAGGACTTTGTCCCGGACTCCGAGGCGTTTGAGTGGGGCGTCTGAGTGGCACTGGGGGAACCAAGCGAAGAATCTGAAACATGGACTTACTCTGGAAGACATGGAATCCGTATTTTGGCAACCCTATGTTTTTGCCGGACGAACTGTGGAACCCGCCCATTCCGAATGGCGGGGACTGTTTCTCGGCCAAACCTCTCAGGGACGGCGAGTCGCGCTGATATTCACCCGGCGGAGCGAGAAAGTCCGCGTCATCTCTTGCCGCGCCATGCGCCCGGCAGAACGGAGGTTTTATGAAAACTCGACGGCACAGGCGTGACGATCCAGTTCAGGAGTTTGAGAAACGCGATCTGGGCCGGGATATAAAGCGCAGCCGTTCCGCCGTGCTCATCCGCCCCCTAGTCACGGACAAGAAGTCGCGCTCTTTACCAACCTCGATTCTGTTGGATTCGTCTCTCATTGGCAAGCTGAAGGAAAAAGCCGAGGATCGTGGAATCGGTTACCAGACCATGCTCAAAATCATTCTGCACGAGCATGTGGATGATTATTGAGTCGCTGACGCCCGCTTTAGGTACTCGTCCTACTGGTTTTGCGGTATCATCTGATCTGGACGATAGCGATTTTGGAGATATATCCTATGTTTCTTTCGCCCACTCCTGAAGTCATCCCTCTTGCCGTAGACGCCGATGGAGTCATGCGCATCGGGAACACGCGCGTCACGCTCGATACGGTGATTGCCGCCTTTGCCGACGGCGCCACCGCCGAAGAAATCGTGCAGCAGTACCCGTCGCTCCTTTTGGCGGATGTCTATTCCGTGATTGGCTATTACTTGCGGCGCACCGCTGAAGTCGAGGCGTATTTACAACAACGGCGCGTGCAGCGGGACGCGGTGCGCCAACAGAACGAAGCCCGGTTTGATCCGCACGGAGTACGGGAACGTTTGTTGGCGCGCCGTGCCAGTCATGGACCTTAAGTCATGCTCCTGTTGGCGGCTGACGAAAACTTCAACGGTGATATTGTACGGGGTCTTTTACGGCGCCAGCCCACATTAAACATCGTTCGCCTTCAAGACGTGAAGTTGTCGGGGGCACAGGACCTAGTGGTGCTGGCGTGGGCTGCGCAAGAAGGGCGGGTGTTGCTGACGCACGATGTCTCCACCATCACCCGTTACGCATACGAGCGTATTCAGGCAGGCCAGCCAATGCCGGGTGTTTTTGAAGTCAGCCGCGATCTGCCCGTCGGCCACGCCATTGAGGAGATTCTCCTGTTGGCGGAATGCAGTCTGGAGCGGGAGTGGGAAGGCCAAATACGGTATCTGCCGTTGCGGTAATCGGCTCCGAGAAGATTTGGCATCGAGGCGCGGCGCTGACCTCCCGGTCCCTTAAAAACCGCGCAGTTCAGGCTGTCCCGTTTGCAATGTTTGGAATTTACTTGCGACGATGTAATGCCCCGGTTCCCGCATTATTCATATTCGGTTACGATTGTTTCCTCTTGACATAAGTAGGACCCCCGGTGATTCTGATCTTGAGGACCAGACTGCTAGATGCCTAAGCGCAACAAACTACACGGGTAGGCTGAGAGGACGGTCAATGGCAAGAACGATTTCCGCCCGTGCCTTCGAAGACCTGAAGGGATGCATTCCGATGATAGATCTGCGTCTTTTCGAGCATCGTGAGCGCGACAAGAACGTTTGCGGAGAAAGCCTGTACCGCGCCGAGCAAGAACTTCAGAAAGCAATGCAGATTATTGCGAGGATCGAACAACAGCAGCCGGACCGCCGCCCCCCCCCCAAATGACTTAAAGAGTGCGTTACAATGACGATACCGAGAAAAGAGACTGGTACCGAAGGGGATATCCACGGAACCATGGCAGACATCAAAATAAACCTCGCCAGGAGACCCGATATCACGCAAGTCAAAGCTATTTTCGATGATGGAAGTGAAACAATGCTTCCGCAGAGACCGATCGGCAACACAGGAGAGGCCAGCCCGTGCACGTTCTTCGACGTGCTTACAGACGGTTCATTCGATATTACATTACGACTTGACTGGAGCAAAATGGACTCGAATGGCGATCCGATACTAGACGCCGACATCAAGCATAGAGGGAAGAAGTACCGCGTTTGTGAAAAGAAATGGCATCATACCCGCAAAGCATTCGAGAGCGGTGAATGGGTCTATATTTTTGAATTTGAGAATATCAAACTCAGATTCAAGGTCGGGACCACTAATCAACGACATCAACAGGGACAAGCTCGGATAGCCCCTCCTGCAGCACCTTCTGCCGACGGGGTCTTTACCGAGGATCCGCATGTTCCGTGGGCTTTCGGGAAAAGACAGGTTTTTTGCGCCGCATCCGTATGCCAAGTAGTGACGACACAGGATGTGGTGGTGGATCACAATCACGAAATCGTGGTTACTTGCCATTGCGGACGGCATCTAAAATTTCCACTGACTGAAACTGAGGAGCAGCTTAACGCGCTGCTCGCGGCACATCACAAAGCGAATCGGGGTCAACGCAGGGTCTAGCTCGCATGTGGGCCGGAACACGTCCGTTCAATAGAAGTGAGCGCCCTAGCACGCAAAAAGTCCGCTTCCCGGAAACTGACCCACTACCCAGTTCGGGGTCAAATTGACATTTTGATTGATCTCGTAACTGGGACCCTTCACGCCAGATAGGTTTTCAAATCCTTGCGGTCCCGTTCCAGCCAGGTAATGTTGGAGCGGATGATCTCCAGCGATTTTCGCACCGCCCTTTCGGTGCCGGGGACGCGGTGGGCGCGGAAAAAATCCTGCACGTCTTCGAGCTGCCGGCGGTCGGTAAACCCGCTGGAAATCCCGATCATGCGCGAGAGCAGGCCGATGCCGCCCCCGTGGTAGCGGTCCACAAAGGTCTTCCAATTTTTCTTGAGAAACTTCCACGCCAGCGTCCGGCCGAGGGGATGGGTGGCGGCGCTGCCCAGCACGATCGGCGTGTCCTGGGAGCGCACGTGTTCGGAGAGCGAGAACTGCAATATCTTCTGGAGCATCTCGGCCTGCGGAAAGCTGCCGGCCCCGCGCAGCACGCGCACTCGTTCTTCGTGCAGGTCCGTCGAATGATAAATCTTGAGCAGCTCCTTCCAGTCCCGCTCGCCGCCATTTTCGGCGACCAGGGTGTACACCGTTTGCCGCAGATCGGGATCGAGCTCCCCGCGCAGGCGGAATCGCGCCAACCGGCGTCTGGCTTCTTCGATCGTGGAGGGGTCTTTGTACCCGCCGAGGTTTCGCAAAGCGAGGGCGCGCACGAGCATGTCCAGATGGCCGTCCGAGGGCTTCCTGTCCCACCCCTGACGGGCGGCAATGGGTTGGAAAAGTTGCCGGGCGGTCTCCTGGAATTTGGGGCGGCAGCGTTCGCGCGACAATAAATTATCGACCGACGCCAGGATGCTGGCGATGGCGGTCCACACGCTAAAATCGGTTTCCTCGGCATACGCGGTGAGTGCGGTTAACGCGGCGGAAGTCCTCAAATACCCGGCTCGCGCCAAAGCGAAGGCGTCATCGATCAGCCCCAGCCGATCCACGGTCGGCAAGGCCCCGGTCTTGACGGCCTCCACCAGCCGCCGCCAAAGCTCTTCGGAATAAGCCACGCGGTAGAGTCCGCTCTGGCCGGGGTTCAGCTTGATCCAGGGATGATCGCCCGCGGGGATGCGAAGCCGGTGGTGCCGACCCTTCATGAACTCGAACACCGGTTGACTGGCGCCTGCGGTCAATACTCCCACCGGAATTTGCCAGAGGATTTCGCTGCTGTCTCTGCGCCCGTCGATCAGGAAGCGCTTCTGTTCGAGCTCCAGCGTAACCTCCCCATCCTTGGTTTTCTCGCGGACCAGGAGTACGGGATAGCCCGGCTGTCGCGTGTAGCGCGCCATCATCGTCCGTATGGGTTTTCCGGAGGTCTCCTCGAGCGCCTTCCACAGGTCGTCGGTGGTGGCGTTGCCGAACGCGTGCCGGCTCAGGTAATGGTGAAGCCCTGCGCGAAAGCTCTCGCCTCCCAGGTAATGGTCGAGCATCCGGTTGACGACCGAGCCTTTGCTGTAGGAGATGGCGTCAAACACCTCGCGAATCTGGTTCGGGTTCTTGACCGGAACTTCGACGGGATGGGTATTGCGCAGGCTGTCCTCGTGCAGGGCGGCCAGGTAGTCGTCGGCGACGTACTGCGTCCAGGTCTCCCACTCGGGGAAGCGGTCGTGGGTGGCTTTGGGCCCCATGTAGGACGCAAAGCCCTCGTTCAGCCAGAGGTCGGTCCACCATTCCATGGTGGTGTAGTTCCCGAACCACTGGTGCGCCAGCTCGTGGTCCACCACCTCCGCCACTCGCTGGCGGGCGGCCTCGGAGGAATTCTGCGGGTCCACCAGCAGCGCGGTCTCGCGATAAGTTACCAGGCCCCAGTTCTCCATGGCTCCGGCGGCAAAGTCGGGTAACGCCACCATATCGAGCTTCGGAAACGCATAGGGGATGCCGAACCAATCGGCGAAGTACGCCAGGGTGTGGCGGCCTTGCTCCAAAGCAAAGCGGCCCTGCTCCTTCTTGCCGGGGCTGGTCCAGACGCGGATCGGAACGCCGTGGCGGTCCGCCGCTTGGATGCATTCGAGTTCGGCGACGACAACCGCGAGCAAGTACGTGGACATGCGCGGGGTCTTCTCAAACCGGATCGTCTTCCATCCCTGCGTGGCCCGGCTCTCTTGAATCACCGGCATGTTGGACAATGCGGTGAGGTGGTCCGGCACCGTCAGCGCCACGCCGAAGGTCGCCTTGCGAGCCGGTTCGTCCCAACAAGGGAAAGCGCGGCGGGCGTCGGTGGCTTCAAATTGCGTGGCCGCGCCCCATCGCTTGGCTCCCCCTGCCATGTAGGACGTTCGATAGAAGCCGTGCATCTTGTCGTTCAGTTCGCCCTCAAATTCAAACAGCAGCACGGCGGGGCCGCGTTTCAGCGTCTCTCCGAACTCCAGGGTGATCGTTTCGCGCTTGGGATTGGCGACGATGCGCTTGGCCTCGATTGGATTCGACTTGATCGAAGAGTGGATCTTGGCTTTGTGAATCTTCAGATCCAAGGCATGGAGAGTAATCTTCTCGACCGGCTTGCGAATCTCAATGGTGATCCGTTCCGATCCCAAAAACGTAAAGTCCGCGAGATTCGGTTTCAGCTCGATTTCGTAGTGAATTGGCTCGACGCCGTTCCGCAACAGATAGGGGTTCCGATCCTTCATGGTTTCTCCTCGTGGACTTGTGAGCTTCCCGCGCCCTGGAGCGTTGTCCGGGACTGACGCGCGCAGGACGCCGCACCAGTATCTGAATATACTGCAAACGCTCTGCGAGAGGTAGACGTTGCTGCTCTCAGAGGTTGTTGAAAAACCGTTTTCCGCTGTCATTCGGAGCCCTTCGCTGTCATCCTGAGCGAAGCGAAGGATCTGCTTTTCTCCGACGTTGAAAACAAAAGCAGATTCTTCAGCCCGGCAAACACAGCCGGGCTTCAGAATGACACCTTCTGGTTTTTTTCAACAACCTGCTCCGGAAAAAAGTTCTTGACACTCGCGTTAAAATTGTGGGAAAGTTTTATTACAGTTGGATGTTCTGCGATTCCTTTGGGAATCGTGGGCATTCAACAACTACACACACTGACTAGACTTGACCAAAAGCCATCCGCCCCGGATGGCGCATCGATCGAGCCGAGGGCCCCAAAGCTCCCGGCTCGATTTTGCTTGGGAGCACCTCCGATAGCGGTACGGCGCAAAAAACCGTGTGGTTCTCGCTCGGTTGGCGTCGCTGCGCTGATCCAACGAGATCCTCGGGATGGCGGGGCGGATCGGAGTGGGTCGGCCGGGTGGACCGGCGGAAAAGAACCCGCCGGGCTACGGGGGCCGGGAAGGGCGCGCTCCAGCCTGAAACCGTTATCCTCTTCGCAAAATCTCAGAAGCCTGGGCGATGGCATGCAGCTTTTGCTCGGCGATTGCCGCCGAGCTTACTGGATTGTCCGCGAAGGTTGCGAATCCGCAGTCGGGAGTTAACAGAACTCGGTCGGCTCCGAAGATGCGAATCGCTTCTCGGCCCTTTGCTACGATCTCTTCCACCGTTTCCACCGCGGGATTCTTCTGGTTCACTACGCCCACGCCGATTCGAAACTCGCGGGGCAGGTCTTGGAGCACCGCCATCTCTCCCGCGCGAGGCGTGCAAAGCTCCAAAAATAGCGTTCCGACTCGGAGTTCTTGCAGCAACGGCAAGAGAGGTTCATAGCTGCCGCGCAACGCCGCCGATTCATCCGGGGTCCAGTTTCCCCTGCACAGGTGTATCGCCGTTCGCGCACGAGGCACCCCTTCCACCACTCGGTTTATCAGATTGCGGGCGAAGGCCAGCTCGGATTCGGGATCTTTCTTTTCGCTCAACGCACCACACATAAAACTGCGAGAGGCCTTGGCTCCGGTGAAAACCACCTCGCTCAGCACGGGCTCGTCAAACTGCACCAGCGCCGCGCCAGCCGCAAGCAGAAAATGCAGCTCTTCCCGCAAAACCCGGACTACGTCCTCCGACAGAGGCTCGCGCGATTCGTAGGCATGGGGCGAGAGACACTCCATCCACATCGTTCGAGTGAGTAAGTACGGCCCCGGAAGCGCCACCTTGGCGGGCTTGTTGGTGAGGGTTTTCAGGAACTCCAGTTCATGGACGGCCAGCGGTTTACTTCTCCCGATCGGTCCAAAGACCGCGGGATGGCGGACCTTCTCCGCTGGCACATCCAAGCTCTTCATCTCTTCTTGGAAGTGGGCCGGATCATCCACCAGGGGAAGAAGGTCGGTCAGTGGCACCAGAAGGCAATTATCGAGAAGGCCACCGACGAAGCTCGCGTAGTTATCGCGGCGCTGCTCTCCGTCCGTGACCACGTCTACGCCCGCGCGCAACTGGGCTTCGACCGCCAGCCGCACTGCGTCATCGGCGGTCGCATGAAACTCGGCGTCCGGCAGACGCCCTTCCATGTGGTCGTGAATCGCTTGCAGCATCCACCGCGGCCGGGGCCAGCTTCCAATCCCCATGACGGAAAGCGGCGGAATTTCCGGCGCTGGCGCGGGTTTCGGAAGGGCGGTTGGAATTTGGACCGGGACCGGAATTTGGGACGTGAACTGCTGGATTGAGGCTGGGGCTGGAGCCGCCTTCGCGCGGCTCGCGAGCGCTCCCTTGCAAATGAGAAAACTTCGCTGCTCGCCCTGGCGAGTCCAGGAGATGAACTCGTTGCCGGTGAGGCGGCACCAGGCGGGGAGGTCCTCTTCCACGGAGAGGTCCGTCGAGCGGACCTCCAGGATGCCGCCGGGTGGCAGCGGATCGATATGTTTCCGGATCAGGAGCAGGAGCCCGTTCCCGCAATCCATGTTGCCGCCGTCGAACGAGACTGCGGGCTCGAGCGGATGGCGCGCCACCGGCTCCATCGAATTCCTCCGCTAATAGCTGACGCAAGGCGCGCCGTCGCTCAAGAACTCCACGAGCTTGGCTCCGCCTACAATGGTTGCTCCGGGTACCAGATTGTTTGGATCGAGCTTGCGTTTGTTGAAGCACGGCGAGCAGACGTAGATCTTGCCGCCAGCGTTGACGAAGTTGGTCATCAGTTCCTGCAGTGCCGCGAATCCCTCTTCGTGAATGTCGTCGGGGTATCCCTTCTGGGATAACCGCACACCCTCGATGCTCAGGAACACGAGTGTTTCCTTGTCGGATGCCGCGGCAGCATTCGCGATGACGAAACCAACGGTTGCTTTATCGGGATTGTCCTTGGCGAACGAAAGACTCACGCAAAACTTTCCAGGCATTGATTTAGCTCTCCCTTCGTTGAATCCAGTATTCAGGATGATGGAAAAAAAACAGTTTGTGTCCCGTCAGACGGCACCACGCCGGAAGGTCCTCCGGGACCCCGGCGTCGGTTGCCGTCAGCTTCAGGATTTGCCCCGGCTTCATGGGTTGGAGCCGGATGCGTAACCCCATCACTAACTCGCCGCATCCCATGTTTCCGGCATCCCACTCGGCATCGGGGACCGGAAAGGGAACGGGACAGTCAGGCGAGACGATCATGGTCTGGGCCGGTTGACTTTCTTTGCGGGCGACGCCAGCAGCCGGCCACAGACACTTCGGCAGCGCGGTGGGTTCTGTTCCCTCTTCCCGGTTGGCCCACAACCAGCCGGCATGGCGGCAGGCGCGACTCGTGATATAGCCGAAGAGGTGATCGCGCACTTCCTCGCGGTCTCCTCCCAGCAGTCTCGAGAGGCAAGACAAACACCGCGGAGTGTCCGTGCATCCCGCCACAACGCTCATCACCGCCTCATGGCCGCAGAGCAAAGCCGCACACTCCTTGCATCGGATCCCCCGCATCCGCAGGAGTTCTTCCAAAAGGGCTGCGGTCTGAACATCTTCCCGAGAATCTGCTGTCTCATCCATAGACGCGACCTTAAAAGCGCCGGGCTAAGGAGCGATATTCAGGGCCTCTGCGATTTTAGCCTCGATGGTTTTCTCATCACCCGGTTTGTACCCATTCTAGTAGAGCAGCACTTCGCCTTTTTCACCGAGCAGATAGTGTGTCGGCGTCGCAGTCAGGCGGTAAGCTCTCTGCAAAGAATGCAGATATCCCTCTCAATCGGGGGACTGGAGCGGCTACGCCAGCATGGACCAGCTAAGTGTCCGGCGTAGAGTTGTACCGAACATTCGCCGCCACTGCATTCAGCCCTGCGCAAACGCGCGCTGCGGAGCCAGCGAAACCAGGCCGATTACCACGAGCAGGAAATAGCCAGCCGGTCGAGGAGACCTCACAAAACATCCTTTCTAGCAGATATAGTAAATCTGCGGAATGCAAAAACATTAAATTAGAAAATGGTGATATGCCGGCGGACCGACGACGGGAGCTTCACGCTCAGGTAAAGCCAGTAAAGATGGGGAACGATTGCACCTGCATACCCGTAAATTTACGCGAAGATATTCAGCTTGTCAACAGAATTCCTGAAACAGGACCTGCGCTTGATTCGACCCGGGCAAGTGGCGTACACTGTGCAGAGGCGGGGTAATCCAAATCGGAAATATGGGGTAAGCATTCCCAGGAGGGGCACATGAATTCGAAGCACTCTGGCCGGAGGCGATTCCTGAAGGAGGGCGCCGCGCTGGCGGGTTTGGCCGTGGGAGCGATCCGGTCCGCGAGCGCCCAGACGCTCGCGTCGGAAACACCCGCAGCGCCTCCCAAAGACTTCCGCGCCTACGGCGAGCGCTCCCGTTTCGTGGACTCGGTGCGCACGTTCAAAGACGGCGGCGGCCCCACGCCACATCATCCCCACGGATTCTTGACTCCGATTCAGGACTCGGTCGGGATCATCACGCCGTCCTCGCTCCACTTCTGGGAAGACCACGGTTACAACCTCCCGGACATCGAACCCCGGCAGCACCGTCTGATGATCCACGGCATGGTGGACCGTCGCCTGGTTTTCACCCTGGAGGAGCTGCAACGCCTGCCTTCCGTATCCCGGATTCATTTCATCGAGTGCAACGCCAACAGCCGCCCGCGGCGCGGTCCGGATGCGGAGTCCATCCAGATTGTGCACGGGATGACCAGTTGCAGCGAATGGACCGGCGTGCTGCTCTCCCTGTTGCTCCAGGAAGCCGGCGTGCAAACAGGGGCGAGATGGATTCTGGCGGAAGGGGCGGACGCGGGGAAGTATACCAAGAGTCATCCGCTGGAGAAAGCCCTGGAAGACGTTCTGGTGGCCTACGGCCAAAATGGGGAGCCGCTGCGCCCCGAGAACGGTTATCCCTTGCGGCTGGTGGTCCCCGGCTGGGAAGGACACGGCAACGTGAAGTGGCTGAGGCGAATCAAGGTGGTGGACGAGCCTTACATGGCCAAATGGGAAAGCGGCTCGAACGCCAATCTGACCCCGGACGGCAAAGCGCGCTGGTACAGTTTCCAGTTGGGACCGAAATCGGTCATCACCCGCCCTTCCCCCGGACAGCGGCTGCCCGGCCGCGGATTCTACGAGATCACCGGCTTGGCTTGGTCCGGCGCGGGCGTTGTCCGCAGGGTCGAAGTCTCCACCGATGGCGGCCGGAGCTGGAAGGACGCGCAGTTGCAGGAGCCGGTGCATCGAATCGCGCATACCCGCTTTCGCTTGAACTGGACCTGGGACGGAGAAGAGACGGTGATCCAGTCCCGCTGCACGGATGAACAGGGCGAGGTGCAACCGACGCTCGCCGATCTGGCCAAACTCTGGGGCTTTCCCCCGGACTATTTTGGGACACCGGAAGCTAGGGTCGATCACTTCAATGGCATTCAGCCCTGGAAGGTGGCCCGGGATGGGAGCGTTCACAATGCGCTGTTTTCTTAATTGTCGCGTTCCTGTGATGGCCCTGGCCTTGCTCTGCGGGATCGCCGCGCCGGCGCAGACGCCCACCTATCGTCTGGGCAGGAGCCCCAGCGATGAAGAAGTCCGGGCCTGGGACATCGCCATCGGTCCAGCGGGAAAGGAACTCCCGCCCGGGAGCGGGAGCGCCAAGGAAGGCGCGAAGGTTTTTGCGCAGCGGTGCGCGGCATGCCACGGTCCAACCGGGGAGGGGGGCGCGCTCGGTCCTCGTCTGGTGGAAGGCAAAGGCACCATGACCGCCGCTCCCCCGAGGAAGACCCTGGGGAGTTTCTGGCCGTTTGCGACGACGATCTGGGACTATATCAACCGCGCCATGCCCCGGGGCCAGGAGGGATCGCTCCAACCCGACGAGGTTTACGCTGTGACCGCCTATTTACTCTATCGGAACGGCATCATCCAGGAGAGCGACGTCCTGGACGCCAAGAGTCTGCCGAAGGTCCCCATGCCGAATCGGAATGGATTCATCCCTCCCGAGCCGGCGTGGAAGCCGGGGATGAGAAGGACACCGGGGTTTTACCCCTGAACGGTTGTTGAAAAACCCTATACTACTCGTTGCGGGTAGGACAGGCATTCCTGCCTGTCTCTTGTTTTCAGCAACCGACCGACGGGTGACAGGCAAGAATGCCTGTCCTACGAAATTGACGAAATAATTGAGACTGACAAGAGGGAGGAATGTATGGCAACCACTAGCTCGCGGGAGAGGTTTTTGTTGACAAGAATGGCGGGA
>Ga0156329_1170_pt1 | contig 15367 bp, 12 predicted proteins | sample RifCSPlowO2_12_FD_107977 | JGI IMG/M metagenome (GOLD analysis project Ga0156329, IMG submission 107977) | Acidobacteria bacterium RIFCSPLOWO2_12_FULL_60_22 | reverse complement strand
AGAAAGGGGCGGATCGGGGGATTGACGGGCGGCTGTATTTCCACGACGAGCCGGGAGGGAAAACGAAACAGATCATTCTCTCCGTGAAATCCGGCAACGTAACGGCAAAGGATGTTCGGGACCTGCGGGGTGTTTTGGAGCGGGAGCAAGCTGAAATCGCCGTGCTGATAACCTTGGAAGAGCCTACCAAGCCGATGCAGGGGGAAGCGGCCAGCGCCGGGTTTTACAAGACGCCCTATGGAAACCATCCGCGATTGCAGATTCTGACGATCCAAGAGCTTTTGGAGACGGGGCGTCGAATTGACTATCCGCCGGAATTCGCTAGAACAGACATGACCTTCAAGAAGGCTCCCAAAGCCCGGAAGGCCGGACCAAAGCAATTGTCCCTGAAACATTAGCAACACGGATTTAGGACACCACCCATCGCCAGGACGCCCCAGGCGGATACGTCCTGGGTAGGCTCCCTAAAATTAACATTTAATTGCTTCCATGTCGCGGGAACGATATAAAATAGCCAGCTACCATAGACGGAACCACATTCCGAATCGGGACTATGGCGGAAACCGGCAAAGTGGAAGACCGCAAATCCCACCAGAGAGCTTCCCTGTCGTGCCAGGGTAGCGGAAAGGCACAGAGATGACGTTGGGCCAGCAATCACCATCCGACTGCACCCTCCCCCAAGGATACGAAGGATACGCCAGACCGGAGGCGGGCCGGGTCCCAGCCCGTGGCGCCGGGAGGGTCTTGCTGACGAGCGTCTGTCGCCCGCTTGGCTCTGCGCATGGTGACTCCCCCAGCGTGGGCTATGAGCTTTTGCATGGACAAGTCACCCGGGTCCAAGGCATCTTCAGTCCGCGGGCTACCCACCAGACCTTCGCCCTGGACTACATCGCCGCGAACCTGGACGCGTCGGCCGTTGTCCTCCACTATCCGTCGCGGAAGGAGCTAATCCGGGAACTGCGGAAAGGCCCGGCGATTGTCGGCGTGTCGTTCCTGCTGGCGACGTTTCATCGGATGAAGGAGATGGTCGGGCTGATCCGGAAGCACGCTCCGAACGCCCGCGTGGTCCTGGGCGGCTACGGCACTGTGCTGGACGACGAGACTCTGGCGCCCTACGCGGACCACATTTGCCGGGAAGAGGGTGTCGGCTTTTTTCGTGCGCTCCTGGGCGAGCCGCCCCGCGCCCTGCCTTACGATCACCCGCTGGTGGTGAGTACCCTGCGGGTCCTCTCGGCTCCGGTGGGCCGGACCGGCATGATCTTCGCGGGACTGGGCTGCCCGCACGGGTGCGATTTCTGTTGCACCTCCCACTTCTTCAAGCGCCGGCACGTTCGCCTCCTTCCCACCGGCGACGACATTTTCCGGGTCATTGAGCGGTACCTCGAAATTGATCCGCAGATGAGCTTCACCATCCTCGACGAGGATTTCCTGGTCGCCAAGGACCGGGCGGCCCGCCTGCGCGAACTGGTCCAAGCGCGGGGGACGCCGCTTGCGATCTTCGCCTTCGCCACCGTGAAGGCGCTGAGCCGGATCACTCCGAGGGAACTGCTGGAGACCGGCATTGACGGAGTCTGGATGGGCTATGAGGGAAGGCGCTCGGGCTACGCCAAGCAGGAGGGCCGGCCCGTTCAAGAGTTGATCCCCGATTTGCGCTCCCACGGCATCAAGGTCCTTACCTCGATGATCCTGGGCTTCGACTACCAGACCGCGGAGATTGTCCGTGAGGAGCTTGCGGAACTCATGGAGCTGAAGCCAACGCTGGGGCAGTTCCTCATTTACGGCCCCACCCCGGGCACGCCGTTCTTCGAGCGCGTCATGAAAGAGGAGAGGCTCCAGCCCGAGCTGGCCGAGGACCGGGAACGCTACTATAAGGTCTGCGACGGATTCACGGCCATGGTTCGCCACCCCAGCCTGACTTCAGCCGACATCGAGGGCTTGCAGCGGGAATGTTTCGAGACCGACTACCGGGTTCTGGGCCCTTCCGTCCTGCGAACGGTCGAGGTCATGCTGCAAGGGTGGAAGCGGTATCATGACGACGGCTCCGCCTACCTGCGCGCCAAAGCAGTACGCTGGGCCGAGGAAATCCGGCGTGCGTACCCCCTATTGCCCGTGGCGAAGCGCTGGGGGCCAAACCCGGAAGCCGCGGCCCGTCTGATGGCCGACATCGAAGCCGCGCTCGGCCCACCCAGCCTCGCCCGGCGTTGTCTGGCAGTGGCAGCAGCGCCGCTGGCCGCCGCCTGGACCCGCTTCACGTTGCAGCACGACCGCTTTCAGCACCCTCGGCTCCAGCGTCGCTCCTACCGCTGTTCGCGCTGGACTCTCCGGCCGGGCACGATCGGTTCGTTGCGGGTAGAGATCGAACGCGCTTTGAAACCCACGGTGGTAAGGCTGGAGGGCGCCCTGGACCGGGCCAGCGCGCGGCGCCTCGCAGCCGGAATACTCACCTACCTCAAGACCACCGACGCGCACGTCCATCTGGTCGTGGCCGAGGGAACCCACGCCACGCGGCGCTACCTGCGGATCTTGGAAAAAGGGCTCAGCCGCCAGCGCCATCGGGTTTCTGTGGCGATTCCCTCCTCCCCGGCGATCTGGAAAATGCTGGATCTCAACAAATCCTGATAAAATGGTCTGGGACCATAGTCAGAAATACGTTCCGAATGGGGAATATGGCGGAGACCGGCAAACTGACGGACCTGGAGAAAAGGATTAAAGAACTGTCGGTATTTCACGAAGTCGGCAAAGCGCTCACCTCGACGCTCGACCTGAACCAGGTGCTCCAGACCATCATGGAGAAGGTCAGCAACTTTTTCCGGCCCGATACCTGGTCGCTGCTGCTCGTGGATGAGGACACCGGAGAACTGTACTTTGAGATCGCCATCGGGGAGGCCGCCGAGAATTTGAAAAGCGTGCGCCTCAAGCCGGGCGAAGGCATCGCGGGCTGGGTCGCCGAGCACGGCGAGACGATCGTGGTGCCGAACGTCGCCCAGGACCCGCGCTTTGCTGCTCGCCTCGATGAAGTGACCAAGACGGAGACCCGCTCGGTCGTCTGCGTGCCGGTGAAGGGCCGCGAAAAGGTTTTGGGGGTCATCGAGCTGGTCAATTACGTCGCCGAGCTGAAGCTGGATGAAGACGATCTGTTTCGCCTGCAAGCCCTGGGGGACTACGCCGCCATCGCCATTGAAAACGCCCGGTACGTCCAGCGCATCCATGAGCTTACGATCACCGACGACTGCACGAACCTTTACAACAGCCGCTACCTCCATGCGGTCTTGGAGGCGGAAGTCTATCGCTCCACCCGGTATCAATACGAGTTTTCGTTGATCTTCATCGACCTCGACTACTTCAAGAAAGTCAACGATGTGCACGGCCATCTGGTGGGGAGCAAGCTGCTGAACCAGCTCGGGCAGCTCATCCGGGGGCAGTTGCGGTTGATTGACTTCGCGTTCCGGTACGGCGGAGACGAGTTCGTGGTTCTGCTCCCGCAGACCCCCAAGCGCAGCGCCATCAATGTGGCCCGCCGCCTCCTCCAGATGATCGCCCGCCATACCTTCCTGCACGAGGACGGCCTGGACCTGAATATCACCGCCAGCCTGGGAGTGGCCTCCTTTCCCAACGACGCCCAAACCAAAGAAGAAATCATCCGCCTGGCCGACGAGGCCATGTACCTGGTCAAGAATAACCACCGGAACAACATCGCCGTCGCCAACCAGGGGATGCTCGTCTAACGGCCTCTGGTAGCCTCTGGTAGCGCAGAGTTTGGTTTTTTCAAACTCTGCGGCTTTTTGCGGCTTTTGGTTGAGGGCGTGGGGTTATAATCGGCATCGTGTCGCGCTTGCGCCGTCTGGTGTTGTCGGATCGTTTCTTCTTCGTCACCTGTCGGCTCTTTCCTAATCGGCGAATCCTCTCGGAATCCGAATTGGACTGCTTTGCCCAGACGATCAGCGCGCGCCGGAAGAGACACGGCTTTCTGGTCACCGCCTGGGTTTTCCTTCCCGACCACTGGCACGCCATCTTGTATCCACACCATCCTCTTACGATCTCGGAAGTGATGGAGTCCATCAAAGTAAGCTCGACGCGGCGAATTAACCGGGGGCGGGGAGAATCCGGGGTGCTATGGCAGGGACGCTTTTTCGATCGTGCCGTGCGCACCGCGAAGGAATACCATGAGACGGTGGAGTATATTCATTGGAACCCCGTGAAGGCGGGGCTGGTGAGTCGGCCCGAGGACTGGCCGTGGTCGAGCGTGCATGATGTTTCGGTAGCGCAGAGTTTACGCGTTTCAAACTCTGCGGCTTTTGGCGCCGCAGGCCCAATGGCAACCAAATCCGCCTTGGTCATCGATCGGGTGGTCTTGCCGATGGATCCACGGGCGCGAATCTGACTAGGGCCGCAGAGTTTGAAAAAGCGCAAACTCTGCGCTACCCGCTGCTTTTATCGAAGCGGGCTCCGATGACGGCACCGTAACGTCCACTCGGATAGACTTTTTTGACTTGGTGATTACAGCGTTGAGTCGGTAAAACTTTACCAGAAAGGGATGATAATGTTCGGCAGATCAGATTTACGGCGGCTGTTGTATCTAGGTGTAGTTCTCATACTGACATCCCCGGCAGCCTCGGCACAAAGGACTCGTATGGATGCTTTCCCTGTGGGCCTTCGACCATTAGGTATTGATATGGCCCCAGGTGGCGCGGTCTGGGTAGCGAATTCCGGTGACGATTCTGTTTCCATCACAAGCGTAACGCCTACGGGGCTTGGTCCCAAAACCCTTCGTCCGATTGGAACGGTCCGAGGAATTCCCGCACCGTACGCAGTTGCGCTTTGTACCGGCGGGCAAGGGATTGTAACCTCACCCTCAGACGGTTCAGTGACCGTGAACGTTGCGTCCACCGGAAGACTTACCGTCAAAGTCGGACCAGAGCCCTATTCGGCCGCCTGCTACGAAGGCGCTAGGACGACCGTTGTTGTTTCCACTCTCGGGGACAACAGTCTCGTCCTTTTTGAGTACATAACGGGGAGTATTACGGCCAGAATTCCCAATGTTCCGGGCAGCCGGGGCTTTCATGGAATTGGGATTACCGCAGACGCGGGACGCAATCTCGCTTGGGTCGCAGGGACGGATGCCAATGTTGTAACGGTCGTGGATTTGACCAATTCCCGAGCCCTTGCCCAGATACCGCTATCTCGCCCCACGGCCGTTCGCACTGGCGGGCCTAGCGCCACTACCGTTAGTGTCGCCAGCGCGGGAAACGGCAATGTCACAACCTATGACGTGAATACCCTTCAAGTTCGTTCGACATCAGGAGCGGTTCCAAATGTGCAGGACTATGCGGGGTCCTTCTTAGGGATTTTTTTTGCGAACGGAATGGACTGGGTTTCAGGTTCCGAAATAACAGTCCCAGGGGCGACATCGGTAGCCGCTGCCGATTTCGGCTCACCGTTCGGACCTTCCACTAGCGTTGCTGTGGTGACCAGCAGCGTCTCGAACAGCGTCTACCTTATTCAGCAAGCCCCCTCTACGCCCGCCCAGTTTAGCGCCGCGAACGGGGCCGGCTTTCTGACATCGCAAGTGGCGCCGGGATCGCTCTTCAGCACTTTCGTGAGAACGGGCGTGAACCAGAACTTCAGCGCCGATTCATTGCCCCTGCCCAGGACGCTCGGAGGAGTGATCCTGCGCATCGGCGGCAGCCTGAATTTCTCCGCCACCTCCGGGTGGACCTATGACTCCACTGGCTCCAACGAAGCCCCCCTGCTCTTTGTCGGTCCAGGACAGATCAATTTCCAGGCCCCTCCCGGCATCAACCCCGGCATCTCCGTCCCAGCGCAACTGACGCTGCCCAGCAGCACGCTGCTGACGACTCTGCGAATAACCGCGACATCGCCCGGCATCTTTACTGTGCTCCAAAACGGTCAGGGCCAAGCCGCAGCCTTAAATCCGGACTATTCCCAGAACGGGAACCCGCAGTCCATTCTCGGAGCCAAGCCTGCCCGCCGTGGCAGCTTCATCCAAATCTTCGCCACGGGAGCGGGGGAGACCGATCCGCCGCTGCTGCCGGGCGAGCCTGCGCCCGCGAGCGGCAATCCGCTAATACTCACGCGCGCGCAGCCGACCGTGACGATTGGCGGGCAGACGGCGCGAGTGCTCTTCAGCGGCATGGCGCCGGGTTTTGTCGGCCTGTGGCAGATCAACGCCGAAGTCCCGCCGAACGCAACGCCCGGCCCCGCCGTCCCGCTGGTCATCACCGCCGGCGGCGTCTCCAGCAATACCGTCACCATTGCAGTAGAATAAGAAGTCCGAATCCGCAGATTGCGCAGATGACGCAGATTCAGAAGAACGACATCTGTGAAATCTGCGAAATCTGTGGATCAAACTGCTTTCTCACACGCGCGGCTCTGATGCGCGTAAATCACCACCCCGTCCGCGTGGTTGTCAACCAATCGGGTCTCGTCTATTCTGGGGGAGAGGTAGGCTCGGATTTCCACGCCATGAAAGAGTGTCCCCAATGCGCAGGAACGGGCTGGCGTCCGGTGGAGAAAGACGGCTGGCGCGCCGTGGAGGTCTGCCCCTGCCGCCAGCAGCCTCGCGACGAGCAATGGTGGATGGACCGCGCGCGGATTCCCCGCGGGTTCCGGGATAAGCAAATGGAGACCCAGGACCACTTTGACGCCCTCGGCAATGAGAGCTTGCAGATGGCCTTGGTGAAAGCGCGCGGCTTCGTGGACCGCTATCCGCTTGTGGAAAGGGGCCTCTTCTTTCTGGGCAACCCGGGCGTAGGCAAAACCCACTTGACCGTGGCCATCCTGAAGCAACTGATGGCGCAGAAAGGGGTGGAGTGCCTGTTTTGCTCGTATCAGGAACTGCTGCGACAAATCCGGGACAGTTACAATCCGGTCTCGTTAAGCACGGAGATGGAAGTGTTGCGGCCGGTCCTGGAGAGCGAATTGGTGGCGATTGATGATTTGGGCGCCGAGCGCATCTCTGATTGGGTGGAGGACACTGTTACCCATATCCTCAATCACCGCTATAACCAGAAGAAGGCTACGCTGCTGACTTCCAACCTGCCGGATGCTTCCGAGGAAGCCAAGGAGCGCAGCCCCAGCGGCAAATACCGCATCGCCGACACGCTGACTGACCGCATCGGTCTGCGGGTGCGGTCCCGGCTTTACGAAATGTGCGATCTGGTTAAAATCGACGCCAAAGACTATCGCCATGAGGTTCAAGCGCACCACCTTTGAGACGCTGGCCGCCGACGCGGAGGACGGACCGGTTTTCGTCCGGCATCCCCGAAAGACAGACAACGCGCCAGGCCCTTTTCGTGTCAAAATAGGAGAGAGAGCGATGGTGCGTACCGATGAAACCGAGAGAACCGCAGGAACCGAGGGAAACGCAGGAAACGAGAGAACCGAATGAACCGAGAAAACCGAATCTCTGGCATCTTCGGGTCGAAGGTTCCGGCCGGGAGAAGGATTACCACTTCCCGCAGGCCGTTGATGGGTAAGGACAACGGCTGCGGCTGGATAGGAGGGTAAGAAAATGAGCAGGAGAAGCGCAGAAGGGTTTGTTTGGCTTTTGGCCGGCATGGGCCTCGGGGCTGGGATCGCTTTGCTGTTCGCTCCGAAAACCGGAAGGGAAACCCGGCGATACATCTCTCGCTTGGCTCGCGAGGGCCGCGAGTGCGTCCAGGATAGCGGGGAAGAACTTCTGGATACTGGGAAACAAGTCTACGAGCGCGGCAAGGCCGTGGTAGATGAGGCCATGGAATTCGTTGACCGTGGCCGCCGCACGGTGCTCCGCTAAACGGCCGGTCCTTAGGACCTGTTGAGCCCGCTGGTGCGGGCCTAGCAATACTTCTGGCTATTGGCTCCGAACCCCATGGAAGGCTGGAACGGCGCTAGGCTTTGTCGAGGACGCGCGGCGCGCCCAAAATCGGAAACAGCGGAGGGGCCTCGGCAGGCGCTTCGGCCGGAGGGACCGCCCCCATGTAGATTTCTGCGCCCGGAGTTACCATGTAGGCCATGGCGATCTCGTCACACGCCTGGAACATCGGGCAGCGGAGACAATCCTTCCAGGTTTTGAGCGGCAAGGCGGCCCGGTCTACCGGCCGGAAATCCAGTTTTTCAAAGAAGCCCGGGACGTAAGTAAACGCAAAGACCACGTCCACGCCGAACTGTCGGGCCTGGTCGAGCAATTCCCGGGCAATTTTTTGTCCCAGGCCGCTCCGCGTCTTCTGCGGCGCTACTGCCAGAGACCGCAGCTCCGCCATGTGCTCCGTGTAGAAATGGAGCGCGCCGCAACCGACCAACTCGCCGCTATCGATCGCTACCAAGAAATCCCGGAGGCTTTCGCAGAGCTCCAGCTCCGTGCGGGGCAACATGAGGGCTTGCGAGGCATAGCCGTTGATCACCCGCAACATGGCAGGAATGTCGGAAAGCTGTGCCTGACGGATGACGATGCTCTCCAGACTCGTGTCCGTCAGGTCCGGCTCTATTTCTACGGGATGTCCTGGATGGTTACGCAACATATCCTCCTTCACTGCGATGGCCGCCACACCTTCCGTCTCTGCTCGAAGCGGTTAGGGACGGAGTAATCATCGTGCCCGCAACAACCGCTTCGCGCGAGGGCTCTCCGCTAACAAAGACACCATCGAGCGCGTCGTCCCGGTGGCCGTTCCTGATGTGCACACAGGGGATATCCTGCGCCAGGGCTTCCCGGACGGCATTCAACTTGGCGAGCATTCCTCCCGTGACGACGCCGGAGCGCAGCAGAGCAGGAATCTCTTCGGCCCCGAGCCGGGCCAGCGCGTGTCCCTGCCCGTCCCGAACGCCGTCCACGTCGGTCAGAAAGACCAGGCGCTCGGCCCGCAAATGAACGGCGCAGGCGACCGCAGCTTGATCGGCATTGACGTTGTAAATCTGGCCTTCTTCCCCCACGGCCAGACAGGCCACGACCGGCAGGAAGCCCGCCTTGAGCAAGGCCTCCCAGGCCCGGGAGTTCACTTTTTTGATGCGGCCCACGAATCCCCAATCCTGCCCGTGCTCTCCCCGGAGCTTCTCGGCCACCAGACTCCCGGCATCAATCCCGGAGAGACCCACGGCGGGAAGCCCGGCCTGGTGGAAGGCCGCCAGCAGCTCGTGGTTCACCGTCCCGGCAAAGACTTTGATCACTCCATCGAGTGTTTCCGGGGTGGTGACGCGGAAGCCGTCCACAAACTCGCTGGCAATTCCCATGGTTTCGAGAAAACCGGTCAGTTGTTTGCCCCCGCCGTGAACCAGCAGAACCTGGTGGCCGGCGCGGACCTGCCGGGCCACGAGTCCCGCGATGCGCAACCGGTCGGAAGCCGTCTCGAGCAGCGTCCCTCCAACTTTGATGACCGCCCTCACTGGGAATCCTCCGCAAAAAAAGATTTAGAGCAAGCCCGCCGTTTCGTCGAGTCCGAACATGAGGTTCATGTTCTGGACAGCTTGTCCCGCCGCCCCTTTCACCAAATTGTCAATGCAACTGACGACAATGAGCCGTCTGCCGTCGCTCCCTAACGTGCAATGGATGTCGCAAAAGTTTGTTCGGTTGACCGCGCTCACCTGGGGAGAGCTTCCCTCCGGATACAGGCGGATGAAAGGGGCGTTGCGATAGGCGGACCGGTACAGCTCCATCACATCTTCCAGCTTCACCACGCGCTGCAAGCGCAAATAGTGGGTTGCCAGGATGCCCCGCGGTATGGGAAGCAAGTGGGCTGTGAAGGCAAAGTGGTTCTCCTCCAGGCCCAGGCTGTTCAAGACCTCCGGCACATGGCGGTGCTTCAGGATGGCGTAGGCGGAAAAGTTCTCCGACACCTGGACGAAGTGGGTCTTCCAAGAAGGGGTTTTGCCGGCGCCGCTGACGCCCGACTTGGCGTCGCAGATAATGCCGGCTGCCCGATCCACCCACCCTTGCTCGAGCAACGGCCAGAGGGCGCAAATCGTCGCCGTCGGATAGCAACCGGGGTTTGCCACCAGGCAGGCCGTTCGAATCCGCTCCCGGTAGAGTTCCGGCAAGCCGTACACGGCCTGCGGCAGCAATTCCGGGCGGCTATGGTCGGCTCCGTACCAGCGGGCGTACTGCTCCGCGGGGAGCCGGAAGGCCCCACTCAAGTCAATCGCCCTCGCCCCTTGCGCCAGTATCTCCGGGATGACCTCCATGGAAACCTCGGTTGGGGTAGCCGTAAACACGACGTCCAGGCTGTGGTCGGTAACGGCGGTGCTGCTCCAGGGAAGACGCAGAACCGGGTTTGCCGTTGTCTGGCTGCAAGGAACGGGACGGCTTTCCGCGGCGGCGCTCTCGGCCCGGCGGTGATCGAGCCACACGGCCGTGACGCCCGGATGCTTTTCCAGAAGGGCAGCCAGTTCGGCGCCGCTATAGCCGGAATGTCCCAAGATTCCCGCGCGGAGGCTGCGGGAGGGAGCGGCAGGGGCCGGAATCGAATAATTATGCATCCTAATGAATATTTATACCGTTCCGGGCTCTGCCGTCAACCCCAAAATTGCGGAAATGGTTTCTGCGGCGGCGGCTCCCCGCTTAAGAGCTTGCAATTGCCCTGCTTTTCCGCCTATGCTATCGGCATAATTGCCGTCTGATCGGGATGATTAAGATGGAGCCAGCGGCTCCATCGGGGAAACAGGCTCTCCCGGGCTTGCGGGCCCGGGTTTTATATTCCACAGGAGACCTGCCGGAGCGTTGCGGAATGGCTTTATTGGGTTTTGACAAGGCAAAGGTTTTGCAGACAGCGGAGAAATACGTCCTGCAAAACAAGATCGATGCCGCGATCGCAGAATACAGCAAGATCCTCAAAAAAGACCCCAAAGACTTGATGACCCTCAATACGATTGGGGACCTCCACATCCGCGCCAACCGAAATGAGGAAGCGCTCAAATGTTTTTATGAGCTGGCGGAGAAGTACGTGGAGGGCGGCTTTGTGCCCCGGTCCATCGCGGTCTATAAGAGGATCATGAAGATCCACGCGGAATCGGACCGCGCCATGTTGAGGCTGGGAGAGCTCTACTCCATGCAAGGACTGCTGCGAGACGCCCGGACACACTATCTCCAGGCCGTCGAGCTTTTTATGCGGCGCAAGGAGAAAGAGAGAGCCCGGGAAGTGTTCGAAAAAATCTTGCTGCTCGACATGGAGAATCCCAAGCTCCAGCTCCAGATGGCGGTGTTGTACGCGGATACCGGAAAGACGCCGGAAGCCATCGCCATGTATCTGGGAGCGGTGGAGCGGTTTTTGGACCGCAAGGAGCCTTCCGAAGCCAGCGGCGCTCTGGAGACGCTCCTGAAGCTGGATCCGGGCAATCTGGATGGAGCGATTTTGTACGGGCGGATGTACGTGGAGCAAGGGGATTACTCCCGGGCGATCACGGCGTTGCAGGCCATCCCCTCGCTGGCCGATTGCAAAGGCGCGCTGAATTGGCTCTTTCACGCCTACATGAAGCAGGGGGACGTGGTCCGGGCCCGCGAGATTGCCACTCAATTGTTTGATCGCCACGAAGACTTTGCCGGACTGGCCCAAGTCTGCGAGCAGTTGCTCGCGGGGGGCGATCCAGGCGGGGCTCTGGAGATTTATCAGAACGCGGCGGACCGGCTGGTGGCCCAGCGGGCCCATTCCGCCTTGATCGACGGTCTGAAGAGCATTCTTTCTTCCCAACCGTCGCACCTCGGAGCTATGCAGTTGATGTGGCAGGTCCTTCGGCAGGCGGGAGACCGGGGAGAAGCCGAGGAGGCCGGCGAACTGCTGGCGCACACACATGTCATCAACGGCGAGTTGGAAAAAGCGCGGGACGTCTACGCCGAGTTGGCGCAACTGGCTCCGGAGAACCCTGAGATCGCTCAATTGCTCCGGCAGGTGGAGACTCGGCTTTCCGGTGGCCGGCCATCGGAGGAGGAAGCCCCCCAGCCGGAGCCTTTGATGCCATCGGGACTCAGCTTCGCCCAGGAGCAGTCGAAAGCGGAAGCGGAGCCTCTCCCTGCTCGCGAGCAGGAAATTGTCAGCAACTGTTTGACGGAGAGCGAACTCTACGTTACCTACCGGCAGTTTCCGCAGGCCATTGCAATCGTAGAAAAAGGATTAGCGGAAGTCCCGGGCAACGTTACTCTTCAAGAGAATCTGCTGCGGATCTGCGAGCGATCCGGCCAGTACCAGAAGGCCGCTGCCTGCGCGGAAGCCTTGACCGAAGCCTATGTGATGTTGGGGGATGGCGAGCGGGCCACCCAATATGGGGAATTGACTCTCAGCTTTCAGAAGAAGGCGTTGGAGATGGGATCGCCGGCTCCCGAGGGGGTATCGCTGGAGGCCGAGCCGGCGGCTGCGGGGCCCTCGGAGGCTTCCTTCCTTGCGGCGACGGAACCGCCGCCCACCGAGGAACCGCAGGTCCGGGAAGTAGATTTATCAATGGAATGGGCTGCTCTGTCAGGGCCCGAAACGGCCCCGGCGGCTACTTCCGCGGCCGACAGCACTGCGGAGGAGATCGAATTTTACCTCCAGGCCGGATTGACTTCGGAAGCCGACAAAGCGCTCCAGCAGCTCCAGGAACTGTCTCCGGCCCATCCCACCCTCTCGGAGTTCCAAGCCAGGCTGGCGGTCTTGCAGGGTGTGGCGGCGCCTGCCGCGGAGGGAATTGCCGAGCCGGCGGCGGTCGAGTTCGGAGTGTCCCCGTCGGAAGAGATCGGAGTTGCGGCGGAAAGCATCCCGATGGAAACCGCCGCCCCCGAACTGGCGGTGGAATCGGCCCCCAGCTTCATCCCCGAAGAAGTGGCGGCAATCCCGGAACCTCCCCCAACCCCGGCAGAACTGGAAGAGCCTGTGGTAGAACCTTTGCCGGAGGCCAAGATCCCTCCGGCCCCTGCCATTCCCGTGGAACCGCTACGCTCCGCTGCTCCCCATGCGGAACCGGAATTGGCATGGGAAGATGTTCTTGCGCCTGCGAGAACGCCGCACTTAGGCTCTGGCTTTGAACTCTCTTTGGAAGAGACCAAAGCGGCCGAACACGCTCCGTTAGGAAAGGCAGCCCCGCCGCCGGGAATTGCTCCCAGCGCTCCCCCGCAAGATCGGTTTGCCGCCCTGGCCGGAGAGTTAAGCGAAGTGTTGGGAGAACCGCCCGCGGTGGCTCCTGCGCCTCCGCCGCCCCAGGCCGTCGCCGCTGCGCCTCCCGCGCAACCCTCGGCGGGTGGCACTCCCGGAAGTCTCCTGGACGATATGTTTGCGGAGTTCAAGGAAGAGATGGAGGAACCCGCCGCCGCGGAGGACCTGGAGACTCACTACAATATGGGAGTAGCGTTCAAGGAAATGGCGCTCTACGACGAGGCGATCGGGGAATTCCAAAAGGTCCACAGCATAGCCGAGAAAGCCAAGGACTACTCCCACCTGGTCCTGTGCTGTTCTTTGCTCGCGACCTGCTTTCTGGAAAAGGGGATGCCGCAACTGGCGGTGAAGTGGTACCAGACGGCGCTGCACTCGCCGGGGGCGGATCCGGAGAGTTCTCTGGCGCTTCTGTATGAGATCGGAGCAGCCCAGGAAATCGCGGGAGACCGGGAGGCAGCCCTCAAGAGTTTTCTGGAAGTGTATGGCCGCAATATCGACTACCGCGATGTCGCTGACCGGATCAGTGCTCTCAAGCAAACTCAGTGAATCCGTTTCGCAAACCGCTGCGGTGGGAAGCGTTGGAAACCGCTTTCGGCTCATGTTGTTCATTCTCTTGTGCATCGAGATCGGGATATTTTTGTTATTGGTCCCGTGGTCTCCCCTCTGGGCCCAAAACTGGATCGTGAGCTATTTTCCTTCGCTGCGTTCCCTTTATATGAACCTCTATCTGCGGGGCGCGGTCAGCGGACTCGGTCTGATCAACCTTTGGCTCGGCTTCTGGCAGGCCTGGAACTTTCGGCGCCTCACGGCCAAACCGGCTGGCGACGATTAGAGTCGTTTTCTGGATTCTGTAGACTGGCCGGATGGGATCGCGAACGGGGCGCTCGGTTCAGCCCCAGCGGGGCGAAAGGCCACGGCGCAGATCATCCCCGGGGTGTTTCACCGAGACGACGAACCGATCAAAGACTTCAGGCAGATTTTCAAGGGCTCCGGCTCGATGACCACCGAAAAGCAAGAAGAGCAACCGGAAATAAAATTTTCCTTCTGACTCCTGACTCCTGACTCCTGCGTTGGTGCCCGCTATAGGAGCGGTCCGGGATTGTTCTTGTAGCGATTCACGATCGCATCGGCGCTCCAGTAGGCGAGCGCCTGGATCGTGAGCGTCGGATTAAAGCCGCTCATGGAGGGGTGGGTCGAGCTGCCGATAATGAACAGGTTCGGGATGTCCCAGCTCTGGCCGTAGCGGTTCACCACCGAAGTTTTCGGATCACTCCCCATGCGCGTGCCGCCCTCGTGGTGCGAGCCGGGCGCGCCCGGGCCGAGGGGCGAACGCCACACGCGCGTGGCTCCCATTGCGCGGCCCAGCTCTTCCAACTTCCGCTGCATGAACTCGACGCGCGCCAGTTCGTTCGGCCGCCGCCAGTCGTAGGTCAGGCGCGGCGCCGGCAAGCCCCACTGATCGCGCACATTGGGATCGAGATCAATCGTCTGGTCGGCGTACGGCAGGTTCTCGGTTTGCGCGGTTATCCCGGCGTGCCGCGCGAAGTACTTTGCGAGGAAATCGCGATACGCCGCGCCCCACCGCGGGATGCCGGGCGGCGGGTTCATGCTCATAGCGGTACCGATCGGCCCGGCCTCCAGGTCGGCGGGACTGACACTGATCTGCGCGCCGCGGATGAAGCTCAAGCCGCTGTGGTCGAAATTGTCGGCGTTGAAGTCGTCGAGACTATGCCGCTGCGCGCTCGGCCCCATGTACATGTTGACGTGCCGGTCGTCGAACGCGGCGAACACCCTTGCCGAGATGTGGGCCATGAGATGCTTGCCCAGTTGGCCGCTCGAATTCGCCAGACCGTTCGGGAACTTGTCCGTTTTGGAAAGCAGCAGCAGGCGCACGTTGTCGTAGATGAATGGAGCAAGAATGACCATCTCCGCCTCGATCGTGTTGTCTGAGCCGTCGGGGCCGTAGTACGCGACGCCGGTCACACGCCCGCTGTTGTCGCTGTTCACGCGGTAGCACATGGCGCCGGTGCGCAACTGGAAGTTGCCGGTCGCATCGGCCTCGGGCAGCTTGGTGACCAGGGTGGACGATTTCGCGGCGATGTGGCAGCCGAACGCCTGGCAAAAGCCGCAGTAGGTGCAGCCCGGCCGCTCCTGATACGGCTGCGAGAGGATCGCGCGGGGAGTCGAAAACGGGTGATGGCCCAGCTTGCGCGACCCGGCTTCGAAGAGGGCGCCCGCTTGATCCACGAACAATGGCG
>Ga0156329_1306_pt1 | contig 15408 bp, 11 predicted proteins | sample RifCSPlowO2_12_FD_107977 | JGI IMG/M metagenome (GOLD analysis project Ga0156329, IMG submission 107977) | Acidobacteria bacterium RIFCSPLOWO2_12_FULL_60_22 | reverse complement strand
TGTCATACGAGGGGAACTCGCTCCGCGCGCAGGCGCCGCGCCTCACGACGAAGTTTCAGGTAGACCCCTTCTGGCCCAAGCCGCTGCCGAATGACTGGATTCTGGGCCCGGTGGCCGGCGTATGCGTCGATGCGAAGGACCACGTGATGATTCTCGAGCGGACCGCTGATCCCATTGAGCGTAACGCTTCGCAGGCTGACGAGTTCGGACCGCCGGTGATCGAATACGGCCCGGAGGGCAACGTGATCGCCACCTGGGGCGATCCGAAGGTGGTTCCCGCCGCCATTCACAGTTGCTTCTTTAGTCGCGACGGCAATGTCTGGATCTCCGGTCAGGACGACGCGGTCGTCCAGAAGTATGCTCGGGACGGCAAACTGCTCACGCAGATCGGCACAAAAATGAAGTTCGACACCTCGGACGGAACGATCAAGGGCAAAGCGTTGGATTCGAGTCGTGAGTTGCTCAACCGGCCGACGGCGTTAGCCGAGGATCCGTCCACCGGCGACCTGTACATTGCTGACGGCAACGACGGGAACCACCGCGTTGTAGTCTTCGATCAAAATGGAAAATACCTCCGCCAGTTCGGCCGCCTGGCGACGAAAGAGGAATCCGAGGCGGGCGCGGGCGGTGTGTTCACGAAGAGCATTCATTGCGTGGTCCTCTCTAATGACGATCTGGTATACACGTGCGACCGGGAAGGCAAGCGAATCGAAGTGTTCGACAAGATGGGCAACTACAAGAGGAGCATGTCTGTTCCCCGGAGGAAAGCGACCCTTCCGGGCCGCCCGCCAGTTACTACGCTCGTGCTCTCTCGGGACAAAGGGCAGAAATACATGTACGTCGGCACCCCCGAAGGGCTTATCTGGACCCTCGACCGCGAGAGCGGGCAGGTGCTGTCGGCTTTCGGCCGACATGGCACCATGGCTGGCGAGTTCTACGTGCACGATCTTGCAATCAACTCCCAGGGCGACCTCTTCATCGCCGAGGAGGGTGGTCGCAGGGTCCAGAGATTTAAGGCAGTGGGTAAGGACTGAGTTTTCCGGATTACGGCCGGCAGAGCAGGGAAATGAGGTTGGCGGTCTGCGCCATAACGGAAGGCCTCTCGCCGGCGGCCGTCACGGGAGTTTGCCTGTCAGTTCTTTATACATTCGCCGCACCATAATCTCTCTCTGTCCTGCGTACGTCGGCAGTTTCTCGTATTGCTGGAGCTTCACCGCGGCGACAGCCTGATCTTCCGTCGCGCCTCGCGCAATCTCATTCTGGATGGCGTCGCGCGCGTCCACGAAGATCTGCCGCATGCGGTGCAGCCCTGGCCGAGTTTGCCGGGGATCTTCGGGAATGGGACCGTGTCCCGGGACGAAGATATCGGCTCCGAGTGCTTCCACCGCGTCGAGCGCTCGCAGCCATGAGACGCCGTAGCCCTCCGCCATATTCGGAAACTGCTCGGAAAAAAATAGCTCGCTCAGATACGCAATCCGGTCTTGCGGGACAAAGAGGATGCTGTCTCCTCGCGTGTGGGCCCGGCCCAAATAGAGAATCTGAATCTCCTTGCCGCCGAAGTAGAGGGTCAGGCGATCACGAAAGGTCTGATTCGGGAGCTTGGCCGTTTGCTCTTCGGCCGACGCGCGGGCCGCTGTCAACAATTCGAGAAGGTCAGTCCGGTAGTTTTCGTGCCCGATCTTCAACACGTCCCCGTAGGCTACGTTGCCCCTGGTGTAGTTATCATGGTGTGTGGAGGAAACCAGAAAGCGAACGGGCTGTTTGATTACACTGGAAATCGCTTCTCGCGCTCCGCGTCCGATGGCTTCCGAATCCAAGGCGTCCAGCACCACCACCCCCTCGCTTGTGACGATGACGCCGCTATTAAAGGCAGACCTGCCTGGGGCAGTCGAGGTGTACACATAGTGCCCGGGAATGATCTGTTTCAAGCTTCCGGAGCTCGCGGGCCGACTGCGCTCGGCGGCGGGCGCCGGCGCGGCGGGATTGCGTGGAGGGTCTTGTGAGAATACGGAGACGTCCCCGGCGAGCAAAATGAGCAGAGCTATCGTTAATCTTGGAATCACTCCTCCTCCAGTCGTTCAGGACACGGTTTTCATCCGGAATCTCTAATTTAAGCTTCCCTTCCACCAGAGTCATATGCCGGCCGCCTCGTCCGCCGGCGGCACAGATTTGCTCCATTGTTAAAGGGTCTGAAGGTAGCGGAGGAGTTCATCCATTTCCTTGTCGGAAAGAATCACCCCCCGTGCCTCCATTCTGCTGGTGCCTTCGAAGACCAACCTGCGGATCGTCTCCACGGTATGCTCCTTGTGTTCCGTACCGTCGGCTAATTTATGAGGAGGCCATATGAACAGGCCCTTTAACGCAGGCGCATCCCCTCGCCCCCCTGCCAGGTCGGAGGGGTGGCAATAGGTGCAGTGGAGCTCGAAAACCTGCTTGCCGTGAGCAACGCCTGTAGTGGGCTGCACTTTGCTCACTGGTCCATTTTTTGGAGCCGCCGTGCTCACATATTGAATCAGTCCTTCGCTCAATCGAACGGATGTTCCAAAAGGATCGGTGAGTTCTGCGCTCGCAAAGCTCTTGTAGCGAGTCTTGCTATACGGCTCAGAAATTTTCACTCCGGCGGCTTCCAGTTTGCGAACGAACGCTTCCAGGTTCCTGACCTCGAAGCCGACGCTGTCCAGGGCCCGCCCCTTGTTCGGCACTAGCGCGACATTCCTATCAGCGAAATTAATCTTCGTGCCGGGAATGACAACGTTGATGAGACCTCGAACGGTTTCAGCGCCGAAGGTTTTCGCGTAGAAATCATACATTCCTTTTACGACGCTCATGTCCTTAAGATAAAAATGCACGATGTCGCTGCCAATCGGCGCGGCGGAGTCATTTGTCCGAACCGATCCCACAATCCTTTCGGGACATGCCTCCAAGTAGGGGTGGGAGGAGCCGAATTTGCATGGATTGGTCGAAACTTCGACGTTCAGACCGTCCGGACTGAACACATGATTCCATGCCCGGCCATTCAATCGCAGATCCCTTAGGGTTTCAGGGTCGCGGGGATAGGTCTCATATCCGGCCTCTATCAACCGCTTCACGAGTTCATAGGGGTTCGGCGAGTTTACCCCGACATGATCCATCATGGCTCCCTTGCTGGGGCCAGTTGGCTCGCCGCGATGCATAAAGACCAAGACTCCGGGAAGTTTGATGACGTCGATGCCATCAATCTTCATCGGCGTACCCCCAAAGGGCTCCCAGAACTTCTTGGTAACCTCCGGATCCCGCACGATCGTGTGCCAGGCTGCCAGTGTGACACCGGCCTCGTTCGGAGGATACAGCTGTGCCCACGATGAGATTGACGGCCAGAAGACCACAATACTGAGAATCGCAATCAGTCTTCTCATAGTCTGCTTCCCCTCTGTTGAATCGGGTCCGCCAATATCGCCAATACCGAACCCGCCCATTACCGGAAGAGCATAAATCCAGCCGCCTTGTAGAGTCAACCTCATATCCTCCCCTTGCGGGTGCGCGACATAAAAGTGGGAGGTTGGCGGTTTTGTTTCTCATTCACCAAACACCGCTTCACCACGCGATCCAACGCCGCCGGCATCATGGGCTGGAGCGATGACATCGGAGCCAGATCCCCCCTCAAAGCCGAATACCACAGCACGGACAAGCAGAAATCACCTTTGGCCATCAGAGCGTGCCCGGCGATCATGCGTTACCTCCTTCGTGAGATTCTCTCCCATTTCCGGTGGTACAATAACAGCCGGTCCATGGTGCAACACCAAATAGGAAGAGCGCTGGAAACGGCCTGCAAGCGATAGTGGCGGCGGCAATCGGAGAGAGGGGGCTTAACCGAATGAAACCAGCGAGTTCGCTGACAGCCAGCATGATGGTCAATTCTCCGTTCAAAAGGAAAGGGAGAAGACGATGAAAACACTCGTTTCGATTCTGAGTTTCTTAGTGTTGTGGCCGTTATCCCTATCGCAGGCTCAACTGTATCCTTGGAATGAGGCGGGTGTGACCCTGGGATCCGTGCATACGATCGTCCGGGATGTGGAGGTCACCAAGAGGTTCTGGGCACTCTTTGGGGGCCAACCGATTACGATCGGCGGAATCGACGTCATCAAACTCCCTGGAGTCTTTGTCTTTATGCACCCCGGCGAACCTTCTGGCCCCAGCCGGGGAGCAGTGGTAGATCATCTCGGAGTCAGTTCGCCGAACCCCTATGAACTAATCAAGCGGTTGGTAGGCGCCGACGTGAAAACAGACTCCATCAATCCTGCAACACTGAGAGATCCTAGCTGGACACGAGGCAGCCGACAGCAGACGTGGACCCATGTCTATAGCCCGGACGGTCTGAGAGTAGCGATTGAAACCAACCCCTGCGCATTCACTCCGCCCGGCTCACGCCAATCGGACGAAGACCCATGCCCGGAGCAAATTGTAACCGCGGCTCAGCACGGTGATCCCGCTGCACCGATTGGGGGAAGCCTCTTGCATTTCTATTTGAAGGATAACGCCGAAGAGGGTAGGTTTCGCGACTTCTACGCCAAATACTTCGGCGGTAAAATCATCCGAAGCGCCGGTACCAACTTCGTGATACCCGGAGCGAAGCTGAATGTTGAGACATCTCCCGCAGGACCACTCCCTTCTAACAAAGGGCGGGCTCTGGACAGCATCGGCTTTGAGGTGAAGAACCTGGAGGAGTTCTGCAAGAAGCTGGAAGCGGCCGGCGTGAAATTCGATCAGCCCTATAGCAAGACTCGGTACAAGAGCTTCGCCCACGCAGCATTCATCGATGCCTGGGGAATCCCCGTTCAGTTGACCGAGGGTTTGAAGCCGGTCTGCCATCAGGAACGCTACCAAGGGCCTCTGATCTGTTCCTGATGGAAAGCCCTTCCACTTCGCTCAAGATCAAAATAACACCGCGGGACTCTGGCGGGCACTGGAAGCAGGCGGCCAGGCCAATCCAGGAAGAAAGCTATCCATACCGGCCGGGGGGCAGTCCTTACTCGTCACTCACCACGAAGTGCAGCGATGAGGTCTTGAGCTCGATGTGCTTGGTGACTTCGTCGAACCGATCCAGATCGACGTCAAAAGCGCGGCCGATGCGGTTGCCGGCCACATCTTCAAAGGACATATCAACAATGAGTTGATAGCCGCCGGCCTTCCATGGCTCGGCTGGAATGAAGCGCCACTCGGTTTCGTCCCGCTCCACGGCCGCGGTTCCGGCCACTCTTCCGTCAGCCCCTCGAACATCCAGCACCCGCCGCAGCATCGCCCAATCCATTGGTTTGGTGAAGTCAACGACGAGGGCGTCCGTCGTGCGCGCTTTGGGGACGGTGAGCCGCCACTGAGCGGTATCGGGTGGCACTCGGTCGGAAGGCGTGACGCGGAACTGCTTGCGAAATTCCGCCCGCATGGGCACGCCACGGGCGTCCTGAAACTCCCGCTCAATGACCAGCGAATACCGCTGGCCTTCGATCAATGCCGGTCCCATCTCCTGTCGCCGCGTCAGCCCGCGCTTGATTCGCCCAGGATCGAATAGAACGGTGAGGCGGCGGTTGTGGGGGTCCCAGAGCTCCTGGACGATTTCCAAGAAGGGGAGCTCGACGGGGGAGCCGCGCTCGTCCAGCAAGTGAATTCGCTTCCAGGCTTCGCCCCGGCTCATGGGGGCCGAGAACTGAATGTAAAACTTGAGCAGGTTGTCGGGAAGCAGGTTCGCGGAAGGATAGACATGCTCGACGTAGGCCAAAGGCTGAAGGTCCACCTTTGATTCGTCGAATCGGGCTTCCACCGGAGGACCGCCGGGGAGGCGAAAAACGGCCCGAACACTCACGCCCGGCGCCGGAGGATATTTCGGATAAAAGACCAGGTTTCCCCGCTCGACGGCATAGCTGCCAAACATGGGCGGCACTTCGCCGGCCCCCGCGTAGACGGCGAAGACCGACGACCACCCACCTGCGGGTTCCCCAGCGCCGGGATTCCAGCCAACTACCTTGTATCCTCCGCCTTCCTTCAGAATGGAGACGGTCTGGGCGGCGACCGAAAGGACCGCCGCCAGAACCGCAATCCCAATCCGCAAGACAGTCCTCAAGGATGGCACCGAGCACGGCCTAAGGCGTCGGTATCGTGCGGAGATCGAGGGAACCGTTGACGTCGCTGACCAGCAGGATGTTGTTGGCATCGTACTTATCCATCTGCACAACGCCCTCCAGGCCAGGAACCACCTCAAAGGGCACACCGCCTGCATCCGGGAAACCGGAAGTCAGCTCCACAGCCCGGTCCATGCCGTCGAGCGGGAGCCTCTGAATCGCGTTGAATACCGACCTGGTGCTCGCGATCAGGATATAGTTCTTGGCTGCCTTGCGGTAAACGATCATGTCGAGCGGAGTGCTTCCGCCACCGAGCTCGGTGACCGTGACGCCCCTTACCGCGCCGCCGGGCTTCATCTGTGTCATCGGGATCTTCACGACTGGCGAGCAAGTGTAAGCCGCGAAAATCGTAGGTTGATTCTCCAGATTGGTAATCACGAAGGTCCGGATCGGGGAGTTGGTCTCAAAACGGCCGTGGGAGGAGTGGTACATCAAAACTCCCGTTTCCTCCTGGACCTTGTCTGGGAAGGGGAACGGGATCACGCGGAAAGAGGAACTGAACTCCTCGTTGGAGAGGCCGGCCACGTAGAGGGCGCCGTTGTGGTAGGCCATATCGGAAATCGCGTACTGACGCAGAGTGCCACGATCGTTAGGGGCGCTGGTATTGACCTTGACGTAAAGAGGCTGCTGGGCTTTCTTTGCAACTGTCGCAGCAGCAACGTCGCGCTCCGTCTTGGCATCGGCCGCAATGGGGTTTGGCAGGACCGCGACCGAATAATTGATCTTATCGAGAGAGAGCTCGGTCAGTTTGCCGGTCGAGTCCATCCGCAGGATGACGGGCACCGCATCCGGGCCACGCCCGCGGGAAGCAGAAATGTAGATCTTCTTGGAAATCGGATTCACGATGACATCGTCGATAAGGATCCGGTCCTGCGTGGTGCCCAGGGCCGCGGCAATCTTGTGGTTGATGCCCCTAATATCCAGCACCGGCGCGGACTTGACCTCCGCGCGGTCGCCGGTATCCAGGGCAACGACCTTTCCATCAACCGAATCGCCAACAAACAGGACCCCGTCCGGACCAAAAGCCAGCTTTCCGGCTGACTTGAGAGTGACTTTGCCGGACATCAGGCCTTGCAAGTCCAGAGGCGCGCCAAACGCCGAGACCGCCGTGAGAGAGAACAATACGGCGAGCCCAAACCAAACGGAGAACCTCGTGTGGCTCACTGTGTGACCCCCTTGGGAAAAATTTTCCGCCGCGCAAGTATAGTCACGGGGAGTTTAGAATAATCGAAAGTCATAGTCAAGCTAAAAATCTGGTCGGGATCGAGAGCCCTACGTGACACGACGCAGGGTCAACGCGGTACAAGACGTTTGCTTACTCCAATGGTTCGAGCTTCACAATGGAAGCACCCAGGTTGCTGCCAGCCCAAAAAGCAACCGGGGTGGCGGAGCTGTCCACAAACACCCGCCGAATCTGTGTCGGCCTTGGGAGAAGATATTCGACCCTCTTGCCAAGTGCCGTTGTGAACTGTATCTCCGTGCTGGGAGTCAGCCGAATCACCCGGTCCGTTACCATTCCGCCGGTCCATACGTCTCCGTTCCTGTCCAGCATGGCATCGTAGGGATCAGTCCACGGATTGACCATCCGCCATTCCAGAAACTCTTTGGTCTTCGTATCGAACATCCCGATCCTGTTGACGGCGCTCTCACCAAACCAGAAGCGGCCCTGCGAGTCCAAGCTGCCCCGGCGGGGCCACGCCCCTGGGCTAGGCGTTGGGTATCGGCTGATCTTGCCGGTCTTGGCATTGATTTCCCCGATGCCGCTGCCCACATAGTCACAAAAAATGAGATTATTCATCGGGTCTGAGGCAATGCAATAAACAGAGTGCTCTCTCCTGCTCTCCCCGTACGGATCAAAGGTTTCAATCTGACCGGTCGCCAGATCTAATCTGTGTATGCGCTTATTCGCCAGGTTGTTGCTGAACCACACCTTGCCGTCCACGTGACTATTCTGGGGCGCAACCATGGATGTTCGTACCTGGCTATTGTTGTATTCCCTTGGAGCACTCCACGAATTGAACGTCTCGGTCTTCTTGTCAAATCTGTAGATCGCGCCCTGAAACAAGCTGCCGACCCATACGTTCCCTTCTTTATCGAAAGAGAGAGATAAAGAGCCTGCTGGGGTGACTCCTGGCTTCACTTCTGGAATGCGCCATTCCTTCACTTCGCCGGTTCGTGGATTCAGCATCCCGAGGTAGAGAGAGCTAAAATCGGAATACCAAACCATCCCATCGGAATCGGGAACGGCATCGTGCGGCTGTGTTTCCGGGCGAGGCAGGTCATATTCGGTATAGACAACCCTGGTGGCCTCCCCCCGGGGGCGCGGCAAGGTCCACAAGGGATATTTCCAATGGCTCACCGAACTCAAATTCAAGGTACTCAAATACTGAGCCAGCTCCTGGGCAGCCTCCGGGCGTTCGGGTTCTCGTGGTCCGCTGCCTACGCCGTCGTTAACCTCAACCCTCTTTATGGGACGCGACGGACCACTGCCGTTCGTGTAAGTCCTCATTCGTTTGATGACATCGAGAAACGCCGCCGCATCATATTTGGATTTGGCCACCCGCTCCAGGGAGTGGCAATCGCCGCAGCCCATGGCCAGTCTCTTCTGTTCTAGACTTCCCGGAAAGCTGATGAGCCAATCCGCTTTGCTGAGCTGGGAAGCGAGATCGGGGGCTTTCATAAGCTTCAGATCCAACGGGGTTGTTCTATTCGCCGCAACTCCAGCGGGTACTGACATGGGAGCGGTGTGCTGATCGGGATCCAACTGTGCTGTCCTGCTCGGTACACCTGCAACAGCTCTCGGAGAAGCGATTTCGTAGCCCGCCGCCTTTACGATAAGAGCATACTGGCCGGGTTTCAGCCTGGCCCTTGGAAAGCTATAGCGGCCCTTCTCGTCGCTCACGACGGTGATGGTAATGTTAGTACGTGCAGCTTTGGCGCTGACTAGCACACCTTCCATAGGGCCTTCCTCCTGCGAGGTGACCTGACCCGTCAACGCCATTGAGCCTGGATTCTGCGCCCCCGCAGGGGAAAGCGCGAGAGCACAAAAAAAAGCCGCCAATATTACGTTTCTTTCTGCCGGATAACGCTTTTTCGACATAGCCACTCCCACCAATAACGGAATCCGAGGTTCAGCAACGTTCAGTGGTCGAAGTATACGGCGGAATCTCTTCTCGGGTCAACCGCTCCGGTGCTTGGTATAGCTGCAAGGTGAGAATGTCGTATTTGTGCAAAGTAGAAATGTCCGCTTCTCGGGTACTCGGGAGGGGCTATGCGAGAGGAGCGGATCGAAATGAACCAGAGACAGCGGGATGCCGGGCCGACGTGTTTTTAGGGGCCGGAGATCAATCCCTGGAAAGACCCCGAAGGCAGCGTTATCTTGAAGAATCCGGTTCAGAAGTGGCGACAACGGGTTCGCAGGACCTCTGGAAGGGCGGTCCTGAGCCCATGCTTCTCTCGGAGAAAGTTGTCGCTCGGTTGGACGCAAAAGGGAGTATACTTTTGCTCGGCGGACCGGCAAAAAGTCAGCTTCGGCTCAGGAGGAGAATTCCCATCGCGGGAGGAGCACGGGAAATACATTCTCCAGCTAGAGGAGAGACACCCATTAAGGTAGCGATGATGATGGCGATATTCATCACAATCCTTTTGGTTCCGGTGCTCCACGCACAGAATGCTGAGCCGATTGGTAACGCCGAGGCCGGGAAAAAGGCCTGGGATGCCAGGAGGCGCCAGAATGGCCACGGCGAACACGGTGGAGGAGGATTCTGGCCGGACCTCGCGGGCAGGCAAATCACTTCTTGTTGAAAGCTCTCCCCACGACGGCACGTGGCTACGCTCTGGTGCTTTCGTATTCACGCAATGACCTCACACTACCCATCGAGCAGCAGCTATTGGAAATCTGGCCTACGCCAACAGTCTCTTCCTGAAGGAGGTCGCTGGGAGCCGCAGAAAAATAGTGTGCTAGACCCTTTCAAGGTTGTACAGTGCGGGGCGTTTGCAGGTAAAACGGGGAAATTAACTCTATGATGGAGGATAGTATGATTAAGCAAACTCGGTGCGTTCTTGCGGGGATGATTTTGGCTGTGACAGCCTTCGGACTCATTAGCGACGCCGCTGCCCAGAATCTCAGCAAGGTGGTGATATCAGGAGCTGCGGCTAAGAGGGCACAAACAAACGAGGAAATCTCGCTCTATGCAGCTCAAAAGATAGTCCAAGTCACCATCGATTGCGCCAAGCAGCACAACGTGAATGTAGCCGTCTTTGTTCTCGCTCCAAATGGAGCGATTGTGAGTGCCGGACGCATGGACGGCCAGAGTAGGGGCAACATCGTACATGCTCTGAAAAGGGCAGAGACAATTATCAATTGGCACCAAGACTTTTCCTCAACCCGCGATCTGTACAATCAAGGCGAGGGAATCGGTGACTTGAATCGGACAATACGTTTTTATAGTCAGGATGGCTATCCGGTTCCGGGCGGTCTGTCGATCATGGCAGACGATATATTCGTCGGCGCGATCGGCGTAGGCGGCTCAGTGCAATGGAACGAGTACTGTGCATACGACGCACTCACAAAGATCGTCGGTCGTCAGCCTCCGTTGACGAAGATCCTGCCTTCTCCTACTCAGTTTCAACCGGCAACCCCGCGGTTTCCCCCTCCTCCTCCTCACCCTGAGCAGCCGCAACCGCAACGGTAGTATTGGATCGCCCAGGGGTAACGCCAGCGTCCAATGGATTCGGTGCTTTGTGATCGCGGAGCATTTGGCAAAAGGAGGGGCCGATGCGGGCGGGTTAGGGCGAGTTAACACAAACGGAGGGCCTCGACGGGTCTACCAGTTGCCAGATGATTTCGATCCTCGTTTGTACCCGAGCCGTTCTCGGAAGCTTGATACTGAGGATGGAGTGCCCTGCTCGCGGTGCCCACAATGGCTTGGTAACCTCGGCGTCTGGAACGATCCAGAAACTTCACGAACGAAATCTTGTTTCCGAGGGGAAAGTGCAATTCTAGAAATGCCAGGAAGCGGACTGTAAGGTGGCTCGGCTGCTCGCCTTCCTCTTGTTGAGGGAAGTCTCCCGTGAGTGCTGCGGCCCTTTCACGATTGATGTACGCGCGTAAACGTCAATCCTCACCCACGGCTTTGAACTTCTGGATTCCGCGGTTCGCCGCCACGACGATGAGATCCCCGTTGGAATTGATTGCCATACCCGAGATGCGGATTTCGCCAGTCGAGTAACCCCTCTGCCCGAAAGCCGATATTGGCTTCCCGCTCTCACGCTCTACAGTCCAGATAAGCCCTTCCGGGGTGCCAACGTACAGGTATTTCTGGGCTTTATCCCGCGAGAGAAGAACCCCGAATATTTCTGCTTTGTCCGGGATCGTGGGAGCAATCTCCAGACCCTCGCGGTGATATACCTGCGTCTGAAGCTCTCTTCTTCTTCTAGGAACCGAGATGTTCTTTTTGAAGTTTCCCGTCTTGTCGAAAACCTGGATGCGCTTGCCGTCCCGCTCGCCCACATACAGCAGACCGTCGTTCGAGAGAACCAAGTTGTCTATCTGCGCCGTAAACGCGCCGCCCACGCCTGTCTCGGCCTCTTCTTTTGTCGCTTGGCGGCCAAACTGGCGGATGAACTTCCCGGAGCGGTCGAAGACCACAACGCGGCGGTTACCCATGCCGTCGGCAATGTATACGTCGCCGTTGGCCGGGTCGGCGGCGATGGCCGACGGCTTGTTGAGCAACGTCTGGCTCGCATTCAACGCTTTTCCCTTTGCCGTTCCGTCCGAGGTGTCGAATTTTCCTTTGGCGCCAATCTGCAAGAGCAGTTTGCCATCATGAGAATATTTTTGAGCGATTCCATCGTTGCTTCCGCCGAGCCAGATATTGTCCGCGGAATCAACGTAACAATCGCAGCAATCGCCAACCGTCGCCGGGAGCACACTCGGATCCCCCCAGGAACTGACAAGATTGCCCCCGGGATCGAGCTCGAGCACCGGCGGGCCGTAGGTGTTACCCTGCCAGGGAGCTGCCTCGGCGTCGGTTCGCTCGACAATGAACACGTGGTCCTTCGAATCGGTGCATACGCCGACCGGAGCCCCGAACACCCAATCGTTTGGCAGCGGCTTGGGCCACCAAGGGTCTACATGAAATTTGGTCGTGATGCGCGGAACGGTATCTGCGCGGGCCGCCCGCTCCTTTACGTAGGGGTCTTGTGGAAACGCCGCCGTACTGCGCGCCGCCTGGCCGCGGAGCAGGTTTTCTCCGTAGGGGAAAGGACTCCACATTCCCGCAACGATACTCCACGTCATGATCACTACGAGCACAGAAAAGATGGTCCCTGCTTTCATACTATTCTCCAAATTCATCCACGGAATAGGGTCCGGAGTCCTGCGAGGGTGGAGTATATTCCGTGATAATCCCGGTGCGCTCTTCAACCGCTTGCCGGACTCGATTCCGGCGACCCAGACGTTGCCCTTGGCGTCAACCGCCATCCTCTCAGGTCTGCTTCTACCCCTCACCTTCATTCGGCTAACGTAAAGTACCCCACCTTATTGTTCGGTGGAGAGCCGAACCACATTCTTCCCTGGGAATCGAGGAAGAATTCCTTAAAGTAACTTTCCGGGTAAGGACTTGGATATTCAGTAATCTCTCCCGTCTTTGGATTCAATCGCCCCACCACGTCCAGTTCGTGGGAGGAATACCAAATATTGCTGTCTCGGTCGATCCCCAGGGCATAAGGGGTCGGATTCGGGCCAGGCAGCGGGTATTCCTTAAAGGTCTCCGTCTTGGGGTCAAAACGGATGATCTTGCCTGTAGTATGCGAACCGGCCCAGGCGATCCCATCCGAATCCACCACGATCCGGCGTGGGCGCGCAGTGCGGTCAGGCAGCTCCCAAACCGTAACCTTTCCGGTGTTGGCGTCCGCCTTCCCAATCTTGGCGTCCGTGTACTGAGTGAACCAGGCGTTACCGTCCTTGTCCAGGTTCACGTCGTATGCCGTACGAACCTCCGGATAACGAGTGAACTTTTCTGTTTTCTGATCAAAGCGGGTGAGAGGCATCCCACTGGTCCAGACATTCCCCTTTATATCCACCCGGACGGTGTGCTTGGAGCCGCCCGCCTCGATCCCTTCCTTTCCTGGCAGATAAGCATCCTGATACTCGGTGATCTTTCCGGTCCGCGGATCCCACTTGCCGAGTTTGTTCGAGGCCTGCTGCGCGATCCACACAAGACCATCCGGCGCGGGCCATGCGGAATGAATACCAGCGGTGCCCTGATGGGGCACCAGAAATTCTTGGGTCTCGCCGGTCCCGGGGTCCAACCTCGCAATTCGATTCGCCCGGCCAAATTCTGGAATCCATACCTTCCCGTCCTTATCCGGTGCTCCGCTGAAGGGCATGCGGTTCGGACCCGGGAGTTCGTAATCCACATAGACGATCTTCATCGCTTCATCGCTGAATGTCCGCACGGTCTCCTTGTATCCGGGCAACCCGGCCGGAGATCTCGGCAGTTCTGAGTCCACGCCAAAGGTCGAATTCAGGTAGGAAGTTACGGCGGCCGCATCCTCGTCGCTAAGACCCGCCAAGCGGGGATGCATCGCCTCTCGCATGAAGTTCACCGCTCGCAGCCATCCCGCTTCGTCCCGCCTCGTCGCGGCCATCCGGGTTTGAAACCCGTGGCAAATGTAACATGCCCCAAAAAGAACCTGTTTCCCTTTTCCTTCCGGCAACAACTTTCTCCCTTGAAACATGGTCAGATCGCTCCAGCGCACAATCCCGGTCTGGAGCGTAAAATCCAAGGGCGCCGATCCTGCGCCGGCCAGGTTTATACTCGCCGGTGGATCATTCTTGTAGCCGATCGCTGAGGCCCACGTTTCATAACCTCCCGGCGACAGGTTCTCAATCCGGTAGCGCCCCTGCTTGTCTGACAGAACAGTGAAGGTTATTCTGCTCCGTGTGGCGCTCCGCGCGCGCACGAAGGCGCCCTTCATCGGTGCCCCGTTGGAATCTTTGACAGTCCCCGACAGCGTGGCGCCGTACGCTACAGAAGCTAACAAAAGTAGGAGTCCCATGCTCCTGCTGAGTGTCTTCATCATCGTATCCTCCCTTGGCTTTCTCTCGGTCGCTCCAGAGCGGGGAGCGACCTGGTTGGAGTCACCCTCTTAGCAGAGCGACCCTCCGTGACAATCAGGCTGCAGCACCTACTTGGCCTTCGCGCATTTACGGAATGATCCACCACACCTCCTCGCGATGTTCCTCGAGGAATTCCGTCTTGGGCTACCGGGTAGCTGCAAATTCGACACCGGTTGAAACCGTGTTACGGAGTCTGTGCAAACTTGGCTGGTCGGCGGGATCCGTTTCCGTCAGACTCGATCCCGCGTGCGCCGCTCCTGATCCTGACGTACGGTTGTGTCGTATGCTGAGTCGTAATCATGGGGCAGACGGTACTGGCGAGCCTATGAGCGGCGGCTGTCATCCCCTTCGGAGTACCCAGGCGCGCCTGGGGCATTCCGTCCCAGATAATCAACAACCTGCCGGAGTGTGGCGCAGCAAGTGTTGCAGGAATTCGCCCGCCTGCGGCCTGCGAATCGTTCCTGCATACAGGCGGAAGTGGAAGTGTGATCCGTGACCCGTCCCCCGCCGGAGCCTAGACGTTCACTCTCCTCCGGTCTAACAGTACGCCGGAAGCATCATGTCGTCAAGCGGAAATCAAACGATATCGCGCGATGTTCTTCGGCGGCGGCAGCGACGCGGCTGGAAGGCTCCCGGGCCACGCCTATCCTCCTCCGGCGTTGGTATTCAAGATCTGGGGGCGGGATCTCTTTGTGCGTGCACTTGCAGCCGATGGCCGTCCGGCTCGGGCTCGGCGGTCGGCCTCCATCCCCACTTCTTTTTTCCCGCACCGGGCACGTTCCGAGGACATCATCGGAGCAGAGGGGCGAGCAGCGGGGGCAGTCCAGGAGTGCCCAGGGGGACTTTTCTGGTAGGCTCAGGCCGTCAAGGGCCGGGTCCATGTGGATATTTCTGGAATAAAATCGCCAATCGAAAGAGTTCTGAAATCGTCTACTAGGGCCCACCAACTGTTTCAGGAAATTTCCGCCGGATTCGCCAACTGCGCTGAAGATCACCGGGGACCGGAAGGGCTGCGGAAGGGCTGCGTCTGCGTCCGAGCTACTTATAGAGCTTGACCTGGACACAATGATCGAGGGCGGTGGAAATCTTGTCAATATGGTCCAGGTCGGTCGGCAGGAGAGCGTTGAAGTT
>Ga0156329_1140_pt1 | contig 15641 bp, 14 predicted proteins | sample RifCSPlowO2_12_FD_107977 | JGI IMG/M metagenome (GOLD analysis project Ga0156329, IMG submission 107977) | Acidobacteria bacterium RIFCSPLOWO2_12_FULL_60_22 | reverse complement strand
AGAAATGCGTTCCAATCACCCGCTCCGGATGGCGCGTCGCGGAGGCGATCGCGGTGATCGAGAGCCCCGAAGTATTGCTCGCCAGGATCGTTCCGGACGGATAGATCTGATCCAGTTGCTGGAAGATTTGTTGCTTCACGGGAATCTCTTCAAAAACGGCCTCGACAACAATCTCGGCAGGGCCCATCGCATTCAGATCGGTGACGTAGCGAATGCGGCCGCCGATCTGGGCAGCCTGTTCGGCAGAAATCGCGCCCCGCTGAACGCCAGTTTGAATCAGCTTGCCCATCCGTTGCCGGCAGCGGTCCAACAGCTCGTCATTCACCTCCATGATGGAAACCAGGGCGTCCGATTTGAGAACGACCGTATAGGCGATTCCCGCTCCCATTAAGCCGCCTCCCACAACCCCTACCCGTGCTGCCATTTCTGTCTCCTCCTGAACCAGAATTTCACTCTTGACTTCTTGGACACGGCATTATACACCCCACCGCTGGCGCTGCCGCCAAGTTTTCCAATTCCTAACAGCTTGTTGAAAAACTGTTTTTACGCTGTCATTCTGAGCGCAGCGAAGAATCTGCTTTTGTTTTTCGCTCAGGGCAGGCTCCGCGAAGAATCTGCTGTGGGTCATAAGAAAGTCCGCTGTCTTTCAGGACATCACTTTTCCGCCGTCGACGTTGATGGCCTGGCCGGTAATGCCTCGGGCCTCATCACAGGCCAGAAACACCGCTGCAAAGGCGATCTCTTCGGGCTGGAGGATGCGTTTTTGGGGGCACTCGGCAGCCAGGAATTCGCGGGCTTTCTCGACGCCGATCTTGGTCTTGGCGCCGATGGTTTTCATGGTTTCCCGAGCCATCTCCGTCTCTACCCATCCGGGGCAGACCGCGTTGACGGTGATCCCGGAAGTTGCTGTTTCCAATGCCATGGTGCGCGTCATACCCAGAACACCGTGTTTCGCCGCCGTATAAGCACCCGCATATCGAAGCCCCTCTTTGGCCGCCAGCGACAAGATATTGATGATCCTGCCCGACCGGCGCGGCAGCATCAGCCGCAACGCCTCCTGCGAACACAGGAAGGATCCGGTGAGGATGATGGCCAGCGCTCGTTGCCAGGTTTCCAGACTCAATCGGGAGAGCAATTCGCTGTGGCTCTCGGCGGCATTATTCACCAGGATGTCCAGCTTCCCCCAGCGGCCGTGCACCGTTTGAAATAGCCGGGACACGGAGGCGGGATCGGAAACATCACATACGATGGCAAGAGACTCCTGCCCCAGTTTCTGTATCTCGGCCGCCACTCTCTCCAAATGAGCTTTGGTCCTTCCCGCCACGGCGACCGAGCAGCCTTCCTTCGCCAGCGCAATCGCAATGGCCTCGCCAATCCCCCTTCCACCTCCGGTTACAATCGCGATTTTCCCAGACAGTCGCACTCCGTTTCTCCTTCCGTTCTAGTGTTGTGTCCCGGGAATACGCACCAAAATATGCGCCCGCTTGTCATGCTGAGCGCAGCGAAGCATCTGCTTTTGTTTGAGCATGTTGGCCAACAAGCAGATTCTTCGCTGCGCTCAGAATGACAAGCTCAATATCTTTCACTTACTTCAGGGACACAACACTCATGTCTCGTTGCAGCAGTTTCTAAGTAGCGCTGCGGTTCAGGAATTCTGAAACCTTGCGGCGGGTCTCGGCGTTGTGGTAGAGACTCCGTGTAAGAGCAATCTCCTCAGCAAAACCGTCGCGAGCGGCCTGGCCTTGTGCAGAAATGGAACTCTTGGCGGCGGCCAGCGCGGCCCTGGACATGCTCGCCAGACGCGCCGCGAGATCACGAGTCCACTCCGCCAACTGCTGGCGCGGTTGCGCCCATTGGACGATCCCCAACCGTTCTGCCTGGGCGCCATCGAGCACCTCGGCTCCCAGAATGAGGCGTTTGGCAATGGCGTGGCCACACAGTCGGGCCAGCCGCTGCGTGCCTCCGCCGCCGGGAATCAAGCCCAAGCGCACCTCGGGCAGGCCCAGCTTGGCCTCGATGGCAGCCACGCGCACATCGCAGGCCAGTGCGAACTCCAACCCGCCGCCCAGGGCCGCGCCCCCGATCTCCGCGATCGAAACGACGGGCGCCGTTTCGACGCGATCGAAAAGGCGTTGCATTCGGCGCACCAACTCCAGCATCACCTCGGGACCGTCGGGGGTGGAGAAACAGGATTGCATGAAAGCGAGGTCTGCGCCGCCGCAAAAGATTTTTTGATCGCTGCGGATGTGCAGCACCGACACCTCTTCGTCGTCCGTAACCTGGTCGAGCACCGCTTCGAGGCGACCGATCAACTCATCGTTAAACGCGTTGGCGGGCGGGCGGGAGAGTGTGACGACAGCGACATGGCCGGCCCGTTCGATTGAGAGCACTTTTTCCATCCTCCTGGCTAACCCGGAATTTCCATCTGGAGTTCCTGGCCGAGAGAATTATACGCCAACTGCTTTTGTTGCGGAAGCCAAGCACGGCGGGCTGGTCATGTCGCAGGAACAGTGAAATGAGGCGTTATCGCTTTGGAGTACACCAAGCCGTCGAACCATTTCCGGGCCGTGCTATACTGACATCTTCCAGCAGATATTGAGCAGCCGCGCCTATGAAATTCGGAGTGGTGGTTTTTCCCGGAAGCAACTGTGACCACGACGCGTTCTGCGCCGTGGAGAACGCGCCTCTTCTCAGGCTGAGTATCCCGGCAATTCCTCACCGGGACCGGGAGCAACGGGGCACCGTCGCGGTGCATTCGAAGGAAGGGAGGTAAAGGTTGGAAGCAAACAAGAACAACGCATACACCGCAGTGATCAAGCAAGACGGCAATTGGTGGATTGGTTGGATCGAAGAGGTCCCAGGCGTCAATTGTCAGGAAGCGTCTCGGGATGAGCTGCTCGAAAGCCTGAAAATCACTCTGCAAGAAGCGTTGGAATTCAACCGGCAGGAGGCCATCACCGCAGCCGGAGGGAACTATCAGGAACAACAGATTACCGTATAAAACGGGATGAATTCCTGCGGCACCTTCGTTCTCACGGTTGCGAACTGCTTCGGGAAGGCCGCCGTCATTCTTGGTGGCACAATCCCGCCCTGAACAAAAGATCGGCGGTTCCCAGGCATATCGAAATAAGAGATTTTCTCGCGAGGAAAATTTGCAAAGATCTTGGCATTTCACCCTCGAAATGATACCGGGCTTGGTGAGGGGAACGTTCAGGAACCCCATGCATACCACGTGTTATACTGAAATTCCAGCGAGCAACCCCTATGAAATTCGGAGTGGTGGTTTTTCCCGGAAGCAACTGTGACCATGACGCCTTCTACGCCGTGGAGCACGCGCTCGGCGAGGCGGCGGCGTTCCTGTGGCACCAATCGGCGGACCTGGCGGGCTGCGACGTGGTGATTCTCCCCGGCGGCTTCGCCTACGGCGACTATCTGCGCACCGGCGCCATCGCCCACTTCGCCCCGATCATGAGCGCGGTGAAAGAATTTGCGGCGGGCGGAGGGGTGGTGTTCGGCATCTGCAACGGCTTCCAAATCCTGCTGGAAGCGGGACTCCTGCCCGGAGCGATGCTACGGAATCGCGGCTTGCGTTTTATCTGCCGCCCGGTGCACATCCGCGTTGAGAATACCGACACCCCGTTCACCAGCGCCTGCCAGCCGGGGCAGGTTTTGGAAGTCCCCATCGCGCACGCAGAGGGAAATTATTACGCGGACGCGGAAACGCTCGAAAGCCTGGAGCGGAACAGCCAGGTGGTCTTCCGCTACTCGACGCCGGAGGGAGAAGCGACCGACGCTGCCAATCCCAATGGTTCGCTCCACAACATCGCCGGCATTATAAACCGGGAAGGAAATGTGCTGGGAATGATGCCACACCCGGAGCGAGCCAGCGACCCGCTGCTCGGGTCGAGCGATGGTCTGTTCATTTTCCGCTCCCTCGTTCGCGCCGTCGCGGCAGGACAGAATATCCCGAAGGTCGCGACGGCTGCCCGCGGCTAGCGTTTCAGGACATCATCGTTGCCGGAAATCACCGCCCAACTCGTCGAAGAACACAACCTCACCGCCGAGGAATACGAGCGGATTCTCCGCATCCTGGGCCGCGAACCCAGCATTGCGGAGCTGGGCATCTTCAGCGTGATGTGGAGCGAGCATTGCAGCTACAAGAGTTCGCGGCCACACCTGAAACGGTTTCCTACCAGCGGCGCGGCTGTGGTGCAGGGGCCGGGGGAGAACGCCGGGATTGTGGATATCGGGCACGGCTGGGTCTGCGCCTTCAAGATTGAGTCGCACAACCACCCGAGTTTCGTCGAGCCGCTCCAGGGAGCGGCCACCGGCGTCGGCGGCATCCTGCGCGACATCTTCACCATGGGAGCGCGGCCCATCGCGGTGATGGATTCCCTGCGATTCGGCCCGGTAACCGAGAGAGCCGATTTTCCCGGCATTAACGCGGCGCTCAACCGCCGCATCCTGCGCGGCGTGGTCAGCGGGATCGCTTTCTACGGCAACTGCTTCGGCGTGCCGACGGTGGGCGGCGAAGTCGTCTTCGAGCCTTGCTACCAGAACAACCCGCTGGTGAACGTCTTTGCGCTGGGGATCGCCAGGAAGAACGAGATTTTCTACGCGCGAGCCAGCGGCCCGGACAACCCCGTCATCTACGTAGGAGCCAAGACCGGCAAAGACGGCATTCATGGAGCATCGCTGCTGGCTTCGGCGGAGTTCTCCGGCGCAGACGGCCAGCAGAAACGCCCCAACGTGCAAGTGGGCGACCCGTTTCTCGAAAAGCTTTTGCTCGAAGCCTGCCTGGAGGCGATGCATACCGGAGCGATCCTGGGCATCCAGGACATGGGCGCGGCGGGCCTGACCTGCTCGACGTGCGAGATGGGCGACCGGGGCGGCGTCGGGATTGAGATCGAGCTCAACCGCGTTCCGCAACGCGAGACCGGCATGACGCCTTACGAGATCATGCTCAGCGAGTCCCAGGAGCGCATGTTGCTGGTGGCCCAGCGCGGGCGCGAGCAGGAAGTGATGGAGGTCTTTCGGAAGTGGGGACTGGACGCCGTCGAGATCGGCGCCGTCATCGAGGCGCCGGTGTTGCGAGTCAAGCAGCACGGGGCCGTCGTGGCGGAGATTCCGAACCGGGCGCTGACCGAAGAGGCCCCGGTCTATGACCGGCCGCGGGCGCTGCCGCGACGCCTGGCGCCGCTCGAACCTCCCCTCTCCTGGGGGCCGCGTACCGGAGCGGAACTCGCGGAAGACTTGCGGAAGCTGCTGGGGACGCCGACCCTCGCCTCGAAGCGCTGGATTTTCGAGCAGTACGACAGCATGGTCCGCACCAACACGGTCATCGGCCCGGGAGGAGACGCGGCTCTGCTTCGGATCAAGGAGACCGGGCAGGGGTTGGCCATGTCGCTCGATGGCAACGGCCGCCACTGCTTCCTGGACCCGCGCCGGGGGGCTCGCCTGGCGGTGGCCGAGAGCGCGCGCAACGTCAGCGTCACCGGAGCGCAACCGCTCGCCGCCACCAACTGTTTGAATTTTGGAAACCCCGAAAAGCCCATGGTGATGTGGCAGTTTCGGGAAGTGGTCGAAGGCATAGCGGAAGCCTGCGAGGCGCTTTCGATCCCCATCACCGGGGGCAACGTCAGCTTTTACAACGAGACGGAAGGCCAGGCCATCTACCCGACTCCGGTCCTGGGCGTGGTCGGCTTGCTCGAATCCGTGGAGCGGCACTGTACGGCGCCTTTCCAGAATGAGGGGCGGAGCATCTTGCTCCTCGGAAATGCGCGGACACCCGGCCACGAATTTCGCATCACCTTCGGATCTTCGCAATACGCGCAGACGGTCCTGGGAGCTCTGTGGGGACTGCCGCCTGAAATTGATCTCGACTTGGAGCAGCGCGTCCAGGCGTGTTGCCGCCGGTTGATCGCCGAAGCATTGGTGGAGTCGGCTCACGATATCAGCGATGGGGGGCTGGCGGTGGCGCTGGCGGAGTGCTGTATGGGAAAGAGCGTCGGCGCTGCCGTGGACCTCCCTTCCGGCAGTGATCCGCTCGCGTTGCTGTTCTCTGAGGACCCCTCGCGCATCCTGGTTTCCGTACCCGGAAATTTGCTTGCGGATGCAAAACGCATTGCGGGAGAATATAATGTAACGGCGGAAACAATCGGGACCACAGGGGGAAAGAGTTTGCGAGTAACCAAGGGCGGCAAAACCCTTTTTGATATTCCTCTCTCCTCGCTGCGGCTTCCCTACGAAGCGGGGCTGGAGTTGGCGGTAGAGAAAGCAGGTGTCGGGTGTGAGGTTTCAGGTGCTAGGACCTGACCCCTGAAACCTAGAGGGGGGCGCGTGCATGGACGATAAATTCCACGACGAGTGTGGCATCTTTGCCATTCACGGCCATCCGGAGGCCGCGAAACTGACCTATCTCGGGCTCTACGCTCAACAGCATCGCGGACAGGAGAGCGCCGGGATTGTGGTCGGCAACGGCAAGAAACTTTACCACCACAAGGCCATGGGACAGGTGGCGGAGGTCTTCTCCGAACAAGTTCTCAAGGGGCTGCGCGGCTGGCTGGCTATCGGGCACACCCGCTACTCGACGGCGGGCGATACGGTGCTGCTCAATGCGCAGCCGCTGACCGTCGGCTTTAATAAAGGTCTGGTCTCCATCGCCCACAACGGGAACCTCACCAATGCCCGGCAATGGCGGAAGCATCTGGAAGAAAGCGGCTCGATTTTCCAGACCACGAGCGATACGGAGGTCATCCTCCACCTGATTGCGCGCTCCGGCAGGAAGGATTTCGAGGAAGCCCTGGCGGAGTCATTGTTACAGGTCGATGGGGCCTATTCCCTGGTCTTCTTGTACGGAGACCGCATCTACGCCGTGCGCGACCCGCACGGCTTCCGGCCGTTGGTGACCGGCCTGTTGCCCCAACCCTCTACCTGGCCGGGCGCTCCCAACCACGGGAAAGAAGGGGCGTTTGTCATCGCTTCGGAGACCTGCGCCTTCGACCTGATCGGGGCGGAGTACGCCGGCGAGGTGCACCCGGGCGAAATCGTGCGAGTGGACTCCAGCGGCTTCCACGCTTCCCGCTTTACCCCGAAGATACCCACCTCGTTTTGCATCTTCGAGCACGTGTATTTTTCCCGTCCCGACAGCGTGATTTTCGGCCGCTCGGTCCACCAATCCCGGGACAACCTGGGGCGGCGCCTGGCGCGGGAAGCCCCCGCGGACGCCGACATCGTGGTTCCGGTCCCGGACTCCGGGGTGGCGGCCGCCATCGGCTACTCCGCCGAATCCGGCCTTCCCTTCAAGTTCGGCCTGATTCGGAACCACTACGTGGGGCGGACGTTTATCGAGCCGGAGCAGAGCATCCGCGACTTCGGAGTAAAACTGAAACTCAACCCGGTGCGCAGCCTTCTGGAAGGGCAGCGAGTGGTTTTGGTGGACGACTCGATTGTGCGCGGCACCACCAGCCGCAAGATCGTGCGCATCATGCGCCAGGCCGGAGCCCGCGAAGTGCACGTCCGCATCAGTTGCCCCCCCACTATGGCGCCCTGCTTCTACGGCATTGACACGCCCACCCAGAAGGAGCTGATCGCCTTCAACCACAGCGTCGAGGAAATCCGGCAGTACCTCGGCGCCGACAGCCTGGCGTACCTTTCCCTCGAAGGGTTGCGGGAAGCGGTCGGCGACACACGCGGCGAATTCTGCACGGCTTGCTATACCGGCAACTACCCCACCAAGCTCGTCACCCTCCCGATGGAGACCGCCAATCGCCGATGAGGTCGTGGGAAATTAGCTCACCGGCTTTCAGTAGTCAGGTTACACTGTGGCGATGGGTCTGTCGGCAAAGGGTTTATCGAGTGCGAACGCCTTTTTGCGACTGATACTTTGTCTGTGGTTTTATTCCTGGAACTCCGCTAACCTTTTCAAAAACAAGCTGACAGTAGCTATGACCTGGAACCAACTTGATCGGATGCTCTCCAAAATTACACAACTCGAGAACGATGATGCCAGTGAATCCCGCGTGTATTACCGGGGCAGTTAGGTGAACAACTAGTCCGCACCGAGCCAGCGTGCTACGACCCTCAACGCGTGCTGCCAGTTTGGATTCACTAGGGAGTGTAATGGTTTCGAGAGTTGCTGCTAATACAAACTTGTGTCGGCCCAAGGTGTAGGACCCGTCAGGTTGGGTTGGTAATTGACGCAAACACCTACCGAAGAGGAGATGTGGGTCAGTGATCTTGCTGGGGTCGATTATAACCGGTCTTTCCAACCCAGGCGGGTCATCTACTTGTATCTCCTTTTCTGGAATCCATTCAAAAAATTGCCTACCGAGGCGTAAATCCAGAGCCGAGGAGGTAAACTGCGATATTCCAGGAAAGGGTTCTATCTTTATCAGACCTTTCTTCAGAGCTTGGTTGATTCCTTTATCGCTTAGAATCACGCGGTTTAGGCCTTCAGGCGGTCGCTTTGGACTCGACCATGGTAGGTGGCACTAATACACGTCTCCCCTGGGAAAAAGTTTCTCTGGGAAGATCAACTAGAAGCATCCCTTTTTGCTCGCCAACCACAGAGACTTTCACCCCCGCGTCAACACTTTCCCCCGCAGCCGCTCTGTTTGCCCCAAAAACAACCTGAGACACGTCAGCCAAGCTCGTAAGGACTCTCCCATCCGGAAGCTCGATTACTACGAAAAACTCGTTCGTAAATGTTCCGCGAGATACCTTGCATCTAAGGATTGCGTGCTTCTTTTTCTGTTGCGGCAATGTTTTCCTCCAGGGGTTGCTGCCTTTAAGGGCAACGCAAAATTACCACAAGCGCTACAGAAAGATCAATAACGCAATTTTCGTTCCACCAAAAGAATTGGATCGTAAGTGTTACCGACTTCTAAAAAGAGGGCGGTCCGGGTATTATGAAGGGCGGCGCAAGGCCGGACTCTGAAAATGAACAAGGCCCCCCTCACCTACGCTAACGCCGGGGTTGACATCGCCCGCGCTGAGCGCGCCAAGCAGCGCATCCGGCGGCTGGCACAGAAAACCTTCGACCGCAACGTGCTGGCGGAGATCGGGGGGTTCGGCGCGCTCTATGCCTTGGAGAAGCGCCGGTGGAAGTCTCCGGTCTTGGTCTCCAGCACGGACGGCGTCGGCACCAAGCTGAAGGTCGCGTTTGCCACCGGAAGCCACCGCAGCGTCGCAGCCGACCTGGTGAACCACTGCGTCAACGACATCGCCGTGCAGGGAGCCCAGCCGCTGTTCTTTCTCGATTATTTCGCTTGCGGGCGGCTGGAGCCGGAAGTGATCGAGCAGGTGGTCGAGGGATTGGCCCAAGCTTGCCGCGCCCACCGCTGCGCGCTGATCGGCGGAGAGACGGCCGAGATGCCCGGCCTCTATCGCGAGGGAGAGTACGACCTGGCCGGATTCATCGTGGGCGTGGTCGAGCGCAGCCGGGTCATGGACGGCAGCCGCATTGCGGAAGGCGACATCGTCCTCGGCCTTCCTTCGTCCGGACTCCATACCAACGGCTACTCGCTGGCGCGCAAACTGTTGCTCGAAACAGCCGGCTACTCGCTTTCGGAGTATGTGCCCCGGCTGGGCTGCCGGGTGGCGGACGAATTGTTGAAACCTCACCGCAGCTATGCGGGCGCACTCCAACGGCTCGCCCAAGCGGGGCTTCTCAAAGGCGCGGCGCACATTACCGGCGGAGGCATCCCCGGCAACCTGCCGCGCATTCTGCCTCGCGGCCTGGAAGCGCGCATCCAGGAGGGAAGCTGGCCGGAGCCGCCCGTTTTCAGCCTGCTGCGCGAGATTGGCAGCGTCGCCGAAGATGAAATGCGGCGAGCCTTCAATCTGGGAATCGGCATGGCGCTGGCCGTCTCGCCTCCCAAACTTGAAAAGGCTGCGGCCATCTTGAAACAAGCCAAAGAGACCTTCTACCGCATCGGCTGGATCACACGGGGCCGCCGCGGGGTGGTCTTTGAGCAGGCCGGCCCGGGCATCGCCGGCGCACTCACCGGATAAGAATCCGAGCCGCGACCGTCAGGGAGCGGTCCAAGCCGTTGGTAGCCACGGCATGTTTTTTATGCCGTGGGTTTGTTCCGTAATCATCGCAAACAAACCCACGGCACAAACGGCGTGCCGTGGCTACCCGGCCGATAGCACCAAAGGAGGCTACATGGCAACGACTCATCGTCTCGGCATCTTACTCTCGGGCCGTGGATCGAATTTCATGGCCATCGCGGACAACGTTGCTGCCGGGAAGATTCCTGCCGAAATCGCGGTCGTCATCAGCAACCGTCCCAATGCTCCGGGATTGGAGGAGGCCCAGCGGCGCGGCCTCGAAACGCGCCTGATCCCCTCGAAGGGCCTGGAGCGAGAGCAATACGACCGCCTGGTGGTCGAGGCGCTCCAGGCAAAGCAGGTGGACCTGGTCTGCCTGGCCGGGTTCATGCGCCTGCTCAGCCCTTACTTCGTCTCCCAGTTCCCCAACCGCATCTTGAACATCCATCCGGCTCTATTGCCTGCCTTTCCGGGCTTGGAGGCGCAGCGCCAAGCCTTGGAACACGGCGTCAAGATCACCGGATGCACGGTGCATTTTGTGGATGAGAACCTGGACGCCGGTCCCATCCTCCGCCAGACCGCCGTGCCGGTCCTGGACGACGACACTGCCGATACCCTTTCGGCCCGCATCCTCCATGAAGAGCATCATATTTATTCCGAGGCGATCAACCTGGTGCTCTCCGGCTGCTGGCGGATCGAGGGGCGCCGTGTAATCCGGACAGGCCGGCCGGCTACGGTATAGACGAATGAAGCATAGCGCTTTTCCGCCCAAGGGGCCGGTAATGAAGCCGGTATCCCGATGGAACCTGTTGAACCGCACTACGGGGATTGTGGCACTCCTCCTGACACTCATCGCCGTAGGGACGGTGGGGTTTCACATCCTTGAAGGCTGGCCGTGGTTCAAGGCGCTGTACGGAACGCTGATGACGCTGGCGACCATTGGAGCCGATCCCCTGAATGAGCTTTCCCAGCAAGGCCGGATGTTCAATGCGATCCTGATCGTCCTCGGGGTCGGCGTGGTCGGTTTCGCCATTGGATCGTTGACGCGGGCGATGGTAGAATTCGAGCTCGGCTCATTTTTCGGCCGTCGCCGCATGGAAAAAGAGATTCACAGGCTTAAGGATCACTTCATTATCTGCGGGGCGGGCCGCGTAGGACGCCGGATCGCCGCGGAAATCGCCGCGCGAAAGCTTCCTGTGTTGATCGTGGAAAAGGAGACCGAGCGGGCCCAGTGGGCGTACGCGCAGAACCTTCCCGTCCTCATCGGCGACGCGAGCAGCGAGGCGACCCTGCGCCAGGCGCGCATCGAACATGCCCGCGGCCTCGCCAGCGCCGTCACTTCCGACGCCCAGAATGTCTACATTGTCCTGACGGCGCGCGGAATCGCCCCGAATCTTGCCATCATTGCCCGAGCCGCCGAGGACGATGCGGAATCGAAGCTGCTCCGAGCCGGGGCCACCGCCGTGCTTTCGCCGTATACTTACGCCGGAGCGAGGATGGCGCGGATGCTGACCCGGCCGAATGTCCAGCGTTTCCTCGATCTGGCCCTTTCCTCGCTCAGCGAAGGGGACCTCGATCTGCAAATCGAGGAGGTGCAGGTGGGCGAGAACTGCAAGCTCTCGGGCATGAGCCTCGCCGAAGCCGAAATCCGCAAGCGGCTGGGAATCATCATCCTGGCGATCCGCCGGAAGAATGGACGCCTGGAGTTCAACCCGGGGCCCGAAGACGCCATCTCGCCGGGCGACTACCTGATCGCCATGGGCGATTCCCGCAAGCTAAAGGACCTGGAAACCCTGGCCGGCATTAGCTGACGAACCTCTTCCGCCAGTGCTACACCCTGACACCCCGTGGCCTCGCCGACCGCCTCAATTTGAGAGCAAGCCTTTTTCCCGGTAGTATCGGATCGCTCCCGGATGGAGCGGGATGGAAGTCTTGAGGGCCATGGCAGGATCGAACTCGTTCGGCGTCCCTCCGAACGTCGCGATTTGCGGGTCAATCTCTCGCGCCTTTTCGACGGTGATTTGGGCGATCCGGTAGGCCAGCTCCTCTTCGATATCCTCGCGGACGCAGAGGACCCAGTCGGAGAAATCGAGCGCCACGAATTCCTCCTTCTGGCCGGGATAATGGTTGGGGGGAACGGTGTGGGAGTTCCAGCCGAATTCCTCCTGCATCTGCCGGGCCACTGCCGGTTCGATACTCAAGAAGGTCGTTGGCCGCTTCTTGACGTCTGCGTGCCATCCTGGCATGAAACCGGCCTCCTGGAAAATGGCGTCTACCTCTCCGGCCAGATACGCTTTCCGGGCCAGCGTGGCGGTTCCGGAACCGACGAACTGCCCTCCCCACCGCTTGAACTCCTCCGGATCAATCCCGTGCCGCTTCAGCACTTCCATGAGAAGAAAGGTCACGAGATTGTCGTCGTTCAGAAACCCGGTGGCGATCTTGAGCGGAACCTTCTTTTCCTTGAGGTCTGCGAAGGATCGAATGCCGTGCTTGGCGTCCACTGCAAAGAGGCACCAGTCAAAAAAAGGAAGGCCGGCAATGGCCCGCAAAGGGATCGGCCGCTTCATAAAACCGTTCCCCTTCAGCGCCATCGCCGTGAGGTGGTGCGTGTTCACCAGGGTGATCTCCGCCTTGCGATCCGCCACCAGCAGGAGACCATCGCGGAAGGCCGTTCCCGTGACGTGATAGTCGAGCCACATGTCCCGGTCGGGATAGAGCGGCTTCAGGTTCCTGAACAGCCACGCGCTGATAATGGCGAATCCGCCCTGACCGACCCCGGCCGAAGAGATTCGCAGCGACTTGCCGCTTTCTGCCGGCGCCGTGGCCGTCGTTTCTCTTTCCGTCAAAGGCCGTGAACATCCGATCAGAACCACTAAAATCGCGATGAAAAGAATGATCTTCCTATGATGCTTATCATCCATACGACACTGCTCCTGTTGCGGAATCCCGCGACTGTGCAACCTCAATTCTAGCCCGAATTCGGATGGTGAGGAATCTGGAAAACATCTGCGGAAGCCCACGTTTCCTACGATCGGCGCTGCCGTGCGGCCTCGAACAGGACAATCCCTGCGGCGACGCTGACGTTCAGCGTTGAAATCTTGCCCGCGGCGGGGATGCGGACCAGGAAATCGCACTTCTTCTTGAGCAACTCGTGGAGGCCCTTCTGCTCGCCGCCCGCGACCAGGGCGCACTTGCCGCGGTAGTCCACCGCGTCGTAGGGCTTCTCCCCGCGCTCGTCGAGGCCATAAATCCAGAACGCGCGTTCTTTGAGTTCATCGAGCGTCCGGGCCAGATTGCCGACGCGGACGACCGGCACGTGCTCCACCGCGCCACTGGCCGCCTGGACGACCGCCGGGGTCAGGCCCGCCGAACGCCGTTCCGGGAGCAGAACGGCATTCGCTCCCGCTGCGCAGGCAGTGCGGATCAGCGCGCCGAGGTTGTGGGTGTCCTGCACGCTATCGAGCAGCAGCAGCAGGGCGTCCTCCGGCGCTTTCTCGAGAATCTCTTCCAGGCTGGCGTAGGCCGCGCCGCCGACTACGGCCACCACTCCCTGATGGCGCCCCCCTTGGGCCAGGCGGTCGAGCGCAGCCGCAGGCTCCAAGCGCAACGAGACGCCCCGCTCGCGGCACTTCTGAACCAACTCCAGCAGGCGCGGGTTGCGTGTGCCTTGCTGAACATGGAGGTGCTCGACCGGCCGTCGCCCGCTTTCGAGCGCCTCCCGGACCGCATGAATGCCGCAAATGGTTTCCATCCGGCGCTACGCTCTCCCCCTTTTAGCATAGCACCGGAACCGTCGAGAGGCTTTTCTGTCGCGGCTTCGAATCCCACAAAATGCCTGCTGCCCGGAGCCAGCGGCTATAATAGTTTGTTGAGCTTCTCAGACTACCCCACAGGCGGTTCCGGGAGAAAGACCTCGTTGCCGATTCCACAACGCGAAGCCGAAGCGAAAGCCACGCAGCCGTTGCTCGCCAGGGTGCGGCGGGCTACCCGCGCCGTTCGCCATCGCAACTTTCGGCTCTTCCTGAGCGGACAGTTTTTGAGCCTGATCGGCACGTGGGTCCAAACCCTAGCGCAGAGCTGGCTGGTGTACCGCCTCTCCCATTCCCCGGTCATGCTGGGCCTGGTCGGCTTTGCCGGGCAGATGCCCTATTTGCTGCTCTCTCCGATCGCGGGCGTCGCGGCGGACCGCATGAACCGCCGCAACCTGATCCTGCTGGCGCAAATCCTCGCCATGGTGCAAGCCCTGTTACTGGCGGCGCTGACCTTGACCGGAGTGGTCCAGGTCTGGCACGTCTTCTTCCTGGCGATGACGCTGGGCATCGTCGGCGTGTTTGACATGACCGGCCGGCAGTCGTTCCTGGTGGAGATGGTCGGCAAAGAAGACCTGATGAATGCCATCGCCCTGAACTCGACCGTTTACAACAGCGGCCGCATCCTCGGCCCGGCGGTCGCCGGCGTGCTCGTGGCGGTCATCGGCGAAGGCTGGTGCTTCGTGGTCAATGCGGCATCCTTCTTGGGGATTATCATCGGCCTGTTGATGATGCGCGTGCCGCCCGTTGCGCAGCGCATGGAGTCTACTTCTCACTGGGAGCACTTTCGCGAAGGATGGCACTACGTGCGGAATCACGCGCCCTCCCGGACACTGCTGCTGCTGCTGGGGCTGACCAGCGTGATGAACTATCCGTTCCTGGTGCTGATGCCCGTCTTCGCGGACAACATTTTGCACGGCGGGCCGAAAGCCCTCGGCCTGCTGATGAGTTCGACGGGCGTGGGAGCGATCCTGGGCGCGATTTATATGGCGACCCGCACCGGCGTGCGCGGCTTGAGCCGCACGATCACCATTTCTACAATTACGTACTCCGTCGCTCTGGTCCTCTTCGCCTTCTCCCGCAACCTGCACCTTTCGATGCTCTGGCTGGTGCCGGTGGGGTTTGGTCTGATGGTCTCTGTGGCCGGGACCAACACCTCACTCCAGGCGATCGTGCCGGACGCTCTGCGAGGCCGCGTGCTCGGCTTCTACGGGATGATGTTCGTGGGGATGGCTCCCATCGGCAGCCTGCTGGCGGGATGGCTCGGCGGGCTGATCGGCGCCGACTTCACCGTGGCCGGCGGCGCCGTGGTCTGCATCGCCGGCGCCCTCGTCTTCAACCGCAAGCGGATCGTGGTCCGGGCGGCGTTGCGCCAGGTGATGGAGCAGCAGGCGGAGGGCTTCCCCGTGCCCGTCCCGGTCACCAACGAGGATGGCCAGTAAGGCGTGGACCAAGAAGTTATTCTTTCCCGGTCCATTCCCGAATGCGACGGTCTCCTTGACAGGACTGGCTAGGGTTGGGTACGGTAAAGGTGATGTTCAACAGTTGAACTGTTGAACAATTCCTTCCAAGGCCAAGGGAGACGCAAATGCCTTTCGTGACGGTCAAAAAGAAATATCAAGTCGTGATTCCCGCTGCGGTGCGCAAGCGTGTGGGGATCGAAGTCGGGGACTTGCTTGAAGCCAAAGCCGGGCGGGGAAAAGTGACCTTCATCCCCAAGTCGCCGATTGAGCGGGAGATTGCGGAGGGTCTCGACGACATCCGCAAGGGGCGGATGTA
>Ga0156329_1022_pt1 | contig 15784 bp, 13 predicted proteins | sample RifCSPlowO2_12_FD_107977 | JGI IMG/M metagenome (GOLD analysis project Ga0156329, IMG submission 107977) | Acidobacteria bacterium RIFCSPLOWO2_12_FULL_60_22 | reverse complement strand
GCACATGGAAATGGCGATGCTGGTGGAAAGCGGGTTGACACCGATGCAGGCACTGCAAGCGGGGACTCTCTGGGGCGCCGAAATGCTCACCGCACGGCGAAAACAGCCTGCGAAACCCATGGTGGGATTGGTAGCCGAGGGAGGTTATGCCGATCTCGTCATTTTATCAGCCAACCCGTTAGAAGATATCGGAAACACCAGGAAGATAGAACGGGTGATGAAAGGCGGGAGGTTTGTTGAGTTAGGCTATACGCCCTACTATGCCTCAACTCCGCCCGGAATAGTCAGACCCACCCCCTATATTCAGGAGCCCGAGATCAGCGCGATTCTGCCCAATCGCGTTACCGAGGGGAGCCCGGAATTCGAGATGGTAGTAGATGGCGAAGGCTTTCTCCCGGATTCCGTTGTCCGGGTGGATGGTGTTGCAGTACCCACGACCTTTGTCGACATCCGCACCTTGAGAGCCAAAATACCGGCCCGGGTTGTCGCTCAGGCCATTCCGGATCGCTTCGTATTGAGCACAAACCCGGAGCAGCGTGTCGGCGTTTACGGAGATCGTACGGTAAAAATTACTGTGTTTACTGGCCCTCCGGATGGCGGGCTCTCCAACAGTGTCTCGCTGAAAGTCATGGCAAAATGGTTGTCGAACGATAAGAAATAACAATGGGAACCCACCCGGCACGGGGGCCTATCTCTCTACCCGGCGGGCGACAGGCAAGAATGCCTGTCCCACGTGGGTTTTTCAACAACCTGCCAGGCCAAACGAAACGAGTCGAAGAGGGAAAGCATTGAGGACAACCGGGCTTTTTGGAAGGGTCAGAAAGAAACCTTCATACCTAACAACATCGTTCGTGCTCCCGGATCAGTGGTGTTGGTTCCAAACGCCGGGCTGCTCATTATGGCAACAGGGTTGCCAAAATTGCGGTGGTTCCACAGATTGAACCAGTCTGCGCGGAGCTGTAAATTGAGGCTCTCCGAGACGGGAATCTTCTTTGCGAGGCTGAAGTTCCAGTTGAGATAGGAAGGCCCCCGAAAGGTGTTGCGGCCGAGGTTACCCCCGCGAGGCATGGAATTCGGTAACGGGAGCCCCCCAGAAGTCAGTGGCGTTGCGAAAATGCCTTTCCCCGTGATTAGTGTTTTGAAAGTTCTGAGGTTCTTCTCCACCGGGTCTTTTTGGAGGATGCCTTTTGGACTGTAGTCGGGGCGCCAACCTATGGGAATGCCTGAGCCGCCACTATCTACGCCGGTCTGCACAGTGAAGGGCTGCCCAGATTGCCACTCTGTAAACCCGGATATGCGCCAGCCGGAAAAGATATGTTTCGGAACGGAGTAAATCCCTCCTTGTGAACGAAACCAGGGAATCTCGTAGGAGTAATGGATAACGAACCGATGGGGCCGGTCGAACACGGAGCGGCTCCATTCCTTACGATAATTGGAGAGGTCCTGCGGCACTTGGGGGCTGGAAGGAACAATGTCGGTATTCGCAAGTGGTTCATCATTGTCGCTGAAGTTGGCACTCCAAGTGTAATTTGCGCCAAAGAGAAGCCCCTTCGACATTTTTCTGTCAAACCGAACGAACATAGCGTGATATTCGCCGAGGGCGGTAGACTCGATGGTGGCCCGGGATCCCCAAGCAGGATTCAGACGACGTTGCTGCAAGCCGGGGATCGCGCCCCCTGCAATAACCCTGTTGGCCTGCTCCTCGGTCAGTATCCCCGGATTCCTCTCCCCCTGGCGGAGCAAATGATAGGAGCGGTTGCCCGCATATCCCATCTCGACGATGTAGTTCTTCCCAAACTGGCGTTGGATCGCAAAGCTCCAGAAATGAGTGGTAGGGTTCTGAATATCCGTGGGCACATTCGCAAACGGTGTCAACGGATTGAAAGCTGGGATGCCCGCCTGCCTCGGGGCCAGTGTCGGGAACAAGTTAATGGTCTGAGGCTGGAAGACTTCGCTCCTCACAACCCGTGGATAGTTGCTCGCGGTAACGGTGAGGATGTTATAGAAGAGCACGTCATAGCCAAGTCCAAATCCGGCCCGGAATACTGTCTTGCTATCCCCAAACAGCCAATTCTCCCATCCCTCGCGCGGAGTTGGACTGTAAGTAATGCCGAACCGTTGTGCTAGGTTGTTCCTGTCTGCCTTGGCAGGCAGTGGAACGCCCTCCGCCGCAATTTCCGCATTGGCTGCACCGAAAAAACCGAAGGGAACGCTGGAGTATTCGTACCGCAAACCCAAATTCAAGTTCAGGTTCTTCCTGACCCGGATGTCATCCTGGAAGAAGTAATACTGATTTGTTTGCCGCGAATCGAAGGAAGCATCCGTAACTGTTTGCCGTAAACTGAAAGCGCGATTGTTGAGAAAGTCAGCCAGACTGATGAACGTCCAGGTCCCCTTGGAGTCGAAAGCGGCGAGGTTGAAGAGCCGATTCCGCCGAATATCCACTCCGAACTTTAGGGAGTGCCGTCCGTGCAGGAAAGTGGTTACATTTTGCCACTGAAAGAGGTTCGAGACCACGCCCTGCGGGAAATTTGATGCTCCCCCGATGGTGAACGCTCCCAGAACTTGGACCGTAGGGCTCTTTGGATCATTCTCAGGAAACGCCAAATTGCTCCGGCTATAAGCAAAGCGGAACTCGTTCACTAACCGCGGAGAGAAGGCGTGTGTAAGGCTCAAGGCATGATTCTGTGCGAAGAACTCGCTGGCGGCGGTAAAGCGACTCCCCAATTGACGGTTGCCGGCGATGTCCGGCTGGAATCGCTTGTCAGACAGATATCGGTAGGTCAAGTTGTCGCTCTCGGTGAGCCTGTGATCGAGGCGAGCCAATCCGTACCAGAGGTCGTGCGGATTGGCGAGCGGAATGCGGATCGTTCCCATCTCAATGGGGACGCCGTTGACATTTTGGGCCGTCAAGTTCTCATAGCGACTCACGGTCTGGTGGACTTCGGGCAGAAAGGTCAGCGCTTTGAGAGATCCTTCCCGACTCCCAGGTGTTTGATCTGGAGCTAGGGGAACGCCGGTGAGGGCACCATAGCCCTTCGGGGTGGGAATCGTTGCCGGTTGGGCATTGCGAGCATCGGGGGCCTCCCGCCGACGGTTTGCCTCCAAGAGGCCGAAAAAGAAGGTGCGGTCTTTCCGCAGCGCTCCTCCAAGGCTCCCACCTACCTGATGCTGAACGAATCTTGGTGCCTTTGCAAACCCAGCACGCTTGTTGAGAAGGCTGACGGGTTCTAGCCAATTGGCCCTGTAATACTCCCAGGTCTCCCCATGCAGGGCATTGCTCCCACTGCGTGTCAGGATTGAGACTTGCGCTCCTGTGTTCCGCCCATATTCCGCGGAGTAAGCCGAGGTCTGCACCTGGAATTCGGCTATCGCCTCAGGAATGATGCGGGCGCTGGCCCCCGTTACCGTTAGGTCGTTGTTGTCCGTCCCATCGATCAGAAAGTTATTCTGCCGGGTACGCTGGCCGTTGGCGGAAATTTCAGTAAATCCGGGCCCGCGGGCCACGGTTGGGGCCAACAGTGCCAGCCGGGTTGGATCTCGGTTCGCCGCTGCGATAGGTAGCCCCTGGATTGACTCTCCTTCCAGGCTCCACTCGATCGTTGCCGTTGCTCTCGAAAACCCTGTTAGGGGTAGCCTCTCGCGCACCTCGATCGTTACGACCCCACCTGCCAGTTCCAGCGTTTCGTTGAGGACCACCTCTTCCGCGGGCCCGACACGCACATTGCCCATCTCTTTGTTCGCGAAACCGGGTGAGGAAAACTCGACAGCATACGCGCTGGGCTCAATGGCCGCGAACCGGTAAACTCCCACCTGGTTTGTCGCCATCTCCCTTTCCTCGTTTGTGGCCCTGTTCGTGATCTTCACCCGCGCTCCCACGATAACCCCGCCGCTTGGGTCCGTAACCGTCCCCGAAATGAACCCGCGGGTCAACTGGGCAAAGAGCGGCTGGGTGGCTCCTCCAACAAGCACGGTGAGAGCAACGACAAGGCGTGCCAAGCAACAGGATTGAACGACGGAAGCAGACATAATACAAGGTTCCCAATTTATCATATATTTCCTCGGAACGTGCTTACGTTTCGCTCGTTACTCCTGTTGTTGAGATCGCCAATCTCATCCAGACAGAAAGCGGATTGAGTAACCCGCCAATTGCGACCCATCTGCCTTCCGGTCTTCGCTTTTTGTGAAAAAGGCTTGAAAAAGCCCCGTTTGGAATACATGTTCCACATACTTTATTGCTTGGTAAGAAGGAGGTTATTTTGTGCTTGCGATACTAAGCATACTCTCCGATTCATTTTGTAAATGTGCTTGCCGTCGAAAGCACACGCCAATTGGTTCAAATAACAACTGGCGATCTAGCTATGCACCTTCAATTACCACATATATTGACAGTTAACAGGGTTGAACTGCTCCAGTAGGTGCTGCCGGTCCGCCCAATTTCACAAGAGTCATTTGCTCTCCGGTCAACATTGCTTTGCTAACGAAGCAATTTCCTTCTTTCCAAAAGTGGAATTGCTTGCTTCCCTAAGCTAACGGCGTTTGCAAAATCTCAGATTAGGGAGGGATATGATGTTGTCTCGAATGGTTCTGTTGTGGGTGGTGCTTGGATTCCTGGCGATGGCGACGCCGATTGCCTCTGATTTGCTGGTAAACAACACCGCGCCTGCCATCCAGCTAGCCCAGTGGGGCCCGCCGCCTCCGCAGTGCGGGCTTTACGCCTGCCAATCTCCCAAGTCGTAGTGAACCGCAGGTTCCCCTCAGAGTGGGGGAAAGCTGAGAAAGGGAAAATCCTAATCGGATTTTCCCTTTTTTTGTTAGAATTTACGCTTGCCATGGTCCTGCTAACGGATATCGCTTTCTGGCTGTCGAACGTTTTGATCGCACTGCTGTTAATCCAAGCATTCAGAGGGAAGTTCTTTGCAAAATATGTCCTCTTCTTTTCGTACCTAAGCTATGTGCTGGTGGTCCACGTTGTGACGGTTTATGTTTATTCCTTCAGACCAGAGGCATATCTAGCATTTTACTGGTACACTTACTTCTTTGGTGCAGCTTTGGGTTACTGTGTCATTTGGGAGATCTATACGCATGTCCTGAGAGACTTTCCTGGAACAGCTAGAATGGCGCGTTGTCTGGTAGGCGTTTTCCTCATTGGCGTGTTGGGGGCAGCTCTAGTCAACGCTTTCAATGGCGAGGCGAGTGGCTTGGTCAAGAGCGTAATTCGATTCGAGCGTAACTTGCAAGCAGTGCAAGCGATATTGCTTACCTTACTTCTCATTCTTATCCGCTATTATGCTATCCCACTCGGGCGCAACCTGCGGGGCCTGATTGTGGGTTACGGGTTCCTCATCGGCGTTAGCGTAGTCACACTAACGCTCCGCTCTCAATTCGGCGTGGCCTTCCAGCTCTGGTGGCAATATTTGCAACAAAGCAGCGGCCTTATCACTTCAGTGATATGGGTTCCAGCGTTCTGGGTCTACGTTCCGAACCCCAAACCGGACGTATCCATTGGACTGGACGAAGACTACGCCGCCCTGACAGAGAGAAGTTATCGGGCCATAGCAAAAGCCAGGGCCGCCATCCTGAGAGTGTTCTAGTTATGATGTTTGCACTCATCTTTCTTGCAGCCGGTTTGGGTTTGCTGGGGTTGTTGCTTGTCCTGTTCTTGCGAATGGGAGCTCAGCCTCAGGACAGAACGGATGCCGCTGCTGCGACAGCATTGCTGGCTGCGGATGCAGCGCTTTGGGCACAGCAATTAGGGGACAGAATCTTTTCGCCGGCAGATTTGGAATTCATTTTGAAAGAAGCTCCATCACTTCGACAAAAACTTCTCCGAGAGCGTCGAGGCATTGCCCTGTTGTGGATAGCCCAGAGGAAGGATGCTGCAAGGGCTGTTATGCGGTTGCACCGAGCAGTTGCACGGGCGAATATAGCTCTTAATCCGGGGTTTGAATTCAAACTCGCAGCGAACTATTTTGCTTTTCTAGCAGCTTGTGCGCTAGCCGAATGTCTTGTTTGGCTGCGAGGTCCTTTTGCCTCTCGCAAGGTGGTTACAAGCCTCATTACTGTGGGAAAGCGGATGAGATCTTTATCGGAAGAATTACTGGAAGGTTTAGACCCCGTGCTTTTGGAAGAGATTAGGAACAGGTGAGCGGGACAATTTCAAGCGATCTGGCAGGGGCGGTGTGGTGTCTGATATAAGCCGCATTGACGTGAAAGGGGCGCTCAAGGATTTAGAGGAGCGCACACTCGCGTTTATTCCAGGTCAGATTGCCAGGCTTTTGTATCTCGCTTCCACGCGCGATTACAGCACGGGGTGCTATTATCACGATGGACTTGCGTTTCGATTTACGAAGAAGGCTGCTGAAATGGCGCTTGAATCTGCCCACAGGGAAGTGTTTGAGGGTTTGGTATTTTCGCAGTTGGAGGTTCTCATTCAGGAACTAGACGGCTTTATTAAGTCCACGCATGCTGAACCAAGGAAGATTTTGGAAACCTGGAAGAAACTTCAACCCTACCGAGTGGTCATTCCTCAGGACTGCGACCCCGTCGCAAGCGAACTATTATTTTCTAATATCAGGATTGCTTTGGCAATTTTGGAAGCTCCTCAGTCTGGGAATCCTCCCATCCAGCAATCCGCATCGCAACTCCAGTGACCCGACCGATGATCTCTGCCTCATTCGGGAAAGCAAACTGGCGGATCGCACATCCGGAAAGAGGATGAGGCACCAGGATGAGCTGTTTTCCTTGCAATTCGCACCACGAGCAGGCATAGCTACCCCGAAGCTCAATGAAATAGATGGGCCTGTCAAACTCCGTCCGCCACGGGGGTTTTTGGACCTTGGTCTGTCGGTCATCAATCTGGACAAACGTCCCTGGCCGCAAGAGGGGGTAGAGGGTATAGTCTGCGAGGCCAAGATAGCCATAAAGAGAGCGGCGGAAATCCATGTGCTGGATTAGGGCAACAGGCACCTCTCCCCAGACCTCCACCATTCTTGATAGCAGATTGGTCTTTTCGACGCTGAATCCGGGGTCGAAGCGGACGGGAAACGTGACCGCCCGATCTTTGTCATAAACCTCCAGATTGGTCAAGTGGGTGTTTGCGAGAGGTATTAGGGATTGGTGCCTGCTAATCTTTTCAACGTCGATCCCGTAAAGTTGGAGCAGATCGGTAAACTTGATTCTGTAGATGATGCTCAAGCTGTAAAGTTTATAGATACTCGGGATGACTTCCTTGTTTTCAATCTGGGTGATCCAAGGATTGGAGATAAAAAATTCCTCGTTACCCTCGGCCTCGGCAATCCTGTGGCTATAATCCTCCACTTCCCGTATCGTAATGTCGAGGCGATTGCGTAACTCTTTAAGTCGTGCGCCAGTGCTCAATTTCCCTCTCTCCGGGGTGAAAATAGGCCCTTAGTATACTAGAAAAACCGCCCTCGCTTGGGGGAATAAGTTGGTGCTGGCAGGCCTGCTGCGCTCCGGCCTGCTCAAGCGATTTGAATCCTCCGCCCACGCCTTTGCGGAAACATCCGAGTAGATGGCTCGTGCCCACGGATACCTACCTGGATCATCGGCGGTTGCACACGGCAGAAAAGACCCGGGTGACGGATGGGGAGCGGAGTCGTGCGTTGCGACGGTTCTTTGGGGAGACTTCCGTGCGGCGGATCACGGCGGAGAAGATTGTCCGCTAATAGGTGGAACGCAAAGCGGCGGGCGTTCTGTCAAGGGCGGAGTAAAAGTAGACCACCATGGCGGAGCAAAAACAGACCACTTTGGGATGGTGAAGGGTTTGGTTTGTTGGATCGGCAGGGGTGGCTGGAGCGGAGGATTGCGGTTTTGCCGGTAGCCGGCGGGTAGGCACAGACTGTGGGTAACAATATCGACCTGCGAGGCAGTGAGGGACGGAAAGGTGTTGGCTCAATCGCTTGCAATGAGGCAGCTTGCGGTGTTGTTTCACCCGGAGGCGGCAGTCCCGCCTACTGAAAGGGGATGCCGGTGCCGAACGGCAAAAATGTCGCCCCAACTCAGAACAACAGGAGTACACTTGCTACCGGCGGAAGGCCATAATGGAAATTCCTGCTGATATCCCCTTTGGAGGGAGGAGAATGGAATTCAAGAAAGCGATCGTATTTCTCGTCCTGACCGGATTTCCGTACCTGCTGGGAATCCCACACCAAGCTTTGGCGATCTCCTGTGATGTGGAGAAGTCATTGGGACGAGAGGATAAGACATTGTTTGGAAAGCATTGCGGAGTTTGCCACAGTATGAGCGGCTTGTGGGTAAGAGTTGGGCCGTCTTTGAACGGGCTGTTTGAGAAAAAACAACTGGTGACGGGAAAGCCGGTTACCGACGAGAATGTTCGAGAGGTAATCCTGAAAGGCGGGCCCGGCTTGATGCCAGGTTTCCAATATATGCTGACACCGGATCACGTCGAGGAACTGCTCCGGTATCTAAAGCAGACTCGTTGTCCGGATATCCCTGCTGGTAAGGGAAAGGAATAGCAAAGGGGATTGCGCTCGTTCCTGAACGGGGAGGTGTGAAGTGAACAGTGGGAGAGCATTGCTGTGCTTAGCCTTTTTAGGCGTGGGAAGCTGCGTGGGGTTTTCCGCCAGCCCGATTGCCGGGTCGGTGAAGGACGATAAAGGCAACCTTCTCAACGGTGTCTTTGTTTCTGCTAAACGGGCTGGGGCAACTTACACTGTGACCGTTTTCAGCGATGACGCAGGGGAATTTCGGTTTCCTGACGACATGGGGGAAGGTAGCTATACTGTCACGGCCCACGCAGGGGGATTTCAAGCTGACCAGCGCACGAATGTAGGGGTGAAGGCTGGTGAGACGAAGCGATTGGATTTTTCCCTCAGGGAAGAGACGAGGCCCGAGGAGCAGTTTCGGCAAGCTACTCCCGGCGAATGGCTGGCCAGCATACCTGGCACTGAGCAAGAGAAGCGTTCCATAGTCAGGCACTGTTCCGGCTGCCACCACGCTCTGCATCAATTAATGGTCCATCGATTCGACAAAGACGGTTGGCTGAAAGTCGTGGCCGCTATGGAGCGAGTCGACGCGATCGGGGTTCCCAGGACGGTCGAGGGAGCCGGGGCAAGAAGCCTTCCGCAGCAAGTTACCGCCCCTGGACAGTGGCATTTCGCAAGTAGGGAAGAAATTGCTGAATACCTAGCCAAGGTGCGAGGTCCGGGGATCCCGTTCCCGAAGATCAAGTTTCATCCGAGGCCGGCTGGCAAGGCTACTCAAGCTATCATTACGGAGTACCAGCTTCCCCGGGAAAACGCGGTCCCCCACGACGTCGTGTTGGATCCGGAGGGGAACGCCTGGTACAACGACTTCAAGACCGACTACCTGGGTAAGATTAACCCCAAGACGGGAGAGATCAAGGAATTCAAACTACCCACGACTGCCCCTCCAAAGCATCCAGGCTCAGCGAACATGATTTACGGGGAGGATGGCCACGTATGGGTCGAACAGCGAATTGCTGGACGGACCGTTCGGTTTGATGCCAAGAGGGAGAAAGTCGCTGCTATTTACCCCGGGATATCGGTGGACCGAGTGGACGCTAAGCGAAACGTGGCGCTTGGAACTAATATGCAGTTGGACATAAACACGGGCAAAATTCTTCGATACAAATATAATGACAGCACGGACGGTTACGGATCTGCTGTCGATTCCAGGGGATTTGGCTACCGCGGTGGAATCCGGGATTCGGACGTTAAGGTACTGAACCCGGAAACTGGAGAGGTGAAAAGGTATCTTACGCCCACGCCCGACTCGGGACCGCGACGCATCTCCCTGGAGGGGGATGCGATTCTTTGGTTTGGAGAGTGGCTGGGAGGAAAAATCGGGAAGCTTGAGATTAAGACAGGCAAGATCACTGAGTATTCAGTTTCCGTTCCCTACGCGGCATTCTATGAGGCAGGTGTGGACGCAAAGAACCACAATGCGTGGGCTTTCGACTGGCATAACGATCGCTTAGTACGGGTGAATAGCAGGACGGGTGAGGTGACGGAATATCCCATGCCGACTCCCGACGTGGAAAGCCGCCGGACCGCCGTGGATTCTTCCACCAACCCGCCCTCGGTCTGGATTCACGGAGCCGGGAATGGCCTCATTATCCGCGTGCAGGCTCCCTTATAGCCAGGGCAGAAGTGAACGCCGCTCGAAACGACGAATCTTGGTTCGCGGAGGTCCAGGAGGAATTCCGGGAAGATCGCAACCTACCGATTGATTAGCGGAACTTCACCATGAAATATACCGGCTGAGATGGTCCACCCTCTGGGGTTGGATTGGTTACGACGACTGGAAATGTTCCCACGGTCATCAAGTCGGTCTTCTGCAACTTCACCGTGAGCTGGTTCTGATTCCCTGCTACCAGGGGAACCGCCTGGCCATTGAACGTCACCGCACAGCCGGGCACGAAACGGCTTCCTTTGATCGTGAGCGTTACCTCCGAATCCCCTTCGGTGGCCATGTTCGGACTCAAGGAGGTCATGATAGGAACCGGATTGGTTCCACCTGTTTCCGTGGAAGGGCGTGGAATCGGATTCTTATACCAGCGGTGATACCCGGTCTCGACAATTTTTCCGTCTTGGATTACCTTCTCGATGTTGTGGATGTTCTTGATATCCTCGGCCGGGTTACCCCGAACCAGGAGCAGATCCGCTAACTTCCCTGGCTCCAGCGTGCCCAGGTCTTTCTCCTTGTGGATAAATCTCGCCGGATTTCGGGTAGCGCTCACCAGGGCCTGCATGGGAGTCATCCCCGCTTCTTCCACGAGCAATTGCAGTTCCTGATGGTAACTCAGCCCGGGGGTTCCAAAATGCTGCGCGTCGGTGCCCGCGATAATTTCGCCCCCGGCGGCAACGAACTTCTTGAGAAAACTTGCATGAAACTCAAAGCTTCGCTTCGCGCCTGCCAGGCGCTTGGCCTGTTCTTCCCGGCTCATAAGCCGAAGGTAGTCCGTATCCTCTCCGCGCGAGTGGTCATTGACAGGAGTCAAGAACAGCCATCTCTCCCGTGCGCTGGGCCAGATGTACCCCAACTCGGGGTTCTTCAGCAACTCATGAATTTCAAAGCTAAATTGCGGCCACTGTCGGGAAACCCCTTTTGCCCGCAACACGAGGTCCGGCTCGATCCGGACATGTTTTTCGACTAGTAGTTTCGCCAGAGCATCCACTTTGGCCTCTTCTACGTCAAAATCCATCTCCAACATGAGGCTATTCTGTTCGGTTGTGCCCATGGCCTTGATTTTGTCCGCCAGCGATTTGGGAGCCAGAGCCAAGGCAATCCCGCCGGTATGGGCCAGAGCGTCTATTCCCGCCTCGGCCGCCTCGCGGGCATCCGTCACCCCCAAATGTCCGATGACGTTGAGTCCAGCCCGGTGGGCCTCCCGGGTGATGGCCTGCAATTGCACGGGAGTGATCCCCGAGTGAACTTTGATCATGTCTACTCCCTTGGCGGCAAGCCTCCGCGTCGCTTGCATGGCGCTTTCGGGATCCTTTACCGGAACATGCCAGCTAAATAAGCCGGCCGCGTTGATGGCGGCGCCGGCAATGAAGAGTCGCGGGCCAAATATCTTTCCCTTGGCGACCCCCTCCCGTTGGACCAGAATCCAATCCTCAATATTGCTGACATCCAGAACCGATGTGACTCCGTGCGAAAGATAGAGTTCCGCGTCGAAGCCTCGGCTATGCACATGAGAATCAATCAAACCCGGAACGAGGGTGAGACCCTCGGCGCGGATTCGCGAAGCTCCCGGAGGAATCTGCGCATTGCCCCCCGGGGGCACGATTTCCTTGATCCGGTTTCCGACAATGACCAGCGCCTGGACCGGCCGCGGGGGAGCGCCGGTCCCGTCAATCAGGGTCCCTCTCTCGATGACCAACGCGTTCGGTGCGCTCTGCGGAGCCTGCGCATTGCTCCACCCCGCGAACAGAACGACCACTGCGACACTGGTAACCGCGATCTTCCCGATACTTCTCCACATTGTTGTTTTCCCTTTTTCGGTAACGATCACTACTCGCCGGAGGAGCGATGTTTAAGCGAAAATCCAAACCGAGCTTCGTTTCACGGTTGTCGTTCTTCGCTCGGCCATCCTTCTCCCTCCCTCTTCCAAGGTCATATCAATATCACGTCCGACTCCGTAGCGGGATGGGGTACTGCCCTTCCGGAAAGGGGCAGCCCTTGAGTATTACGCGGAATGCTTGTTTTAGAAGGTGAACCTCAATCCAAATTGAATCTGCCGCGCACTGGTCCGGGTCGTCCTAATCTTTCCAACGTTGGGATTCACCCGGAGCGTAGTGCCGCTGAGCTGAAAGGGATTTGCGGGGGGAATGCTGAAATTGGGGCGATTGAACAGGTTGAAGAACTCCGCTCGGAACTGCAACCGGTTTTCTTCCGTCAGTTGAAAGCTCTTGTTCAGAGAAAAATCTATCGTCGCCACGCCCGGACCAATCAGGGTGTTCCGACCGAGGTTTCCGAACCGTCCTACCTGATAGTCCGGGCTTCCCACCTGGCAAAGCCCCGCGCCAAAACAGACGGAAGGGGCAAATTGGGAGACGTCGTAATACCTCTCCTGTCCGGCCGACGGGGTCCCCAGCACGGGATTTTTGTTCCCTCCGGGGATGAGATTCACCCGCAGACCATCCGCGATTCGCAGCGCGGCCGTCTGAAACCGATTGGTATCTCTCGCTTCGAACGCGGGTCCATCGGACAGCGTGATAATCCCATTGATTTGCCAGCCGTTCAGCACCGCTCCTCCGAACCCCGTGAGTGCCGTTCGGGGAAACTCATAGGTCACGTTGCTGACGAGGTTGTTCCGGATATCCTGGCCCGACAGCCCCGTGCGGTGATCCATATCCCAGTAATAGGCGCCCCGTTGGCCTTGCGCCAACCCTTCAGTGTTATTCCCGGGTGTAGAGCCGTTGTCAATGTTCTTGGAATACGTATAGGCGACCTGGAACTGAAGGCCGGCAGCCAGCCGCCTCATCAGATTGACGGCCAGACCCTGATAGTAACTGTTGCCCGCATAGTGGTTCACCGTAAGACGCGACATCGCCGGATTGATCGCGACACCGCCGGTTGCCGGGAAGCGCTTCTCCGACGTAGGAACATTCGCCGGCCAGCCGATCCACCGATTCATGTTGCCTTCGCTCACAACCGACAGATGCAGCGCGCGCGATCCCGTGTACCCGGCCGAAAGAAACCAATTTCCGATCTCCCGGTCGAGGGTCAGACTCCAGCGGTACACGTAGGTGGGTTTCGGGTCATATTCCACAATGCGGTAATTGGGCGCGGATGCAAGCTGGGCGAGTTGGGTGGCATAAGCATCCGGGAAGCGGATGGCTCCTGTCGAGTTATTATCGAGCAAGCCTCCCTCCGCAGCGAACGGCAACATCGTGGACAGATGGAATTGGTATTCCGGCACATTGGGAGGGACGAAGTAGATGCCAAAGCCTCCTCGGAGCGAGGTTTTGCGATCCCCCGGAGACCAGGCAAACCCGAACCGGGGACTGAAATTTTTCCGAGTGGGGTTCTTAAAATATTCCCCATTCACAGTCACCTGGCTACCAAAAAAGTCTTGGAACGACGACAGATGCCCCCGGGTTTCCGAGAGAGTCGTCTGGAACTCGTACCGCAATCCCAGGTTCAACGTCAGCGACGGAAGCACCTTCCAGTTGTCCTGAAAATAGAAACCGAATTGGGTTAGTCGAAGCTCATAAAGAGCGTCTCCCAATAACGGCAATCCCAGAAGTACCGCGCCTTTTGGCTGGACCACGTCGAAGATCTGCGGCCTGTTTTGCAGAAAGAGTTCGAACGCAGCGAACTCATAACTCCCGTTGCGGGAGTCGGATTCGTCTTCACTGCCGATGTGGAAGCGCTGAATCTCCGTCCCGAACTTGATCGTATGATTCGGGCGGGTCAGCGACATGCTCTCCTTGAACGTAAAAACATCTTGCGACTTGAATTGTGCGTTCCCCCCCAATCCAATATTGGCGATGGCGGCGGCAGCGCCAGGGTTTAAACCAGGGTTTAACCAGCCCATAAATTCAGTCGTAGAATCCTTGCGAAAACGCAGGTCAACTCCGTTAAAGTTCTTCCAGTCAATGTCGGTGAGAGGAATATCGGTCGGCGTTTTAGCGTGGGTGAACCCGAAGCCAAACTCATTCAGCGCTGTCGCGGAAAGGATGCTGGTGTGGCGCGCCGAGATCACATGCTTCCGGCTTTCGACCCCTTTGGACCAGCCCGCCGCCAGTACCTCGTAGTTACTAACGGTGGCGGCGTTAGTGCTGTACGTGGCTGCGAGAAAGCCCTTCCGGGGGCTGGCGAACTGGTGATCCATCTTAACGGTGCCAAAGTCGTCATTGACCGGTCTGCGCCTTGTACCCGCAATCTCGACCGTCCCATCGCGGCGATCCTGTACCACAGTATTCCCCTGTCCGGGAAGAGGATACAGGTTCAAATAGGGCACCACGGCGGGGTGCACCGGCCAGATTCTCGTGCCGGTAGCAGGATTGATGGCCCCCGCCGGTCCCAGGTCCCCAGTCCGCCCGGCGGCGGTCGGGATCACAACGGTGCCCGTCCTGGTTTGCCTCTCCCGCAAGCCTTCGTAGCTCGTAAAGAAGAAGGTCTTGTCCCGCAGAATTGGCCCGCCCAAGGACCCTCCCAGGTGGTTCCGCTTGAACTCGGGTTTCTCCCCGCCAAACGCGTTGTCTTCCCACTTGGCCGCGTCCAGGTTGTCATTGCGCAAAAACTCATACAAGCTCCCGTGGAACGAGTTGGTGCCTGACTTGGTCACCGCGCTCACAATCGCCCCCGGTCTGCTGGGATACTCCGCCGAATAATTGTTCGTAATGACCTGAAATTCCTGAACCGTTTCTGCACCCTCGTAGGCGCCGGCGACCGATTGCGCGTTGCCGGATACGTCCGAATTGGACACCCCATCCAGCAAGTAGACGTTCTGCGTTCCTCGGGCTCCGGCCACGGAGAACTTGTCGCCCCCGCCCGCAACCGAAACGTCCGCGGTGTCCGTGTTAATAGACATTTTGAGCACCCCGGGTTGCAAGAAGGCCAGTTGCGTCAAGTCCCGGTTGTTCAACGGAATCTCCGACACCCGCTTCTCATCCACCAGGTTCGACACCGTCGCTGTGGTCGTTTCCACAAAGGAGGCTTCTCCCGCGACGGTAATCGCCTGCGCTACCTCCCCTACTTGGAGAGCCAGATCAACTACGGCGTTGCGGCCCACCGTCAACGTGATACCGCTTCGGACCAGTGTCTGAAACCCGGCGAGAGAAGCGCGTACTTCATAACTTCCGACCGGCAGGGCTGCCGCCTCGTAACGCCCGGCAGCATTCGTTACCAAACTTCGAGTGATTCCGGTTGCTACATTTCGGATCGTGATAGCTGCGCCCGGCACTGCCCCCCCGGACTGATCCGTCACGGTACCCGAGATGGTCCCGGTGTCCAGTTGGGCCACTGCCAGCGAGGCCCCCATCAGCACAACCAACAGAACGGAACCACGCCCACTCCACGCGGAAATCACACCGCTACCCCTCACATCCTTTGATTTCTTGGCCACTGCATCCTCCTCACTGGACTACACCGGAATTCCCGATTTTTAACTTTTCCCCGCGTCCAGATTCTACGCCCAGTCGCCCTGCCGGATCAAGCTCAAATCCCCAGTTGTAGCCGCCAAATGAGAAGTTTCTATTGTGCAAAGTAGAAAGTTCCTAGGGAGTCCGGGCAGACGGGCCGGATGACTCCAGAGGAACTGATACCA
>Ga0156329_1120_pt1 | contig 15787 bp, 9 predicted proteins | sample RifCSPlowO2_12_FD_107977 | JGI IMG/M metagenome (GOLD analysis project Ga0156329, IMG submission 107977) | Acidobacteria bacterium RIFCSPLOWO2_12_FULL_60_22 | reverse complement strand
TTTCTCTCCGGCGTTCTCAGTCGTTCTCGTCAAACCGGGTATAAGCGGCTATGTGCCAGTTGAAGGCCTTGCAACTGGCAACACATGGCCCAAGTCCCAGGTTAAACCAGTGCTTCTGGTGAAGCCGGGGATTACGAGCTTCGTGCCGCGCGAAGGGACCACAATAGGCAACATTTGGGGCAAGCAAGAAATTCTGCCGGTAATGCTTGTTGAGCCATCGGGTGATGGTTTCGTTCCATTGGGTCTCCTCACCACGGGAGGCGAGTCGACCAGCTATCCATCACCAAGTATTCCGGGGCAGACGAGTTCATTTGAAGGGCAACAACGAAGTGCTCCGCTTTCACCTTCCGTTATTGAAAGTCAGGTCGAAGGCGATTTCGAGGGGTGGGAGGGAAAAACCGTCGTAAAACTGACGAATGGACCTATATGGCTTCAAACCGAATACTACTACCAGTACCATTACGCCTTCATGCCCAAGGTCCTGATCTTCAAGTCTGGTAATGAATACAAGATGAGGGTCGACGGGGTTAACAGGCCAGTAGGGGTCACGCGACTCAGGTAGCGCCCTCACTTCAGCGGTTGGCGCGACGATGAGTGGCAACGGCTCAATCGTAGGCGTCAGAATTGAGACAAGATGCTTGATCTGGACAAACTCTCAAGGCTGCGTTTCGGGATGAGCGATGTTCCGGAAATTGGGGGCCAGCCTGGAATCTACGAGGAAAAGTGGAGCCAGTGGTTTCTCGAACGCTCCTTCTTCCGGGACTTCGTATACCGGAATCCGCGCGGAAAGAAAAAGTGGCAGGAGCTTGCTGACGCTGTTGTGCTGTTCGATGACGTGGTTCTCATGGTTCAAGTCAAAGCCCAATGCGGACGGCACGACCCCATATCTTGGGCTACCGAAAAATTGTTGGAAGCATTCAATCAACTTTGCGAAACGCACAAAAGTCTTGTTGAGGGACACATTAAGAAACTCAAAAACGACTTCTATGGGGAGATCGAATTTGACCCAAAGTCTTACCCCAATTGGATCGGACTGATAATCCTTGCGCATAATTCGGCTCCCTATATAGCCGCAAAACTTGTGCCTGCGATTCTCACGGCTGGGTTCCCCGTCCATGTGTTTTCATTGAGGGATTTTGCGGTCGTTGCTTCGAGGTTCGACACGGCCGGAGACCTAATTCCATTTTTGGAACTGCGGGGCGATATTGCTGGGAAAGAAGCCCTGCTCGTTCAAGACGAGATTGGCAACATCGAACACATGATCCCCCATGTGGAGGGGGTGCTTCGCGCCCATACGTCGCCTACATCTGAAGAAACGCTACAAAAAACGGTCCGAGCTATCGAGGAGGCCGCTAGGGGCAAGCTCCTGGAGTCGCCGGAGTGGAGATACGGTTTGGTGATCGACGATATGATCGCCCAGGTCCACGATGTTGATCCGGCGCTGCCGTGGAATAAGGGCGATGGGCATAGCAGCATGGAGGTAGCGAGGTTTCTTGGGTGGCTTACGCGCGGTCGGCGAATAAGGCTCGGGAAGAGGATTATTGCGGCGTGCGAGGCCGCTCGGGGTGGGAAGCCTGATTGGTTTCCCCATGTGCAGCCATCCCGTGGAACGGCGTGCGTCTATTTGGTCACTCCGCAGAGTCGTCCACAGCGCGTCGAGACCCTTCGATTTTTGGTAGCCTACGCTCACATGAAATACTGTGTGCGGCAATGCCTTGGAGTGGCGACGGAACCTATAGGCAATGGCAGGTCCTACGATTTCCTGGTGACGCGAACCCCTCCACCGCCGGCTCTGCTTGAGCAACTGAAAACCTTCGACGATCCATTTTCTTCCGAAGCGCCGCTGTGAAATCGGGTTTTAGGCATTTCCAATCCGTTCTAGTCGGCATACTGGATACTATCAGAATCTTTTCCGAGAGGATTAATCGTGCCCTGAACGACCCCCGCCGCCCGTTGCTTGGCGGCGGTGGTGGCGGGTGGTTGGAGGCTTGCCTACTTGGGGAGGGCTTAGGCGCGTTCGCCGTCGGCGCGCTTTTGAGATTCAACCTTGAGGCCCATCTTCTTGACGATGGCACCGCTTATGAAGCCCCGCACGCTGTGCGCTTGCCAGCCGGCCGCGGCCATGATGTCCTTCAACGTTGCTCCCATGGGACGGTGGAGGAGTTCGAGGATCGCGGCCTTCTTGCTGCCCTCGCGTGCCCCCTGTCTCCCACGGGCGGCTTTCTTGCGCCCTTTGGCCTTCCTGGTCGCCTTGGACTTGGCGGCGCGCCCTGCGCCGGCGCCTGTGCTTCCAGAGTTCCCAGGGCGAAGACAAGATAAGCCAATGCGCCCAACGCCCGAATACCAAAAGTTTGATTTCGCTGCATCATAGTGATCAAAGGCAAACGACGGTTCAATTTGTATCGTCCGACTCAAAATGGGCTTTGCAATCCCGCCCCTTGCGATTATAAGCCCCTTCTCGCCCCGAGCGATAGACCCCTGCCTGAATCCGAGCCGCGACAGTTATGGAACGGTCATGGATGCAGAGGTAGCCACGCCGAAGGATGTATTTCGCCGCCCTGCGGCCCAGAGCCTACGGGCGGCGGGCCGTGGGCCTTTTGTTTTGGGTTCCTGTGCAGGAGAACTTTCCGGAAGTTCGCGGTGGTGCGCGAGGTCACAGCCGGTCCAGGTCGAGTTTTTCGCTGCGCCCTGCGCGATGCTCTTCGAGCGCCTCTTTGGCAAGTTCCGCCAGACGGTCCTGGGAGGCAGCGAACAGCTCATCCCAACGCCGCTCGGAGACTATCTCATCAAGCAACACGCACGCCACGGTGTCCTGGTCTTGTTCGGAAAGCTTTGCCGCTTCCTGAAACGCCTTTTCCAGCAGCTTCGTCATCTCATCGCCTCGTGGGATGATTATAGCGCAATGCATCTAAATCAATTTTACATTCCTTATTGTCTTGCGTCAGGGCACGACTCGTAAGGGCATGGCTTCAGCCATGCCGTCCGTGCCGCAAGATCAGTCGGGGCTTCAGCCCCTGAGGTGGTTTGTGCACTTCGGGGCGCGGTGTGCGCGGAAGGCGTACCCTCAGCGGTTAAAACCGCTCTGGTCAGCTTGCTTTTTCGGCACGGTTGAAACCGTGCCCTGACGCGAAAGGGCGCAGCGGTAGCCACGGCAAATTCGCAGTCTCAATTTGCCGTGGGTTTGTGAATCTGTGGAAAGCGCACGAAACCTTGGCGGAAGGCCACCGAAAAGCCCACGGCACAAAGAACGTGCCGTGGCTACGTGCTCGGGAATGGCAATTGTTTTGCGGGTTGCGTGCGAGCCTCGAACTCGGAGCTATGCCAACGCGTATGAAGTTCCATCTCTAGCCACTCGTTCAGTTGCAGGCAACATTCGTACGACTCCAAGAAATACTGAGTATCCGCAGGCAACGCCCAGCCAGCCTTCGCTCGCACATGAGACCCTGCCTTACGCACGTAGATGTCGTTAGCTATGCCACGGTTATGGATGAAGATGTCTCTTGATGCCTTGATTTCCATGTACTTGTGAAAGGCCGGACACTCCAAGAGATTCAAGGACAGTAGCGGTTGAAGAGACTCAGCAAACTCGTTTGGGGATTTGTAAGAGAGTTCATTAAGCAGTGCATCCGTTGCCCTAAGATGAATTTCCTCGATGGATGTCGCTTCCAGAACGGTTTGAATTGCGACTGTTCGCTTGCCACCAAGCTTCTGTGGGTATTTCATGACTACGGCGCGGACGACGTCTCCGAGTAGAGCTTCAATGATTGCCACCAGATGAACCAACCCGTGCACCGACAAGAGTTGGAAGGCTAATAATTGGTAGCGACCCAAGAGTTCTTCTTTCTTATACGTACGTTTGGACTCGATTGGTTTCCGGTCAAGTCCCAAACCGACCGGATAAGTTACTTCGATCTCATCTTGGCCAGACTCTTGCATCAAGCGAGCGGCGATGTCGAACGCGCCGTAAGTGAGCTGCGCAAGCTCGCCTTGCTCGAACAAGGCAGCTCTGGCTTGCGAGACAATGTGATTTAACTGATCGCCAAGGTTTGTTGTAGTCATAGACGATCGGTCTTCCGTCACCCAACTAGCTCGGTTGACACGCCCCTACGAACACCCGCTCGTGGCCCCGCAGTTCTCGCATTTATAGCAACTGCCGTTACGGGTCATGATGGAGCCGCAGTCGGGGCAGGAGGGGGCGTCGAGGGGTGCTGCGGTCAGCTTCACAGTGAAGGAGGAGGTAGAAGTGGTGGGGGAGCTAGGGGACGAGGCAGGCTCCGGTCCGGGCGTCTCCGCCATGCTGGTGGATTCTTTGGACTGATAGCCCGGCAGGAACTTGAGTGCCAGCCACCGGAAGATGTAATCCATGATGGAGTTGGCGTAGCCGATGTCCTTGTGGCCGGTCCAGCCGGAGGGTGCAAAGCGAGTGTGAGAGAACTTGTCCACAAGTACCTTGAGCGGCACGCCGTACTGGAGGGCGAGCGAGATGGCTGTGGCGAAGCTGTCCATCAAGCCGCTGACGGTTGAGCCTTCCTTGGCCATGACGATAAAAATTTCGCCCGGCTGCCCGTCCGGGTACATGCCGACCGTGATGTAGCCTTCGTGGCCGCCGATGGAGAACTTGTGAGTGATGGCATCTCGCGTGTCGGGCAATTTACGACGGCCGGGCTTCCGGGTTTCTTTGTGGGGGGAAGACGTTCCCTCAGCGGCTAAAGCCGCTGTTGACGGCGTGGCGGACGGCACGGCTGAAGCCGTGCCCTGACGGGTCGTGCCCGGCTGACCGCTTGCTAACGCGCGCGGCTCGGAGGCGGGGGAAACTGCAACCGCTCCCTCCCGGTCGCGGCTCTGACTCTCGCGGGCCTGCGTGGCCGCTTGCTCCCGCGCGCGGCTCAGATCTTTGTCGGAGCCGGCGCTCAATGGCTGGACGCGCTTGGAGCCGTCGCGGTAGATCGCCACGGCCTTCAGGCCCAGCTTCCAGGACTCCAGGTACGTCTCCATGATCTCTTCGACCGTGGTGTCCTCGGGCATGTTGACGGTCTTCGAGATCGCGCCGGAGATGAACGGCTGCGCGGCGGCCATCATGCGGATGTGGCCCATGGGGTGGATCGAGCGATTGCCGTTGGCCGGGCGCAGCGAGCAATCAAATACCGGCAGGTGCTCCGGCTTCAAGTGCGGCGCGCCCTCGATGGTTCCGGTGCGGTCCACATAATCCACAATCGCGTCCACCTGATTGGGCGGATAGCCCATGCGGAGCAGCGCGTCGGGCACCGTGTTGTTGACCACCTTGATGAGGCCGCCGCCGACCAGCTTCTTGAACTTCACCAGCGCCAGGTCCGGCTCGACGCCGGTGGTGTCGCAGTCCATCATGAAGCCGATCGTCCCCGTCGGCGCGAGCACCGTCACCTGCGAGTTGCGATAACCGTAGCGCACCCCCTGCTCGTAGCACTCCTTCCAGACTTGATGAGCCACCGTGTAGAGGTTGCTCTCGGAGGGTGGTTCGGCTCCGCTCACCACAAACGGAACGGACTGCGCGGCGCTCGGCAGGGCTGCCGCCGGCAAATAGCGCGGGTTGATCTGGTCGAGCGCGGCGCGGTGCATGGCAATCACGTCGAGCATCGGCTGGCGGTTCTGCTCGTAGTGCGGGAACGGTCCGACCGCCGCCGCAATTCGAGCGCTCGTCAGGTACGCCTGGCCGTGCATCAGCGCCGTGACGGCGCCGGCAAAATCGCGCCCGGCGTCGCTGTCGTAGGGCAGTCCGCAGGCCATCAGGAGCGCGCCCAGGTTGGCGTAGCCCAAGCCCAGCGGGCGGTAGTTGTGCGAGTTGAAAGCGATCTTCTCGGTCGGGTAGCTCGCGTTGTCCACGATGATTTCCTGCGCCACGATCATCGTGTCCACGGCGTGGCGGAACGCTTCGGCGTCAAAATGCCCGGCGGGCGAGAGGAATTTCATCAGGTTGATCGAGGAGAGATTGCAGGCCGTGTCGTCGAGGAACATGTACTCGGAGCAGGGGTTGCTGGCGTTGATGCGGCCCGTCTCCTTGCAGGTGTGCCAGCGGTTGACGGTCGTGTCAAATTGCATTCCGGGGTCGCCGCACTGGTGCGCCGCTTCGGCGATCCTGCGCATCAGGTCGCGCGCGCGGAACGTGTCCACCACCTTGCCGCTGGTGACCTCGCGCGTGGACCACTCGCGGTCGTCCTCCACCGCGCGCATGAAGTCGTCGGTCACACGGACGCTGTTGTTGGCGTTCTGGAAGAAGATGGAGCTGTAGGCCTCGCCGTCGAGCGACGGGTCGTAGCCGGCCTCGACCAGCGTCCAGGCCTTGCGCTCTTCCTTCGCCTTGCACTCGATGAACTCGACCACGTCCGGGTGGTCAATGTTCAGGATCACCATCTTGGCGGCGCGGCGCGTCTTGCCGCCGGACTTGATCACCCCGGCGAAGGCGTCGTAGCCGCGCATGAAGCTGACCGGGCCGCTCGCCTTGCCGCCGCCCACGATCGATTCGTTGGCGGAGCGCAGCGTGGAGAGGTTGGTTCCGCTCCCCGATCCCCACTTGAAGAGCATCCCCTCGGTCTTGGCGAGGTTCAGGATGGATTCGAGCGAGTCTTGGACCGAATTGATGAAACAGGCCGAGCACTGCGGATTGCGGTACCCGGTGTCTTCGATGACTACTTTCTGCTCGGCTTCCAGCCAGTGCCAGTTTTTGATGTGGGCGTCCGGCTCGCAGCGCTCTACGCCGCAGTTGAACCACACGGGCGAATTGAAGCTCGCCTTCTGGGTGAGCATCAGGTGCGCCAGCTCGGAGCGGAAGTTTTCCCCGTCGTCGCGCGTGGCGAAGTAGCCCTGGGCGATCCCCCAGTCGGCGATCGAGTCCACCACCCGGCTGACGAGCTGCCGCACGCTCGATTCGCGCTCCAGCGTGCCGATCTTGCCGTGCAGGTACTTGCTGGCCACAATATTCGTTGCCGTCTGGGACCAGCCCTTGGGCACCTCGACGTTCTTCTGCTCGAAGATCGTCTGCCCCTTCTCGTTGGCGATGGAAGCCGTCCGCAGCTCCCACTCCACCTCCTCATCATAAGGAGAGACTCTGGGCTTGGCGAAGTAGCGGGAAAATGAAATGCCCCTGCGCACCACCGAAGTGGTTCCATGAGCGGTTTGGCTGGGGTTCGTCTTGGTTGTGGTCTCTCCCATCATTAGTTTCCTTTTTCCTTTCGTATGGCCGGAAATCCCCCTCTCTATTGTACCGAATCCGGGGGTTACATACAGCCGGTTGTTTGTGAAACAGGAGCGAATTTAGTGCAATATTTTGGGCTTGTCAAGGGGAAAGCCACAATTAGTTGTATTTGGGGGGGGAATGTTGGTGAAATCGAACCCAGGGTAGACCCGGTACACTTAGGAGTACCCCCTTTCCGTCTCGGAGGCTCGGCGGCCGGGGAAACCCCAGAGACCCGGGCAGGCTTCCCCTTCCCTTTGGCCCACGGGCCGGACTAATGAGAGAATCGAAGGATGACCAGGCCGCCGGCGACCTTCCAACCCGCTCCCGGCCCAGGGGCGCACCGCGCCGAGCAGCTCCGCGCGCAGTTCCCACGATTTGTCTATGAGCGCTTTTCGCTCGACCGGTCGGCGGATGCGCTGCGGGTGAAGTTCCATTTCCGCATCGAGCCGGGTATCGAGTTCGCCCCGGAGACGACCTTCCTCGGCGCGGACTGGCAGCGCGTGGATTCGCTGGCGGCGGGGACGCTCGAGAACTACCTGTTCCATCTCGGGCTGATCGAGACGCTCAGTTACTGGAAGGCAACCTGCTCGCCCGAAATCCGCGTCGAGGCCGGCGCGCTGGAGCCGGAACAAGTTGCCTGGTTCCTGGACCTGCTCCGCCACGGGATGGGCGAGTTCTTTTATGTGAACCAGATTGACTCCCGCGCACCGGGGTTCGTGAAGGTCGTCACCGGCAAAAAGGAAAAGCAGATCCTTCGCTTCGCTCAGGATGACAAGCAGGCGGGCGCTCGGGATGACAGGGAGAAAATCCGAGCCGCGACCGTGAGGGAGCGGGCCATTCCGGCAAGCGGCCCGCTTGCTCACGCGCGCGGCTCGGAAGGGGATGGCCGGGACCTGGTGCTCACCAGCGGCGGCAAGGATTCTGTGGTGACCTTGGAGCTGCTGCAGGAGACCGGGCGGGCGTTTGACTGCCTGCTACTCAATCCTACCGAGGCCGCGTTAGCCGTGGCGCGCCAGGCGGGATGCTCCTCGCCGATCATTGTCCGGCGGACGATTGACCCGCGCCTGCTCGAGCTGAATGCGGCGGGTTATTTGAACGGACACACGCCGTTCTCCGCTTTGCTGGCGGTCCTCGGCGTGACGGCGGCGGCGCTGTTCGGTTACAGCCGAGTCATCGTCTCGAACGAGCGCAGCGCCGAGGAAGCCGGCGTCGAGTATCTCGGCGAGCCGATCAATCACCAGTACAGCAAGACCTACCGGTTTGAAACTGCCTTTCGCGAATACTGCCGGAAGTATCTGGCTCCGTCCCGATGCTGTCATCCTGAGGAGCCCTTCGCGTGTCATTCTGAGCGAAGCGAAGAATCTGCTTTTGAGAGCGCTCAGGGTAAACTCCGCGGCGAAGGATCTGCTTTTCTTGAAAACGCTCCGGATGACAGCGAAGGGATTGACTACTTCAGCCTGCTCCGTCCGCTCTACGAGTTGCAGATCGCCCGCCTCTTTGCGCAGCACTCCGAGTACTTCCCGTTGTTTCGGAGCTGCAACCGAGGCATAGCGAGCAACTCCTGGTGCGGGCGCTGCTCGAAGTGCTTGTTCGTCTATACGGCACTCTATCCGTTTGTCGAGCGGGAACAGATGCTCGCCATCTTTAATACACCCTCGGGGCAAGACCTGTTTGCTTGGGACGGAGCGGCGGAAATCCTGCGAGCGCTGCTCGGCCTGGATGCCCACAAGCCGTTCGAGTGCGTCGGCACCCGCGAGGAAACGCTGGCGGCGATTTATCTCTGTGTCGAAAAGATGAAGAAGCAAGGCCTCCCGCTCCCGGCCGCCCTGCGCACGATCGAGGATATGATCCTGTCTTCGCGGCCCGATCTTCCTGACCTTACCCGCCGCGTCCTGACCTCCTGGACCGACCAGCACCATCTCCCGCCGGAGCTGGCACCCCTGCTGCGTCAGCGTATTCCCTCTTTCTGAAATCTGTACAATTTGTGGATCTGAGTTTTTCATCCGCTCCCAGCGGAAACTTCCCTTGTTCATTCCACCGGACATATCAGGTGTCCATAACAAAAGCATACTTTTCGCTTGACGGAGCGCGGCATTTTGTATTACAAGCACTGTGGATCACAAACTGTAGCGGAATCAAGCAAAAGCCGGGTCCGGTGTGGGCCTTGCAGCGTCCCAGTGTCCTTTGTATGGGGGTTGGCTCCGGAAGCGGCGCCTCTCACCGAACAGAGGGCGCGGGTCCGGGCAGTTAAACACAGCTTTCCCAACAGCAAGAAAAAGGGGGTAGGCGATGGGCAGAATATTCGGTTTTTCCCTTGCAACAATCCTCGCTTTTACGATAGTTCTCACCTTGGCGTTCAGTCCATGGGGGATGGCCCAAACGACCACCGCGAAGATTTCAGGGGGGATCACCGATGAGACCGGGGGGGTGCTTCCCGGAGCGCAGGTGACGGTGACAAACGTGGAAACCGGCGCTCGTCGTACGGCCGTGGCAGACGAACGGGGCCGTTTTGTGGCGCCGCAGCTTCCTCCCGGACCGTATGAGATCACGGTCACGCTCTCCGGTTTCGAAACCCTGGTCCGCAGCGGCATTACGCTCACCGTGGGGCGGGAAGCCAACCTCACTCTGGCCATGAAGGTAGGCGCGGTCAGCCAGCAGGTGACGATTACCGGGGAAGCCCCGCTGGTGGATACCAGCGGAAGTTCCGTCTCGGGGGTGGTGGAGCAAAAGCGGATCACGGAGCTGCCGCTGAATGGGCGTGATTTTACCCAACTGGCGTTGATTCAACCGGGGGTGGTTTCCGTTCGGAATTCAGACCAGCTTGCAACGAAAGGGTATGGGACTCGGATTGCGGCAGCCGGTTCTCGAGCGGACCAGACGGCCTGGTTGCTGGACGGCACCAACATCAAGAGCATGGCAAACTTTGGCACGCCGGGGAGCGCCTCCGGGCTTTTGCTCGGGGTGGACGCGGTGAAGGAATTCCAAGTCTTGACCAGCAACTACAGCTCGGAGTACGGCGGCAACAGCGGCGCCGTCGTCAACATGGTCACCAAGTCCGGCACCAACCAATTTCATGGAACCGCCTATGAGTTCCTCCGCAACGACAATCTCGACGCTCGCAACTTCTTTGACATTCCGAAGAAGCCGGAATTCAAACGAAATCAATTCGGGTTCTCGCTCGGAGGTCCGGTCAAAAAAGACAGACTTTTCTTCTTCGGGAACTACGAAGGGCTGCGGCAGCGCCTGGGTTTGACCCGTTTGGCGCAAGTCCCCGATGAGAACGCTCATAGAGGTCTGGTTCCAGACGGAAGAGGAGGTCTGCAACAAGTCCAGATCGCTCCTTTCACCCGGCCGTTCTTGGATACCTATCCGCTGCCGAACTCCAATCCGTTGTTGGACAGACAGGGAAATCCCACGGGTCTGGGGAACCTATTTATCCCAGGGGCTGACAGAATCAATCAGAATTATTTCGTGGGGCGAGCGGACTACACTCTCTCGGATAACTCCACGATCTTCGGACGCTTTACCTTTGACAAATCGCAGGACCGCAACCCGGACAGCCTCCCGGTCACGGACAACGTGGTTCCGACTCGAACGGTCTATTCCACGATTCAATACGAGCGGATTTTGAACCCGCGATTCCTGTCGTCCAGCCGGCTGGCGTTCAACCGAACCGTCTTGAACTCTGACGTCGCCTTGAATGTGAATTTCCCCGCGGGGACGTTCACTTTCAACAAGGAAGTGCCCTCGCAGGTCAGTTTCCCGGGCGTAACGCCATTGGGACCGTCGGATCGCAACATTTTTGGAAACGTGCAGAATTTGTGGCAGGGTTCCCAAAACTTCGTTTATACGCCTGGGAATCACTCCTTGAAGTTCGGCGGCAACTTGGAGATGTATTGGTTCCATAACTTCGGCGGCGGCGGAGATACCGGATCGTACACTTGGAATACACTGCGGGAGTTTTTACAGGATGATGACCTGCTCGACTTCGCAGTTTCGGTCCCCGGCAGTTCTACGCGTCGTTCTTTCCGCCAGGAAGTGATCGGATTGTACGTTCAGGATGACTGGAAGCTGCGTCCCGGTTTCACGTGGAACCTGGGACTCCGGTACGAACCGTTCACGACCCCGAGAGAAAAGTGGGGCCGCGTTTCGGTTATCAAAGATTGGGTGACAGCGAAGCAGTTCGATGTAGGGGTCCCGTTCTGGGACAATCCTTCTCGCCGGAACTTCTCGCCGCGGGTCGGATTTGCCTGGGACCCCAGGGGAAATGGGAAGACGGCGGTGCGGTCCGGATTTGGAATTTTCTATGTGAACCTCCTCAACTTCTACTACCGGTCCATGTCGCAAAAGAATCCGCCCTTCGCCGGGAACATCGAAGATCCCTTGGGCAATGGGGCAGAGACCGTCGCGGGAGTGAACACGCTTGGCGCTGGACTCTTGACTGCCGACATGAATCCAAACGGCTCCATCGAAGTGATTGAATGGAATCTCCCTGCTACTTACGAGATGAAGTTCAATTTGACCGTCGAGCGCGAGCTTCCGGGCAACCTGTCTGTATTGGCCGGTTACTTGGGCGGCCGCGGAGTGCATCTATGGCGGTCGAACGTGGCCAATGCGTCGTACAGCACTCTGGTAAATGGGCGCGAGTCTGTACCCCGGGGAGCGCCCAGGCCCAACCTTAACTCTGGTGTGGGAGACGCCCGTTATGCGGATGCCCAGTCATTTTACAATGGGCTGCAATTCCAGGTGAACAAGAAGTTCCATCACGGTTTCCAGTTCCAGAGTTCTTACACCTGGTCCAAGACCATTGACGACTCCACGACTCCCACCGCCAATACCGACTACCGCGAAGGCGCCAGTTCACGGCCGTATAACACGAAAGCGGACCGGGGGCTTTCCGCCATTCATCAAGCTCACAACCTCGTGGTGAATGGCCTCTGGGCGGTTCCCTTTCCTGCCAATGCCGGAGCAGCTTCTTACATTTTCGGCGGCTGGAATGTGTCCGGCATTTTTTCCGCCTCCAGCGGCACGCCGTTCTGGGTAGCGCTCTCCGGGCGCAATGTGCAAGACAACGGGCGTACCGGCGTGCAGCGGCCCGACTTTGTTGGCGGGCGTTCTTTCCGCAGTATCATCAACCCGGGAAATGCGGACAAATATTACGACACCTCCGCCTTCCTCTTGCCGCCTGCTGGATTTTACGGCAATCTCGGCAGGAACGTTCTGATCGGCCCTGGATTCCAGAAGGTCGATTTCAGTTTGAAGAAGGATCTCCCGCTCGGGTTTTCCGAAGGGAAGCGGGTGGAATTCCGCGCGGACTTCTTCAACCTCCTCAACCGTGCCAACTTCGGAACTCCAGCTCCGGCAGTGATCAACGGCAGCAACGGAAATTTGGTGGCGGGAGCTGGGACGCTCACCCGAACCGTGAGCACGGCCAGGCAGTTGCAGTTCGGTTTGAAGGTGATCTTTTAGTTCGTTGGGGGCGGGGGCTGCTTTTTTTCTCAATTCAGGGCGCTTCCCCAAACCAGCACAACCCAGGGGGATAGGCGCGGACCGAAACCAACGATGTACGCGGAAGAGAAGCATGTTCCGGGAGAGGAGAAGACAACCGTGAGACTGCGAGGGCGAGGCGCGACACTCCTGTTTGCTCTAGCTTTAGCTTGCCATCTGGCGGGTCCGTGGGCGGAACTGGCATCCGCCCAGACCCAGGTGTCCTATCAGACCGAAGACGGATGGACCATTGTGGGGACATTGTTCCTGCCGCAGGGAGACACCACCGCTCGGATGCCAGCGGTTATTCTACTGCCGGAACCCGGGTGGATTGACCGGTCCACCTTTGAAGGCTATCTCGTCGACAAGCTTGCCAAAAGTGGCATTGCGGCTCTGAGCATCGATTTCCGAGGGACGGGGAGCAGTCTCGGCAAAAAGGATTTTGAAGCGTTTTCCTCCAAGGAACGGGATGGCTTTCAATGGGACATCCGAGGGGCGGTGAAATTCCTTTCCTCCCAGAAGAATATAGACCCGCGCCGCATCGCCATTGTCGCCTCGGGTCTCGCCGGCAACTACGCGGTGCTGGAAGCCTCCGAAAACCCGGCGCTGCGGGCGGTCGTCATGATGTCCGGAAGCTTGACCCCGGCAGCCCGGGAGCAGATCCAATTCCGAAAAGATATTCCGGTCCTCGGCGTGGCCTGGAAGAAGGACCGCAAGAGCTTCCAGGAAATGGCCGAGGCCTATTCTTTGTCGGAGAACGAAAACAGCGATCTCCTGTTCGGGATCGGCCACGGCACGGTCATGTTTTCGCACACGGTCGGCCTGGAAGAACAGGTCGCCGGATGGCTGGACAAAAATCTAATGGGCCTGGGCGCGCAGACCGAGGTTTCTTTTAAGTCCGAGGATGGATGGACGCTTCACGGAACCTTGCACCTGCCCGACCGCGTGAAAGCGAACTCCACGGTCGCCGGAGTCGTGCTGGTCCACGGGGCCAAGCACGACCAGCAGACTTATTACCACATGGCGCCGGAACTGGTGAAGAGAGGCATTGCCGCCCTGCGGTTCGACTGGCGTGGCAAGGGACAAAGCGTCGCCCCGGGAAAGGAAAAAGGCGGCGCGGATTCGTCGGAGACAAACGAGAAAGTCTATCTGGACGTCAAAGCAGCCATTGCATTTCTGGCTTCGCAAAAGGGGATTGACCCCAGCCGGATCGGCCTGGTAGCGGCAACCCTCGGCACCAACCACACCTTGCGGGCCGCTCTGGGGGACTCCCGGATCAAGACCGTAGTCCTGCTCACCTCGAACAATGTTCCCAAAGGCGAGGCCATGCAGTTCCTCACCACCAGCGACACGCCGATCCTGGCGATTGCCAGTCTGGAAGACCTCAACTACAACAGCGGCAGCCTGGCGGAGGCTACCCGGCAGGCCTATGGCATGTCGAAAAGCAAAGGCAGCGAGATTCTGCTCTATGACGACGCCGGGCGCGGGTCGGAGATGTTCAAAGCCAAGCCCGAGCTGCAGGGCATCGTCTTGCGCTGGCTGGAAGAAAAGCTGGCCGGCGCCGAGTTGGGAAAGTCAGCGTCAAGATAACAGTCCGCAACGGGCCGACGGACCGCACTCGCTACCGAGGAGTTTTGCGAAGCCGCGTTTTGCGTCCTCCCGGCCGCCGCGTGGGACGGGTCAATCACCATTGGGAACACCACAGAGCCGCCGCACGGCCCTCGCTTAGCTTTTTCCACAGTAGTTCCGCGCCCACCACAATCGCAACGAAAGAAGTCCTCGTTCCGTCCTCTGCCGCCAGCGCACACGCCTTGCTTCTGCGGGTTCGGTTCTGTATGATGGCGTTTACCTCCGCACACGCGGTTGGACCCGGCGACGCAGCCCAAGTTCCATCCATGCAGCTCCGAGAAAAAGCGCACCTGATGACCGCATCGGAGATCGAGAGGACCCTGGTCCGCCTGGCGCACGAGATGGTGGAGAAAACCGAAGGTCTGCCCGAGTTGGTGCTGGTAGGCATCCGCCGGCGAGGAGTGCATTTGGCGGAGCGCCTGGCCCGGAAAATCCGCGAAATTTCGTCTGCCGCGGTCCCCGTGGGCACGCTCGACATTCAATTCTACCGGGACGATCTGTCCAAGGTAGACACCAAGCCCGTGGTGATCCCCACGCAGATTCCGTTTCCGGTCTCCGACAAGGACGTGATCCTGGTGGATGACGTCCTTTATACGGGCCGAACCAGCCGGGCCGCGATGGACGCGCTCTTCGATCACGGCCGGCCCCGGCGGGTCCGGCTCTGCGTGCTGATTGACCGGGGTCATCGCGAGCTGCCCATCGAGGCCGCGTTTGTCGGCAAGCGGGTGCCCACCGACCCTCGGGAGGTCATCGAAGTTAAGCTCCAAGAAGAGGACCAGATGGAAAAGGTTCTGATGCTCGAACAAATCAACGGGGAAAGCAACCGGGCCGGGCGAACCCGGTCACAAGGGTGAAACGATGCGAGGCAAAGGCCTGCTTGGAATCGAACCGCTGACCGCCGAAGAGATCCAGCGGATCCTGGACCGGGCGCGGTTCTATCAACCCCTCCAGACGCGCACGGGGCGGAAGCTCGACACGCTGTGCGGCCGGACCATCATCTACCTGTTTTACGAATCCTCCACCCGAACCCGAACCTCGTTTGAAATTGCGGCCAAACGCCTGGGAGCCGATACGGTCTCCATCACCGCCCATGGCTCCAGCGTGGATAAAGGCGAGTCGCTGCTCGATACGCTGAACACGCTGGCCGCGATGCGGCCCGACGCGATTGTAATGCGACATGCGGCTTCCGGAGCGCCCCATTTCCTGGCGCGGTATCTGGAGACGCCGATTCTCAATGCCGGCGACGGCACCCACGAGCACCCCACCCAGGCCTTGCTCGACGCCCTCACCATCCTCGATCACAAGCCGGCGCTGGCCGGGCTGCGGGTGGCGATCATCGGCGACATCGCGCACAGCCGCGTGGCGCGCTCGAATCTCCACCTGCTCACGAAATTCGGAGCGAGCGTCGTGCTCTGCGGGCCTCCTCCGCTGCTGCCGCGCGAGTTCGAACGCTTCTCGCCG
>Ga0156329_1076_pt1 | contig 15854 bp, 18 predicted proteins | sample RifCSPlowO2_12_FD_107977 | JGI IMG/M metagenome (GOLD analysis project Ga0156329, IMG submission 107977) | Acidobacteria bacterium RIFCSPLOWO2_12_FULL_60_22 | reverse complement strand
CAGCCCGTAAGAAGCACCATGACCAGAGCAACCCCCAAGGGGAAAACCATGTGGGGATTCTGAAGGATTCGTTTCTTCATAAAACTACCACCTCCGTCGGGTAGTGTGTCCTTTGGATAAAGCCCCGCGCCTCCGCTTACAGGAATTCGTAGCTGCTAACCTCAATCGAGCCGGCCTTCCGAAAGATGCGGCCCTCGATTTTCACTCTTCGCCCCAACAGCGACGAGTTGTGAATGAGCTCCTGGGACACACTTCCTTCCAGAAGCCCCCAGAACCGACCGTCGCTGGTCACGAGCCACCCGTGATGTCCCGTAATCCGGCACATGGGACGGTAGCCGTATTGTTTGGCCAGTTGCTGATCCCGGCACAACAGCGTTCCTTCCATCACGACTTGCCGGGGAGAAGTGTCGAGCCGTATGGAGAAATAGTCCAGCGCCGTGGCCGCCGAGCCGCGAACGCCTGGAGCGAAAAAGGTCAGGAACCCAGCTAGCACCAGCGTTGCCGCTATGCCCTGGGCAGCCCAAGTCTGGTACCAGCGAGGTAGGATCAAGCTACGGACCCGCTCGACGAGTTCCGGGGAGGGCTTTGGTCTCCCGACGGCGTCCCGGATCGCCTCGCGGAGCCGAGAAAGATTCTCAACCGCGCGGCGGCAAGCGCCGCATTCGGCGATGTGCTGATTAGCCTGCGCGATGGCCTCCGACGATAGTTCGCCATCGGCGTATAAGTCCAACACTTCTCGTAGCTGCTTGCAATCAATCATAGTTTTCTCCGGAAAGGTTGCTCGGACGGAGCAATCTCGAATTCGGGCTGTCCCTCTCGCCGCTGCGTGCGAATCAAGCGGCCCAGCATCCTGCGCCCGCGGTTCAGCCGCGACATCACCGTGCCGATGGGGCAGTCCATGATCTGCGCGATCTCCTTGTAGGTGAATTCTTCGACATCCGCCAGGAGTATGGCCATCCGATACTCCGCGGGCAAATCCGACACCGCGCGTTGCACCTCCGCCGAGAGTTCCCCGCGCAAGAATTCATCTTCCCAATCGTAGTAAGGTTCGATCGGTTCTTCTTGTGACTCGCTCAGGGGGAGTTCCAGGCGAGTCTTCCGCCAGCGAGTAATCCAGACATTGCGCAGGATCCGAAATAACCAGGCCCGGCAGTTGGTCGACTTGTCGAACGTGTCGAAGTACTTCCAGGCCCGCAGAAAGCTTTCCTGCACCAGGTCGTCGGCGGCTTCGGGCCCCACCCATTGTCGCGCCATGCGGAACAAAGCCGGCAGATGGGGGAGCGCCTCGGTCTCAAATCGTTCCGAGCGACTTCTCCACCCCAGCCTCATCATTCTGCCCCTAAACTATTTAACTCCCGGAACTGCTGCTTTTATTCCCTCTTGTGAGAGCAAACGCGAGGAGCTTGCAGACGATTAGACCGGTTGCGCTCCTGGTGCATCTCTACAAGGTGCAATTAACCCTTTAGAATCAATACATACCTGGCAGGCGCTAATATACAGCAACTGGGAAACCGGTCTATACCTCGAATTCAGAAAAGGCACGGTCAAGGTGAGAATTCGGGTGTGCCTATTTTCCGACGACAACCCTATCTACCAAATGCTTCGCGAGCCCTGGACTTACTGAACAGCTCGTATCGTTGATCCGGCATTGAGCCAGTGTCAAGTCGCAGCCACAGGTGCACTCTTGTTCATTGAGCTGGCGGAGAGCGGTCTTCTTTTGCTCAGGCGTGAGCTTTGAGAGGTCAACGCCGGGAAGCTCCATGGCGTTCTTGGCGTTGGCGAGAAGGACTTGTCCGGTGTCATCAAACGTCTCTATCTTCGCCTCTACGGGGAGGCCCAGCAAGGCGCGGATTTCCAGATCGTAGACCGCAGGATCGCGCAAGCCGACATGCTTTTGTACGATGCGCCCTTTCGTGTCCACAATGAACGAAGTCGGCAGACCCATCACGCCGCCGAACTTTCCTTGCAATTCCGTCGAGACGATCGCTATGGGATAGTTGATCTTCTTCTCTTGTACAAAGCGCTTTACGTCCTCTGGAGATCCTGCGTCCACAGACAGGCCGACGACTTGGAACTGGCGCCGGTACTTGTTATGGAGCTGGATCAGGTCCGGGATCTCAGCGATACAGGGGGCGCACCATGTGGCCCAGAAGTTCAACAGGATTACTTTGCCTTCCCAATCGGCCGAGGAGATCATCTTCCCGTTCAGGTCTTGGAGGGCAAAATCAGGCGCTGGCTGGGGATTGTTTACGAATCGAATCGTCGGCACAGCCGTCGCGGAACCATTGGTTGCGTCCGCAGGCGCGCCGGACCGAAACCGCCGGATTTCCCGCAGGCCCAAAATCAGAACTGCTAGGAGCACGGCTGTCACGGTGATACCTGTAATGAGAACGGTTCTACTCATTGTGTTCTTTACCCATCCACTCGGAGAAAGCTACCGGATCTGCGGCGCCCACTGCTCGTCGATGATCCGTTTGATTTGCGAGACCGGCGTCCCCAACCTCTGCTGTTGTTGCGCCTCCAGCGCAATCGTGCGGCACAGGCTTCAGGTAACTCCATGATTGTCTGTAAAGCAGTCCAGATTGTTGCGGTGCCCGGACGTCCCGAAGCATCCGCAGTAACAGGCGACGTTTTCCAGGGCTTCCGGGGCTTCCTTAGCCGCCTGGTATGCCGCCTTGACTTCCGGATTATCGAAGCTCGCAGGGTTTAAGGTCGTGGGACGAGGAGTCCGGGGCTGGGCGGGCAGGACCATCCGGTTTCGTAAAGCTGGAGAGGGCTGCCCCGGAACTACTTGAGCAGGTGGAGCGGACTCCGACGACTGTTGAGCCGAGGGGTTCCCACTCAACAGGAACCAGGAAGAGGCCAAGCCCCCGAGCAGAATGAGCACCACCACTACTCCTTGCAAAAGACGATTCCGTGTCTGCCTGGAACTCGATTCACCTCTGCCACTTCTTGATTTGGACATGTTTTTATCTCAATCCCTGGGGTGTACTGCCATCGCTGGCATTGATGCGACCTCGCATAATTGAACCGCCAACCTCATGTTTGACCTCCTGTTATGCACTTTGCAAAACTTGATAGCGCCACCTCCTGAAATCTCCTGCGCCGGGTTTGCCGTCGTTTCACTGCCATTCTCTCTCTCATTCTGGATAACCGTTCAACGGGTCGGTTTATTCCAGAATTGTTCGGCTCCCAAGGTCTTGGGATACAGCGGTGCTTGTCGACAAATCCTCAAGCCGCTCGACTTTGAGGTTTTTGCAACAACTGAGGCCGGGTTTCAGCCGAGCCTCCGATCCAACCAAGGAAGGCACCGTAGATGGCATGGCCAATCAGGGAGCCGAAGGCTGACATCATCCCGCCCATATTGGCGCTGAAAAATCCGCCGCCCATCATGGGCATTACCATGGTCTGGGCCAGGAACCACAAAATCAGCCCCCCTTCGACACCCTTTAGCGTTGGACCGCCCAGAAGAACCCGGAACAGTAGATAGGCATAAATGAGCGGGAAGATGATCGTTCCATTCACGAAGTGCATCATCATTCCCAATGCCCAGCTGCCGCCGAGCATCGTTCCCAATGACGCCGCAATATCCATTTTCATCATGCCCACCATGGGGCCGACCCAATACATCATCGCGGTGATCGCCAGGGTTCCGACAAACCCTCCGAGGATTGCTCGCCGAATATTTGGTCTCATAGATACCTCCCAGTTGCAGTGTTTGAGCCCAAGAGGATGCTTTTGCCTCTATTGAGAGGGATTCGACACCTTTCAAAAGGATGCTCGAAATTAGCGGGAACCCTGACCGGAGTAATGGCGCTTCTGCTTCCGCAGAATCCATCCGCAATTGTCCTGTGCATCTTTTCAAGCGAAGGCGAATCTGTGCCAACGAAACGGGAAAACGAAGTTTCACCACAATCGAATAAAGGGAGGAACAAATGCTTCGAAGACTGATCTTGTTCGCAACGATTCTTGGTGTCTTGCTGGCGCTTGCCTCGGCCGCCAAGGCGCAGGACTGGGAAGCCTACCGGAGAGAGGTAACATTGCAGGGCACCGGATTTTTCACCAAGAACTCGGACGGGAATGGAATTTCCCGGACCACGACGGATACCGGCGGCTTTCTCGTCGGTTTCCGTTATCGCTTTAACCCTTGGGTAGCGGTGGAAGGGAACTATGGATATGCCCGCAACACGCAGAATTTCCTTACGCCCGCGTTGCCGTATGGGGTTCAGGCCAACACACACCAAGTGACGGGAGCCTTCGTGCTCACGCCGCCGGTCAGCGTTGCGAAATTGCGGCCATACATTCTGGCGGGGACCGGAGCTTTGATATTCGACCCGACGGACAACAATCAGGGCGACATTGTGCGGCTAACGGACACACAATCGAAGGCCGCGTTTGTATATGGAGGCGGCGTGGATTATGACCTATCGCGCCATGTCGCTTTGAAACTGGAGTATCGAGGGTTGGTGTTCAAGTCGCCGGACTTCGATTTCGCAAGTCTGACTTTGGACAAAGTTGCCCATGTGGCGCAGCCCTCGGCTGGATTCACTATCCGGCTTTGATGGGAGAGTGCCTTCTGCCGCGCAACCGATCCTGATTCGTGGAGGCGTCCAACGGGGGAAGAGTCGCCTCCACCAGCAGGACCTAACATCAACAAGGAGATACAGGGCTGCTCTTCCTTTTGTACAGGACCAGACGGATAGAGAAGTAGACGGACAATCTTGAATTAGCGGAGCGTGACCGATGTCAAGAATAGGTTTTTGCAATGCAATCAGAAACGGGTTTTCAGCGATCATACGAGTTCTCGCGGCGCGCAGGCCATCCACTGGACCTTCGCGCAATGGGCAAATCCTGACGCTCGGGTTGACAATCTCGAATACATTTAATGGACAGAGGCAGGCTGTAAATCCTGGAGGTGGGGGGGAACGCCCCCCCCGCCGGGCAAAATATGACGCTGCGGTAATCGGGAGGCGGAAGCTCACCGATTCAAGCCGTGCATCTCAAACAGAGGCATGCGCACGCATAGGTGGATGAACCAGGTCCAACGAAAAGCATGGTCAACAAGCGGTGGTCTCCGTTAATACCGAGACCTCACTTTGCGGATTGCCTGATTCCTGCGTTCATCGAGCAGAAGACATGTTTACCCGCCACGGCAGCCGGGCACTGCTTGTGGGAAAGTTTATTCCCGGTTTGAACACCGCGGCGGTCCCGCTCGCGGGGATGCTCGGCCTTCCCCTCGCTCGTTTTTGCATGTTCGATGTTGCAGGAACGCTCCTTTGGGCTGGTGTGTACAGTGGTGCGGGCTATTTCTTCAGCAACCAGTTCAGGCCCATTGCCACCGCTTTTTCTCATCTGGGAATCGGGCTTTTCCCCCTGTTAGGGGTTTTGCTGGCTGCCTACATAGCCTGGAAGTATTGGCAACGGCAGCGTTTTCTGAGACGGCTCCCCGAGCTGTCCGGGTTAGGCCGGAGGTCCTGATGCAAATGCCAGCCGTTGCCTCATCGCTTCAGGATCACGACACGACCTCTCTGCGCCACCGCAAGCGCCGGGGAGTCGCAGTGCTCATTTTTTGTACCTTTTCCAACCATGCCGAATCCATCCTAGCGTCGGGCTGGAGTTTGAAGGGATGCTTTTGAACAGGGATATCTCAGTGGCGTCCAAGCGCCGGCTCGGCCGGGCTTGGGCGCCCTCCAGGGCACCCAAGTGATAAATGGAACAAGAACTCGAAAGAATTTTCTCAGAAGGGGCCGAGTGCCCCGCAACTTCAAAAAAATCGTTTTATGGAGGAACCATGAAAAAACTTACATCGAGTCTTTCGACCCTACTGCTTCTCGCGGGCTTGTCCTTCGCATTGCAAGAAACCGCAAATGCCGCGACTTTCAAGGGCGAGATCATGGATAGCCCGTGCGCTGCCATGGGCTCGCACGACAAGGGATTTGGGATGACTCACACGACGACCGCCAAGGAGTGTACCCTGGCTTGCGTAAGCATGATGAACGGAAAGTTCATGCTGTACGATGCCGCAAAGAAAGCCGCCTACGAGCTTGATGACCAGGAGAAAGCAAAGGGGTTCGCCGGCGAAAAGGTGACGATTGAGGGGACCCTTGACAGCAACACCAAGATCCTCAAAGTCGCGAAGATAGAGGCTAGCAAGTAGCCCCGCCTTGCGCCATTTTGAAAGGGAGGGCAAAGGCTGGGGGCCCTCCCTTTTATTTCGATAGCGGCGCGAGCCCCTGCTCCTGGCAACGACGAGGCAACAGTCTGACAAGGTGGTGGTTCTGTGAGAAATGGAATGGCATGGGTAAGAGTTAGTGTCCTTTCTGGTGCAGTAGGGTTGGGTCTCCTGGGATGTTCCGCAGCCAAGCAGCCTTCCAAAATCGAGGAGATGCTCGCCAACATGGCGAAAGATGTGGTGATTCCCTTGGAGGCTAAGAATCTGAGCAATCCTCTACCCGCCAACGAGGAAGTCATTCGCCAGGGTCAGGCAATGTTTTCAATGGCCTGCTCCATCTGCCACGGTTCAGACGGTCATGCCCGCACGGACCTCGGACGCGGCATGTATCCTCCTGCCATGGACCTGACATCTCCCCATGTCCAGCAATGGACTGACGCCGAACTATTTTGGATTATTCAAAACGGCGTCCGCATGACGGGAATGCCTTCCTGGAAATCCACTATTTCGGAAACAGACACTGGGAAGCTGGTGCATCTTATCCATAATCTTCCGCAGTTAAATGCACATGCCGAGGCCCGACAAGCAGTGCAAGCGGCAAGCGCACTTTCGGAAGCTAAGTTGATCGAATACGGCCGAACTCTTTACCGTCAGGAAGGTTGTTTTGTGTGCCATCAGTTGGACGGAGAGGGCGGCAAAGTCGGTCCTGACCTGACCGTAGAGGGAACCCGGGGACGCACACGGGAGTGGCTGATCGGTCACTTCAAGGACCCACCCGCTTTTACCCCCGGCTCCATCATGCCGCTTTTTACGAATCTGACGGACGACCAGCTCGAGGCGCTGGCAACTTTTCTCCAAAATCAAAAAGGCCCGAGTCGCTGAAAAAGCAAATGATTTGATTCGGGCGTCGAGAGTGATGTCTGAGAAAGGAGGGGGGACATGAAGCCGAATACAGGGAAGGTTTTTTTAGGCGGGTTCGTGGGAACGGTGCTGATTACGCTGATGATGTACTATGCGGCCCCGATGATGATGGAGCAATAGATGGATATTGCGGCCATGCTCGGTTCAATGATGGGCAACCTTTGGCACTCGGAATGATGGCCCACTTTGTCCATGGCACCCTCATATCTCCACTGATCTACGCGTTCGTTCTCTACCGTTTTCTGCCGGGCGCGCCAAGGCTCAAGGGAGTATTGTGGGGATTGATCCTCTGGCTGCTGGCCCAGGTCATGGTCATGCCCATGATGGGAGGGGGCTTTTTTAGCTCTAACAGGGGAGGAATGATGGCTGCGGCAGGCTCCCTTATGGGCCATCTCATCTATGGAGTTGCCCTGGGCGGCATAGCGGGCCATGCCGCGGGGGCTCAAGGGTAGGTCCCCCTCAATCAGGCTCCCCGGTTTTTCACAGCAAGCAGTTGCTCCCTGGAATAGTCCCCCAACCGGCACCTATTTGAAGTGATTCATTTACCGGGGAATGTTGGGAAATCGCTTCGTGCGAAATATTCCAGTTGTGCCCTTTGATGAAATACTGGCAGAGCTCACACGGCGGCCACAGGCGGACGACACACTTGCGTTGGGAATGAAAGACTCAGGAGCCAAAACGACAGCATGAGATCTGAAGTCATGGAAGGCGGAGCCATCGCAAGTTTAGTTGCAGAGACCGGAATCGAGGTTTCGGCTGTGACGGCAAGCGAGATGCGGGAAGTGGACTCTATAGCGATGGAAGAGACAGGCCCGAACCTCTTTCAGATGAGGGAGAACGCCGGGCGTAATCTCGCACTGTGGGCGATCGAGCTTCTTGGTCGCGAGTGGGAACGGGCTACCATTGTAGTGTTAGCCGGGAGTGGCGGAAATGGCGGCGGTGGAATTTGCGCCGCCCGTCACCTTGCCAACCACGGTTTGAACGTCAAGCTATGCCTGGTGGAACCCGGCCGGCTTGCGGACGTCGCGGCCTTTCAGCGCAAGATTTTCCACGCCACCAGCGGGGAGGAATTAGACGCCGCGAATTTGCCTGGAAGCGTGGATCTGATCCTGGACGCCCTGATCGGGTATGGCCTGCAACCCGCGCCCCGCGGCCCCATAGCGAGCCTCATTCGCTGGGCGAATCGAACGGGTGCTCCCATTCTTTCGCTCGATGTGCCTTCCGGACTAGATGCAACCACCGGCGATACGCCGGGAGAATGCATTCGAGCCCGATGGACAATGACTCTAGCCTTGCCGAAGACGGGCCTTTTGCCCGAGAGGACCGGCGAGCTGTTTCTGGCGGATATCGGAATTCCTGAAGGGACCTATCGGAAGCTGGGACTGAACTACATTGCTCCGTTCTCGAACCGCTTCTGGGTTCGCTTGGCGCCTCGGTGAAACTTTGATGAACGACACTATTGAGAAACTAGCGATCAATACCATCCGGACGCCGTCCATGGATGCCGTGCAACAGGCCAATTCGGGCCACCCTGGCACGCCCATGGCGATGGCGCCGGTGGTCTACTGTCTGTGGCAGCGATTCCTGCGATTTGATCCGGAAGATCCGATCTGGCCCAACCGCGATCGCTTCGTCCTGTCCGCAGGCCACGCCTCGATGCTGCTTTACTCGATGTGGCATCTCTGCGGAGTGAAAGCCGTCAATCCAATGTACGAAACACTCGGGGAGTTGGCCGTAAAGCTTGATGACATCAAATGTTTTCGCCAGTTTGAAAGCAAATGTCCGGGGCATCCGGAATACCGCTGGACTTCCGGTATTGAGACGACCACAGGGCCGCTGGGACAGGGTGTTGCCACCAGCGTGGGCATGGCCCTCGCCGGGCATTGGATGGCACATTACTTCGATCGCCCTGGCTGTGAGATGTTCGACTACGACGTCTATGCTCTCTGCGGCGACGGCGACATGATGGAGGGTCTCTCCAGTGAAGCTGCTTCGTTGGCGGGTCACCTCCAACTCGCGAACCTGTGTTGGATTTACGATAACAACAAGATCACCATTGAAGGCCACACCGAATGGGCATTTAGCGAGGATGTCGCGACGCGCTTTATCGGCTACGGATGGAACGTAACCCGGGTGGGTGACGCCAATGACCTGGGAATGCTGGAACGCGCTTGGAAGACCTTCCGGGGAACCCCGGACAGGCCCACTCTCATTATCGTTGATAGCCATATTGCCTACGGCGCTCCAAACAAGCAGGACACCAGCGCGGCTCATGGCGAACCGTTGGGGGCAGAAGAGATCAGGCTCACCAAGCGGAATTACGGCTGGCCGGAGGATGCGCAGTTCCTCGTGCCCGATGGCGTGCGGGATCACTTCCAGGCGGGCATGGGCAAGCGGGGCCGCGCATTGCGGGAAGACTGGATGGCGAAATTCAGGACATACAAGAGCCAATACCCGGAACTCGCCGATCACCTCTACCGAATGCAGCATCGTCAACTCCCAGACGGCTGGGATAGAGATCTCCCCGCTTTTCCCACCGACGCGCAAGGTCTCGCAACTCGAGACTCTTCCGGTAGGGTCCTAAATGTTCTTGCCCAAAATGTGCCCTGGCTGATGGGCGGCGCAGCCGACCTGGCTCCCTCTACCAAGACACGCCTCACGTTTCCGAAAGCGGGGGATTTCACTGCCGAGAATCGGGCCGGCCGCAATTTCCATTTCGGCATCCGCGAGCATGCGATGGGCGCCATTCTGAATGGGCTATCTTTGTCCAAGATTCGTCCATTTGGCTCCACTTTCCTGATCTTCAGCGACTACTGCCGACCGGCGATTCGGCTCAGTGCCCTCATGGAACTGCCGGTGATCTACATCTTCACGCACGATTCGATCGGAGCCGGTGAAGACGGGCCAACTCATCAGCCGGTGGAGCACCTGGCCTCTCTTCGCGCCATCCCTGGACTGATTACCTTGCGGCCTGCCGACGCCAATGAAGTGGTTGAGGCTTGGCGGACGATTATGCAATTGCGGCACCGCCCGGTGTGCTTAATTCTCACCCGGCAGCCTTTACCGACTTTGGACCGCTCCAAATATGCTGCTGCTAGCGGAGTCGCCAAAGGCGCCTACGTGCTTGCCGATCCGCCACACGGCAAGCCGGACGTTTTGCTGCTGGCGACCGGAAGTGAAGTGTTGCTGTGCATTCAGGCGTACGAGGAACTTAGTGCGGAAGGGATCAAAGCCCGCGTGGTCAGCATGCCGTCCTGGGAACTGTTTGAGGAACAAGACCAGAGATACCGGGACGTCGTTCTCCCTCCCGAAGTCAACGCACGTGTATCCGTTGAACAGGCCTCGACCCTAGCTTGGGAACGATATGTCGGGCCGGAAGGCCGGATGATCGGCATGAAGACCTTCGGTGCTTCCGCCCCTTTGAAGGCCCTTCTGAAGAAATTCGGGTTTTTCTCAGAAAGTATCGTGGCAGCCGCCAAAGAGCAGTTAACGAAGGCGGGTAAGTCATGAAAGTGGCGCTTGGTTCGGATCATGCCGGTTTTGAGCTTAAACAGAAAATGGCGATGTATTTGCAGAGCCTGGAGCACAAGGTCGTGGATGTGGGCACGAACAGCGCGAAGCGGGTAGATTATCCCGACTACGCGGAAGCGGTGGCGGTGGCGCTGCGCGAGCAGAGCGCGGAACGAGGCATTCTCCTCTGCGGTAGCGGTGTAGGAGCGTCGGTGGCGGCCAATAAAGTGCCCGGAATCCGGGCCGGACTCTGCCACGATATTTACTCCGCCCATCAGGGCGTGGAACACGACGATATGAACGTGCTGGTGCTGGGAGCGCGCGTGATCGGGCCGGAACTGGCGTTGGAGCTGGTACGCGCTTTTCTGGGGGCACAATTCTCGGGAGAACCGCGTCATAGGCGAAGGTTAGCCAAAGTGGCCGCAATCGAAAGCCGATACGGGAGCAAGCCGAGACCGGCGAACAAAGGAGGAAAGAGACGATGAATCCTTTGAAGCGCCTGGAGGAATTCGGACAATCCATCTGGCTTGACTATATACGGCGCACCCTGATCACGAGCGGAGAACTGCGCCAGCTGATTGAGCAGGATGGCGTTAAGGGCGTCACGTCCAATCCGGCCATTTTTGCGAAAGCGATCGCAGGCAGCAGTGATTATACGGAGGATTTCAAGCTGCTGGAACGGCAAGGAGGAACGACTCCCAAGGAAATCTACGAGCGGCTGGCCATCCGGGATATACAAGAGGCCGCCGCCGTCCTGCGGCCCGTGTATGAACAGACTGCCAAGCGCGACGGCTACGTCAGCCTGGAGGTTTCTCCCTACCTGGCTCACAACACGCAGGGCACTCTTGAGGAAGCAAGAAGGCTCTGGAAGGCGGTCGGGCGGGACAACGTAATGATTAAGGTTCCAGCCACGCCCGAAGGGATTCCCGCCATCGAGCAGCTCATAGGCGATGGAATTAACGTCAACGTCACGCTCTTATTTTCGCTGGAGAATTACGAACGGGTCGCGGAGGCCTACATCCGGGGCTTGGAGGAACTGTTGGCAAAAGGGGAGGTGAGTAAGGTCGCCAGCGTTGCCAGCATCTTTGTCAGCCGCATAGACAGCGCCGTGGACTCGATAGTTTCCGCCCGCTTGAGGGCCACAACCAACGCCGCCGACCGAGCGCGGCTGAACGGTCTCGCCGGCAAAGTGGCAATCGCCAACTGCAAGCTGGCCTACCACCGTTACAAGCAGATTATCTCCAGCGACCGGTGGCGGGCTCTCGCGGATCGGGGCGCCCGACCGCAGCGGCTTCTGTGGGCCAGCACGGGCACAAAAAATCCGAATTACAGGGATGTTCTCTATGTCGAAGAGCTCATCGGGCCGGACACGGTCAACACCGTTCCGCCCGCCACGATGGATGCTTTTCGCAGCCACGGCCGTCCGCGCGCCAGCTTGGTGGAGAATCTTGATGAGGCGAAGGAAACATTAGACATCCTCGGGAAAGTCGGAATATCTCTGTCAGCGGTCACCGACCAATTGCTCCAGGAAGGAGTCCGGCTGTTCGCGGAAGCCTTTGACAGACTGCTAAATGCGGTAGACCAGAAGTGCAAGGGGAAGGCCGTCGAACTGTCCCAGCGCCAGATGCACCGGTTAGGAGGAGACCTGTCGGCGGCAGTGCAGAAATCGCTTCAGGACTGGCAGGTTGATAGGAAGGTGCGACGGCTGTGGGCCCGCGATGCGTCATTGTGGAGCGGGAAAGACGAAGGGAATTGGCTGGGCTGGTTGGGTATCGCAGAAGACCAGTCTGCGCGTGGCAAACAGCTCCAGGAAATCGCCGAGGAGGTGAAGAATTCCGGCTTCCGCGATGCGGTGCTGCTTGGGATGGGAGGATCGAGCCTCTGCCCGGAAGTGCTCAGCATGGCCTTTGGGAAAATCAACGGCTTCCCGAAGCTCCACGTTTTGGACTCCACCGATCCCGCGCAGATCCGCAGCCTGGAAAGCAAACTGGATCTGGCCAGGACGTTGTTCATTGTGTCCAGCAAATCGGGCAGTACGCTCGAGCCGAACATCTTCAAGCAATATTTCTTCGAGCGAATGAAGCAGGTAGTGGGTGAAAAGAAGGCCGGGGAGCACTTCATCGCCATAACAGATCCCAGCTCTCAGTTGCAGCACGTGGCCGAAGCGGACGGATTTCGCCGTATCTTATTCGGGTTGCCCAGCGTTGGCGGCCGCTATTCGGCGCTGTCTGATTTCGGCATGGTGCCGGCGGCAATCTCGGGCGTGGATGTAAAGAAATTCCTGGACCAGGCTGAAATCATGGTTCATGCCTGCGCTGCCTGCGTATCTCCTCAGGACAACCCCGGCGTCGTGCTGGGGACAATATTGGGAGTGCTCGCCGGCAGAGGTCGGGACAAACTCACCTTGATCGCATCGCCGGCCATCTATGATCTCGGCGCCTGGCTGGAGCAGCTTATTGCTGAATCGACTGGGAAGAATGGGAAAGGGATTATTCCGGTGGACCGGGAACTCCTGGGGGCGCCGGCCGTCTACGGAGCTGACCGGGTGTTCGTTTACATCCGCTTGGAAAGCTCCACAGATCCCGCCCAAGAGAAAGGGATAGACGCGCTCGAGAAGGCGGGCCATCCAGTGGTTCGGATTTCCGTCGCCGATCGCTACAACCTTGGCCAGGAATTCTTTCGCTGGGAGATCGCGACAGCAGTGGCAGGAGCGATCCTCGGCATCAATGCCTTCGATCAGCCGGATGTGGAGGCAAGCAAGCTGGCTACCCGACAATTGACTGCCGAGGTCGAAAAGACGGGTTCGCTTCCGAAAGAGACTCCCATTCTCGAAGAGGGTGGCGTCAAAGTATTCGCCGAGGACGGAAATGCGACTGCGCTGGGCCGAAATCGTTCTTTGGCGGGGATTCTGCGGGAGCATCTGAACCGGCTCCAGGGAGGCGACTACTTTGCACTCCTAGCCTACATCGAGATGAACGAGCCGCATCACAGGCAGTTGCAAGCGAATCGGCATGCTATCCGCGACCGGAGGCGGGTGGCCACCTGTCTCGGCTTTGGCCCGCGCTTCCTGCATTCGACGGGCCAGGCTTACAAAGGCGGACCGAATACCGGGGTCTTCCTGCAGATTACCTGCGATGATGCAACGGACCTCGCGGTTCAGGGGCAGAAATATACATTCGGAGCGGTGAAGGCGGCGCAGGCGCGCGGCGATTTCCAAGTATTGGCTGAACGCGGCCGGCGGGCGCTGCGGGTTCATTTGGGGGCGAACATCCAAGCAGGCTTGGATACCCTGCAAGCTGCGATTAAAAACGCCTTGGCGTAAAGCGATTTCGGGAAAGGAGAGCCGCTGATGCAGATCGGTATGATCGGCCTGGGAAGAATGGGTTCCAACATGGTGCGGAGGTTGATGCGCGGCGGGCAGGAGTGCGTCGTCTACGACCTGAACTCCGACAATGTAATACGCTTGGCGGGAGAGGGAGCAGCGGGGGCGGAGTCGCTGGATGAGTTTACGAAACGACTGAGCAAGCCCCGCGTGGTTTGGGTCATGGTTCCCGCAGGCACGCCAACCGAACAGACGGTGATGGCATTGGCGGAGAAGCTGGAGGCAGGCGACACGATCATCGATGGTGGAAATTCCTATTACAAAGATGATATTCGCCGCGCGAAAGCACTCCGCACCAAGGGCATTCTTTATGTGGATGTCGGAACCAGCGGAGGTCTCTGGGGACTGGAACGGGGATACTGCCTGATGCTAGGCGGAGAAGAAGAAGTGGTTCGGCGGCTGGACCCTCTTTTTCGGACGTTGGCTCCGGGGCGAGGAGAAATCCCGTCAACCCCCGGGCGAGAGAATGTCGCCGGGACCGCCGAAGAAGGCTACCTGTATTGCGGCCCGTCCGGGGCGGGCCATTTCGTCAAGATGGTCCACAACGGGATTGAATACGGGCTGATGCAGGCCTACGGGGAAGGCTTTCATATTTTGCAGCAGGCCAACTCCCAGGAATTGCCGGAGGAACACCGCTTCAACTTTAACGTCGCCGATATTGCGGAACTGTGGCGCCGGGGTAGCGTGATCGGCTCCTGGCTGCTTGATCTGACGGCGATGGCCTTGGTGGAAGACCCGATGCTGTCCGGTTACAGCGGATTCGTAGAAGATTCCGGGGAGGGACGCTGGACCATCCTGGCGGCCATCGAAGAGGCTGTATCGGCCGACGTGCTCTCGGCATCCTTATTCCGCCGGTTCCGGTCCCGCAAGGAGCACACCTTTGCCGAGAAGCTGCTCTCGGCGATGCGACAAAAGTTTGGAGGACACCTAGAACGTCCGGCTGGAGGATAAATTCATGGCAAACCCAGACCCGGCCGACCCGCCAGCCGAACACTCCGTTCCACCGGCTGGTCCATGTGTCGTTGTGATCTTTGGCGCTACGGGCGACTTAACGAAACGCAAACTGATTCCCGCCATCTACTACCTGGCGAAAAGCCGCCTTTTGCCGGCGGATTTCGCCGTTGTGGGCCTCGCCAACTCCGAGATGAATGACGAAGCGTTTCGCCAGGAGATTGGCGAGAATCTTCAGACGTATCTCCCAGAGGCAGTGGAGAAGGATTGTTGGGATTGGCTTTCGGCGCGGCTCCATTTCTTAGGGGGTGAATTCAAAGACCCAAAACTGTATGAGCGGCTCCGCAAACTGCTTGCCCAGGTGGACAGCGACCATCGAACGTGCGGCAACTACCTGTTCTATCTAGCGACCAACCCAATTTTGTTCTGCGACGTCGTGCAGCAACTTGGCATGGCAGGATTGGCACGGCAGGAGCCCGGCCAGTGGCGCCGGGTGGTGATCGAGAAACCCTTCGGGCGCGACCTCGAATCGGCCCGCGCTCTGAACCTCGGCATCCGCAAAACCCTGGAGGAGAAGCAGATTTTTCGCATCGATCATTATCTGGGAAAAGAGACCGTCCAGAACATTCTGGTGTTCCGCTTCAGCAATGGCATATTTGAACCCATTTGGAACCGCCGGTACATCGATCATGTGCAGATCACCGTTGCTGAGACCGTGGGTGTAGAGCGGCGAGGGGGCTACTATGAAGAAGCGGGCGCGCTGCGGGACATGGTTCCCAGCCATATTTTCCAGTTGCTGGCTCTCACAGCGATGGAACCTCCCTAGAACTGGTTTCAAAATTCGATACTGCCTCAAATGAGGTACTTAGGTTTGATCGCCGCATAGCGTATGAGTTGTCGCATGAGACTCACCGAACG
>Ga0156329_1412_pt1 | contig 16074 bp, 15 predicted proteins | sample RifCSPlowO2_12_FD_107977 | JGI IMG/M metagenome (GOLD analysis project Ga0156329, IMG submission 107977) | Acidobacteria bacterium RIFCSPLOWO2_12_FULL_60_22 | reverse complement strand
CAGCCTGAACGGCACCTTCGTGAACAACCAGCGAATTCGCCGGACTTCGCTCAAAGAAGGTGATGAAATCATGATCGGCAAGCATAGCCTCGTGTACCAGGAAGAAGGGGGAGTGTCCCCGGCGGCGCAACCTTCCACGGAAAAAACCCAGCAACTCCTGTCAGACCCCGGTGCCACAGTGGTCCTCGACACCAAGAAGAGGCGGGAACTCCTCGCCAAAGCGACGTCCATTGCCACCGAAGGGTCCTCCCCCGAAGGCAAGGAGAAAGTTGGCTGCCTCACCGTGCTCGACGGAAAAACAGACCAGCGCGAATACATCCTGACTTCGAAACTGTCCGTGATCGGGAAATCCGAGATGGCTTTGGTGAAGCTCAAAGGCTGGTTTGCCCCCAAGGTGGCCGCCATCATCAACCGGCGGGAGGGCAAGTACGATATTGCCCCCTCGGAGAAAGCCGGCGCCACCAAGATAAACTCCGAAGTCCTCTCGGCCCCTCGCGAACTGAAAGAAGGAGACACGGTCCAGATCGGCAGAGTAAAGATGCAGTTTTATTTCCGGGAATAGAACAACCGAAAGCGCCGCGGAGACCGAACTCCTCTCGAACCGGAGCACCCGATTTTCTCCTTCGGAAGACAGGCCCTTCGCCGGCCCGGCGCGAGGGACTCCCGGCAACGGTCCCCGAGAGTTCCGCGACAGCCTTCCGAAGACGCGCATTCCGGGGCCAGGGAAACCCGCGACGCCCTTTTGTCCTGAGCCACTGTTCCGGGAGGGGCTTTCCTCGCGGGCAGGAGCGGGAGGGAAGATCATGAAGCGAACGGATTGGTTGCGGACGGGGATTCTTCTCGCGGTTCTTGGGGTAGCGGCCGGCCAGCCCGCTTGGCCCCAGCGAAGGCAGCCGCTTCCCCGCATCCCCCGGATCGAATCCGAAGAACCCGTCCGGCCCACGCCGCCGTCTACGAATCGAAAAATGCTGCGGGCGAGTTTCGAACAGCTCCAGAAAGATGTCGAACAACTGTTTGAATTGTCGGCTGCTCTGAAAGAAGAAATCAGCAAGGCGAATGAAGACATCTTGCCGGTCTCGGGAATCAAGAAGGCCGAGGAAATTGAAAAGCTCGCCAAAAAAATCCAAGGTCGGATCAAAAACTTGTAATGGGCCATTCCGCCCCGCGCGGCTTTGTCTCCTCCTCGGGCCGGAAGATAGGGTATAATCGGCGTATTCCTACCGCGAGGGGCGGAGTGCGGTGCTTGGGTCATGGGGACCGATCGCGTAGGGTGATCGTAAGGAGGAGCAACAATGAAGTACATACAAGGAAAGTGCTATCTCTTCTTATTGGCGATGGTCTTTCTGGGAGCCCAGCGGCTTCCGGCCCAAAACCCCATCGCCATAGAGTTGCGCAAACAGTGGGACGCGTCCCGGAAGCAACTGGTGCAGATTGCCGAGGCGATGCCGGAAAGCAAGTTTTCGTACCGGGCGACGCCGGAAGTGCGCAGCTTCGGGGAGATCATTGCGCACGTCGCGGGCGAAAACATGACCTGGATGGAGACGGTCGCGGGCCTCCCGAAACCGGGAGAGGCCGAGCGCTTCGAACACCTGAAAACCCGGGCCGAGATTCTTAAAGCGCTCTCCGATCATTTCGATTACGGCGCTAAAGTACTGGCAGACATGAATGACCAGAAGGCGCTCGACAGTGTCCCCTTCGGCCGCCGCGGGCCAACCCCCCGCTGGGTGATCGTCATGCAAGCCGTGGGCCACAACAAGGAGCATTACGGAAATCTGGTGACGTACGTGCGATTGAACAACATTGTCCCTCCTTCCAGCGCTGACCGCCCGCCGACGCCAGGCGCCTAGCGCGCCGCCCGTTTGTCGCCGGGAGCGCAAGGTCTGCGCGAGGAACCAGGGTCGGGGATAGCAAAGGTCCTCAAATCTTTTTTCCATTGTCAGGAGGTCGAAATGATGCGTTGGATGGGAAGGTTTTATCTTTTCCTGTTGGTAGCAGGACTGGCCGGGGCACGGCTTGGTTTCGCCGCGGACCCCATCGCCGAGCAGTTCCAAAAGCAATGGGAGGCCACCCGGAATCAGATCACTCTGATCGCGGAGGCGGTCCCCGAGGACAAATACGACTATAAGCCTACTCCCGAGGTCCGGAGTTTCCGGGAATTGCTGCAACACTTTGCGGACGAAAACTATTTCTTCATGGCAACGGCCGCGGGGGTGGAGAGAGGGAAAGACCGCAAGCAGATCGAGGCGCTCAAGACGCGGGCAGAACTCCTGGCGGGGCTCAAGGAAAGCTACGAGTGGGGAGCCAAAATCCTGGCCGGTTGGAACGACCAGAAAGCAATGGAAATGGTCACCTTCCGCGGGGGGCAGGTTCCCCGCTTTGCGGTGGTGATCTCCCATTTCAAAGACAACCATGAGCACTACGGGAATATGGTGACCTACGCGAGATTGAACGGCATCGTGCCGCCGCGCACGGCCGCCCGCCAGCAGCAACGCTAGCATTTTAGCCGCCGCGGTCTATGGTTCCAGCGCAAACGGGGGAACGTCTCCGCAGCGGCGCGGGGAATGGCAAGGGCTGGGGAACATCACTCTGATTCGAATGGAACGTGAAAGAAAGGAGCTTGGAAACAAATGGATTCTCGTCTGGAAATTATAGCTTCCGAATACCGGGCCGGAAAGATTGACCGGCGGATTTTCCTGGAGCGGCTGGGCGTCGTGATCGGCAGCTATCCTCTCGTCCATCACTTCCTGGAGACCAGCGGCTGGGCGATGTCGGTGCTGTCGCCCCAAGAGTCGCAAGCCGCCGGCGTTGACTCCACGGCGGTGAAATATCCGGGAGAAGGCGCCACTCTGGAAGGCTATCTCAGCCGTCCCAAAGGTGGCGGGCCTTATCCGGCCGTCCTCCTCATCCATGAAAACCGCGGGCTGAATGAGCACATCCGCGACGTGGCGCGCCGCCTCGCTGCCCAGGGATATGTAGTTCTCGCGGTGGATCAACTGTCGCGCAAGGGCGGCACGGCCTCTTTTGCAAACCCCGACGCCGCGCGCGATGCCTTTGGAACTCTGAACGATGACCAGGTTGTCCAGGACATGGATGCGGCCTACAAATATCTGCAATCCAACCAGGCCGTTCGGAAAGACCGCGTCGGCGTGTGGGGCTTCTGCTGGGGCGGGCAGCGCTCTTTCCTTTACTCCACGGCCAATCCCAGCCTGAAGGCGGCGGTTGTCTTCTACGGCACCACGCCGACGGAAGAAAAGATGGCCAACATCAAGTGCCCGATCCTGGGCAACTACGGGGAGACCGACACCCGGGTTACTTCCGGGGTTCCCAAGACCGAAGAGGCCATGAAGCGGCTCGGGAAGAGTTTTGACCCGAAAATCTATCCCGGCGCAGCCCATGCCTTCTTTAACGATACGGGCCAGGCTTACAACGAAGCGGCGGCCAAGGACGCCTGGGCGCGCTCGCTGGCGTTCCTGAAAAAGAACCTGGGGTGAGGGAGATCAAGGGGGCAGTGCGGATACCGAAACGGTTGTAGCCGTCCGTGCTGTCTCCCTCCCTCCGGCAGGCCGTATCCGATTCGAGCCATTAGTACCGAGGACCCATCCGTCCTACCCGGCAAATTGAACCTTGACCGGGCAGTGTGGTTCTGGGCTACACTGATCGAGTGGAAGTTAGATTGACCTACGACCCGTCCTGGCGTCAGAGGGAGGGGACGATTTAAGTGTACAAGGCCCCTTTTTTCCGGGCTTGGGCAGGCAACCCTTACCGTGCGGGATGCCTCTATGCTAAACAGGAACTTGAATCATTCCAGGAATTTGAGGGATGGCGGATCGGGTGGTCGCTGGCGGGTAGTTCTCAGGGATCATAAATCTGTGCCCTGATTGCCCCCGAAGCCAACGGCGGGCGGCTGAAATGCCGAGAGGAGTAGTGTGATGAGAATTCGGTCGAACGTCTTCCAAGTAATTCGCCAGGCAACAATCCCAGCGCTTTTGTTGGTTTTGTTGCTTGCAGGGGCACGAGCGAACGCGCAATTGCAGACCCCGCCAGCACCGCCCCAGCAGGCTGGCGGTAGCGATTCAAACTACATCGTGACCTTCCGTCCAGGCACCTCGCAGGCGGACCGTGCGGCCTCGGTGCGCCGAGCGGGCGCCAGCCTCCGATTCAACTACAGTATCGTGGACGCTGTGGCGATTACGGGCGCTGGTGTGAACGTGATCGCCGCGTTGCAAGGGGACATCTCCGTGCTGGAAATCATCCCGGACCGTGCTGTCCGCGCGTTTCAGGCTGATCAGGCCAGCGGGAACGCAAGACCCGGCGGCGGAGGTGGAGGCGGCGGGGGCGAAGTGATTCCGGCAGGAGTAACGCGTGTTGGGGTCCCTACGAGCACCTCTAATGGTTCGGGCATCGGCGTGGCCATTGTAGATACCGGCATTGACCTGGCGCACGCCGACCTGCAAGGAGGACTTGCGGGCGCGTCGTTCACCGCATTTGGCACATCCTGTCAGGACGGAAACGGCCACGGGACGCATGTGGCGGGGATCGTGGGCGCTCGCGATAATACGATTGACGTGGTCGGTGTGGCTCCGAACTCAACACTGTATTGCGTCCGGGTGCTTGACGCCAGCGGCAGTGGCACCGACTCCACTGTGATGGCGGGGCTGGATTGGGTCGCGCAGACGAACGGATTCATCGACCCCATAACTAAATCTTGTACGGTCACGAACAGTGCTGCCCCCATCCGGGTAGTTAACATGAGCCTGGGGCGGTCCGGGAGTCTCGATGATAACCCTGCCCTGCGAGGCTCGGTCCAGTGCCTTTATAACAAAGGCGTCGCCGTGGTGGTGGCTGCCGGAAACGATTCCTCCAAAGAAGTAAGCCAGATGATACCCGCTGGCTATCCGGAGGTGCTTGCGGTCGCCAGCACCACTGCGGTTATCGGCTCCAACGCAGGCTGCAAATTCTATAATCAAACCATCAAAGCAGACACCGCGTCCTACTTCACAACGGACGGAGCATTCACGGGCGGGATCGGCGTTACCATCTCTGCTCCGGGCGCAGATCAGGAGAATATCAATAAGGCTTGCTTTATCTCCTCAGTCGGCATCCTCTCGCTCAAGTTAGGAGGCGGCACGACGCGGATGTCGGGGACCAGCATGGCAAGCCCTCACGTTGCGGGCATTGTCGCCCGGCTGATGCAGACTGGGCTTACCAATGTGGAGACGATTCGCAGCACAATCCGAAGCAGCGCGGACCGTGTCGTCACGGCTCCTCTAAATTCTCCTGCGAGTGGGTACAGTTTCGACGGCGAGCGCGAGGGGATCGCGAAGGCGCCCTGATCTGCTCGCAGAAGTTTTGCCGCTTCTCCAGGCCGCCTCGGGAGGCAATGAGGCGGCCTTTTAGTTTCTCCCGCTAAAAGATTTTGAAGTTAATGGTCAAAAACTTCTTGGGGTTTTTGCGGAAGTCGGCCAGGAGCTCCCGGACTTCGACGCTGGTGGTGTTCAGGCTGGTATAGAGCGCCGGGTCGTGCAAGAGGCGGCCCATGGTGCCCTCCCCTTTCTGTAGTCCGGCCAACACCGTATCCAAGTTCCCGGCCGCGCTGCTGATCTGCCGGTGGAGCGCTTCGTCGGTGACCAACTTTCCGAGCGTTCCCTTGCCCTGGCTGATGTTCACCACCAAGGTGTTGCCATTGGCCACCAACTGCGTCGCATTCTGATAGAGAGTGGGATCGCGGAGCAGCTTCTGCACAGTCCCATCGCCGCTTTCGATCTGGTCCGCCACCCGCTCCAGCTTGGCGACAGTCTGGTTGAGGTTGTCGTACAATTCCCGCGACCGGACCAACTGCCAGAGTGTTCCTTTGCCTTCGGAGATCTGGGAGACGAGCCGCTCGGCGTTGGTGACGGTGGCGTCGACGCGGCGATACAAGGTGTCGTCCTTGATGAACTTACCAACCGTCCCTTGTCCCTCGTCGATGGTGCTGACAACGGAGTTCAGCCGGGTGGTGAGCACATTCAGGTTATCGAGCAGGTCGCGGCTCCCCCCGACCAGTTCGGTGAACTCGGCGGTCTTGCGAAACGGGACAAGTCCACCCGCCGGAACCGGCTGGGCCGCCGGCGTCCCTTTCGTAATATTGACATAGCGTTCCCCCAACAAGCCTTCCGCCGCCAGGATGACTTGGGAATCGGCGCGGATATCGGGCGAGAACCCCGTGTTGACCTCCATGACGATCTCGACCGCCTCATCCAAATCGGGGCGCCCGGAAAGCCCTACGCGCCGGACGCTGCCCACGTCCACGCCCGCCAGGCGCACTACGCCTCCCGTTTTCAGTCCCCCGGCGTCGGGGGAATAGGTATGAAGCATCATCGTCTCCGCGAAGAACCCGGTTTGTCCGGTGATCAAGAAAATGGTGATGGCCAGCAAGGTCAAGCTGACCAGAACGACGAGCCCCACTTTCAATTGAGACCAGAGAATTTCCTTTCGTTGCGGCATATCGCCTCCGGTAGAAGATGTCGATCCTCTGGCGCTGGCGCGGACTGCGAGGCCGCTCCGGCGCTTCAGGCTAAAAACTTTTGCAAATACGGGTCGCGTTGCGCGGCCAGCTCTTCGAGCGCTCCGTGAAAGGCAATTTCCCCCTCCCGCAGCACCAGGAACCGCGTATGGGTGCTGCGCCGCGCGCCATCCCGGCCCGCCGGCAGGAGCTTTTCCTGCCGGGGATCATAATAGGAACGCGCCATCAGAACCGCATCCTGCACCCGATGGGTCACCAGCAGCGAGCTGACCTGGCTGATGTCGCGTTGCTTGACCACCAGCGTCATAATGCGGGCGGCGGTGATGGGGTCCAGGCCCGCGGTCGGCGAATCGTAGAGCATGACCTCCGGCTGCCCGACCACGGCGCGGGCAATCGCCACGCGTCTCTTCATCCCGCCCGAAAGTTCCGCCGGATACAGATCGAAGGTGTCCTCCAGCTCCACAAAGCGCAATGCCTCGCGGACCCGCCGCTCCTTCTCCTCCGGGGAAACTTCCGGCAGGCGCTCAAAAACATACCCCACGTTCTCCCCGACCGTGAGCGAGTCAAACAAGGCGCTCTCCTGGAACACCATGCCAAGCCTCTGGCGCACGCGAAACAGTTTCTCTTCGCTTTGATCGGTAATCGGCACGCCGAGCACGGTGATGCGGCCGGAGTCCGGCTGCAGTAACCCCATGGTGAGCTTCAGCAACACGGATTTGCCCGATCCGGCCGCCCCCAAGACCATTTTCGTTTCGCCCCGCTCCAGGCCAAAGCTGATGTCCCGCAGCACCACCTTCTCGTCCAACTGCAAGGTCACCCGGTCAAACCCGACTACGGTTTCCGGCGTCGACCGCTCCGTCATTTAGCCCACCCGTCAGAGAATCAGTTTGGTCAGGAAGAAATCGCAGGTCAGGATCAAGACGGAGGCGGCCACCACGGCCTGGGTGGTCGCTCGCCCGACTCCTTGCGTTCCCCCTTTTGTCGTGAGCCCGTAGTAACAGCCCACCAGCGCGACAATGAAGGCAAAAATAAACGGCTTGAGCAAGCCCTGGAACACGTCCTCGAGCTCCAGAGCGTGGTAGGCGCTGTACCAATATTGGGAGGGGTTGGTACGAATAATAAAGAAGGAAGTCGCAAATCCGCCGAGCAGCCCCATGAAGTCGGAGATGATGGTGAGCATCGGCAGCATAATGATCGTAGCCACCAGCCGGGGCGTCACGAGCTTTTTGCTGGGGTCGGTGCCGAGCGCCCGCATGGCGTCCACCTGCTCGCTCACCACCATGGAACCGAGCTCGGACGCGATGCCGGAGCTGTTTCGCCCCGCCACCATTAAAGAAGTCAGCACCGGGCCCAACTCCCGCACCAGCGACAGCATCACCAGTTGCCCGGTCAGAGACGTTTCTCCGAAGGTGGAAAGGGTCTTGGACATCTGCAGGGCCAGGACGGCCCCGGTGAAGAAACCGGTCAGGACCACAATGGGGAGGGAGCCAAAGCCGATAAAGTCCATCTGCCGGACAATATCAGTAACGTAGTGAGGGGAGCGAAAGATGTTTCCCACAGCGCGGGCGGAGAGAAGAGTAAACTCCTGGACTGCGAGCACCCGCTGCTTGGCAAAGTCGTCGAGTAGGCCCAAGGATTCTCAGCCCCTTCCACCCGGCGCGGCTCCCCTCGTGCCGTTCCAACCCGATGGGCCTAGGCATTCCCACGATGTCCGACTGCGTCCCAGTGCCGTCAACCCGTTCGTTCCGCCCTCAAATCTCGACGAACCGCTCGCGGTGGGGAGCGGGATCGGGAATTTCCGCGGAGAGTTGGAAGTTGTCCACGCGCCAGGCGCCCTTCTCCCGAATCAGGAGGTAGCGCACCGGGTAGGTGTGCCCGAGATCGTCCTCAAAGCTTCCCCATAACAGGGCGGTTTCGCCCCACACCGACCGCCCCCAGAATTGCAGGTGCTGCACGTTGGACAAACGCCTCTGCCGCCGCAGCCACCGCCGGAACATCGGCAGGGTCATTCCGTCTCGATAGCCGGCCGAGAAAAGCGCGTAGGCTTCCTCCACCTTGCCCTCGTGGATGGCCTGCACTTGCGCCTGCACCACGTTGATGGCGCCCTGCGAGCGCACCCAGGAAAAGCCCACCAGGCAGGCGACGCAGGCCATCGCGATCAGCCCCGCCGACGCCAGCACGGCAAAAGCCCGGCGGAGGCGGCTGGAGAAGCGCCGCGGCCGCTGCGTCACCGGAGCGCGACGGGACACATCGAACGTTCGTTCTTGCCCATCCGGTTGGAGGCCTTCGATCTCCATGGAACTACCCGCCGTGCCCGACTCGCGCCCTCACCTTTCCCAAAACATGTGGGTACAGGCGTCCAAGCCTGTACTGCAACAGGCAGGCCTGCCCCGAGCAGCGTCGAGGGGAATGCCTGTCCTATCGGTTCTTCCAGATCGGCTTGCGCTTCTCAATGGCAGCCCGCACACCCTCCTGGGCGTCATCGAGGTCCATCAACTGGTTCAAATAGATGCTGACCGATTTCTTCATCGCCCCGGAGAGCGGAAGCCCGATGGTGTCGTAGAGCACTTTCTTGGCCATCTCGAGCACCGGCGCGCTCTGATCGGTGATTTTGGCCAAGACATTGTTCACTTCTTCTTCGAGCTGCTCCTCCGGCACCACACGACTCACCAGACCCAGCCGCTGCGCGTCCTGCGCGCTCAACGGCTCCCCCGTGAAGATCATCTCTAACGACCGCTTATACCCGATCACGTGGGGCAATATCACGGCCGCCAGCGGCGGAAAGACTCCCAAGCGGATTTCCGGCTGTGCAAAGCGGGCTTTGGGCGTCGCCACAATGATGTCCCCCAAAGCCGCCAGCTCGCAGCCGCCTCCGATCGCCGGCCCCTCCACCACAGTGACCAGAGGTTTGGAGGTTTCCAGAATACTGCGAAAGACCTCCTGCATGGCCTCCAGGGTCTGGAAAGCGCGGTCGGGACTGGAATCTTCGAGCGCCACGCCCGCGGAGAACGCCTTGCACTCCGGCGACGCCCGCAGCAGGATGACCCGCACCCCACGCTGGTCGCGGAGCGCATCAATCGCCCGCGACAGCTCCCCCATCATGTCAATCGTCAGCACGTTATAGGGGGGGCGGTTCATCGTCAACCGCGCGACATTGTCGGTGACATCAATCTGGATATATTTGTAGGCGACTTCCGGAACGGCCTGGACCTCGAGTTCCGGCTCGCCGTTCGGACTGAATTCCGCTTCGGAATCTCCCATATCCCCCCCCTCGGTTTTCAGCAGACTTTTCCGGGCGCGTCTTCGGCGTCCCTGCGTCAGAGCACGCCGCAAACCGCGCCCTACGCTCAACCGCCAGAATCCGGCTTCAGGCGCTGACGGAATTTCCCTTGCCCGCCGCTTCCAGGGCCAAGGCCATTCCCAGGCCCCCGCTCACACAGAGCGTGGCCAGCCCCCGCCGCGCGCCCCGTTGCCGCATCGCATGGAGCAGCGTCGCCACCATCCGCGTGCCGGTGCAGCCGATGGGGTGCCCCAGCGCGATCGCGCCCCCGTTTACGTTGAGTTTATCCCGGTCAAAGCGCAGGTCGCGGTCGCAGGCGAGCACCTGAGCCGCAAACGCCTCATTGATCTCGATCAGGTCGAAGCTCTCGAGCGTCCAATCCAGTTTCCGGAGCAGCTTGCGCACCGCCGGAACCGGGCCGATCCCCATGATGGAGGGGTCCACGCCCACCGTCGTGTAATCCACAATGCGCGCCAGCGGCTGCAACCCCCACTCCTTCACTTTTCGCTCCGAGACCAGCACCGTCGCCGCCGCGCCGTCCGTGATCCCGGAGGAATTCCCCGCCGTCACGGTGCCCGTCTTGGAAAAGACCGGCGGCAGCTTGGCGATCGCGTCCAGCGTGCTCCCGAAGCGAATGTGCTCATCGGTCTCCAAAAGCTGCGTGCCCTTCTTTTTCTTTACCTCGACGGGCACAATCTCATCGCGGAAACGGCCCTCGCGGGTGGCCGCTTCGGCGCGGATCTGGGAAGATTGCGCGAAGCCATCCTGCTCCTCGCGGCTGATGCGATGGATTTGCGCGAGCTTCTCCGCCGTCGCTCCCATCAGCATCTGGGAGAGCGGATCGAGGAAGCCGTCGCGGTACATGGCGTCCACCAGCGTCTGATCGCCCAAGCGCATCCCCCAGCGCGCGCCCTCGACGAAATACGGAAGGCGGCTCATGGACTCGGTCCCGCCCGCGAGCACGCAGTCGGCGTTGCCCAGCAGAATCTCCTGATAGCCCAAGACAATCGCCTTCAGCCCGCTGGCGCAAGCTTTGTTCACCGTGTAAGCGGGAGCGGTTTCGGGGATTCCGGCGCGATAGCTGATCTGGCGCGCCACATTCGGTCCTCCGCCGGCCTGCCGGGCGTTGCCGAAGATCGCTTCTTCGACCTGCTCCGGCTTTACGCCGGCCCGCTCCAGCGCGGCCTTGGCGGCAATCACGCCCAGGTCTGCCGCCGTCAGGTCCAGGAACGATCCGCCGAACTTTCCGATGGGAGTTCGCGCCGCTGATACGATAAAAACGGGCTGCACCGTGGTCTCCTCCATGCTGAAAAGCCCATACTAGCACACTGGTCGAAGAGTGGGTAGAGCGGCCGGAATGCGAGGGTGGAAGCGGAAGCGCCTCGATCGAAGGATGGCCGGGAGACAAAGCATCTCCACTTTCCGATGGGGAGTCCGGACTCCAATGCGGCGAGCCGGCCGCCGCCACTGGGATGCTGCCAGTCGCATACCGCTCCAGGGGGACAAACCCCTCTTGCTTCCTTTCCCCTGGGTTGACATCCCGAGGCGAATTCGGTATAGTCGGCAACATCAGACATCGATGAACTGGCATCCGCCCCGGAGATAGCAACCATGTCCGACTCCGAAAGAATCTCGGTCGTGCAGGAAGAGTCTTTACCCGACGAGCAAAGTCCTGTCTTGAGCGATGCCGAAGGGCTTTCCCCTGCCGATCCCGAGGAATTCGACAACCTTTTAAGTTCGTATTCGCCGTTTTCCCACCCCGCGACGGGCACGTTGATGCAGGGCCGCGTCGTCAATGTCACCGGCACGGAAGTGATCGTGGACATCGGGTATAAGTGCGAGGGAGTGATCCCGCTCCAAGAGTTCCGGGACGAATGGGGCAATCTGCGGGTGAAGCCCGGAGACGATGTCGCGGTCATGATGGAGTCCACCGAGGAGCGGGACGGCTATGTCGTCCTCTCCCATTCCAAGGCCCGGCACACCAAGGTCTGGGAAGACATCGAGACGGCCTACCAGCGCCAAACCCCGATCACCGCCCGCGCCATGGAGAGGATCAAGGGAGGCCTGGTGGTGGACATCGGAGTCCGGGCGTTTTTGCCGGGGTCGCAGATCGACATGAAGCCGGTGCGGAACCTGGATGCTCTGCTCGGCCAGGAAATTTCCTGCCGCGTCATCAAGCTCAACCGCAAGCGAAGCAATATCGTGGTCTCCCGCAAGGTGCTTCTCGAGGAAGAATACCGCCGCCGCAAAGAAGAAACCCTGGCGCAACTGGCCGAGGGCGCGGTGCTCGCGGGAGTCGTAAAAAACATCACCGACTACGGGGCCTTTGTGGACGTGGGAGGCATCGACGGATTGCTGCATATCACCGACCTGAGCTGGGGCCGCATCAACCACCCTTCCGAAGTCGTCTCGGTCGGAGCGGAGATTCAGGTCAAAGTGCTGAAGTTCGACCGGGAAAAGGGGCGCGTTTCGCTCGGGCTGAAGCAACTGACGCCGAACCCCTGGGCGTCGGTCGCCGAACAGTATGTGGCCGGCACCCGGGTTCAGGGGAAAGTCGTCAACCTGACCGATTATGGCGCCTTTGTCGAACTGGCCCCGGGCGTGGAAGGACTGATTCACGTCTCGGAAATGACCTGGAGCAAGCGCCTGAAACACCCCTCCAAGATCGTTGCTCCCGGCGATATGGTCGAGGCCGTCGTCCTCGACGTCAACCCCGTAGACCGGCGCATCTCGTTGGGGCTGCGGCAGACCGAGCCGAATCCCTGGGACACTCTGACGGAGCGCTACCCGGTCGGTTCCCTGATCGAGGGGCGAGTGAGAAACTTGACGGATTTTGGCGCGTTCATCGAGGTCGAGGAAGGCATTGATGGGCTGGTCCACGTCTCCGACCTCTCCTCCACGCGACGCATCAAGCGTCCCGCCGAGGTCCTCAAAAAAGGCGATCGAGTGAAGGCCGTCATCTTGAATATTGATCCCGAGCATCGCCGGCTTTCCCTGGGGATCAAACAACTGGAAGCGGACGTTTGGGGGATTTTCTGTGCGGACCACCGCGTGGGGGACACGCTGACCGGGGAGGTCATTCGCAAGGCGACGTTTGGCGTTTTCGTCAAGTTGGCCGAGGGGGTCGAAGGCTTATGCCACATCTCGGAGATTTCGCCGGAACCGCCGGACAAGCACACCATTCCGCTGGAGATCGGCCAGGAATACGTTTTCAAGATCATCAAGCTGAGTCCGGCGGAAAAAAAGGTGGGCCTAAGTCAAAAAGCTCTGCAAGCGGAGCCGAAGCAGCCGAAACAGCCGGAAACCGAAAAGCTGGGTCCCGGTCACGCGTCTTCCAGCGCCACGACCACCATCCAAGAAATGGTTGCCATGAAAGAACGGCAGTCGCTCAAGAATTAAAAAATTTCCGGGACTGCCTCCTCGCCTTCCATTTTGTCCGCCTCCCTAAGGCCACGAACCTATTGCATGTGCCTGGAAAGAAAGGCATACTACTTCCGTGCTGCAAAAGGTCAGGACAGAAGATTTGCGAGGACGAGGAGAGGATCAGGGAAGGTAGGCAGCACGCGGACCCCCTCGGGGGGATCTCGCTCAAAAGTCTTACCAGCTTCCTCCGGCAATTATGACTCTACATTACTGAAACCCCCGACAGGGACCATTCACCAGAGAGAAGGGGAATTATCGATGACGAAGGCGGACCTAATTGAGGAAGTTTCGCGCGCCGTGGAGATGACCCGCAAGGACTCCGAACTGATTGTGGAAACCATTTTTGAAAGTATCGTGAAGGCCCTGCGGGCCACGGACAAGATTGAGATTCGTGGCTTCGGCAGCTTTCGAACCCGGAGCCGCCGGCCCCGCGTCGGGCGCAATCCCAAGACCGGCGCCCGGGTGGAGGTCCCCTCCAAGACCGTTCCTTATTTCAAGCCGAGCAAAGAGTTGAAAGACCTGATCAATGCCGCGAAGGCGGAATCGCAGCCGGGGCCTCCGGTAGCCACGTCGCGCCCCTAGGCTTTTCTCTGAGGGGACCCTCGCCGCCCTGCGGCCCAGAGCCGGAGCGGCACCAGGGGTTCTGACCGGCGGTGCCTGCGGGCGGCGGGCCGGGAGGAAGTTCGAGGATTCCGACGGCATGGATTATCTGTGGAGCCCCTGGCGGTATCAGTACGTGACCCAGGCCATCCCCGAGCAGGGCTGCATCTTTTGCCGCAAGATGCAAGAGAACCAGGACGAGGGAAACTGGATTCTCTATCGCGGCCTCCATAACTTCGTCTTGCTCAATCTGTTCCCATACACCAGCGGCCACTTGATGATCGCCCCGTATGCTCACATTGCCCGGCTCTCCGACGCTGACGACGCCACCTGGATGGAGATGATGGCCTTGACCCGCAAGGCCGAGCAAGCCCTCCAAAAGACCTACCAGCCGGAGGGAATCAACCTGGGAATGAATCTCGGCAAGAGCGCCGGGGCCGGCATCGCGGACCACATCCACATGCACGTGCTGCCCCGCTGGCACGCCGACTCGAACTTCCTGACCACCATCGGAGAGACCCGCGTGCTGCCCGAGGCGCTTTCGGAGACCTACCGCAAGCTGAAGCCGCTCTTTTAGACGGGAGAGCAAAGATGGCTAGGGTAGTGTCCCTAGATACGTACACAAAAGGTCCCCCTGCTTGTCATGCTGAGCGAAGCGAAGCATCTGCTTTTGTTGGAGCATGTTGGCGACAAGCAGATTCTTCGCGGAGCCTCCCCTGAGCGGAAGAGCAGATCCTTCGCTGCGCTCAGGATGACAAGCGAAGGGCTCAGAATGACACCCGGAAGAGGGGTACTTATTTCAGGGACACTACTCTAGGGAGCACAGTTTTCGGTAGGCGCTTGCCGGAGGCGAACAGTTCCCTCAACGTCCACAGACCGACCAGTTATGACCAACCTTGCCTTTCTTTTTCCGGGACAGGGCTCGCAGCAAGCCGGGATGGGCCGCGACTTGTGGGAGAATTTTCCGGCCGCCCGCGAGACGTTTGAGGAGGCCGACGAGGCTTTGGGATTTTCCCTCTCGCGGCTCTGTTTTGAGGGGCCGGCCGAAGAGCTCCAACTGACTGCCAACACCCAACCCGCCATTCTGGCCTGTTCGGTGGCGGCCTATCGGGTGCTGGCGCAGCAAGGCATCACGCCTTCTTCTGTGGCGGGCCACAGCCTGGGAGAGTATTCGGCGCTGGTGGCTGCCGGGTCCCTCCACTTCGCCGATGCATTGCGCATTGTGCGGCATCGGGGACAATATATGCAGGAAGCCGTCCCGGTAGGGACCGGCGGCATGGCCGCCCTGCTCGGAATCAGCCTCGATCGCGTGGAAGAGCTGTGCCGCTTGGCGGCGGATGGGGAGGTCGTCGCCCCGGCCAATATCAACACCCCCGCACAGATCGTCGTGGCCGGACACATCGGCGCTGTCCGGCGCGTCATGGAAAAAGCGTTGGCGGCCGGGGCCAAGCGCGCTCTGCCGCTGCCGGTCAGTGCCCCGTTCCACTGTTCGTTGATGCTGCCCGCCCGACAACGCCTGGCTCCCGAATTGGAAGCTCTGCCGTTTCAGGATTTGCGGTTTCCTCTGGTGAACAACGTTCGCGCGGAAGAAGTCCGCGAGGGGCGAGAGGCGCGGCGGGGGCTGATGGATCAAATCCCCGCCCCGGTCCTGTGGGAGCAGAGCATCCGGCGTCTGCGGGCGCTGGGCGCAGAGCGCTTTGTGGAGGTGGGGCCGGGACGGATCCTGACCGGATTGATGCGGCAAATCGAATCCGGGGTCCTGGCGGTCAACGTGGAAGATGGCAAGAGCTTGGAAAAGACGCTCGTGGCTTTGACAGCCGGGCACAATCCGTAAGGACCGCGCTGGAACGACTCGACGGAAGGCAACCGGATGTATACTTCGACCTGCCAGGATGCCAAAATGGAAAGCTAGAGTAGAATCGGTTTAGGCCAGGAGGGTCACGCTTATGGGTGAGTTGGACGGGAAAGCGGCAGTAATTACGGGAGGCGCCAGGGGCATCGGCGAGGCGATTGCGCGGCTGTTTGTGCGGGAAGGCGCAGGAGTGGTCATCGCCGACATCATCGACCGAGAGGGGGGGGCGCTGGCCGAAGAACTCGGCGAACATGCCTTCTTCCAACACACCGACGTGACTCAGGAAGCGGACGTTCAGGAAGTTTTTCGGAAGGCCACCGAGCAATTCGGCAAGACGGACATCCTGGTCAATAACGCAGGCATCACGCGGGACGGCCTGCTGCTCCGCATGAAGCGGCAAGACTGGGATGCGGTGTT
>Ga0156329_1287_pt2 | contig 16235 bp, 10 predicted proteins | sample RifCSPlowO2_12_FD_107977 | JGI IMG/M metagenome (GOLD analysis project Ga0156329, IMG submission 107977) | Acidobacteria bacterium RIFCSPLOWO2_12_FULL_60_22 | reverse complement strand
CATCGGATGGGCGCAAAAATCCAGGTCAAAGGCATCATGCGCATGGGCCTGGAAGGACCACAGCAGTTCGCCCGTGTCAATGTCGTGCGCGAGAACGCTTTCGGTGTGGCGCATCGGCCCCGGCGGCATAAAGGTCTTGTTGCTCCCCGTCGCATTGAAGACCACGTTCTGTTGTTCATCAACCGCTCCGGAAGTCCACAGGGAACCGCCGCCGGTCTTCCATTCGACAGGAACATCCTGCGCCACCCGGAACCGCCAGCGGATGGCGCCGGTTTCGGCGTCCAGGCAGGCGATCTGAGCATTGCTGGCGGTGTAGCCGACCAGCACCTTCCCTTTGTAGACGACCGGGGAATACATCATGGAAGGGTTCATCAGGGGGTCTTTCTCCAGGTTGGTCTTCCAGAGCAACCGACCCGTCGCCGCATCGGCGCAATTCACGTTGCACAGACCGTCCCCGTAATAGATTTTGCCGTCCACGTACTGGGCCGACGAGCGGGTGGCCCGGTTCTTGTAAGCGGCAATCCAGTCACCCGCAACGCCCGTTTCGTGCCTCCACTTCAGCTTTCCCGTACGACTTTCCAGCCCATAGAAATAGCCTCCCGCGCCAAAGAACAGAGTGTCGCCGATGACCGTGGGAGTGGTCTGGACCGGCCAATTGTCCAAGGTATCAAACTGCCATTTGACCTTTAACCGCTCCACGTTATTGGGGCCAATGATCTTCTCTTTGGCATTAAAGCGAGTATTGTGCAGGTCATACCCAAAGCGGGTCCAATCGCTCTCTCCGGGCGTGGGTGGTTCGTCCGCTGCCCATAACCGGCCGAAGGGCAAGAGACTTCCGACGGCTCCCGCAGCCGCCAGATTCCCCGTCCGTTCCAAGAATTGCCTCCGCGTAACCCTATGATAGCCCATCGTCCTCCTCCTTCCTTTCCAACGTTACTGGCTGTTGCCTTCTAGTCGTGCTTCAACGCTTCCCGGGCCGACCGGCGGAAAATCCACGAGCTCAGCGACAGCGTGGCAAGGAAAAAGATGCCTAACACGCCCGCGACGATACCGGCGACAGCCGTTCGGACCGTCAAGTGAACGTCCAATATCCCCAAAATCGAAATCACCCTGGGGAGGGAAAAGATCGCATTCGTCAACCCATACCCCGCCGCCAAGCCGGCCAGTACGCCAATGGCGCCGCCGATCAATACCGGAACCATCATCTGCGCCAGAACCACGCGCATGAGCTGCGCCGGCGAGGCGCCCCGGATGCGCAGGATGCCAAAAGTTCTCCGTCTCTCAATGAAATTCACGATCGCAATCGCAATGACGGCGCTCAGGGAGACCAAGATCCCGCCGATCAAGAAGACTTTCATGTTCTCCAGCCCCAGGCGGACAAACATGTCGTTCCCCAATTTGCCGCTCTCGCCCTCGATGGTGCTGATCGCCGCAATTTCGGGTAAGGCTCCACTCTTGTTGAGCTGATTGAGTAGCGTCGTGATCGTGTCGGGATTTCCGTCCCCGACGCTCACGTCCAAAAAAACTCCAGTCAAAAAGGCGTTCAACGGTCCCAAGTTTTTCGCATTCAACCGGCCCACGACGTAAGGGTTAATCTCCGAGATGGAATTCAGAAACTCGACTGCGGCCGAGGCGTACGACTCGCGATTCGCCACCACGAGCTGGGGCGTTCCCGGCAGAAGGTAGGTGATCCCGGCAATGGGAGAAGTGACGTCGCTTCCGCTGGCGCTGCGGCCGATGCCCAAGAGCTTGGCCCGCACGTCGCCGGAGTCAAAGCTGGACGCAAAACCCTTGGAGATGATGAGCTCGTCTTTCTTCAGAGCGGTCACGAGCTGCTCAAAGGGCCGGTCGGCCCCCAATTTATTTTCATAGTAAACGGAACGGATAAACTTTTCCGGGTCTTCAATCAGGTAGAGCTGCAAGTAATTCTTTCCCGGGATGTAGAAGGTGCCGGGCACGGACAATTCATAGATGGCGTGAACATCGCGCACGCCGGGCATAGCTTTGATCTTTCCTTCCATCTCCTGGACCCGGCGACCCACATTGGCAGCGTACCACTCGATGGTTTCCGCCTTCAGATCGCCCCCCGTCAGCGTGGCGCCATCAAAGCGGACCGCCACGTCGGACCCGAGGTTCAACCGCAATCCGCGCAATGCCTTCTCGTAGAAAGAGTCGGCGGTAACCCGAGGATATACGACCACAACGAAAGCCAAGGCAGCCACCAAAATGGTGCTCATGACTCGCTGCGGGCGGGAAAGCATGTCGGTGACTGCAAACCATTTGAGCGGCCCGGTCACCGGATGGGCCAGGCCATCCAAAATCGCATGGAGCATCCTGGTGCGGGACACGATGAGGGCGGACACCCCGTAGATAAACAACGGAACCGCCACAAAGTTCAGCAACATATCCGCTCTCTGAAGCAGTTCCGTCTGGGGAGTGTAGCCGATGATCCAGGCGGCCATCTTGGTCCCGCCGACGAAGAGCGAGAACAAATGCACGGTCGTGAATTCAAACCGCAGGCTGGCTTCCGAGGAGGCCATCCGCCGGGAGGCTTCCAAGGGGGTGATCTGCGCCATGTAATCAATAATTTTTCTTCCGGCCAGGACGCTGAAGGTGGTTCCCAATACGATGAAGGCCGCCAAGAACCAGGGGTTCTGGACGGTAGTGAATAAAAGGTTCAGAGGAATCCGGACTCCGGAAATGCGGTAAAGCCCATAGGGAAGCAGGGTCCCGGCCAGAGCGCCTGCCAATCCGCCCAGGAGTCCTCCCATCCCAATCGCCAGCCGCAGAGACTGACGGATCGGGCTATAGGAAACGCCTCGCAGCCGCAAGAGCCCGATGAGGCGTCTCTGATTCAAAATCACCAGCCGGGTTAGACTCGCTGTGAAATGCCATGCCATCCACAGAATGGGGATCGAGATCAGAATCGTCAACAACCCGACCAATCGAGAGACTTGTGACATTTTCTCCAGGGTGACCAGGAGATCGCTGCTGACAAAACTCTCAAAACTGGTCCGTTTGGCGGTGGTGGCGGCATTCTGAATGAGAGCGGACGTGCGATCCCGAGAGCCCTCCAGGTCCCAGCCGCTGAAGAGCTTGGACCGATCCACCGAGAGCAGATGCATGACCTCCACAAACATCGAGGCGGCCAGATTCTCCCCTTCCGGCTCGGTCTGTCCTTTCCCCTCGTCGGGGTTGCCGACGATCGCTTCCGGCTTGGAAAGCTCGTTCACCAGCCGAAACACCCGAGGCAGCTCCTGGTCAAATTTCTCCTTGGGCAGCACCACGATGACGGATTGATCCGGGATGAACGTGCCGGACCCGAATTCATCCAGAAACCATTTCACGATTTCCAGGCGCTCCGGCTGCGTGATGTGACCAAAGGGAGTGCCAAAGACCGGCGTCTCGTTCTTGGTGCGCGCATCGAGATAATTGATCTGGAAAAATTGGGAGGCGCGATCCGTCATCGAGGAGCGCAGGATGGTTTGGGGACTCAAGAACGCTAAGGTCACTTCCCCGGAACTCGAGCGGAGCTGCGGCGGCAGCCGGCTGGGATCGTTGGGCGACAGAATCACACACCAGGGAAGCGGGACGGCCGCGCCGCCCACCTTCATGGCGAGCTGGGTCCCCATCGCCAGCTTGATGATCCCCACACGCTCCGTCTTGGAGATGCCGGCGATCCCGTTTAACGCTTTTTGGAGATTCTCGACTTCCCAGACATCTTTCGTTTGATAGACTACGCCGTCCCAACGGAAGCGCCCGATTTGGTCCTCCGTATAGGACATCAGAGCGTATTTGGAAACCACGTTGGTGGCAGCCAATACGGCGACCACCAAAAAGGTTACGAAGGAGAAAATTAGAAATATATTTTTCCCTACGATTCGCATCACAGGCCAAACCGGCTGTTTCTGCTTCGTAGTCGCCACTGGATACTCCTGACCGTTCGAATGGATTTCTGTGGGATGTATTCTTATGCCGGGCGCATCGCTTTCGCCCCTCGATCCATGTCCGCGGAAGCCGGAAGAACAAAGTCAAAACGAGAAGGCCAGAACTCAGAGAAGAAAGCCCTTCCTCGGCAGGTTTCGATCACCCTCTGGGAACCACCGGATTGGGACGGCGCCAACTTCGCATTCTTCGTCAGTTTTTTCCGCGTGGTTCCTGTAATTGTAACGGCTTCATTTTGACCAGATACGGGTAGGTTCCCGCTTTAATCTGGTCGCGCTCTTGCACCATGTACTGCCACGGGTCCTTGGCATAGTCGGCATAGCTGCCGGCGGCGTTGACTCCCGGAATCGGCCGGCGGTTCAAATGACGGAGCAACTCATCCGGGTCCCCGTACTTGCTGGCGATCATGCGAACTTCGGGGTCCTCGGAAGCGACAATGTAGCCCTTATCCAGGAGCTTGATCTTCTTGCCGCCGGTCACCGTTGCTTCGTAGGTGGGATAGAACTGGTTCATATGCATGTCATGGGCGATCGGGATGCCGTGCTTTTTTCCGTATTCCAAAATCTCCGGGATATAGAGCTCCGGCCCGAACCCCCAGATAATTCCCCCGCCTCCGTCCCGCACATTGGTGGCCAAAAAGATTTGGAACACATAGAACCATCCCGGATGCGGCAGGTAGGGAAGCTGGATATCCTTGTACTTGTTGAGCAGATCGCGCATCAACTCGCCTCGCACGCCGCCACCTTCAATGGCTGTTACCAACCCTTTCTCCACCTTCATCACGATGCGGGGGAAGAAATGGCCATGGCCCATCGTTCCGGCGATCACTCCTTTCGCTTCCGGAGCGACCACTCGCTTGGTGCCGTAGGATTGGTACAGGAACCGGCAGGCCTGGAGCGGATACATGCGGAGGTAATCCGGCATATAGGCGCCCATCCTCCAGATCTTGGCCTCCTCGGGATTCACCGACCATTCCAGGTCGGTGCCCTCCGGGTCGGTGACCCGCACGTGCTCCATCCAGGGGATCACCTCCATGAGCTTATCTTCCATGGCATTGCGGATTTCCCCGGGGATCGTTCCCTCCTCAATCAAGGCGGAGACGGTAGGGATCCGCCAGCCGATCTGGAATTTGCTCCCTAACACAAAGTTAAGGCGGCTGAATTCCGGGCCGCCGGGAGAATAATCCAAAAAGGCGTACTCATACTCGGGATGGCTGTCCAGATACTTCTTGGTTGCATCCAGCTTGGCGTCGAACGCCTTTTGAGCCTGGATGATGAGATCCTCATCCTCCTGGGGGATCAGCTTCCGGGCCTCCGGGGAGAAAAAGCCCAGTCCGCCGGCAAAGTAACTCTTCAGTTCCCAGATGAACGGCCGGAGACTGGGGTCGAGCCGGTTCATCATGGGCCTGGCCCACTCGGCCGGGTAACCGTACATCTCCAACAGATCGCTGGTGCGGATCGAGTCGGCATCGGCGCCCCGTTCCTGCAACGCCCGCTTCACGGCCTGAATGATCCGCATGTCCTGCTCATCCGTGATCGTGATCAACCCTTTTTTCCCCGGCTGGATCACGCCCAGGCGCCCGCTGCGGGTGCTGGTCGCCCGGGATTGGAGGCGAGCCAACTCCAGGAGCTGATCGTCCGTGAGATTGGTGTCGTATTGCACGACGGAAGCCGGGGGATATCCGCGTTCTTTCTTTCGATTGACCGAAGCCGTAGCCGCCCAACGGTCCACGGCCAGAATGCTGAATAACGCCAAGCTCCAAACAACCAGCCAGGCTCCTTTAGACATTTCGCCCTCCCCTCGTCGGATCTTCAGTACACCAATCTTAATCCGAATTGCAACTGGCGCGATGAACTAACTGTTCGAGTAATTCTCCCCGCTCCGGCAACCGGCCCGCGGGAGGCCGCATTGAAGACCTGGGTAAAGCTCGGAACCGCAAAGTTGGCACGGTTGAGCAGGTTGAAGAACTCCGCGCGGAACTCCAGGCGGCTCCCTTCCGAAATTCCCAGCGGGGTTGTTTTCATCAGACTGAAATCCACATTGGCAAATCCCGGCCCGATCAAGATATTCCGGCCTGCATTGCCGTAGAAACCCGGAGGCGGCAGGGCGAACGCCGTTGGGTCGAAATACTGGTCCGGGCCTCCGCGAATCATATCCTTAAAGGAGCGTCCTGCAATCAAGTCGGGATGCTGCCGCTCGGCATTTCGGGAAAGGTCCGGAGCGTTGCGGCCGGCCATGTACACAGTGAACGGCGTGCCCGTAGAAGCCGAGAAAATTCCGGAGAGCTGCCAACCTCCCAATAGATGGTTCGCCAACCCCGGGATTCCCGGCGCCGGAAACAGATAGACTCCGTTGAGCACAAAGTTCTGGCCCAGATGGAGTGAGGAAAGGCCCCGGTCCGCCTTGGGGTTGTAGGGTTGCGGTGTCGCGCCTTCGTTGAAATCCGTGAGAGCGACTCCCGTGGTGGAGTCGTCCACGTTTTTGGACCACGTATAGGAGCTTTGAAACTGGAAGCTCTGGCTGAAGCGCTTTCTCACCTCGACCTGCAAGCCATTATAGAAGGACTGGGCATCGGAGTACCGCGTGGTCCCCACGCCCGTATTCCGATTCAGACGGGGCGTGTTGGGGGCCACAAACGGGCGGCCGTCCACGATCGTGGGGGGCGCCGCGTTCACGTCGGCGGTGCGCCACAGGTGAATGCCCCTGCCAGCCAGGTAACCCACCACCACGGTCAGGTCTCCGGCGAGCTGCCGCTGGACCGTCAGGTTGTATTTCATCTCATACGAGGAGTTCAAATTGTATTGAATGAGCTCCATGAAGCTGTTGGGATTCATCAGGGGGGTCAAGACAGTCGGCCCCACTCGGGCGACGTCCGCCAGTGCCGTGGTCAGGTTCCCCTGGACCGTTTCGATGCGGGCGGCAAAGGGCGGATTGCGGTAACTGGGAGTCCGAAAATAGGAGCCGAGCAAAGGAACAAAGAACAGGCCAAAGCCGCCCCGAATCGCGGTCTTGCCCTGCCCCCCGGGGTCCCAGGCAAAACCCACGCGCGGCGAAAAGTTCTTCTTGGAGGGGTTCTCGAAGAACGGGACACTCACGTCAAAGGAGGTCGCCCTCACCCAGTCACGGATGATCGAGACCCGCTCGTGCTTCTCTTTCGGAGTGGTGAACGTCTCATACCGCAGCCCCAAGTTCAGAGTGAACTTGGGGTACAGCTTCCAATCGTCTTGAAAATAAAGCCCCAGGACATCCTGCTTAAAACTGCGCTGCGCCGTGCTGCCGGGAGCCGCCATCGCAAAAGTGCGGAGCCGGTTGTCTTCCAGGAAGTCCCGCAGGGAGTTCCAGGACATATCCCCGTTATCCCGCGGTCCCCCATCGGCGTGTAACCCGGAATGCTGATAGTCCACGCCAAATTTCATGGAGTGGCTGCCACGGCTGTACACCAGGCTCTCCCCAATTTGATAGAGATTTTGGACATCCACGCGCTGGTTGCGGCTGTCCGGCCCGAAGGAAGTGACGCCGGGGAAGATGAACGTGGGCGGCATGTTCTTGTTGAAGATGTACAGGCTCGCGGGGTAATCAATATTGACGGTCACGTCGGCGACCAGCCGGCTGCGGTTGTAGGCCAAACGGGTCGTCCCCAGGAAGTGCGGCGTGAAGATCCGTTCATATTGGATGGTGGCGTAGCGGGGGGAAGTGAGAATCGCGGTGCCCGTGGCCGGAAGCGCATCGGGTTTGACGTCGTCCGCGGAGTCATACGTAAAGCGGCTGAACAGCGTCTGGTTGTCCCCGATGCGGTAGTCCGCTCGGCCCATGACATAGTGTTCGTCAATCGAATCGCTGGCGGAAGCGAAGATGGTGCCCAGGCCGCTGTTGCCCGGCACAGGCTCGGCGTTCGGGAGAGGCCACACGTCCAAGTAGGGGCGGATGATCGGGGCGACCTGTACCTGCTGGAGGCCACCTCCCGCAGCTGGAATCAGCCCGCGGTGCGCGTTCTCATCTGGGACGATCGCCACCTGGGTCAGGCCCAAGCGTTGCCGCAGACCCTCATAGTTGGCAAAGAAAAACGCCTTATCCTTCTGGATCGGACCCCCGAGGGAAACCCCAAACTGGTTGCGCTTGAATTCCGGCTTGCGGCGGTCGAAGAAGTTGCGGGCGTCGAGATTGTCATTCCGATGGAACCAGTAGGCAGTCCCGTGGAGTTCATTGGTCCCGGACTTGGTGACCAAGTTCACGATGCCGCCGCTGGTGCCGCCGAATTCCGCGCTGTAGTTGCTAGTCAAGACCTGGAATTCACGCACCGCGTCCACCCCCCAGGATGACCCCGGCAGCGCTACCGGGCGTCCCGAAGTTGGACGTGCTCTTGATATTGGTGCCGTCGAGCAGCCAGGCGGTTTGATCCGGGCGGGAGCCGGCCATCGAAATGCGAGTTCCGTAGCCTTTCGAGGCGACCGAGTCCGTGTTGCGGACCGAGAAAACTCCCGGCTGGACCAGCGCCAACTGGGTAAAGTCGCGCCCGTTCAACGGCAACTCCACGATGCGCCGCTCTTCGACAACTCCCGACACCGAACTGCCGCTGGTGTCCACCAGCGGCGCTTCCCCGGTCACCGTCACTTGCTCGCTGACCGCGCCCACCTTCATCGCCAGATTGATGCTGGCCTGCTGTCCCACCGTCAGGGTAATCCCGGTCCGAAGCAATGTCTCAAAACCGGGCATGGTGGCCGTGATCTGGTAGGGGCCGGGAGCCAGTTGGGGGGCAACAAAGCGGCCTCTTCCATCGGTGGGTACCGCGCGTTGCGCGCCGGTCGCCACGTTGGTAACGGTCACCTGCGCGCCGGGCAAGACTGCCCCCGATTCATCGGTGAGGGTTCCCGACAGAGTGGCCGTGGTCGTTTGGGCCGTAGCGCGGGGTATGAGAATCAACACGAGCGTCCCCGCGCACATCAGAAGCGCCACCTTCTTCAGCATACGCTCCCCCCGTTCTCCGGGAATGATCCCGGATTAGAAAATGAGCTTCAGCCCAAACTGCAATTGCCGCGCGGTGGTAACCGTCCTGGTGATTCGCCCAGCACCGGCAATGGGCTGCCGGGTGGCGGGGTTCAGCACCTCGCGTAACGCCGGAGTCGCGAAATTAGCCCGATTGAACAGGTTGAAGAAATCAGCACGGAATTCCAGCCGGCTTCCTTCGCTAATCCCCAAGCGTGTGTTCTTCGTCAGACTAAAATCGAAATTCAGCACGCCCGGTCCGACCAGAATGTTCCGACCGGCATTGCCAAAGAAGCCCGTCGGCGGGAGCACAAAAACCGAGGCGTCAAAATATTCGTTGGGATTCCTCGGCCGCACCAGGTCACCGAAAGCTCGGCCCGGGATGAGGTCCGGCCGCTGTCTGCCCGGGCTGCGCGAAAGGTCCGGAGCGTGGCGCCCGGAGACGACTGCGGAAAAAGGAGTCCCGGCGGAGGCAGTGAAAATCCCCGAGACCTGCCACCCTCCCAGCGCAAGCCGGGCGGCTCGGGAATCCTTGGGAGCGGGAAGCGACCACACGCCGTTCATCACGAAGTTCTGCCCTTGATGGAGAGCCGAAAGCCCGCGGTCACTCTTGGGACTGTAAGCCTGCGGCGTTGCCCCTTCGTTGAAATCCGTGAGGGCCATCCCGGTCGTGGCGTCATCCATGGTTTTCGACCAGGTGTAGGAAGTCTGGAACTGGAAGCCCCGGCTGAAGCGCTTCTTCACTTCCACCTGGAGGCCGTTGTAGAAGGATTGGGCATCGGAATAGCGCGTCGTCCCGACTCCCGTGATCGGATTGACACGGGGCGTGCCGGGGGCCACAAACGCCCGCCCGTCTACGAGTGTGGAAGGAGCATCATTGGCATCGGTCTCGCGCCAGAGGTGGATTCCCCGGCCGCCCAGGTAACCGAGGGCCACGGAAATGTCTCCGGGCAATTCCCGCTGCACGGTCAAGTTGAACTTCATCTCATACGACGGGTCCAGATTCCACTGGAAAATTTCCATGAAGGATTGGGGGGTCATCGTGGCCGTTAGCAGCGTCGGCGCGATTCTGTTTACATCGGCCACCGCCGAAGCCAGGTTGCTGCGAGTCGCATTCCCCTCAATAAAGGCGGCGTACGGCGGATTCTTGACGCTGGGAGTGCGGTAATACCCTCCCAACAACACGACATAGAAAAGGCCAAATCCTCCCCGGACGGCCGTCTTACCGTCCCCGGTTGGATCCCACGCGAACCCCACGCGGGGGGAGAAATTCCGCTTCGAAGGATTCTGCCAAAACGGCTCCTCCGTATCGAACCGGGTGGCGCGCACCCAGTCCCGCACCACTGCAATCCGGTCCCACTTCTCCACGGGCGTCGTGAAGGGTTCATAGCGCAAGCCCAGGTTCAAGGTGAAACGGGGACGCATCTTCCAGTCATCCTGGAAGTAAAGCCCGACCACATGCTGCACCCACGTCCGCTGTGACGAGCTTCCGGGCACCTTTACACTGAAATTATTCATCGTCTGGTCTTCCAAAAAGGCGCGCATGGAAGCCCAGGAAAACGCGCCGTTGTCGCGGGGCCCGCCATCGGTGTTCAGCCCGACCTTCTGGTAATTCACACCAAACTTGAACGAATGGTCCTGGCGGGTGTAGAGAAAATTCTGCTGAAATTCGTAAAGGTTTTGGACATTGCTGAAGATGGCCCGGTCGTCCGGCCCGAATTGGGTCACTCCCGGGAAAATGAAGTTGGGAGGCATCCCCGGATTAAAGACGAAAAGGGGTTTGGGATAATCGATATTCAGGGAAACCGAGGAGAAGAGGTTATTGCGACTGTAAGCGACCCGGCTGTTGGAGAGGAATTGAGGGGTCCAGATTTTTTCATACTGCACTGTAGCGTACCGCGACCGGGTCCTGATTTCGTTGTTGGTAATGGGGATCGGGTAGGGTCGGGTCTTGTCCCCCTGGTCGAAGGTCATGCGCGCGAAAATGGACTGGTTGTCGGTAACGCGATGGTCCACGCGCGTAATGAAAAAATGTTGGTTCGTGGAATCACTCGCCGGGGAGGAAAGAGAGGCCAACCCGCTATTGACTCCCACGGGGCCGCCATTCGGCAACGGCCACAAATCCAGGTACGGCCGCACCGACGCCGCTACCGGCACCGGTTCCGAGACGCCCGGAATCAGACCCCTGTGCACATTGGCGTCCGGAACCGTCGCCACAAGGGTCAATCCCAGCCGTTCGAACAGTGCTTCGTAGTTTCCAAAGAAGAAGGTCTTGTCCTTCTTGATGGGACCGCCCAAGGCGAATCCAAACTGGTTGCGCTTGAATTCCGGCTTTCTCCGATCAAAGAAGTTCCGCGCATCCAGATTGTCGTTGCGGTGAAATTCGTAAGCGGTGCCATGCAAGTCGTTGCTCCCCGACTTGGACACCATGTTGATGACGCCGCCGCTGCTGCCGCCGAATTCCGCGCTGTAGTTGCTCGTCAGGACCTGGAACTCCCGGACCGCGTCCACTCCCAACAAAAGACTGGAAGCGCTCCCCGGGGTTCCAAAATTGGACATGCTCTTGACGTTGGTGCCATCCAGGAGCCAGCCGGTCTGGTCGGGCCGCGAGCCGGCCATCGAGATACGGGCGCCAAATCCCTTTTGGACCACCGAATCCGTATTGCGCAGAGCGAGAACCGCCGGCTGCACCAGAGCCAACTGCGTAAAGTCTCTCCCATTCAGGGGCAATTCGACGATTCGTTTCTCCTCCACAAGCCCGGAGACCGAGCTGCCGCTGGTATCCACCAGCGGCGCTTCGCCGGTCACGGTGACCTGTTCGGAGACGGCCCCCACTTTCATAGCCAGGGTTATATTCGCTTCTTGTCCGACCGTCAGGGTGATCCCGCTGCGGACCAGGGTTTCAAACCCGGCCATGCTGACCGTGACTTGATAGGGTCCCGGGGCGAGTTGCGGGACCGTAAACCGTCCCCGCTCGTCGGTGGTCACGGCGCGTTGGGCGCCCGTGGACGCATTGCTGACCGTCACTTGGGCTCCCGGGACCACGCCCCCGGTCTCATCGGTAACCGTTCCGGAAAGCCGGGCCGTGGTTGTCTGGGCCAGACTCAGGAGTCCAAATACAAATGGGATGGTTACTGCGCAAACGGCAAGAATCAACTTCCTTCGCATAGTCGCCTCCGTCTCACGAATCGGTCCTAAGTACCTACCTCGCGGTTTGGCCCACTTTCACAACGGGTGGAGCCAGCGGGCACTCGAAGACCGCGTTCAAACCCTAGGAAAGACAATCATCCCGCAAAACCGGAATGTGCGGTGCATCCACGATGAAACTGGACTAGCCATAGCAACTGACGTACCACATTGAGAAAAGCGATCCGGCCCGGAGGTACATGAGGTACAAGAGGTACAAAAGACCGCGCCACACTGGAATTTGTCCAGTATGGGGCAAATTGCGCATATCTCGCGGAACTTAACCCACACGTCCTTCTCGCCTCTCAACTGGTCTTAGCCTAGTCCTGACAGGACAAATGCATTATCTCACCGTTCCCCCTGGGGTCAATACTCTTTCGGAGAGGTCCAGTCGCTTGTGCCAGAAGGGGAAATCCGGTCTTTTGTTCCGGCGGGGTGGGGCGGGTTACTGGGAATCCGATTCGCATGAGGAGGCGGGTCAGGGTCTGGAAGTGGTAGCCCATGATGGCGAAGGCTCCTGCCCAGTATCCCACAACCACGGTACGGTTTCTGGCACACTGCTGCTGGACTGACTTGCGGTCTGCTCTTTTGCTCCTACTCCCCTCGAAAAACAGCTTCCCGGCAGGTCCCCCGCTAAAACGACAGTTTGAGCCCGAACTGAATCTGCCGGGATGTCGTCGTGGTGGACTGGATTCGTCCCGCCGCGCCCCGGACAACTCCGTTCGGCTGGAATACGTTATTGTCCGGCAAACCGAAGTTGGCCCGATTCAGCAGATTGAAGAACTCCGCGCGAAAATCGAGCCGGGTGCGCTCCGTCAGGGGGGTTATCTTTACCATGCTGAAGTCCAGGGAAACCAGTCCGGGCGAAATGAGGGTATTGCGGCCGAGGTTGCCGTAGAAGCCTAGCGGTTGCAGTACGAAAGCGCTCGGATCGTAGTATTGATCGGGTCCGCCCAAGACTGGATTTTTGCTGGCCCCAGGCCGCAAGTCCGGCCGGTCGGCGATACTCCGCGCCAGATCCCGGGAGCGGCTAAAACCGGCCAGGGCAGTGAAGGGGGTCCCATCCTGTACCGAAAGGATGGTTCCGATCTGCCATCCTCCCAGCAACGTCTTCGCGACACCCGCCCAATGGCTTGCCGGCACATCATAGGTGAAATTCACAACCAGGTTTCTTCGCAAGTCAAAGGACGACAGGCCCCGGTCTGCGCCGGGGTCGTCCGGGTCCTGCGTGGACTGGGCGTTGCCCAAGGCGTGCTGCGAGATGGTGATGGAAGCGTCATCAATACTCTTCGCGTAGGTAAAGGAAACCTTGGAACGAAGGCCCTGGCTGAGCCGCTGGTTAAAATCCAACTGGAAAGATTGATAGGAGGCATTCACGTCGGTGGAGACAGTGCGGTTTCCTCCCAGCGCGGGGTTCTTGCGCTGTGCCCCGGCAGGATAAAACTTCCGTCCATCGGGGAGAATCTGGGGTACTGCTGTATTGGCATCGGAATTTCGCGTCAGGTGATAGGAGTGGGACCCCACGTAATTCGCATTGAATACCGTATTGGCAGTGATCTGGCGCTGAATGCCGAAGTTCCAATGGAGCCGCGTGGGCACGTCTATGTTGAAATCAATGCTGTCAGGCGTCGGTTGCGGCCCCCGCCAGGAAGACCAGGACGAGAAGAGAGAAATTCCGGCGAATGGACCGCGCGGCAGAGAAACTCCCGATCACGTTGTTCTCGAATGTCATGGATGTGCCTGCTTTCCTCATGCTCGATTAGACTCCGACCTCAATGTGGAGAAAGCCCACGCTACCAACTGCCCACTGCACGAACCGCGTGCCGTGGCTACCGGCTAGGGGTGAGCGAAACTGTGGTATCAGGCGGCCGCCAGAAATTGCTTTTCGGGGGGCATGTATGCCCGTCCTGTGGATCGTTCAGACCGCACTTTACGGGCAGCTAAAGGTCACCTTGTCACCGGAGAAGAGGGTTGTCTGTCCCTCTGCAATCCTCACATCGCGCCATTCTACTCTAATGGTAACGGTCTCTATAGTGATCGCTTTCCAAGCCTTCATCCACATAAGGATGGCCTGTTTGGAGGTAAGCTTATCGGCACAAAAATAGTTGGCTGTGTCTCGACTCACCATTATCCAGAGAAGCATGTCATTCGCGCGGGCACCAACGACGCCGAGTCCTTTCGGAACGGCCTTTTCACAGAACGTCTTGACGTTGCTTAAATCTTTCTGTGTCTCCCCAGCAATGTCACCGCATGTCGGGGACGAGCCAGAGACTTGCGCGAACGCCGTTTGGACACATAATCCAACCACTATAGCGTGCAAAACAAATATTCGCATCATGTCCTCCAGTCGTGGTCTCGCTCGTCTTGGTAAAGGAGTGCAGCAAGACCCGCTCAACAACACTTTGCCCGGATTGCACTGCCGCACTGCGGGCAGAATTTCGCTCCTTCTGGCGCGTTTGAGTTGCATCTTTCGCACTTCATGATTCACCGCCTCACAAAGCAGAACCCGAGGCTGGGTTCGCAGGGCTTCCACAATGTCCACAGAAGAGATCACTGGCCGGAAATTCCTCTCGGCATTGGTCGCACGTTCTGAATCTTGCGCCACAATAGCGGCAAACCAGTGCCCCCTGTTTGATTAATTTGGCGCAAGAGAGGCACTTCCTCATTCCTTGTTCCGTATGCGTTCGCTCAAGGGCGCTGGTATCTCCGAGGTTCGCTTGGCACTTCGGACAGCGTGTCGCCTCTGGATGGATTTGACTGGAACAGTACGGGCATCGGCGTCCAGTTCCGGCCACAAATGAAGCGGCCAATGCGAATGGGCCGAACAGGAAACCCAGGAATAGCCATAGGCAGCCACTCGCGCCGCGCTGCGAAGCGACATATGCGGTGAACGCACCGCAGACGAGCCACAGGACGATCAGTAGTGTCATACCACGACCAGCGGGGTAGCCACAGCACATCCTTTTATGCCGTGGGCTTTTGGATTGCCAGCCCCGGTCCCGTCCCACTATACTGCTTTGCGTGTTGCGAGTGAAGCCGGTAGTCGTGGGCTTTTTCCGGAACGAACCACCGGCATAAAAAACTTGCTATGACTACCTCGCTTAAGTAAAGGGTATTGGGTTAAAGTGGAGCTTTGAATGCCTAGGGAACGAGCACACAGACTGTTTTCACAGCTTTCAGTCGATCTTGCCAAAATCACAGCCGATTACCCGGCGCAGGTTCTATGCCCCCTCTGCTTAACCCCGTTTACTAAAGAAGCGATCGATTTGGAGGAGCCGGACCTCACCGAAGAGCACATCATCCCCGAAAAACTCGGCGGGACACTGGTCACTCTCACCTGTAAGCGCTGCAACAATACTTACGGTTCTAAAGTCGAAGCGCACTTGGTCCAGATGCTGAGGTCACACGACTCGCTCAAAGGAACGAGCAACAGGCCTCTTCGAGGTCGTATGGAAATAGGAGGGATGACGGTTCCTGCGGACATCGAATGGAAGGCGGCCGAGACAACAACGATTCGGCTTCGGCCATTTAAGCCTGCCGTGCACGAGGCGATTAAAAAGCATTTACGAGACGGCACCGATGAAATTAACCTTAACCTGAATTTTCGCTATATCCCGCTCCGCTCCTACGTCGCTGTCTTTCGGATTGCATACCTCGCGATGTTCAGAGAGTTGAGTTACGGGTACATCCTTTCACGAGCCGCAGGTGCGGTGAGGGAAATCATTGCCCGCTTCGAAAACGCGCCAGAGCAGCTTGGCGATATAGTGGGAGAGGCAAAGAACATGTCTCCAGCACCCACAGAACCATTGCAGTTCTATGCAGTCAGAGGTGGAATCGCTGTGATGGTGGTGATTACGCTTCTCGCCGACACGAAGCGACACTACGTTACTTTCATGCCCAGCCCTGAGCTTGCTCCAGAGATGGTGCTGGAAACTCTTCTTGCAGCAGCCCAAACTGTAGGCAAGGGGCGCCCGGCAAAAGACCAATAGGCGTGCCGTGGCTGCCCTATTTTACTGCGAATCCGATTCGCAGAGGAGGCGGGTCAGGGTCTCGAAGTGGTACCCCATGATGGCCAGCGTGATGGCCGAGTCAAAGGCGTGCCGGTAGCGCGTGGCCGCTTC
>Ga0156329_1044_pt2 | contig 16385 bp, 13 predicted proteins | sample RifCSPlowO2_12_FD_107977 | JGI IMG/M metagenome (GOLD analysis project Ga0156329, IMG submission 107977) | Acidobacteria bacterium RIFCSPLOWO2_12_FULL_60_22 | reverse complement strand
AGCATGACAAGCGGGCAGGCCACGTCCTCAATTGCCTACAGGAACTAGAGAAATGCTCTAGAATCTGGAACAGGGACGCCGCCTTCCCCGCTGATCTTTCCTGGCTACAAATGAAACGGGCTGGCGACGCCGCCAGCCCCCTGACAAGGACGAACTGTAGCCCGTCCCCCCGGTTGAACTCCAGAACTTCCTTGCCAAACTTGAGAATTCGCGCGAACCAGAACCCCGGATGCCGATCCCCCCCGGATGCCGATCCCCCAAGGAAACAGGGGGCCGTGGTCATCCTCGGAGTTCTTCGCTCGCCGCCGATACGGTGGCCAGCGGAAACGGGTCCTGCTTGGCCTGGCGCATGCAGGCCGTGACGCGCCGGCCAACGGCCAGCAGATCCACGTAGCTGTATTCGCACGAGGTCTTGCCACAGCTGCTGGCCAGCGCGCTGCGCTCGATTTCAAACTCCGGGGTTACGAAGAACGCTTGCAGGCACCCGCAAGGCGCTGCGATTTCCATCCGGTTGCCGCTGAGTCGAATCCACATGGCTCGGTTTCTCCTTTCCAGTATCCAGTGCCCCTTCCGCTCGTGCTGGAATGCCTCGTTTCTCCCCCGGGACCGGCCGGTCTTCCCTCTGTCCCGAGCGGTCTGCTTCTCCGAAGCCTTCCGAAGTTCCATGTGTACCATTCGGCCGGGCTGGGGGGGAACTGTAAGAACTTCTAGTTTTGGGGGGAAAAGTTGCGGGGACGGCCCCCGGTAATCGGGAGCAGGAAGCCGGGAGGCCTTCTTCCATCGAGAAGTGCCCGCCGAACCATTTCTGTGAGAGAATAAACAAAAGTGAAACAAGATGGGCTTCCGGGCGCCTTGCCCCTGGATGATGAAACGTTGGGAAATTTGAAACGAGCTAAAGCAACGACGAAACCGGGAAAACTCGCCACGTCCCCGAAGAAAGCGAGAGGAATTTTGGGGGGGGCAGAGGCGATCCGCCTCTTGGAAGACATTACGCAGGCTATTATCGAATCCCCGGACTTGCCCTCCGCCCTCCAAGTGGCCCTCGAAAAGGTCTGCAAAGCCACGGGATGGAGCTATGGCGAGGTCTGGATACCGCAACCCGGCGGAGCGGTGGTGAAATGCCATGCCGCCTGGCACAGGAAATCCAAGTCCCTGGGAACGTTTCTGAAGGCGACGCGGCGGATGACTCCCTCCCTGGGCGTTGGACTGGTGGGACGCGTTTGGGCTTCCCAACAACCGGAATGGATCGCGAACATCTCCGGAGAGCCGGGCTCGCGCTTACTGCGCGCCCCACTGGCCCGAGAGTCCGGATTGCGGGCGGGATTCGCCCTTCCGCTGGTGGCCGGCGGAGAAGTGCTGGCGGTCTTTGTTTTTTTCCTGGCGGCCGCCCAAAAAGAAAACCAGCAGGCCGGGGCGCTGGTTGCAACCGTCGCCCATCAACTGGGTTCTTTCATTCAACGCCAGCGGGCCGAAGAGGCCTTGCGCCGGGCCAACGAAGGGCTGGAAGCGGAGGTTCGGAAGAGAACCAACAAGTTCCAAGAAACCAATACCACGCTCCGAGCGGAGGTCCGCGACCGCCAGCGAGCCGAAGAAACCCTTCGGCAAGAACGCAATTTCATCTCGACCATCCTCGGAACCGTGGACGCGCTGGTAGTAGTCCTCGATCTCGAAGGCCGCATCGTGTATTTCAACCGCGCCTGCGAGCAAGCGACGGGGTACACCTTTGAGGAAGTCCGGGGCCAGCCGTTCTGGGAACTGCTGCTCGTGCCGGAGGAGCGCGAACCGGTGAAGAAGGTTTTTCAGGAACTCCGTCTGCGCGCCCTTCCGAATCAATTTGAAAACTTATGGGTCGGCAAGAACGGGGAGCGCAGGCGGATTGCCTGGTCGAACAATGTGTTCCGGGACGAGAAGGGCGACGTGGTCCATGTCATCGGCACCGGAATTGACATCACGGAGAGGCACCAAGCGTTGGAGGCCGTGCGGGAAAACGAGGCGACCATCCGGGCGCTGCTCGAAGCCACCTCCCAAAGCATCCTGGCCGTTGATGCAGAGGGACGGATTGTGCTGGCCAACTCGGTGACGGAGAAAATCTTTGGCTACCCAAGCGAGGAAATCATCGGCCGGCCCCTGGAAATCTTGCTTCCGAAGACCTTGTGGGAGCGCCACGCCCGGCACCGGGCCGGCTACTTTTCCCAACCTCGCACGCGACCGATGTGCCCAGGCCTGGAGCTGGTCGGCCGGCGGAGAGACGGCACGGAATTCCCCGTCGAAGTCGGCCTGAGCTATATCCAGACCAAGCAGGGAATGCTGGCGGTCAGCTTCCTCAGCGACATCACCGAACGCAAGCGGGCAGAGGAGGCGCTGCGCGAAAGCGAGGAGAAGTTTCGCGTCCTGGCGGAGTCCATGGCGGCGGCCTTGATCATCATCCAGGGCGACCGGATTCGCTACGTGAATCCCGCTACCGAAGGATTGACCGGATATACGCGGGACGAACTGTTGACCATGCATTATTGGGATTATATTCATCCGGAGTTTCGAGAGATCGTCCGGCAACGAGGGCTGGCGCGCCAGCGAGGCGAGCCGGTCCCCTCCCGATATGAACAAAAGATCATCACGAAGAAAGGCGAAGAACGCTGGTTTGACTTTACGGCAGGATTGACCACGTTTGAGGGGAAACCAGCCGGCCTGGGAACCGCCTTTGACATCACCGAGCGGAAACGCGCGGAAGAGGAACTGCGCCACAGTGATTCCCGCACGCGGGCCTTGCTGAATGCGATTCCGGACTTGATGTTTCGGTATCGGACGGACGGAACCTATCTGGACTTCCACGCTCACGATCCGAGTGAATTGGCCATCGCCCCCGAGGTGATTGTCGGGTCCACGATCTACCAGTTGCCCCTCCCGCGCGACATCATTGACCGGCTCATGGCAGTCTCCCGGAAGGCGATGGAAACCAGCCAGGTGCAGACCGTGGAGTACGATGTCAACTTGCCGGCCGGAACGAACACGTATGAGGCGCGGATTGTGGCCAGCGGAGACGATGAACTGGTCGCCATCGTCCGGAACATCACCGAGCGGAGGCGGGCCGAGGAAGAACTCAGCGCCGCCGCGGCGGCTCTTCGGAAGAGCCGGGAAAACTTGCAGGCCCTCACCGCGCAGTTGATCTCCGCCCGGGAGGAAGAGACCAAGCATCTGGCCCGCGAGCTGCACGATGTCTTTAGCCAGCGGCTGGCCGTCCTGGGAATGGAGACAGCGGGCGTGGAGCAACGGTTTGTTTGCTCGGATCCTGCGTGCTGCAAAACCCTCCACGACATTGGGGAAGAAATCGGAAGTCTCGCGAAGGATGTGCATCAGCTCTCGCGCAAACTGCACCCTTCCATTCTGGATGACCTTGGCTTGACCGCAGCGCTGCGGGCCGAGTGCGGCGACTTTTCCCGGCAGCACAGCATCCCGGTCCAGTTTGAGCCGGTCCATGTGCCGGAGTCGCTCCCCGGCCCCGTGTCGCTCGGCCTCTATCGAATTGCCCAGGAGAGCCTCCGCAACGTCGGGAGGCATGCCGGCGCAACCGTGGTCCGCGTGTCGCTCGATGGCTCCGGCGGCGCAATCCGGCTGTCGGTCGAAGACAATGGCTGCGGCTTCGACTTCGGCCAGATCAAAGGAAGGCGGGGGCTGGGCTTGGTCAGTATGGAAGAACGGGTCCGCTTGGCGGAGGGCAGCATCGCGGTCCGGTCGCAGCCCGGAGCGGGCACCACCATCGAAGTGCGAATCCCCTTGAGCCGGAGCGAGCGATGAAGCGCCCCCGCGTGTTGCTGGGCGATGACCACGCCATTATCCTGGACGGACTGCGCCGGATTTTGGAACCCCACTTTGAGGTGGTCGGCTCCGCGCCCGATGGCCGGGCGCTGGTCGCGGCGGCGCAGGAACTGCGGCCCGATGTGATCGTCGCGGACATCTCCATGCCTTTGCTCAATGGAATCGAGGCCGCCCGGCAGCTCCGAAAATTGGAGTCGCGGGCCAAGGTTATCTTTCTGACGATGCACCCGGATGTGGCCTACGCTGCGGAGGCGTTCCGCGCGGGGGCCTCGGGCTACGTTCTGAAGAATTCCGCGGCCTCCGAATTGGTCACGGCCATCGAGGAGGCCTTGAAAGGGCGCACCTACCTGACCCCGCTGGTGGCGAAGGACCTGATTGCCAGCTTGTTGGAATCGCCGGCCCATCCCGAGAAGCCCTTGCCGCCCCTGACACCTCGCCAGCGAGAGATTCTGCAGTTGGTGGCTGAAGGCCGGTCCGCCAAGGACATTGCCGGGGTCTTGAATATCTCTCCGCGCACCGTGGAGTTCCACAAATACCGCATTATGGAAGTGCTCGGCCTTCGGACCACCGCCGAATTGACCCAGTACGCCATCAAGCACGGGATTGTCGCCCTCTGAGTGCCTTCCGGGTTCCCGTACCTTTTTCCTGCAAACTGGTATTTTTGCGAGTTGCCGCCGGTGTGCGCGGAGGTTATCCTGGCGTGTGTTGTTAGGAGACCGAATACCCGCTCGGCAAACTTTCAGTAACGGAGATACTTCCTTGGTTTTCCCCATAGCGGTTGGGGGGATGGAACGCCCGAAGATTCTGCTGGCGGATGATGAGCCGGCAGTTCTGGAGGGAGTGCGGCGGTTGCTGGAACCCGAGTTCCTGGTGATTGGAACCGCGCAGGACGGACCGTCCCTGCTCGCGGCTGCGGAAAGTCTGAAGCCGGACGTCATCATCGCCGATATTTCCATGCCGGTCCTGAACGGCTTCGAGGCAGCCCGGCGGCTGAAAGCCGCTTGCCGGAGCACCAGAATCATCTTTCTGACTGTGCACGAGGAGCCGGTTGTCGTCAGCGAAGCGCTCGGGATCGGCGTGGACGGCTACGTGATTAAGCGGTCGGCAGCCCTGGATTTGATCCCAGCGATTCGGCACGTCCTACAGGGCCATTCTTACGTATCGCCAGCCGTCCAGCAGTAGCCTCTGCCAGAGAGACGGCCTGGCTGGTACTTCCCCACCCCGCAAAGATTCTCACCGAACCCCGCATTTTTCCGAGTTCCTTCGATGCGGCTTATCGGGCTACCATCCCACTTCGCCGCAAATGCCGTGGCGACGCATGGTTTGCTCCTGGGGTGGTTCCTCGAGCCAGGCGGCCCACGGGAAAGGGAGGGGAAACCGATGGGGACCGCAGCAAGAAAAAACCGCTATTTTGCGCCAATCATTTACCGAAAAGTACTATTGGATAAGAGGGCCGAATTTCTAGAGGCACTGGGAGTGAACCTGCGAGAACTGGCGGAGCCTGAACAACGTTTGGGAGAGGACCCGGGAAAGGTCGCACTGGAAGAGTTTGTCCATCTCCGCGTGAATGGGGTCTTATACGGCCAACTCCGTGAGGTGGAAGATGCCCTGGAGCGGCTCCACGGGGGAGAGTACGGCATCTGCCTTGGCTGTGGGTCGGCCATCCCCGAGAGAAGGCTTGCGGCCATTCCCTGGGCAGGATACTGCGTTGCTTGCCAGGAGCACACCGCTCCCCTCCCCGTGGAGGAAGTAGCCGGCGTCGGGACGGAGTATTGACCATGCTGACCTACCCCAATGTGCTCTTGCTTACCAGTGATGCAGGGGAGGCGGCAGAGTTGCAACGCCTGCTCAGCCGATACGTCGTACTGACTTGTGCCGGAACCCTGGGGGAGTTATTGGAATTGCTGGAGAACGGCCGCTATGACGCCCTTTTCTGCGCTTGGTCTTTCGATTCGGGGACATGGAACGAAGCTCTGCAAGAGGTTCAGAAACGCTATCCCGGCATTCCCCTAATCGTCTTGTCGCCTTGTGGCGCGGAGCACGAATGGTTGGAAGTATTAGATGCGGGCGCCTTTGACCTCCTGGCGATGCCCTACCAGGAACGGAAGTTGCTGGCGGTGATCGAGCAAGCGGGAGCCTCCGGTCAAGCCCGCACGTGGCACGATGCGGGGCTTCCACTGAAGAAAATCGCCGGCAAAGGCTGACCTGCCCCCAAGTCGTCGGGCCCACCTTCTCCGTTCGTCCCTGTGCCGTTGACCCGACCCCCGGCCAGCCGGGGCTTCCGTGCAGAACTTCCTGCCTCCCTTCCGGCAAAAAGCTCTGCTCTACCACCGCTCCCAAGCGGACACTTCCTTTGTTAATTACACCGGACATATCCTGTGCTAACGACAGGGGGCACGAGGTTTTCTTGACATTTGCTCGTCTCTTGTGTTAAAAACCCAACAAAACATCATCGGTGGAGGACACATGAAAACCCAAGGACTTGGTCGCAGGCGATTCCTGAAGGAGGGTGTAGGGCTGGCCGGTTTGGCCGTGGGAGCGATGCGGTCCGCGAGCGGCCAGACACTCGGGTCCGCAATACCGGAAGCGCGCCCCCTAGACTCCCTCCGCGCCTACGGCGAGCGTTCCCGCTTCGTGGACTCGGTGCGCACTCCCGTCGAGGGCAAGCCGGTTCCTTTCTATACGAAGCTCACACTGACTCCGCTACAAGATTCGATCGGGATCATCACGCCGTCCGCGCTTCATTTCGTGAGCAGCCACGGTTTCGACCCCCCGGAAATCGACCCCCGGCAGCATCGTCTTATGATCCACGGCATGGTGGACCGTCCTCTGATTTTCACCGTGGAGGAGCTGCAGCGCCTGCCTTCGGTATCCCGGATTCATGGCATCGAGTGCGCCGGAAACAGCTACCTCTTCCTGGCGGACCGGAAGGCGAAGACCGTGCAGGAAACGCACGGGAAGACCAGTTGCAGCGAATGGACCGGGGTGCTGCTCTCCCTGTTGCTCCGGGAAGCCGGGGTGCAAAAAGGGGGGAACTGGATCGTGGCGGAAGGGGCGGAGGCGGGCAAGCATTCGATGAGCTTTCCGGTGGAAAAGGGCCTGGACGACGTGATAGTAGCCTACGGCCAGAATGGCGAGCCGGTGCGTCCCGAGCAGGGTTACCCCTTGCGGCTGGTGATCCCCGGCTGGGAAGGAACCCGCAACATCAAGTGGCTGCGGCGAATCAAGGTGGGCGACCAGCCCTATATGACGAAATTTGAAAGCACCGGGTACCCCAGTCTGAGGCCGGACGGCAAATCGCGCTGGTTCCTATTCGAGATGGGACCGAAATCGGTCATCACTTTTCCTTCCGGCGAACAACGGCTGCCCGGCCGCGGATTCTACGAGATCACCGGCTTGGCGTGGTCCGGCCGGGGCGCCATCCGCCGGGTCGAAGTCTCCACCGACGGCGGCCGGAGCTGGAAGGACGCGCAGCTTCAGGAGCCGGTGCTTCGCATCGCTCATACCCGCTTTCGCTTCCCCTGGAATTGGGACGGAGAAGAGGCTATGCTCCAGTGCCGCTGCACGGATGACCTGGGCGACGTTCAACCGTCGCTAGCCGAACTGGGCAAACTCTGGGGCGTCAAGCCGGACTATTGGCTATCCACAACCAATTTTACCAATCACTTCAATGCCATTCAACCCTGGAAGGTGAACCGGGATGGGAGCGTTCACAATGCGATATTCTCTTAATCTTCTTGTGCCCGGGATGGTCCTGGCCGTAAGTGTCGCCTGCGTTGCGGCACTGGCGCAGACGCCCACCTATAATGTGGGCAGGACCCCGAGCAAAGAAGAAATCCAGGCCTGGGACATCGCGGTCAGTCCTGCGGGAAAGGAACTTCCGCCGGGGAGCGGAACCGTTCCGGAAGGCGCGAAGGTCTATGCGCAGAAGTGCTCGCGATGCCACGGGCCAACCGGGACGGAACCGGGCCCGGTTCGTCCTCTGGTGGGAGGCCAAGGCACGCTCGCCACCCTGAACCCTTTGAGGACCATTGGGAGTTATTGGCCGTTTGCGACGACGCTATGGGACTATATCAACCGCGCCATGCCCCGAACGGAAGAGGGATCGCTCCAACCGGGCGAGGTCTACGCTCTGACCGCCTTTCTGCTCTTTCAGAACGGCATCATCCAGGAGAGCGACGTCCTGGACGCCAAGAGTCTGCCGAAGGTCCAGATGCCGAATCGGAGTGGATTCGTTCCTCCGGAGCCGGGGTGGAAGCCCCGCGAGAAAAGGCCATTTGGGTTTTACCCCTAAAGAGGTTGTTGAAAAACCCACGCGGGACAGGCATTCTTGCCTGTCGCCCGTCGGCAGGTTGCTGCAAACAAGAGACAGGCAGGAATGCCTCTTCTACCCGCAACGAGCAGTACAGGGTTTTTCAACAACCTGCTAAACGGACGCAACTTTCGTTCTTGAAATGGCGGGCTGGTTGATTCAGTACAGATCACACCGGACGGATCAGGTGCGAATGACACAGTCCCGTCTTTTCTTTGACATTCATCGCCTCTTGTGCTAAAAATCCGACAAATCATCATTAGAAGGAGGACACATGAAACCGCAAGGACGTGGTCGCAGGCGATTTCTGAAGCAGGGCGCCGCGCTGGCCCTCCTGAGCCAAGGCGCCGGAGGGCTGGCCGGTTTGGCCGTGGGAGCGGTACGGTCCGCGAGCGGCCAGACACTCGGCGCCGGAACATCCGAAGCAAGCTCCAAAGACACCCGCGGCTACGGCGAGCGCGCCCGTTTCGAGAACTCGGTACGCACGCTCGTCGAACCTCCCTTCGCGTCCATGACTCCCCTTCAGGATTCGATCGGGATCATCACCCCGTCCGCGCTCCATTTCGCGGTTATGCGCTTCCGCAACGAACCCCCGAACATCGACCCCCGGGAGCATCGTCTCCTGATCCACGGCCTGGTGGACCGTCCTCTGATTTTCACCTTGGAGGAGTTGAAGCGCCTGCCTTCCGTATCCCGGATTCATTTTGTCGAGTGCGCCGGAAACAGCTCCCCGGTCGAACACCGCAATGCGGAGACCGTCCAGGAAACGCACGGGTGGACCAGTTGCAGCGAATGGACCGGAGTGCCGCTCTCCCTGTTGCTCCGGGAGGCCGGCGTGCAAACAGGGGCGAGATGGATCATTGCGGAATCGGCCGACGCGGGGAAGCATGTGAAGAGCATTCCGCTCGAGAAGGCTATGCACGACGTTCTGGTGGCCTACGGCCAAAATGGCGAGGCGGTGCGGCCCGAAGTGGGTTATCCCTTGCGGCTGGTGACCCCCGGCTGGGAAGGAGTCCACAACGTGAAGTGGCTGAGGCGAATCAAAGTGGTGGACCAGCCCTCCATGGACAAAGTGGAAAGCACCGGGTACGTCGTTCTGAGGCCGAACATGAAGGGCAAAGCGGTCTGGTTCAATTCCCAGCTCGGACCGAAATCGGTCATCACCTTCCCTTCCGGCGGACAGCGCCTGCCGGGCCGCGGGTTCTACGAGATCACCGGCCTGGCTTGGTCCGGGGAGGGCGTCGTCCGCAGGGTGGAAGTATCCACCGACGGTGGCCGGAGTTGGAAGGACGCGCAGCTTCAGGAGCCGGTGCATCGCATCGCGCACACCCGCTTTCGCCTGGCCTGGAATTGGGATGGAGAGGAGGCTGTGCTCCAGTCCCGCTGCACGGATGAACAGGGCGACGTCCAACCGTCCATCGCGGACATCAGCAAACAGTGGGGTGTCAACCCGGACTTTTTCAAAACCACAAAAGCTAGGGTCAATCACTGGAATGCCATTCAACCCTGGAGGGTGACCCGTGACGGGAGCGTGCACAATGCGCAGTTTTCTTAATGTTCTCGTGACAGGGATGGTCTTGGCGCTCCCGCTTTGCGGGACGGCGGTGGCGCAGACGCCCACCCATAAGCTGGGCAGGACCCCGAGCGCCGAAGAAATCCGGGCCTGGGACATCTCGATCGATCCGGAGGGAAAGGGACTTCCGCCGGGGAGCGGAACCGCCCCGGAAGGCGCGGCGATCTATGCGCGACGGTGCGCGGTATGCCACGGACCAACCGGGGCAGAGGGCGAGCCCCCCGCGAAGGGACGACGCACAGCTCCAGTTCTGGTGGGAGGCCAAGGCACGATCAGCAGTCCGCAGCCTGTGAAGACGATTGGAAGTTTCTGGCCGTTTGCGACCACGATCTGGGACTATATGCGGCGCGCCATGCCCTTATATGAAGAGGGCTCGCTCCAACCGGCCGAGCTGTACGCTCTGACCGCCTTTCTGCTCTATCGGAACGGCATCATCCAGGAGAGCGACGTCATGGACGCCCAGAGTCTGCCGAAGGTTCAAATGCCGAATCGGAATGGATTTGTTCCTGCCGAGCCGGGGTGGAAGCCCCGGACACCAAAGCCAGTGGGGTCTTACCCCTAAACGGACGCAGCTTTTGTTCTGGAAATGGCGGGTTCGTTGATTAGGAAGTAACGGTTCGCCCAAGGGTTCGAGACCCGAACCTGCGGAGGGAAAGCCCTGACGGGTTCCGAAACTGCGAAGGAGGATTTGGTCATGTTGAGGAAGGTGTACAAGCTTGGTTTTGCCGTTGTGGGCGTCATTCTCCTGGTCCATTTTTGCGCCCTGGCGCAGACCTCCACTGGCTCGATTTCCGGCGTGGTGCAGGATGAAAGCGGCGCCGTGATCCCCGGGGCGAATGTCACGATCACCGATGTGGATACAGGCATCAACCGCTCCGTCGTAAGCGATGCGGGCGGCCGGTATCGCGCGCCCAGCTTAATCCCCGATCGTTACGAAGTGCAGGCGCAGATGACGGGTTTTGAAACCGGGGTCCGCAAGGGAATCCAACTCACGGTGGGCGGTGAGTTGGAGATCAACATGGTTCTGCGGGTGGGACAGGTTGCGCAACAAACAGTGGTGACCGCCGATGCGCCGTTGGTGGAGACGATGTCGGGAACGGTCTCCGGATTGGTGGACGACAAGGCGATTCGGGATTTGCCGCTGAACGGGCGCAGTTTTGATCAGCTCATCGGTTTACAATCGTCTGCCCCCAAGATTGTGGTCAGGACCATGAGCATTGTGGCTGGGGCAGCGGATGCTTATGCGGTGCATGGTGCCCGGGACCAATCCAACAGGTTTTTGTTGGACGGCACCGAACTGCTGGCAGCCGGCTTCCAGGGCGATACGCCGGGGGGATCCCTGGGGATCAACATGGGGGTGGAAGGCATTCGGGAGTTTTCGGTCATGACCAGCAACTACGGGGCGGCGTACGGCAAGAGAAATGGAGCCATCGTAAACATAGCCACCCGTTCCGGGACCAACCAATTTCATGGTTCCGCCTTCGAGTTTCTGCGGAACAGCGCTTTGGACGCGCGGAACTTCTTTGACCGGGAGATTCCTCCCTTCCGGCGGAACCAATTTGGAGGCGCGCTGGGGGGACCGCTTCGGAAGGACCAAACGTTTTTCTTTGGGACCTATGAAGGGCTGCGGCAAAGTCTCGGGTTAAGCGCCGTGGAGGCAGTCCCGGACAATAACTCCAGGCAGGCCGCCGTCCCGGCGGTCCGACCATTTCTGGCGGCTTTTCCGCTGCCCAACGGGCGCAGTTTTGGGGATGGCACGGCAGAAGCCATCTTCAGTCCCAGCCAGTTGAGCAGTGAGGATTTCTATTTGGGGCGCATCGATCACCGGATGTCGGACAAGGATTCCTTGTTCGCCCGCTACAATTTTTCTAAGTCGCAGACTCATGCGGTCAGCGAGATTATCTATTGGGGGCCGGGTCAGAATCAGGCGACTTCGAACATGCACGTGCTGACTCTGGAAGAGACCCGATCGTATTCCACGACCGTGAATACCATTCGGTTTGGGTTCACCCGCTCGAGTCTAGCGGCGAACAGTAACCCGACCGTCCCTCTGGACCCTTCCCTGGTCTTTTTTCCCGGAGCCCAAGGCTTGGGGGGCATCAATTTCACACTCAGTGGGAACCAGGCGGGGGGATCGGGGGGGGCCTTAACTGGCCGGGGAGCCGTCAGCACAGCGCAGTGGTTTGCGCTCAATCAGTTTGCGGTTGGGGATCAACTGTTTCACCAGCGCGGGCCTCATGCGCTCCAGGTGGGAGTGCAAGTGCAACGAATTCAACAGAACCAACACAAGCCGCAAACCCCTTACGGAATCTTCCAATTTACCGACCTGACGAACCTCCTGGCGGGAAAGCCCACCAGCTTTAGCGCTCCGGATCCTTCCGGAGGGGGTGACCCCACCAAAGCGTTCCGGCAGACCTATATTGCCGCTTATCTCCAGGACGACTACAGAGTGGGTCGCAATCTCACACTCAACCTGGGACTGCGCTGGGAATATATGCCTCCTCCCACCGAAGCCAGCGGGAACCGCATCTCCAATTATCATGTCCATGTGGTCAACGGGGTCTCGGTGGTGGACACGACTCCGACCCTGGGAAGCCCTTTTTATGACAGTCACAAGGATACCTTCGCACCCCGGCTGGGGTTTGCCTGGGATATTTTGGGCGACGGAAAGACAGCGATCCGGGGTGGATTCGGGATGTTCTACGATCAAATTGAAACGGAATTTAAGGCCCTCACGACTAACAATCGTCCCTTTTTTGGCACGTTGCAGGTTGTGAATCCTCCCTTTCCTCTCGGCTATTCGGGAACGGCAGGGACAGCTCCGCTGCCGGCCGCGGAAGGCATCGATACGGGTTTGGATGTGCCGACGCGATTGCAATGGAACCTGAACGTGCAGCGGCAAATCACGCCGAATACGGCGTTCACGATCGGTTACGTCGGCTCCGAAGCGTACCATTTAACCAGAAGGTACGATCTCAATGCAGCCCAACCGCAAATCTTGCCGGACGGAGTGGCGTATTACGCTCCCAATTTGCCGCGCATCAATCCGTTGCTGGCGGCAGGCAACTTTGTCAGCACCGACGCTACTTCCTCCTATCAGGGTCTCGAGATGGACTTTCTGCAACGCCTCAGCCATGGCCTGCGATATAAGGTCTCGTTCACGTATGCGAAAAACATCGACACCAGCTCCGCCACCGTTTCCTCCTATGCATCGGGCAGTACCAACGCCACGATGCGGCCGGACAACCTGCGGCTGGACCGGAGCCTCTCGGGCTTCGATGTGAGGCGCAATCTGGTGGCGAATTTCACCTATGATTTGCCGTGGCAAAATTCCGCTGGAGTGGCGAAGTGGATCGGCGGATGGCAGGTGAGCTCGATCCTCACCCTCTCCGATGGGATGCCCTTTACGGCCTTAACCGGATTTAGTCGGTCCAGAAGTCGGTCCAATATTACCTCGGATCGCCCGAATCTGCTGCCGGAGAAAAGCAAAAATCCCGTTTTGGGAGGGCCGGACAAATACTTTGATCCCACCGTCTTTGTGCTTCCTCCTGTCGGCTTCTTTGGCAATCTAGGCCGGAACACTCTGATTACGCCCGGCCTCGTGACGCTCGACGCCACCCTGACGAAAGTGTTTCCGGTGAATGAACGCCTGAAAGTTGATTTTCGGGCCGAGTTCTTCAATTTCTTGAATCGCCCCAACTTTGGTTTGCCCAACAACAAGATCTTCAATTCCCAGGGAGCACTGCAAGGGAATGCCGGCCGGATCAGCAGCACGGTGAACACCTCCCGCCAGATCCAATTCGGGCTGAAGTTGCTGTTCTGATGACGGATGCGCGAAGGAACGCACGACCAACCACGGGACCGCGTCGTTCGGTTGCAAACTTTGGCCCGTGCAAACTTTGACCCGGAGGGAGAATGAACCCCGGCCATTTCTTGAATGTAGCATTGTTCTGGGGATGGATGGTCTTTCCCGCGACCGTGCTGGCGCAGTCCGGCGCAGGTGCTCCCACCCCACCAATCTCCACTTTGATTGAGCAACAGAATAAGGGAGAGTGGGTGTTCCTACAACGCTGCTCGGTCTGCCATTTACCCAAGATGCGGAAGAAACCTCTCCCTACGTTCGGTCCCAGTCTCAGTGGTTTGTTGAAAAATGACAAATCACCGAACAAGGAAAAGGTCGTGCGTCTGATTATTCTGAATGGAGGGCCCAAAATGCCCGGCTTCCAATACGGCTTGGAGCCGAAGGAAATCGACGACCTGATCGCGTATCTGAAAACACTTTGATTCAACAGGAGAAGGTCATGTCGAAAAGCAGGACTCGGATGCGGATCGCGGTGGTGGGTTCTATCATCGTGGGGCTGTCCGTTGCGGCCCCTCCTTTCTCCAACGCCGAGCTGACGGGCAGCGTGAAGTCCTCCTCGGGAAAGCCGCTGGAAGGGGTTGCCGTCTCGGCCCGAGCGGACAACAAGACTTATACGACGACAGTATACTCGGATCAGAACGGGGCGTATTTTTTTCCCCCGCTCGACAGCGGGCATTATAAGGTGTGGGCGCAGGCGGTCGGTTTTGAGGCGGGCAAGACGGAATTGGAGATTTCCTCCGAGAAGAAGGTTCCGCAAGACTTCACGCTGCAAACCCTTCCGGATTTCCACCGACAACTCTCCGGCGGAGAATGGCTGGAAAGCTTGCCCAACGAAAGTCCTGAGGACAGAAGGCTCAAGAAGATATTCAATAACACTTGTCTGGGTTGCCATCCAGCCAATTGGATCCTGCAAAACCGGTTTGATGCCGCCGGGTGGGGCAAGATTTTGAACCTCATGGGAAACATCGACAGGGCCGGCCTCCCGGTGGCTTTCTCAGCGGTGCAAACCTCTGTGGTTCAAGCCTATCGGGAAGACTTAGTAGGGTACTTGTCGCGAGTACGCGGGCCTCATCCTTTCCCATTGAACTATAAGCCCTACCCGCGAGCCACCGGGGAAGCAGCCCAAATCGTAGTTACGGAGTATGACCTACCGCCGGGTGATCGGCCGGAAGATTACAAAAGTTTCATCTGGAATCGTTCCAGTAGCGACTGGTCCGAGGGTACTCCTTCCCAGTCCGGGGCGGTGTTGGCGCATGATGTGGCGGTAGACCAAGAGGGTATCGTTTGGTTTTCGGATGATTTTGGTCTCGAACGCACCATCGGGAGGCTCGATCCCCAAACCGGCCGCGTTACGGGGTACAAGATGGTGGGGGAAGATGGCTTCGCTGTATGGACGGAACGCATTGCCGTGGATCAGAAAGGGAACGTCTGGGGCGTGGGCGGACTCAAATTTGATCCCAAAACAGAAAAATTCCAGCGCTTCCCCAGGCCGAGTCCGCCGGCCGCATTCGGCAACCTATCCGCTGTTGCCCTTTCTATAGGGGGAGTAGGCGAACCAGCGGTTGATTCCAAAGGCAACCCGTGGTTTACGCATTCGAGCCCCGATGGAGCTTACCGGTTGGATCCAAACACGGGGGAATATCATGACTATAGAGCAGTCACCAAGGAAGGAAGCCCCTACGGGATCACGGTAGATGCCCAGGATAACGCCTGGTTCGCTCAAATCGCCGTGGACCGCCTGGGAGTCGTGGATGGCCGCACCGGCGAAGTCAGCGAAGTGGTCTTGGCTCCACTGGAGGAGCAGGTCAGCGCCAAAGACCGTGAAATCGGGGCGCGCGCCTATTGTTGTCCCTTAACCTCCGGGGTCGGCCCCCTGGATCGAAAAGGTCCCCGCAGACTCGCAGCAGATAGAAAGGGCGACACCGTATGGGTCGCCGAATACTGGGCAAACCGGCTGGCAAAAATAGACATCCATACCAAAAAGGTAACCGAATATCCTCTTCCGCATTTATATTCGAATCCCTATTCTGTGGCTGTGGACAAGAATCATATGGTATGGGTCAACTTGCTCAATTTGGACCGGGTTGCCAAGTTTAATCCCTTTACCGAAAAATTTACGGAGTATCCTTTGCCTACTCTCGGCACCGGAACCCGACACTTGGCAGTCGACGATCGAACTGCTATCCCGGAGGTTTGGCTTCCTTACAACCGATTGGCCAAAATCGCGAGGATCCAATTCCGAGCTGCTTCCGGCTCCCCATAGACTTATCCCTTCCAGAACCCTATTTGCGATCCGAGGTGATCGCTTCCGCCAGAGACGCTCACGGGCAAGTTCCCAGACGGCAACCCCGCTTACGGATATCCTGGATATCCTCCAGCCGTGGAGGAATGAATCCATTGCGATTCGGCATTGGGATTTTCGGCAGACTTTTGGCGTCGAGGACGTCGCTCTCCTGGATGATCTCGTTCCGATAGAGCACAAAGGCGGTTAGAGCATAAACTTCGTCCGCGCTCAGGGATCCCCCTTGTTCGTGGGGCATGGCGCGGTTGATATAGTCCCAGAGCGTCGTCGCAAACGGCCAGTAGCTCCCCACAGTCCTAACCGGGCGAGGGGAGTTGAGCGTGCCTTGGCCTCCCACCAGAGGAGGACCGAGCTTGGTCCCTTCCAGGGTTGGCCCGTGGCACGCCACGCACTTCTTCGCATAGATCTCTGCGCCTTCCTTGGCGACGCCGCTCCCCGGCGGGAGTTCCTTTCCCGAAAGACTGATAGCGGTGTCCCAGGCCTGGATTTCTTCTTTGCTCGGGGTCCTGCCCACATTATAGGT
>Ga0156329_1173_pt1 | contig 16406 bp, 12 predicted proteins | sample RifCSPlowO2_12_FD_107977 | JGI IMG/M metagenome (GOLD analysis project Ga0156329, IMG submission 107977) | Acidobacteria bacterium RIFCSPLOWO2_12_FULL_60_22 | reverse complement strand
TGATCGAATATCTGGATGCGACTATTACTGCGATCGCCGACGAACACCCGCCCCTTGGAATCCATGGCGATGGCATGAAGCCCATTGAACTCACCCGGAGCCGATCCCTTCTTACCCCATGCTTTGAGGAATTTTCCGTCCTTCGAAAACCGCACGATCCGCGTGTTGGTATCTTCGCCATGTCCGTCCGCAACGAAGATGTCGCCATTGGGGGCGACCACGACGGCGGACGGCGCATTGAACGTGTCCGGACCATCTCCGGCGACCCCCGCCTTGCCGAGCGTTAACAAGACCTTTCCGTCCGGACTAAACTTGACGACTTGGTGGCCTTTGCCCTCTTTCCCTTGCGCGTCGGTCACCCAAATATTGCCGTCCCTGTCGGCAAAGATGCCGTGTGGGAACACAAACATTCCCGCGCCGAAACTATTCACCAGCTTGCCGGAGGGATCAAATTCGAGGACAGGCGCCAAATTCGAATCGGCGCAACCATTTGCGCCGCATCTTTCAAAAACCCATATGTTACCCTTGCGATCCACTGTTACTGCGCTCACTGCGCCAAATGTTCTTCCCTCAGGGAGCTTTACCCAGTTCTCCAGCGCGTGATAAGGAATTGACTGGGCATAGGCCCGCCCTCCTGTAATTGCAATCGCCCCGATCATGGCGACCGCCCATGTGATTTTCACCCTACCCGCATATGGCATCGCTGGCCCCCTTTGGAAAGTTATGTGCTTTACGGAAAAAATCAACAACTGGAACGGAGCAATATCTATTGGAGGACCGTTACCGCGAACGTTGCTACCAGTTCATGACACCGTCGCAGGCGAGGTTTTCACGAATCACGCGGCCCGGCTGCAAGACTGCTATTCTCTCTCCCGTCCATGTCTTCGAATACGCCTTTGGATCATCAACGGTAATCTCGATATTCAAGGTGTTGCGGTTGACACGGCGGATGCGCTCGATCAGGTGCATGGCATCGCTAAAGACGTGACCTGAATTATCGAGCCAGGGCTCGCCGTTGAAGCCGATCGTGTCAATGACGAGGGTGTCTCCATCCCATCTGCCCCTCGAGTGCCCCAACCATAGCTGACCCACATCCTCGGGATGCTCTCGCCCGTCCATCCACACCTGGCGGAACGTGTGGTCCGCTTCATAATGGATGATGATCCGGTTGGGTCTTTGGATGAACTCAAAAGGCCGGTCGATCAGCCAGAGCCGCGGCACACCGGGAGGAGCGCAGGAAACTATAAATGGGTCCAGTTCCTTGCGGCCGGGTCCAATCGGGTTGTGCCAGTCCACGGTGTTGTACTTGAAGCTGTCCTCTGCCTCGGGCTTCATAGGAAGGGCCTCTTTGGAAAAGGACCATTGGTTAGCGGGCCTCCCCTGCCAGACCCCAGAAAGGTCGGGCGTGGAGTTCGTAGCCGGAGCCGTGGCCGACGGCTTCGCCGTCTGAGCGATTCCTGCGCCAGAAACGGAAAGCATCGCCACGACTGCAAGGATCGAACTGATTAACCACTCACGCATGGAAAATCCTCACTTGTAATCTCGTATAATCCGGAAAACGGTTCGGAACCAAACTCCCCAGCAACTGAAAGAGGAATCGAAATGGAAATGGCTCACCGTTTCGGCCTGAGAATGATCGGCATTCCGGATATCTTTGGAATAGGATGACCCAGGATCGCGTCCTCGCAGGGGATGACTTCCCCAATCACCCAGTCCGGGTGCAATGCCGCCAATAAGCTTCCCGTCCAGGGCTTTGTAAATGCCTTCGGGTCTTCGAACGTAATGGTAATCAGCAAGTGGTCAGGATCAACCCGGCGAAGGCGTTCCGTCAAGTGTAACGCTTCGCTGTGCGGGTGGCCTGCAATATCGATCCAGGACTTGTCGTTAAAGCCCACCGTGTCCACCACGAGCGTGTCTCCATCCCACTTGCCAATAGAGTGGCCGCCCCAAGTGCGACCGACATTGGGAGGGTGGCCCCGTCCATCCGTCCAGATTTGGCGAACCCAGTGATCGCCTTCAAAGAGGATCAGCACTCTGTGAGGTTCCTGAATGATCTCGTAAGGACGCCGGATCGCCCAATTTCGTGGAACCCCCGGCGGAGAGCAGTGCGAATACGAGTCCACTTCGTTCCGTCTTCCCTCGTCTGCTCCGTCCGGGGTACCGTTGTATTTGAATATCGCCTCAGCCCAAGCGGTCATCGGCACCACGGCCGGACGCGGTCCTCCACCCGTCGCCTGCCGCGCGGCGCGGGGACGGGGTACATTTTCTCGGTACTGCCCTATTTTCTCTTTGGTCCAAGGTTCCGTCTCCGGGGGCGGCTCCCAGTAGGAGGTATAGTTTACATTGGGCATCCAAACTCCGGACAGGTCCGCCGTGGCAGCCGGAGCCGATGCGGCCGCCGACTTCTGAGCCGGCTGAGCGTGTATGATGACGGATACGGTGAGCGCCACTAAAAACGCGCCAAATAGGCTCGTTCGCATTCTCAATCTCCTCGTTGGTTCGATCCGGAAGCCTGAGGCCGTTAAAATCGTCCTTTCACTTCCGTCCCGTCCGGCATAACAAACTTCAAGGGCCTCATGATCTTTCTACCGTCTTTGTAAGCATTGCCGTCAACAGTTATCTGGTCCCCGGCCTTAAAGGTGGTTCTACTCCACCCGTTATCCCTTTGCAGTGAATTGGGAGGCGCGAGTTCGATAGACCAGTCGGTGAACTCTCCTTTCTCATCCCTGGTGACAAGGATCAACATTGAATGAGGATTCATCCAATGGTATTCCTTCACGGTCCCCGTGACGGTAGTCACGACGTTCCTGTTGAAATTCGCTTGATTGTGGTGCGCGAACAACGGGCTTGGAGCCATCGGCATGCCCGCAGCCGCCAATAAAACAATTAGCAACATTTTCTTCATTACCGTCAATCCTCCCTGACGTTTCCACTCCAAATCGTTGTTAGCCGCCCTGTGTGAAATCTCGAGACTCCGCCGCTCCGTCCAAGCATGGCTTTGTTTTCAACGCTTGTCAAGATTGTTTGGGAGGGTTGCTCGGGTGTCACAGCGACCGCCGTCAAATCCGTATCTTGCTGAAGGCGCGCCCTTGGTCCGCCTCCCTGTAGGGCTGCGCGTTAATCGAGCTTTCTTCTCGCGGAACATGAGTTGCCTGCGTTGCCTCGCGCGGGTCGCCGCTTCGATACGAAGCAAGGCAGTTTGGCATTGACATTCCAAACGTTCTGGTGCTAGCTTAGGCTAGTTGTGGTTGCCCGCGATGGCGGAGGGATGCGGGCGTGGTACCTACAAGATGGCGGACACTTATCGGAAAACGAGTTCCGCGTGGTGCTAGCTTAGGCTAGTTTTGGTTGCCTGCGATGGCGGAGGGTTTTCGGCGTGCTGCCTGCGAGATGGCGGGCACTTATCGGAAAACAAGTTCCGCTAATCGAAGGTGCATGAGATTCTAGGGAGGCGGCAATGAAACACTTGGGAGCATGGGAGCGGGGTCTTGTCAATTTTGTGCTGGTTATTCTGCTGGTGGCGGTGAATATTGCGTCGGCTCAAGTCTCGTCGGGTTCCATCTCGGGGGTAGTACGCGACGTCACAGGAGCCGTGATGCCGGACGCGGCGATTACCGCCCGGCAGATCGAAACCGGGATGACGCGGACGGGGGAGACCGGTGTCAGCGGCGGCTACAATCTGCCCTCGCTTCCGGTCGGCCCCTATGAATTGACCGTGGAGAAACCCGGCTTCAAGCAGCAGTCGCGCATGGGAATTAACCTGTCCGTGGCTCAGCGAGTCGTCGTGAATTTTACCTTGGAAGTGGGGAACGTAACGCAAGTAATCGAGGTGACGGGGGAAGCTCCGCTGGTGAATACCACCACCGCTTCCGTCTCGGGCCTGATTGGCGAACGGGAGATCAAGGAACTGCCGATCAACGGACGCAGCTTCGACCTGCTGGTCACGCTCAATCCCAACACCGTTAACTATCAGCAGTCGGCCCGAAGGTCGGGAACGGGATACGGCAACATGCTGTCGGTGGCGGGCCGGCGGCCGAGCTCCACGCTGACCATGCTGAACGGCATCGAGTATGCCGGAGCTAGCAACGTGGTCTTCACTCCGGGCGGCGCCAGCGGACAACTGCTGGGGATGGACGCTTTCCGCGAATACAACGTGGTCTCCGACACCTACGGAGCGGAGTACGGCAAGCGCGGCGGAGGCCAGGTGACGGTGGTGACCCTGTCGGGAACCAACCAGATCCACGGAACTTTGTTCGAGTTCCTGCGCAACGACAAGCTCGACGCCAGGAACTTCTTTGATCAGGCCGACGCGCCGCCCTTCAAGCGAAACAATTTCGGGGGCGCGCTCGGAGGGCCCATCCGGCGCGACCGCATGTTCCTCTTCGGCAACTATGAGGGCCTGCGGCAGCGGAGGAGCCAGAGCAGGCGCATTATCGTTCCCGATCTCGACGCCAGAAGAGGCGTGCTCAACGGGGTGACCGTTCCCGACCTCGACCCACGCATGCTGCCCTACGTGAATACTTTCTGGCCGCTGCCGAACGGGCAGAACTTGGGCGGCGGGATCGCGGAAAGCTATGTCAACCCCGGGGACCAAATCCGCCAGGATTTCGGCACGGTGCGGTTCGATAACACGTTTTCCAGTAACGATACCCTCGCTGCTTTTTATACCATTGACGACAGCAACCGCGTGAGCGCGGGGGACAACCCTTTCTTCGGGTCCACTCCCCAGATGCGCAACCAGATTGTCAGCGTGCAGGAGACCCACATCTTCTCGCCGCAGGTCATCAACACGTTTTCGGCCGGCTTCACCCGGGCGATCAACCTGGGAATCAGCGCGCCGCTGGTGGATATTCCCGCCGACCGTTACTTCGTACCGGGAAAGAGCTCGCCGGGACTCCTCGCGTTGGGCGCCGAAGGCTCGTTGTCCTTTGGCATCACTCCGGCCGGAAGCCACACGTCGTACCGGAATTACACTCGCAACCTGTTCACGTACAGCGACGGCTTGCAGATCATCCGGGGCCGGCACCAGATCAGCGCCGGGGCGTGGTCCCAGCGGGTACAGGTGAACGACAATGACGCCCTGCGCGGCTCGGGCCAGGCTACCTTCTCGGGACTGGCGGCGTTACTGGCAGGCCGACTTACCAGCTTGCAGGTCACGCCCAACACAGTTCCCATGTACTGGCGGACGTGGCTGGGCGCCTGGTACTTGCAGGATTCCGTGCAGCTCCGTCCCAACCTGAACGTGCGCGTCGGCCTGCGCCATGAGTTCGGCACGGTGTGGCATGAGGACAGGGGCAACGCACAGACCTACCTGTGGGACAGCAACGGCGTCATTCAGACCGAGCCGCGCCGCTCCGGCACGTTCAACACGGAGAACAACTCCAAGTGGCTGTTCGGCCCCCGCGTCGGCGTGGCCTGGGACCCGTTCAGCAACGGCAAGACCTCGGTTCGCGCGGCGTTCGGCATCTACTACGACATGGTGGATTCGCTCACCTACCTGGCCGACACAACGGCGCCGCTGTCCGGGGCGGCTTCCTACACCGGTTCGCTGTTTTCGGTGATCCCGGTGAACACCTCATTCGTGCCGCCCCCATGCACCGGCGGCCCCAACGTGCCGAGACCCTGCAACATCTACGCTCCCAAGTCAACGCAGCCCAACTACAAGGTTCCTACGATGAACTCGTGGAACTTCTCGATCGAGCAGCAACTGACGAGCGACATGGCCCTGCGCGTTGGTTATACGGGAATGTTCACCCATCACCAATGGCTGACCTTCGATCCTAACGCGATTGAGTCCCAGATCTGCAACGACCCCGCCGGCTGCGTCAGCGGGGGAATCCTGGCGGCCGCCGCCCGCGGGCGGGTTCCTCAGGGCGCGGAGTACATCCCCGTGGGAACGCGGCCCAACCGCAACCTCACTTCGGGAATCTTCCTGTTCTCCCGCGGCAACCAGACCTACAACGCTCTGTCCGTGGACCTAGTGAAGCGGATCACCCACGGGCTGCAGTTCCGGGCCAACTACACCTGGGCCAAGAACCTGGACTACTCCTCCGGGCTCATCGGCAGCATCCACGCTAACGAGGCACAGACCGTGATGGACCCCTACAACCCGTCCCGCGACTACGGCCCCGCCGGCATGGACGTGCCGCACATCTTTAACCTCAACTTCGGCTACCAGCTCCCCTTCGGTCGCAACCTGACGGGAGTGGCCGGCAAGCTGGCGTCAGGGTGGCAGTTGAACGGCATCATCACCGCGCTCGCCGGATTTCCGCTGACGCCCTTCGTCAGCCCCAACCGCTCGGGCAATGGCGACACCAATGGCGCTGACCGCGTGTCGCTGAACCCGAACTTCGCCGGCGAGGTGGTGACTCACGATATCGACGGGTGGTTCCACAGGGATGCCTTCATCCTTCCGACGCCGGGAACCTTCGGCAATGTCGGGCGGGGCAGGTACCGCTCGCCCGGACTGACCACGGCCGATCTGTCGCTGTTCAAGGTCACTCCGATTCGGGAGGGCATGAACCTTCAGTTCCGGTTCGAGGTGTTCAACATCGCCAACCACACCAACTTCCATACGCCGAATCTGACCATATTCTCCGGCGGATCGCGGAGCGGCTCTGCCGGCCGGGTCCCGAGCACCACCACCAGCTCCCGGCAGATCCAGTTCGGCCTGAAGCTGAACTTCTAACCAACAACCATCAACCGAACAGCGTGGCGCCTGGCGTCACGCTGTCGAGATTCTCGCTTCCGCTACCCGCTGCAAACAGGAGCCGAGCCGCGACCGTGCGGGAGCAGTATTGCATCGCCAACGTTGGCCGCACGCTGACGCCGCTTTTTGCCACAGATGACTTCCAGTGCGGTTTCATCATGAAACCACACTCTCATCATGGGCAGTAAAGCAACCGGGGTTTCAAACCCCCAATTACAGGAGGGATTTGTGAAAAGGCTAATTTGTTTTTTGTGCGCTGTGATGCTTTGGTCGCCAAGCCAGTCTGGGGCGCAATTGGAAACGCCGAACGAGGCTGGGGTGTCGCTGGGCCATTTTCACACGATTGTGCGGGACGTAGACGCGGCTAAGAAGTTCTGGACTACATTGGGTGGCCGCGCGATGAAAATCGATGAAACCGATGTCATAAAGTTCCCCGGAGTTTTTATCTTTTTGACGAAGGGATCACCCTCCGCCGGAAGCTATGGGTCAGTGGTGAACCACGTTGGGTTTTTGGTGCCGAACGACGAAGAAGCAATTGCGAATTGGAAAGCCGCGGGTGTGATAGCGGAGCGCGTGCCGAGCGCGTATGTTCCCGAAGTCCGCATTGGCTGGGCATATACTCCCGACGATCTCAAGGTCCGGATCAATCGTGAGCAAACGATGACCACCTCGATTGGAAGCCCCCTGGTCATGTTGTGGGTTGCCAAGTCCTCTGTTCCGGATGTGCAAGCTTGGTATGTCAAAAACTTCGGCGCGAAAGCGGGTGACCCGATCAACAATGGCGTAAGAATCGCGAATATCCCTCCGCTTCGTCTGAATGTTGTTTCCTCTGCGGAAGACCCGATCAGCCGGACCCCTGCCGCTGTAGGACTGGTGCACGGAGCACCGGCGGATCAGGCGACGATGGATAAACTGGCAAAGACAAATCTGAGTTTGCCAACCAAGGGACGCGCACTGGATCACATTGGCTTCGAGGTCAGAAACCTCGAAGCATTTTGCAGAAAGCTGGAAGCGAGCGGCGTGAAGTTCAGCCAGCCGTATAGCAAATCCCGCCACAGGAGCTTCGCCAGCGCCGAGTTTACGGATCCCTGGGGAACGTCCGTCGAGTTAACTGAGGGCTTAAATCGGTTTTAGAGTTTGCTCAGAAGCTGCCTCTCTGCTTTGTTTATCGGGGCCGATATTCCTGTTTCCGGAAGCGTCCAGGCTAATGTGTCAGGTAATAATCTAAATAGCGTTTCAAAATCGCGTACTGGACGACCCCAGCGGTTCTTTCCGTTTTGTCCTTCCTGGTGACCAGAAGAGTCGGCGTCTGCTCAATATCCAGCCTTTTGGCCAAGCCGAGGTCATTGACGATTGCCGCGTCGGTACGGGGATCAGCCGCCTCTTTCCTCAACTTAGCCATATCATCCTTGGAAAGAGCGCTTGCAAGCACCTGCTCGATCTTGCCATCCTTCGCCCACTGGTCTTGAGCTTGGTAAAGCGCCTCCGCGACCTGAACCCAATAACGCTGGCCCAGCCTCTGGGCGGCTTGACCAAAGCGAGCAGCTTGTCGGGCGTGTGGATGCATGTTCAACGGAAGTTCGTGATATATCACGCAAACCTTGCCGGCAGCCGCGTAGTCGGTCAGGACGGAACGCATCGTGTGGAGATACAAGTCACGGCAGCCGGGACACTGGAAATCAGAAAAGACCTCGATCTTGATCGGAGCCGTGGCATTGCCTCCCACGCAGTTGGCAGAGGGTATAGAAGTGGGTTTCGCCGGAGTCTGAGCGATCGCTGTCAGCGACAAAATCGCCAGCAGTATGGAAGCGTAGAGAGTGAATCGCATCGGACTTTTTTTGATAGTCCCCATTATCAACCAATGATACAACGGAACCCAGGCGTTCCAGAACGGGATAAATCAACATTGGACGAAGAGCGATCGAGCGCAGTTGCGGCTGTTCCTGATCGGCGCCAGCATCGTTGCCAATAGGTTTGACGATGGGTTCGAACTTGATCGGACCGGAAGAGGCGGTGTATACTCTCGCCGTAGGGGCGGGGAAAGATGGAATGTAAATTTCCTGCTGACGGATCACGCGCCCGCTGAACTCTGCCGCTGTCATGAAATCGAAGTAATGAGAAAGAGGTATTGCAACCTTATTATCATCACAATCCCAAGGAGGAGATCCGCATGAATGATCAGCTCGTCAAAGAGTATGAGGAATATAAGGCCCAAGGCAGGATCTGGGGCGGAGTGCCACAGGAGAGCATTAAGAAAATCAAGTATCCGAGAATCGACAAGAAGATCGTTGAAGAATTCCTGGCGCTGGACGATCTCACCGGCAGCATATCGGATGTGCTGGACACACTGGGAATCAGGGGAACTGTTCCAGCCTCCTATCTTTCACCTGTCATGCCGGGCTCGAAAATTGCCGGTACTGCCATCACGCTTCGCAGCATACCGGAACGCAAGACTGTTACGCAGGGCTTGCATGACAAGGACTATATTCGCATGGCCACGCGCGATACCCACTATTTGGCCGAACCGGGTGATGTTCTCGTGGCGGATTTCGGCGGCAATCTGGATGTATCGAATATGGGAGGGCAGTCCGTTGCCGTGGCTCAGTCACGCGGAGTGATCGGCGCAGTGGTCAATGGTGCCATCCGCGATGTTCCTTCGTTCAGGAGCAGGAATTTTCCGGCTTGGAGCCGCGGCTCGACACCCATCACCGGGAAGTGCCGCATGCAAGCGGTTGAGATCAACGGCCCGGTCAACCTGCACGACGTGCTGGTGGAACCGGGAGACCTGATTGTTGCTGACGATTCGGGCGTTTGCGTTGTTCCCGCCGACAAGGTCAATTTTGTTCTCGAGAAATGCAAATCCATTATCCGGGAAGAAGCCAATATGAGAGATCTCATCGATAAGAATGTCTCGATATCGGATCTCAAACCGCTGTATAGAAAACGATACTTGTAAGCTCAATCGCCGCGCCCGAGATTGGCATAACCGGGCCGATTGAGAGGGGTTCCCAATGTCACAAGTCATCGTTCAGCCCCCCACGAAAATAGCGGCAGCCTCCACCCGAATGGCTCAAACAAAGGTCGCGTGGCTCGTGATCGGCCTGGGTTTGTTGCTGTTGATTAGTTTTATGGACCCACGGCCAGGACTGACAACGGCGGGCCAGCGTGTTCTTGGAGTTTTGGTGTTTGCCGTAATCATGTGGATTTCTGAAGCGGTTCCTTACGTTTACACTGCTTTCCTGAGCGTGTTATTTTTGACGATTTTTCTCGGTTTTTCTCCGGCAGAAGGCACAGCCGGACCCTTGTTGGGAACATCCAAGGCCCTTCAAGTGGCCGTAAGTGGTTTTGTCAGTGGGGGGACGATACTCGTCACCGCCGCCTTGTTCCTCACGGCGGCTATTGAGATTACGGGACTGGAGAAGAGGATTGCCTTTGGTATTTTGAAAGTCTTGGGACCGAAAACTCACCGCGTCTTCGCCGGGATCGTTTTGGTGATGCTGGTTCTCGCCTTTCTGATCCCATCAATCATTGCACGAGCGGCGGTTGTCACGCCGCTGGCGGTAAGTCTGATTACCGCATTCGGTGTCGACCGCAAGAGCATATTTGCGCGCAATCTTCTGATCTGTGTTGGTTTGTCGGCTTCCATTTCAGGGATTGGTGTGCTGAGCGCAGGAATACCGAATCCGATCGCCACCTCCTTCATTGAACGATACTTGCACCATACGATTACCTGGATGGATTGGCTGCGATACAGCCTGCCCTATTCGATTGCGCTGATGCTGGCGCTCTATTTTCTGCTGACTCGCCTCAATAAATTCGAATTCAATGAAATTCCGGGTGGCCGCCAAGTGATTAATGAAGCCTACTCCGCGCTCGGCCCCATGTCAGCAAGGGAAAAGCGAATCTTGTTTATTTTTATTCTGACGATCGTACTATGGGCTACCGAAGCATATCACAAAACGGATGTGAATACTGTCGCTATCCTTGCTGTAACGCTTGTCCTTACGCCTTATATTGGCATCGCCAATTGGAAAGAACTGAGTAACCGCGCTAACATCGGCAGCATTGTTCTGATCGCATCCGCCGCTGTTTCGCTCGGACAAGCATTGTTGGACACTGGAGCAGCTACGTGGTTAACAAAAAGCAGCTTAGGCGGTCTGGGAATCCAACACATGCCCTCCTCGGTAATGATGGCCGTACTGGTCATAGCCCTGATCCTGATTCGCCATGCATTTGCCAGTATTACGTCGGCCACCGCGACTTTAATACCGACAGTTTTGGCTCTGTTGTTAAGCTTCGGCAACCCGGCTTTACCAATGTGGGGCATGGCTCTCATCGCCACGTTCACGCTGTATTTTTCCTTCATTCTGCCGGTTTCAGCGCCTCACATTATGATCACTTTTGGGACGGATACGTTTGAGGTGAGGGACTTGATGAAGATTGGGATACCTCTTTCCCTGATTGCGTTAATCCTGCTTGTAGTTTTTTGGTATACCTATTGGAAATGGCTTGGTATTGTTTATTGATGATGGAGTAAGAACTGTCCTATCCGAAGCACAAACAAAGATTAAAGAGCGCAGGAGCTTCTGCTGGCGCTGGAGCGAGTGGCCGGAGTAAGGGAGTCTTGTTTGCTGGTGCGACTTGCTCGCTGCAAACCAGCCGTCCGTCATCACGTTTAGAAGATGAAACGGGATGGGACATTTGTTGCATACACTGTGAGTTACGGGAATTCGGAGAGGGTGGTGTGCACCCCATCTTCATTCATTACCATCCAGGTTATTCCACAGCATTTCTCTTCGTGCCCATCTTCAGCCAATCCTCGCAGATGTTGTGCTCCATAAGGTCATAACCCGGTTGTTGCAATTGAAAGCTCTTTGTCCCCGTCCAAGGTTTCGTATACGCCTTGGGATCGTCAAACCAAAAATCGATCCGCAGCGTGTCGGGTTTTACGCGCCGTAAGCGCTCCACAATATGGAGGTCCTCAGTATGGGGATGACCCAGACCGTCGATCCACGTTTCTTTTCGTAGAGCGACTGTGTCAACGACGAGTGTGTCTCCCTCCCACTTGCCGGTCGAGTGCCCCATAAATGAATCCGGATAGCCGTAAGGATGTCCTCGGCCATCGGTATAGATCCGGCGAACCGCGTGATCCCATTCAAAGAGAATCAGAACGTGGTCGGAGAGGTAACGGATTTCAAAGGGGCGACTAATATTGAAGGCGCGCGTCGGACCCAGTGGAAAGCAACTCTGACTCGGATCCAATGCGTCAATTCCTTTATCCCACTCACTCCTTAGAGGTCCGCTCCGAACGGCCTTATATTGCTCCGCGGCCCAGGGCAGCATCGGCAAATCCTCTTTCGTAATGGTCCAGGTAGAAAATCCATCGGGATCCTTGCTGGTGTCGAACCTGTACCAAACTCCAGTGAGATCCGGGGTAACGCTTGTTTTTGCAATGGGCTGCTGGCCGCTCTGTGCAATCAGTAGGCTCCCGACACCGAGAACTCCAAAAGCAATCGCTAAAGCAAATAAACGATTTCGCATCGTACTACCTCCCAACCATACCTTGTCAAAGCACGACACACCCGAACGAGCCATTCACCCAGCCTGGACAACTCGTATTCCTTTGCAGACATAACATTGATACTCTACCGCCTTCAGTATTTATAATTCACTATCAGATACGCCGGGTTCGACATGCCGTTGCCCCATTCTGGGTGGGTGTGTGGCGGCGAGTTGTAGACTCTTATCTGATATCTTCCCGGTCTCCTCAGATAGCTTTCATCAATATTGACCTGCAGCTCCGTTCCACTCACACGCTTGTACGGCATCGGAATATTCTCAAGAAACACCTGAGTTCGAGCGAAGAAATTGAATCCCTTGAGAGTCAGGGCCAGCGCCGGACTTCCTTCTGTGACTATGTAAGGAGAAATGGTTTCAATTCCAGGAGGCGCCAGCCTCTCTCTGCCGGTATTTGGCCCCGCCCCTTGTCCTCCTCCCCCCGTTACCGTTGCCTGCTTGACGGCCACAGCCCAGGGCAACTGGTCCACGACAGGATTCGTATTGGGGGAATTACCGCCGAAGGGAGTTCGGTGCCAGGAATGAAAGGTGCGCTCCACCATCTTGCCATTGAAGATTACTGAATCAATCTTCTGCATGTTTCGGGAGTCCTGCAAGGGGTCTTGCGTAAGGAGGACAATATCGGCGAGCTTCCCCACCTCGATCGTTCCCAGGCGGTTCAGCGCTTGGGCGGCCTCCGCGGGCCACTTCGTGGCAGATTGGATGATCTGCATCGGTGTGAATCCTCCTTCCGCCATGATCTCTACCTCATGGTGGAAGCCTTTTCCGACCGCCGCATTGGATGGGCTGTCCGATCCGATCAACACACGCCCCCCGCCCTGGGCGACCCGCTGATGGAACTGAACGGCATTCATAAGCCCTTTGAGCATGCGTGCGCGCACCTCGGAAGCAAGAGGAGGCCGAGTGTAAATGCCTATCACTGACTGGATGCGGTCGTCGGGATAGTAGGAACGCAGAGACACGTCGGAAAACATCTTGCGATCTTCGAGCTCCCAGTGCGCCCACTTCTCACTCAAGCCCGCGGCGAATTCGACAAAATTGGGCTCCAGAGTGATCTTCCGCTGGATGAAAAGCTGGGCCAGCTCCGAAGCCTTCGCATCATCCAGATCGGCCCACGCCTCCACCGCGTCGCCACGCCACTTAGAGGGGTCTTTCGTAACAAAGACGCCAAGACCATCCCCGGAATGCGTGATGGCGTTGATCCCCGCCAGCACTGCGGCTTTGGGATCTACCATAGGACCAGCCGGCCTGGCGAAAACCGGCGTATTTCCCTTGCGCGCCTCATCAGCGATTGCTTGGTAGTACTCCAAGGGAATGTTCCCGTCCTGGATCACGATCATGTTGGGTTTTCCCGCAAGCAGGTTTTTCGTGATTTGTCGCGCATCCTCCACTGACTTGGGCACTCGGCCAGGCATCAGCGGAGTTTCAAAACCCGTGCCAAGGAATTGCTGTACCGTGGTGGGGCGGGACGAAATAAAGCCAATGCCGGTGAACGTCCTTGGGCCCGGGATTTTCCCGTGTTCGACAGCATCGCGATGAACCACCTGGACTTCTCCGCCGACGGCCATGTCAATGATGGACGTTATCCCGTTCACGAGCAGCGGTTCGCTCACGAACCAAACGAAATTGACCCGTGCGTCCCAGTACCCCGGGAGGATGAACTTCCCATCCGCCTTAATGACCTGGGCATTGGCGGGATAGTTCCCCTGCCCTTTTCGCGTTACGGACGTGATTCTGTTGTCCTGAATCACGATGAGAGCGTCTTGGACAGGCGTTCCGCCGTTGCCGTCGATCAGGGTGCCGCCCTCGATCACCAGCACCGTTGGCTGCTGTGCTTGCCCCATAGACCGGATTGGGCTGATGCAATAAAGGATGAGAAAACAGAACCCTAGCAGAAGATGGAAGCGATACCGACGACGGCTCATTTTAGCTCCTTTCACCTAGCGTATTAGGATAAAATTCCACGGGTTCACCGTAGGTGAGCGCAATCGCCTGGTCAAATCGCGGTGACATCATCGCTCCGAATAGTTCGTACCAATACGCCACTCTACTCAACGCTTATAATTGACGATCAAATGCGCTTTATTCGACGTTCCGTTTCCCCACAGCGGATCGGTGCCAAGCGGCTCCGGATTCTTCACGACGATCTCATATCTCCCTGCCGTTCGCAGAAGGTCTGCATCAATGCTGACTTGGAGCTCCGTCGGGCCGGCTGCTCGGTACGAAACGGGTTTACCATCGAAGTAGACCACCGACTTGCGCACGAAATTGAATCCTTTGAGCGTGAGAGTGAGCGTTGGGCTTCCCTCCGTTACCATAACAGGATTGATCGTTTCGATCGCGGGCTGCCGTGCCAGAGCAGGGTTCGGCAACGCCCCGCCTGCTGGCCTTGAAGGCGAACCTGCACCAGGCTGTCCCGGTGGTCCGCCAAAGGTGACGGTCCTAAAGGCAACCACCCAAGGCAATCCGTCCACCGGAGGGCTTCCGCCATTCGCCACACTCAAAAACGGGGTCGTATACCAGGAATGGTAGGTCCGGTCCACTACCTTGCCGTCAAAAATCAGAGTGTTAATCTTCGCCAGATTGCCGACGCTTACCAACGGGTCTTCGTCCACGATGAGCACATCCGCCAGCTTGCCGGTCTCGATCGTTCCCACGAGGCTCTGCTTGCCAATCATCTCAGCGGGCCACCTTGTCGCCGCCTGGATAATCTGCATCGGCGCGAACCCGGCCTCAGAAAGGATCGCCATTTCATGATGCAGGTTGAGCCCTGGCGTCTTGGTGGCATTGGTGTTGCCTCCAACCACCACTCGCCCCCCTGCGTCAACGAGCATCTTATGGAATCGCAGCGCGTTCTGCCACCCTTCCATTCTCCGCTCGCGGACCGCTCCGCGGTCCCCCCTACTGAAGCTTTCCAAAACCTCCACACGCATGTCGGGCGGATAATACGCGAGAAGGTTCTGGTCGGAAAACAGCTTTCGGGCTTCCATCTCGAACCGGCTCCAATCTTTGGGATACCCGGGATATTGCATGACGAAGTTCGGAACCAGCGCCGTTTTGTGCTCCACAAGGGTCTGGATCAATTCCTTGGCCTTCGCCTCATCCATGTCAGAATACAGGTCCAGCTCTAGCTGATCGCTCCGGCCGACCGTGGGCTTATCTTTGCCGACGGAATACGCGACACCTGCCGAATGCGTCAAACCCGATGCCCCTAGCCTGGCCGCGTCTCTTGGATATGCCACGGGTCCATAGGGTCGCATCAAGACGGCCTTCCCTGCTCTCTTGGCCTCGTCAAAGGCTGCCTCGAGAATTTCCATCGGGAGGCTACCGTCCTGGATGTTGATGTAATCAGCGCCGGAGGCAATCAGGTACTTCACATGGTCTCTTGCTTCCTGAACCGATTTAGGCACAAAGCCAGGGGTCCCCTTGCTTTCGAGACCTGTCGACCAGCGAGGTACCCTCACTCCGTCAATGCGCCCGGGACCCGTAAACGTCCTGGGCCCGCGAATCTTTCCAAGAAAAACGCCGTCGCGATGGGCCACGGAAACTTCGCCCCCGTTGCTGATGTCGATGGTTGAGGTGATCCCGTGGTTCAGCATCGCTTCCCCAAAGCTCCACGTGTAAGACACCTGGGCGTCAATCAGTCCGGGCAAGACGAACTTTCCGTCGGCCTTGATGACCTGGGCGTTTGCGGGGTAGGACCCTTGTCCCTTGCGCGCAACGTTCGTGATCTTGTTCCCTTGGATGATGATCACTGCGTCAGGAACAGGCGCGCCTCCATTGCCGTCAATTAGCGTGCCCCCTTCAATCACCAGAGCCGCTGGCTGCTGCGCTTGCGCAGATCCAGTGGAAGCGACTGTCCCGAGAAAAAGAGCCAAGCAAAGGCAAAGCGAATTGCAGTTAGATTTCCGCACAGAATTCCTCCTCAAACGACAAATCAGATCGGATCTCAGGTGGTGTAGGCTCGCCACTTTGGCGTAGGCCTCGTTCTGGATGAGGCAGCGCCAGAAAAACCCTCCGCCCAGGTCTTCCCGTCAAATCCAGCTAGATTATGGGACATCCCCGAATGTATTTCAAGTTTTTCTTTGCCCCCGAGATGACTCGGCGATGGGGCTTGATT